>Ga0114964_10001957_pt1 | contig 14766 bp, 15 predicted proteins | sample C_131016_MF_Meta_FD_92638 | JGI IMG/M metagenome (GOLD analysis project Ga0114964, IMG submission 92638) | Freshwater microbial communities from Lake Croche, Canada to study carbon cycling - C_131016_MF_MetaG | ecosystem: Environmental > Aquatic > Freshwater > Lake | place: Lake Croche, Canada... | reverse complement strand
TACGGCCTTCCATGGAAAGTTCGCGAATTGCAGAGCCGCGATATTCGATGATGTAGCCCTGGCCTCCGCCAGTTCCGATCTGCGCGATGATTGCAAGAATAATATCCTTAGCTGTTACGCCGGTTTTGAGAGTTCCCTCAACATTGATTGCCATTGTCTTTGGGCGACTTGATGGAAGTGTCTGGGTAGCAAGTACATGCTCTACTTCAGATGTACCAATTCCAAATGCGATTGCACCAAAGGCTCCGTGGGTTGATGTGTGCGAATCTCCACATACGATGGTCATGCCAGGTTGTGTGATTCCAAGTTGAGGTCCAACAACGTGCACAACACCTTGATCGGCATCGCCAAGTGAGTGAATACGAATTCCAAATTCCTTTGCATTGTTGCGCAATGTATCAATTTGAAGTTTTGAAACGGGATCTGCAATCGGCTTTAAAATATCGATAGTCGGAGTGTTGTGATCTTCAGTTGCAATAGTCAGATCTGGACGACGTACTGTGCGACCTGCAAGACGTAGACCATCGAATGCCTGAGCACTTGTAACTTCATGAATCAATTGGAGATCGATATAGAGCAGATCAGGTTCACCTTCTGCGCTACGAACGATATGGTCTTCCCAAATCTTCTCAGCAAGAGTCTTTCCCATAAGTGCCGCACTCCCTTAAAACTGCTTAATATTGCATCTCAATAGGTGGGATGCTAATATCACTCCGTGGATAAGAAGAATAGCGGAGTCGGCGTATTAGATAAAGCCGTAACTATTCTGGCTACTCTCGAATCTGGCCCTCATTCCCTGGCTGAATTAGTAGCGGCAACTGGAATTGCGCGGCCAACGGCGCACCGATTAGCTGTGGCCCTTGAATTTCACCGCCTTGTCGCTCGCGATCTAAACGGCCGCTTTATCGTAGGTCCTCGTTCTGCCGAACTTGCAGCTGCCGCTGGTGAAGATCGCCTCATCGCCGCAGCAGCCCCTGCCCTGGCAGCGCTACGCGATGCCACAGGTGAATCCGCGCAGTTATACCGACGTCAAGGCGATATTCGAATCTGCGTTGCTGTTGCCGAAAGACTTTCAGGTTTACGCGATTCAGTTCCGATTGGTGCATCGCTCACAATGCAGGCAGGTTCAGCTGCACAAATTTTGATGGCTTGGGAAGATTCAGAGAAGATTCATCGCGGACTTAAGAACGCTCGATATACCGCAGCTCACCTTGCTGCAGATCGACGTCGTGGTTGGGCGCAATCTGTCGGAGAACGCGAAGCAGGTGTTGCATCTGTCTCTGCGCCTGTGCGCGGACCGAATGGAAAGGTAATCGCCGCAGTATCTATTAGCGGACCTATTGAAAGATTGGGACGCCAACCAGGCCGTCTACATGCAGCTGCCGTCGTTGCAACTGCAGAACGTCTTTCAGAACATCTGAAATCAGGTAAGTAATCTACTGATTGATGAGGTCGAGTTCGCGTAGAACTCGAGTGATGATGGGAAATCCAAAACCTTTTCGTGCCAGCAGTGATTGAATTCTCCGTATTTGAACATCTGGAGCAAGACGTGACATGGTGTTGTACTTCTTAAATCCTAGATCAAAGGCCATCCTGTACTCGGATTCATCATCGATGCCATCGAGGGCTTCGTCAATCTGCTCCTGAGTAACGCCTTTTTGGCGCAGCTCGCCAGCAATGATCCGCTTCGATAACTTCTTATGGCCATGGCGAGAAGTTGCCCACGCTAGAGCAAATTCGCGATCGTTGATGAGGCCACTCTCTTGAAGACGGAAGATCACCGCTTGGGCAATATCTTCTTCTACTCCGCGACTCTTAAGGTGAGCGAGAAGCTCGCCCTTACTTTTCGCTCTGGTCACAAGTGCGTTGAGCGCAATTGTGTGAGCTACTTCGTAAGGGTCGGAGCCTTCGCCTCGTTCTACCTTTGCAAATTGCAGAGAAATTAGAAATCAACCTCTGCTGCCGCTTCATCAATCTCTGCGATCATCGCTGCATCTACCTCGACAGGTACAAAGCTTGCGCGAATCTTCGCTTCGATCTCGTTGGCGAGATCTGGATTATCGATGAGGAATGCGCGTGAATTCTCCTTACCTTGGCCGAGTTGATCAGCCTCGTAGGTGTACCAAGCGCCTGACTTCTTGACGATACCGATTTCAACACCCATATCGAGAAGTGAACCTTCGCGAGAGATTCCGACGCCGTAGATGATGTCGAACTCTGCTTGCTTAAATGGTGGAGCCATCTTATTTTTAACAACTTTGACGCGTGTACGGTTTCCGACAGACTCTTGTCCATCTTTGAGAGTTTCTATGCGGCGAATATCTAGGCGAACGGATGCGTAGAACTTAAGCGCCTTTCCACCCGTCGTTGTCTCGGGAGAACCGAAGAAGACGCCGATCTTTTCGCGGAGCTGGTTGATAAAGATTGCAGTTGTCTTTGATTGGTGAAGTGCGCCAGTAATTTTACGTAGCGCTTGTGACATCAGACGAGCTTGGAGACCCATATGGGAATCGCCCATCTCGCCTTCAATTTCTGCACGTGGAACAAGTGCTGCAACTGAGTCGACGACAACGAGATCAAGAGCACCTGAACGGATAAGCATGTCCATAATTTCGAGCGCTTGTTCGCCAGTATCTGGTTGAGATACAAGTAGCGCATCGATATCTACGCCTAGCTTCTTTGCATACTCTGCATCGAATGCATGTTCAGCATCGATAAATGCGCAGATACCGCCAGCTTTTTGAGCATTAGCAATTGCATGTAGTGTAAGAGTTGTCTTACCTGATGATTCTGGTCCATAAATTTCTACGATGCGTCCTCGTGGGAGTCCGCCAATTCCAAGTGCGACATCAAGTGCGACAGAACCGGTAGGAATTACTTCAATTACCTGTGCTTGTCGATCTGACATCTTCATTACTGAACCCTTACCAAATTGACGTTCGATTTGTGCAAGGGCGGTATCTAACGCCTTTTGGCGATCAGATGATTTTGTTTCTTCAGGCTTTGATTTTTCAGCAGCCACTGTCTTCTCCTTTATTCTCGAACGTTGGCGAGCGCCACCGTTGGTAATCGGCCCAGAAGGTACGGAGTTTCTCTGCTACGGCCCTTGGCGTTATAGAGACGCTGTGGGCGGAGGCTGAGCACCGCTCTGGATGTGCAGGAATTAATATATCCGAACATCTGTTCGAAATGTAACAGGTGGCACTGACAAGTAGGGTGTGTCGCATGCTCATCCTCCTGCCCCCTTCAGAGAAGAAGAGCCAGACCACAAAACCCGCCCCCGCAATCGCTGTTTATACAGGCGTGCTCTACCAGGCCCTAGATTGGGCGAGCCTCTCTGCAGCTGCGAAGAAGCGGGGCGAGCAATCAGTAGCAATCATCTCGGCGAAATATGGCGTTCTTAAGCCCGCAGATCGCATCGAAAGCTATAAAGAGAAGATCGATAACAAGGCGATGCGTGAGCCTGTTGCCAAAGTTCTCGATGCCATAACGTCCGGATTGATAGTCGATTGCCGTTCCTCTACCTATAAGACTGTCTGGCACGCGCCAGTTGATATCACCGTTGAGATTCGCATATCAACTGTGGTCGATGGCGTGCGCACCGTCATTACTCATATGTCGAAGAAGACTCGCGGTGAGATAACTCGTTGGCTCCTGCAATCTCGCTCGGTGCCGAAAACTCCTGAAGATCTCTACGCGATTGTTTCGGAAAAGTATCCCTGTGCGTTGACGCCATCTGATGGCGTTGATCCGTGGGTCTTAGAAGTCATCGCTGTTTAAAGATTGGCTATTTAATAGCGGTATTTCTCGGTCTCACTGGGACATTGTTTGCAGACAGCTCTCCAAATTTCATCTGCTTCCCGTCCTGCGCTCAGTGCCTCATTGACTGTCAAAGAGCCCAGTTCGCTAATTGCAATATCTTGCGAGAAGGAAGTTGCCCAGGCATCACCAAATGAGAGCACTAGTCGTTCGCGCAGATCAGAGATTCTCAAAAAATACTTCTTACTTAGAAAAGTGTGCGATCGACAAGTAGCTCTGCTTGCTCACGAGATTGTTTTGCGCTAATTGGTTGCATGACTTGTCCAAGTAACCATCGCATCGCTAAACCAGTGCCAGCCTCTGACTTTGTAGCTTCATAGATACACGTTGCAAGTACCAAGTACAGTGGATTCTCGGCGTGCGTCATGATTGCAATGAGTGAACCTTGATCATGTTTACGCATGGAAGCAAGTGCTGTGTCGGTGGAAATTTCTATGGATAGAGTTTCAAGAGCATCAGCTGGTGTGCCAGCGCGTGATGCTAATTCGACAAGTCTTTCAACCTCGGCTGCAATCAGCGCATGTAAAACAGCGTTCTTATCGCGATAGTGGTTATATAAAGTTGCTCTTGACACCTCTGATGCATCTGCAATTTCAATCATTGAGATATTAGAAATCCCATGCAAGGCAATAAGGTTCTTTGTTCCTTCTAAAATTGCACTTTCGGTACGACGGTGGATTCCACCTTGAAGAAGATACTTAGGCTGCGTCGACAACGGAGAGCTTTGCACTTTCGCGAGATGCGAGTTCGTGGGTAACACCGGTCATTACTGATGAGAGCGTAAGACCTAGCGCTTCACAAATTGCATTGAGTAGTTCAGAAGAAGCTTCTTTCTGACCACGTTCTACCTCTGAAAGGTAACCGAGTGAGACGCGCGCTTCACGTGCAACATCTCGCAATGTGCGTGATTGCGATGTGCGGGCGCCACGAAGAGTTTGACCAACTGCTTCACGTAATAGAACCATTGCAGCGCCTCCCTTTCGTTTTCGGTATGTGAAGCTTTTCTCGAACTTCACTGGTTAAGAATACGGGCAAATGTGGCAATCGCGCTGGATATAGCCCCTGTGCGCACGCCATCCCGCCCGCTATCTAGCGTCAGATGGATACTTTCATTGATCGGCCCCTGTATGGCTATCCACACTGTGCCTTCACGAATACCTTGGTAATCCCCCGGACCTGCGACGCCAGTTGTAGCTATACCCCATGTCGTTCCAAACTTCTTAAGTGCACCCATAGCCATTTCGATTGCAACTTCTTCGCTGACAACTGTATGTGCATCAATTGTTGACTGTTGCACATGTAATTCATTTACCTTGACTTCAGCTGTGTAAGCAATGATGCCGCCGAGAAAAACTTTTGATGAACCTGGTACTTGGGTAAGCGCTTCGCCTAATCCTCCGCCAGTAAGAGACTCAGCAATCGAGACTGTTTGACCTCGCGACGTGAGAATTTCTAGGATCGTTTGAGCTTGAGATTTCGTTGACATAGTAGAATTTACGCCTCTCTTGTCTGATACCAGTTACGGACGTATTCGTAGCCAGTTGAAACTGTCAAGATGATGGCCACGGAGATAAAGGCTATACGGAACCACTCGAGCCATGAAGGAAATGGGAGCATAAAAAATCCCACACCAAACCCCTGAGTAAAAGTCTTTAACTTCCCACCTTTGCTGGCCGGAATTACTCCACCTTTGATGACTGAGATTCTAAAAATTGTGATTCCAATTTCGCGAATAAGAATCAGTATCGTGATCCACCATGGGAATCGACCTTGAATGGAAAGTGAGATCATCGCTGCGCCTATGAGCGCTTTATCAGCTACCGGATCTAGGAAAGTTCCCAGTGGAGTTATTCGGTTTGCTTGTCTAGCCCATTTTCCATCAAGGATATCTGTGAGCCCCAGTACGAAAAATATTGTCCACGCACATATTTGATACTTCGAATTGGTTCCACCATCAAGAAATAGAACATAGACACCCAATGGAATAAAGAAGATGCGAGTAAGAGTCAGAGAATTGGGGGTAATAAATGGCGGAACTTTCATCGAGCTTCTGCCACCAAGTCTGCTCCCATGGAATCAATAACAACTGCATCAATGTATTGCCCAACTTTGAAGGATGTTCCAATAAATGATGTTGATCCATCAACTTCTGGCCCTTGATGTGCGGCACGCCCTTCTTGCAACTCTTCATCTTCAATCAGCACTCGAACTTTTTCGCCGATGCGAGACGCTGCTCGCGCCGTGACCATCTCATCGGCTAATGAAGATAGCGCGCTGACTCGAGCTTGAATTACCTCTTCGGCAACTTTATCTTCCAGATTTAGCGCTTCAGTATTATCTTCATCTGAATATCCAAATATTCCAACGGCATCGAGCTTTGCCGCAGATATAAAGTCAGCTAGGCCGTTGTAATCTTCTTCAGTTTCGCCAGGAAAGCCGACAATAAAGTTAGAGCGAATTCCAGCCTCGGGTGAGAGTGCGCGTATCTGTGTAATCAGATGAAGGAATTTTTCAGCATCTCCAAAGCGGCGCATTCGCCGTAACACTGTTGGGCTGGTGTGTTGGAATGAGAGATCAAAGTAGGGCGCGACTCTTTCAGTTTCAATCATCGCTTGTAGAAGCGTTGGTCGCATCTCTGCAGGTTGAAGGTAGGAAAGTCGCACTCGTTCTACGCTAGGGATATCTGCAAACTCCTGAAGAATCTTCTCCATCAATTGCAGATCACCTAAATCTTTTCCGTAACTAGTTGTGTTTTCGCTGACCAGAAAGAGTTCGCTGACTCCGTTTTCTGCAAGCCACTTTCCTTCTTGCAATATTTCAGTGGGGCGGCGTGAGATAAAGGAACCTCTGAAATAAGGGATTGCGCAGAATGAACAGCGTCTATCGCAACCAGATGCAATCTTGAGTGGTGCCCAAGGAGCCTTACCTAGTCGCTTTCTAAAGAGTGATCCACCTGCACCAAGTGCTGATGTGTACTGATCATCTCGCGCCGCCGCACGCTCAACAGGAGCTATCGGCAAGAGTGCCCGGCGATCTCGTGGCACATGTGAAGTGTGAGATTTTCCGCTAATGATTGATTGCAGACGTTCTGAAATATCTTGATAATCATCAAAACCTAAAATTGCATCCGCTTCAGGAAGTGCCTCTGCCAACTCTTTTCCATAGCGTTCAGCCATGCAGCCAACGGCAACTACAGCACGGGTGGTTCCGTGACCTTTTAAGGAATTTGCTTCAAGAAGTGCATCAACTGAATCCTTCTTTGCTGATTCAATAAATCCGCATGTATTAACGACTGCCACTTCTGCAGATTCAACATCATCAACAAGTGTCCAACCATCGGCTGCAAGTCGTCCTGCAAGTTCCTCGGAGTCGACTTCATTGCGTGCGCAGCCTAGAGTTACGATCGCAACGGTACGAGACATGAAGGTGATGCTACAGGGTTAGCGAAAAAACTGTTATTTAAAGGTACGTCTTACTTCTTGATTTTGCCCTCCGAGTGGCGGCAACAACTTTCCGTTATACGTGACATCAATTCCAGCCGGATTGCTGAGGTAAAGGCTGATTGACTTACTTCCCTTATAGGTTTTTACATCACCCTGAAAGATAGATCCCTTAATAACGGATGTTCCATCAACTACAACATTGATAAATGAATTTCCTCGAACGGCTGAGAGTGAAAGGGTGACTTCTCCAGTTCCTTGCGATGCACTCGCTGCAGCAGTTGGAGTTGGTTGTGTACTTGGAGTCGCAGTTGCAGTTGGAGTTGCAGTTGCGCTTTGGGTTGGCGTTGCAGTTGCGGTTGCTTTTGTTGAAGCAACTACAGCTTTTGGATTGGTATCAGGTGATTGATTTGAGGAAATAATCTGAACTGTGCCAGCGATAACAAGTATCAAAACAGAAACTGCGGCAGGGATTTTCCAAGAAAGCGTCTTCTCTTCTTGAGGGATACTTGCAATATTATTTTCTACCAATAGGTCGTGAATGGCTCTGTGATCAAGAGAATGCTCTTCGTTATACATCTGAACAAAATGTTGTGGATCTAATCCAAGGCGCATAGCAATATTCTTCAAATGGCCTCTGGCATATGTATCGCCACCACAATGTTTAAAATTATTCGCTTCCATCTCAGTAATAAGACCGCCGCGAATACTTGTGGCATTAGCTAGCGTTTCAATGGATAGGCCAGCGGCTTCGCGTCGATCGCGTAGTTCGCTACCTGTGGTCATGGGACTCCAATGAGAAGCTTTTCGAGTGCCCTAATTCTAAGTCAAACAAGGTCGCTAGAGGAACAAGGAGAAGAACTTTAGGTTAAATGACCCCTAAAGATACCTCTGAAATTAGTCGCCGAGTTAGTAATCGCGAAGGGTGGCAAGAACGGAATCGAGTTCATCTACCTTGACCATGACAGTGCGGGCTTTAGAACCTTCAGATGGACCAACGATTCCGCGAGACTCCATCAGATCCATAAGTCGACCAGCTTTTGCAAAACCAACTCGCAATTTTCGTTGCAACATCGAAGTCGATCCAAATTGAGTACCCACTACAAGTTCAACAGCTTGAATGAGGATTTCTAAATCGTCACCAATTTCCTTATCAAGATTCTTATTTGCTTGTGCAACTTGCGTTACATCCTCGCGGTAACGTGGTGAAAGTTGCTTCTTTACATGATTGGTTACTGCTTCAATTTCTCGCTCTGAAACATATGCGCCTTGAATTCTTATTGCTCTGCTTGCTCCCATAGGAATGAAGAGACCATCGCCTTGTCCTATCAACTTTTCAGCGCCAGGACTATCTAGGATTACACGGCTATCAGCAAGGGAAGATGTTGCAAATGAGAGACGAGACGGAACGTTTGCCTTAATAAGTCCGGTCACAACATCAACACTTGGACGTTGTGTTGCAAGTACTAAGTGGATACCCGCAGAGCGAGCAAGTTGGGTAATTCGTACAACAGATTCTTCTACTTCTCTTGCATCTACCATCATCAAATCTGCCAACTCATCGATAATTACGAGTAGATATGGGTACGGCTCGACAACGCGATCAGAGCCAGGAGGTGCAACAACTTTTCCAGCACGCACAGCCTTATTGAAATCATCGATATGTCTAAATCCAAAGGTGGCTAAATCTTCGAAGCGAAGATCCATCTCGCGCACAACCCAAGTAAGCGCATCGGCTGCCTTCTTTGGATTTGTAATAATCGGAGTAATTAAGTGAGGGATACCTTCATAGGCTGTGAGTTCTACACGTTTTGGATCGATAAGAACTAAGCGGACATCATCGGGCGTTGCACGCATCAAAATTGAGGTAATCATCGCGTTAATCATTGAAGATTTACCTGCGCCAGTAGCACCTGCAACAAGCAAGTGCGGCATTTTCGCTAAGTTGGCACAGACAAAATTACCTTCAACATCCTTACCCAGTGCCACAAGCATAGGGTGATGATCTTGGCCTGCAACACTTGAACGCATGACATCGCCAAGTGCAACGATTTCTCGGTCAGCGTTGGGGATCTCAATACCTACTGCAGATTTGCCCGGAATAGGCGAAAGAATGCGCACTTCGCTACTTGCTACTGCATAAGAAATATTCTTTGACAGTGCAGTAATTCGCTCTACCTTTACTGCATTTCCAAGTTCAACCTCATAACGCGTAACCGTAGGCCCGCGCATAAAGCCAGTTACTTCTGCATCAATTTCAAATTGTTTAAATACTTCGGTAAGCGCTGCGACAACTGATTCGTTGGCCTTGCTCTTAGCTTTGGCGGCAGGTCCAACTTTCAGTAAATCCTGTGATGGAAGTTCATACTTAATATCACTAGTTAGAAGCAGTTGTTCCGGTCGCTTTTCGCTCTTTGGGGCTTCCACCAATTGAGAAACGAGCGGTATGCGAGGAATTTCGACGGTGAACTCTTCATCGAACTCTTCCTCATCAATTTCCTCATCTTCTTCGCTATTCCAAGCGACAACAGGAGATTCGAAGGGAGGAGTATCTGTGATTTCAAAATCAGATTCTTCTCGTGATGGCTTCTTCGACCAGAGCCACACAAGGATTACCTTTATCTTTGCTCCGACCTTCGAGATCGGAGTTGCGGAGATGATAAGTAATCCAAAGAAGAAGATCGCGACCAGAAGTGGGTATGCAAGAAGTGATGTCATCAACGCAACAAGAGGTTTTGCAACCCAATATCCGAGTTGCCCACCACCTGTGCGAATTGCTGTAGCCCCTGTTGGATTGAGGTAACCAAGGGAACCGTTCAGAAGGTGCGCCAATCCCGTGCTGCTCACCAACAAAGTCAACGTTCCAATCGTGATGCGACCAGTTACATGACTGTCATCGGGTTTTCTAAAAAGCCTAAATGCAAAGTAGAGCAAAATCAGTGGAGCTAATACGCCAACTCTTCCAAATGCGCCATAAAAGAGTGAATATAGATTTCGGCCAACATAGTTATCTGCTTTAAACCACGTTCCCGCGAAGGCAGAGAGTGAAAGTAGAAGAACTAGGAGTGCAGCACCATCGCGATGATGTTCTGGATCAAGATCTCGTGCACCACGTGCAACAAAACGAATTGCAGCACCAAGAGTCTTAGCAATGAATCGCCAGAATGCAGCTAGCCCGCGACCTAAAGAGGCGAGTACTGAGCCTCCTGTGATGCTTTTCTTTTTCTTAGCCACACATTCAATCTTAGGTGGAGGGTATTTTTCAGGGGCGTAGGCGCGCCGTCCTAGACCTCAACGACAACCGGAACAATCATCGGACGTCGACGATGCTTTTGTCCAACCCATCCCCCAATAGTTCGACGAACAACTTGTGAAAGTTGATGAGTTCCATTTACACCTTCTGCAACTGCGGCTGTAAGTGCTTTTTCAATCTGACCCTTTACTTCGTCGAAGAGAGCTTCATCTTCGTTGAAGCCACGTGCATGAATATCAGGACCTGCAACTATTTTTCCTGTCTGTGATTCGATGACAACAATTACTGAAATGAATCCTTCTTCACCCAATATACGTCGATCTTTCAATGAAGATTCGGTGATATCCCCGATGCTCTGTCCATCAACATAGACAAATCCGCACGGAACTGAACCAGATACTTCTGCATGATGATCGACAAGATCTACAACAATTCCATTTTCAATAATAAAAGTGTTCTCTCTAGGTACACCGGCTTCAATCGCTAATTCGGCATTTGCCTTTAAATGCCTCCATTCTCCATGCACCGGCATTACATACTTAGGCTTCACAATGTTGTAGCAATACAGGAGCTCACCTGCTGCAGCGTGGCCAGAGACGTGCACCATCGCATTTGCCTTATGAACTACTTTTGCGCCAAAACGTGTGAGTTCGTTGATAACTCTAAAGACTGAGTTCTCATTTCCCGGAATGAGCGATGAAGCCAAAATAACTGTGTCGCCATCACCAACTCGAATCTGATGGTCGCCATTTGCCATGCGCGACAGCGCTGCCATCGGTTCGCCCTGTGAGCCAGTACAGATAAGTACAACTCGATCATCATAATTATCTAAATCACGTGCATCGAAGAGAATTCCTGAGGGAACTTTTAGGTAGCCCATATCTTCGGCAATCTTCATATTTCGAATCATGGAGCGCCCAATAAATGCCACTCTTCGATCATGTAACGCTGCCGTATCAATAACTTGCTGTACTCGGTGAACGTGTGAACTAAATGAGGCAACTATTACGCGGCGCTTAGTTGAAGCAATCACGCGATTGAGCGCCGGCATAATTTCACGTTCTGATGGAGTAAATCCTGGAACATCCGCATTTGTGGAATCTACGAGGAAGAGATCAACTCCTTCTTCACCAAGACGAGCAAAAGTTCGTAGATCTGTGATGCGACCATCGAGAGGTAATTGATCCATCTTGAAGTCACCAGTGTGTAGCACTGTTCCGGCCTTGGTATGAATTGCAACAGCTAGCGCGTCAGGAATTGAATGATTCACTGCTACAAATTCAAGTTCGAATGGTCCGACATCTTCCTTTTCTCCCTCGTGTACTTCACGAGTAAGTGGAGAGATTCGATGCTCTTTACACTTTGCTGCAATCAGCGCAATTGTTAGCGGTGACCCATAGACAGGAATATCACCACGTTCACGCAGAAGATATGGAACGGCTCCAATATGATCTTCATGGCCGTGCGTGAGAAATATTCCTACAACATCTGCAAGGCGATCTCGAATATAACTAAAGTCAGGCAAAATTAAATCAATTCCTGGTTGATTATCTTCAGGAAAGAGAACGCCACAATCAACAATCAGTAACTTATTATTGAATTCATAGACGGTCATATTTCGACCAATTTCTGAGATTCCGCCAAGTGCAACGATACGAAGGCCCCCGGCAACTAACTTGCTCGGAGTTCCAAGGTTTGGATGGGGATGTTGTGTCATGCGTTGAGTTGTTGGCTAATTCTTAAGCACGACGCCGCCAGCAGTCAGATCTTTACGCAATTGTTCGATCTGTGCTTCGGTTGCATCAACGAGTGGCAAGCGTGTAGTTCCACCAGGTAGGCCCATGAGTGACATCGCTGCCTTGGTCAAAATTGCACCTTGCGTGCGGAAAGTTCCAGTAAATACTGGAAGAAGTTCTTGATGAATTTCAAGTGCGCGTGTGGCATTTCCTGCAAACCAAGCATCGAGCATCGCTTTTAGTTGCAATCCAACGGTATGTCCGCAGACAGAGACAAACCCCACTGCGCCAACGGATAAGAATGGCAAGTTGAGAATGTCATCGCCGGAGTAGACAGGAATTCCGCAGCGCTTAATCACCCAGGAAGTTGCCGCAATATTTCCCTTGGCATCTTTAAGAGCAACAATATTGTCGACCGTTTCAAAGAGTTTCACAATCGTGTCAGATTCAATCTCAACGCCCGTGCGGCCAGGAATGTCATACATCATGATGGGCAAATCTGTTGCTGCAGCAACTGCGCGGAAGTGCGCTTCAATTCCTGCTTGCGGTGGTTTGTTGTAATAGGGAGTAACAATCAGAATTCCGTCAGCGCCAGCTTCTTGAGATCGCTTTGCTTGCTCGACCGTATATGAAGTTTCGTTATCGCCAGCTCCAGAGAGAACTTGAATTTTTGATCCAACGACGCTCTTAACAACCTTGATGATCTCAAGTTTTTCAGAAGATTTCGTTGTTGGAGCTTCTCCAGTTGTTCCGTTGACTGCGATGCCATCATGTCCTGTATCAACAAGGTGTTGAGCGAGTTTTGCGACTCCATCCCAATCGATCGCCCCATCCTTATTGAAGGGGGTCACCATTGCGGTGATTAATCGACCAAAAGGTACTTGCGAACTCATCCGCGCATCTTATCGCTTAAGGCGCGATACGACCAGATTTTTCAAATGCGCCGTATGTTAGCGGCATCAATTTTGCGAATTCGGCTTCCATTTTCTCAGCGACCATCTCAATTTCGCGTTGAGGATAGCTTGGGAAATGCGATCCTTCGCGTGAGGTGCGTAAAGATAAGAAATTCATTAGCGCACGTGCATTCATCGTGACATACATCGATGAATACGTTGCAACAGGCAGAACTGCTCGAGCAACTTCGCGAGCGACGCCTACTTCTAACATCTTCTGGTACGAATCGTATGCAACAAGATAGGCATCTTTCATAGCTTTGACAGTTATCTCAAATTGTTCCGCCGTACCATCTTCAAAGGTGTATGCACCTGTTTTTCCCACCTGAATAAGTTTGCGCTCTTTAGACGGAATATAAAAGACTGGCTTCAATTCGCGATAACGACCAGATTCTTCGTTGTAAGAAGCGATGCGGTGGCGCATAAATTCGCGGAAGACAAATATTGGTGCCGATACAAAAAATGTCATTGAAGTGTGTTCGAAAGGTGAACCATGGCGTTCGCGTGCAAGATAGTTAATTAATCCGGCAGAACGAGCTGGATCTTCGCCGATCTCATCCATAGATTGCTCGCCCGCAGTCGAGACACGAGCAGCCCAAATAACATCAGCATCGCTGGCACTGGACTTGATGAGTTCTACAGATACATCATCTCTAAAAATAACTGTCTCGGACATGAGCGCACCTTATCTATCAACCCCCCTACTCTTTATGGATATCTAGGGCAGAATGTCCGCGTGTCCAGAGTGAACCGCGCCACCGTTACTCAAAGCCTGAGCGTCTCCTTCACTGTTGGCCTCTATGGCGTCGCCTTTGGCGCTGCAAGCATCGCTGCAGGATTTTCGCTGCTGCAAACTTGCTTACTCTCACTCCTTACTTTTTCTGGTGCATCACAATTCGCCGTCGTCGGAGTTATCGGCGCCGGAGGAAGTGCGCTCAGTGCAATAACGACAGCTTCATTGCTCGGTATCAGAAATATGTTATATGCAATGCGCATGGCACCTATTCTCAAAGTGCGTGGCTTCACAAAGATCATTGCAGCTGAAGTAACTATCGATGAATCAACTGGTGTCGCAATCGGTCAAGAAAGTCTTGGCGCCGATGCTATGAAACACGGTTTCTGGCTTACGGGTATTGGCGTCTATATCTTCTGGAATTTCTTCACGGTCCTCGGCGCCCTTGGCGCGCAAGCAATGGGAAATCCATCCTCATGGGGACTTGATGCTGCTGTACCTGCTGCATTTCTGGGACTTGTATGGCCGCGACTTATTGGAAACTTTGAGCGCGCTCTAGCCGCTTCATCATTGATTCTCGCTGTTGTACTGAGTCCGATCCTTGGGGCAGGGCTGCCAATTATTTCAACGGCTCTGCTTGCCGTTGCATTTGGATGGAAGGCACGTAGATGAACGCGCTATGGATCAGCGTCTTAGGAACAGGTGCAATCGCATTTGGACTTAAGTATCTAGGGCACTCAATCCCAGAGAAGTATTTAACAAATCCCCGAATGCTACGAATTAATACTCTGATTCCGATTGCCTTATTGAGCGCCCTGGTAGGAGTTCAAAC
>Ga0114964_10001953_pt1 | contig 14774 bp, 17 predicted proteins | sample C_131016_MF_Meta_FD_92638 | JGI IMG/M metagenome (GOLD analysis project Ga0114964, IMG submission 92638) | Freshwater microbial communities from Lake Croche, Canada to study carbon cycling - C_131016_MF_MetaG | ecosystem: Environmental > Aquatic > Freshwater > Lake | place: Lake Croche, Canada... | reverse complement strand
CAGGGAGAACTTGCTCAAATAATAAAAAAATACGATGCTTCGAAAGCAAAACTTGATGAATTAGAAAGGACACGTGGTGTTTTAACTGCAGAAGAAAGAGATTTTGGTAATAAACTTCAACATGTTGTTAGTCGTTTTAAGGAAAAGCAGTTAGCCATCAATAAGTTGTACGACGACACGCCGTCTCTCAAATTTTTTCTGATATGGATGCTCGTTTGGTTGCTTATTCTAAATTATGTTGGTTTTCTTCAGTCGTTTGGTCCTTTTCAATATATGGGTACACGGCTACAACTTCCTGGAAATCCTGAAGCTTTTCAATACTCGCCCAAATTCCTCGAATTGACTGCAGAGTATTTAAAACCGTCGTTAGGTACGTTGCCTCGTTGCCCATCTCCAAGTCGTCTTGTTCCCTGCGAGTCCAGAGACACTTTAAAAAGATGGCTCAATAACTACATGCCTTATGAACGTGATGAAAACGGCAAATATCTGCATTCCGAATTAGACACGTATTTTTTTAGGCATGAATTGTTTTATGAACCTTACAAATCAAATAAAGTAGCGTGTTTATTACGAAACGTTTGGGCGTATATTCAGCTTGCGATAGTTAAAAAATTATGGGCAGCATTCTGCAAAAATATGTTGGATTTTTTTATTCAGGCAACTACTGGAACAAGCGGACTTGGAAAATATATTTACGCAGTTTTGTCAGGCGGTTCTTTGATAGGAGTTGTTTTTAGAGAGCAAATTTATAAAAGATTAGGTTATCACTTGGAGCAAGAAAGTTTTAAATATCTATTCAAAATTGTTCTTTTTATTGGAAAAACCGGAGTCCGGTACTTGATTCTCACACCTTTTGAGTATTTCGAAATAGACCCATTCGGTTGTTTCCAAACTGACGAAAAACGAGCTTTATTGGCATTTCAACAAGAATTTAAAAGTGCAGACAGAGACTTTCAAAAAGAAAATCAATTGGTTTTAGCACTGAATCGGTTACCGACGGCCCCATTACCCGAACCTGTCAGGCTTGAAGATGTGCCGACTCAGACTGGACAGTCTTTAAATTCGTCGTTTGTGTCTGTTCCTGCTGTTCCTGTTCCTCGTAGAGCAGGAAGTCGTAATCGCATCTTTACAGAACCAATAGATTTAGCAGGAGGAGCACTATGTACTTTCACGAAAGGAAATTGGTTATTATTGTGTGCACGAATGTTACTTGTCGTTGCTTTCGTGATAGTTTTCTTTAATGTGGCAGGAATGGTTGACCCGATGAAAATGGCTAGTTTCGCTGCAAAGCTAGATTTCTTTATTCATGAAATATTCACGAAAGTAGATGAGGGTTATCTAATTCGTAATGATATGATTCGAATATTGACGAATGAATACGCGAAACCTTTTGTCGAATGGAGATATTTTTTGCATCTGTCCACATCTTGTAAACCAGGAGACGAAAGTTGCAGGGTCCTGGTGCAGAGTATAATAGAGGCGCTCGCTTCAAAGCGCACCTACTTGTCAAATGCGGCGACATACGCGATTCCTTGCGTGTTATTAGGTGCTTCTATATTAATCAAAAATAACGCGGCATTATTTTTTAGAGTCGTTGTGGACTGCCTTGGCCGAAAAGAAACAGAAAAACTTATTAAAGGACGAGATTGAATCCGTTACTTTTGTTTTCAAATTTTAAAAGACTAAAATAAAATGGCAGAAGATATTCAATGGTCAGATCCTTTGGAAGAAATTACAAAGCAGGAAGCTGAGCGATGTTTGGCCTTGGCATGGGCGCATGGTGAATCGCAGCGTTGGTGTATGCGCTGGGATACCACTCTTATGTTTCCGTCTATTATTTTGGCAACATTTAGTGGTGCAGGATCAATCGGCGCAGACAAGCTTCTGCCTTTTAATGGCGCCGCGACTTTAGTTGGAATCATCTCTTTAGTAGTTGGGACGTTGCAAACAATTCAAAATTACTTTGCTTTTAGCAAAAACGCTGAAGGTCATAGGATCGCTGCTTTGCAGTACGGGAAGCTCCACTCCCAATTACAGACTCAATTGGCGTTACCAAGACGCGAAAGAAAACGCGCAGAAGAAATCATTGATTGGTTACAGCAGGAGCGCGATCGTCTGTGTGAAATTGTTCCACTGATTCCTGCTCCAATTAAAAAAATGTTTCACGAAAAATTTGGTTTACTTGAGAACTTTGCCATGCCTGCAAACCTAAATGGATTAACTCCCGTTTTTGTAACTCGTCATCTTGTCGAAGTCGTCGCACCAGCGCGCGTAGATATTGCGCACGGACGGCGATTACCACCACCCGACAGGTGAATAAAACTCGAATCCAAATCCTATATCAACTGGCTGAATCGGAGTAGCGTCAAGCGACACTGTAACATAAAGAATTTCTGAACTTGATCCCGCGCAGACAGCATTATTTCCGTTGTTGTAATCCATAAAATTCTCAACGCCAGATGCGCCTTCTATTATGTTGTACGGATCATCGTAAATATCCGGCAGGAAACCATCCAAAAGATTTGCAGAACCGCGAGATGTTCCGGCATTCACTGTCAAAGATGATACGTCAGAGAAGGATCCATTTGACAAGGCAACATACGACATCCGCTGTGTACAGTAGCCTTTTGGAACAAGAACAGTAAAAGCAAACGATTGGCTTGCCGTAAACTCAAGTTCTTTATTAAATGCGTCGCTGTACCATAGTCTCGAATTATATTCGATCGTTTTGACTTTGGAATACATCGAACAAATGATGAAAAACAAAATCAAAAAAGCGAGAACGTATGCGATTTGCAAATAGTCCATTTTGTTTATATACCGAAAGTTTTTGTTTACCGAAGCCGGGAATTGAACCCGGGCCTGAGGGGTGAAAACCCTATATCCTAACCACTAGACCACATCGGTAACTAAAATCACAAAGACACACTGCATCAGGTTTTATTAATAATACCAAAAGGATGTTCGCATTGGATCTTGACGACGCACAGCAGCATGAGTATTGTCTTGTTCTAACAATCCTTTGATATCGACAATCTCAATCGGGGAATCGGCATGCACGGCTGTTCGATACGTGTGCAGCGATTGTCGCACGCGCTCTTTTTCTAGACGAAATGCGCGACTGTACTTATTTCTGAATTCGCGCATCGCTATTGCAAGAGATTTGCGACGATGAGATCGCAACTTGTCTCTAAAAATATTGAAACTTTTCACGGACCTATTTAAGTTTGTTGCCGCAGCGCGCACCTGCGGGTTTCTGTTTTGCAGTTCGATGAGCCGGTCGTTTTCCGTGTTTGTCGTTTCACTTTCGCTCTCTTCAAACTGAAAAGAGAAAATTTGAGATGGAGGAGGAGGAGCGCCGTCTCTGCAAATCGGACATGTCGACCCAGAAACGCGCAAAGATCCAATTATGCATGTTGCATGGAAGGCGTGCTTGCAGCTTAACCTGTAGCAATTGTCTTCCAAACCCTCGTCAGATGCATCATCAAAAGTTTTCAGACCCATCGTCTCTTTACAGATAACACACTCCTCATCCATTTTTTATTCTCAGGAAAAAAAAACTCCACTGTTTTTCGAATGCACGTCATTGTGCGCTCGTTCTTTCAAGAAGACATCACGATCCGAGTTTCTGACTTGCATCACGCGATGGACACCGTCATTCGTGTCATGTCGCGTGTCCCTGATGCGGAGTTTTACTCGATTCAGCAAACGGGCTACTACTGGAACCAAACACTAATTTATCCCGCTGCAAACTCGTACGCATATCAGGTCCTGGTAATAGCATAGGCGTCGAAGGCGACACTTTCGAGGTGCGGTTGATGCGCACATGATCCAAGTCTCCTGCAATCTCCGGCTTCTCCAAGTCTATTCTGTCTTTGAATTGTTTACGGAATTTGGAGACAACAGACTCGAGCATGGTCGGCGAAATCTCCTGCAAGCGATCTTGCTCTGTGCGAATGACTTTGATGAACATCGAAGCATTTGAGCGCTGGTCGCGCCGTAGAGCAACCTCGCATGAAATTATTCTGTGTAGTTTCGCGTGCGCCAAAGATGCAGAGCGATGCGCTTCTCCAAACTGACTCGTTTTCATAAAATTGTTTATCGAAGTAAGGACGCCTGTTGAAATAGTTAAGAGGCCAATCAATGTGGACGCTGTTTGCTGAGAAGTCGGGAATAATGACGACAAACCGATGGTCGCACTTCCTGCAATTGTTGAAACTGCAATTGAAGGAACCGTCAACCAGAAATTAGCGCTCTCGAACCATTTCTGGCATCGCGCGTGCATCCACGACAAACCTAAGGAGCGATCGGCTATTGAAGCAAGCATATCCTCGTGTGCCGAGTTCCAGGACTGTGCTATTTCAGCACTAGTTTCTGAATTCGCATCATCCAAGTTCTGTAACTTTTCGTCCATTTGTTTATCATCCATCAAATCGTGCGAACTTTTCCTATAAAACAAATGCTTCGCATCGATACAAGCTTGATGCCTCTTCACCCATCTTTATTATCGCAGGCACAAATTGTCGTACTCCGCACTATATTGGAAGCAGCAAATGACGAGTCCTTAGGATCGCGTGCGATTGTCGTGATGGTCTTGCACGAGCTCGATGGCCAGCTAAGCAATTATGCAGATGTTATGGATTTCAATGGGGCCTTTATGATGATGCGCGAGCATCCACGTGCTTCGATCAGACCGATAAAAAACGTTTTGGAAAAAGTGCTCGATCGCTTAAATTAATGATCCGTCTAGAGTGATGTGTTTGAAAGGATGTATAACAAAAAATGAGCGAACTCGTTATAAAACCCTGGAATCCTGCATCAATTCCTCCTGACGCGACATGTTTAGCAGTCGGAAAACGACACGCTGGAAAAACGACTTTAATGACAGATGTCATGTTTCACATGCAGAAAACGTTTGATTTGGTTCTCGGCATGAATCCTACAGAAAATGCGACTAATCCCACGCTTGGTAAATTCTTGCCCCCCGCTTTCATTTATGACCGCTACGACGAGGAGAAGATAAAGCATATTTTAGATTGGCAACGTCGAAGTGTTGCAAATGGAAAAGGAATGCGCGTAGGTTTAATTTTAGACGACTGCATGGGCGAAACACACAAGGACGGCACGAAAAGAAAAATTATGAGTAGTGGCGAAATCGGAAAGATTTTCAAGATTGGGCGTCACAGAAAATTGTTTTTCTGGTGCACCTTGCAGTACATGCGCGATTGTCCTCCTGACGCACGCTCGAATACAGATCTGCTTTTTCTGTACAATATGTCGAGTATAGCAGAACGGCAAAAATGCTACAAGGATTTTTTCGGAATGCTCAATAATTTCAATGATTTTTGCGCTGTCTTGGATTCGTGCACACAGGGCTATTCCTGTTTAGTTTTGGATACACGTCTAGCGATGCGCGATCCTCATAACTGTATCTTCTATTATAAGGCGAAACCAAGAAACGAACACTTCAAAGTAGGACGCGACATTTTTTGGACTTTGAGCAACCATTTTTTCGTCGATCGAAGTGACAACGACATGGAAGTTTCTCGAGTCTTGGGAATCGATCCGCTTTCTTCTTCGGGCAATAAAGAAATAAAAACCACAAAGACTCTTACTATAACTCGCATCGAACACGAATAAATATGTGCGTGGGTTGCAGAGGCAACTGGGTCGTTGCGGCATCAAATATATCGTATTTTGTTCTGGCGTACTGGATGTGGAAACACGGCTTACAATTGTGGTGGGTTCTTGTCATCGTGGGAATCGTTTCAACGGTCTTTCATTTAGATCCTTCCTCGAAGAATGCGTACTGGACTGATATAACAATCGCGAATTTGGCAATATTGACTTTCTTCATGTACTATCGCAAGTCCTTGCACGAAAAAGATACCATAATGTACGCAACGGCGACATTTATTGTTTCGCTTTTTTTCTTCTTTGATTCTGGAAACAATCGCCAAGAAGGGCGTTACGTCGTTATGCATTCCTTATGGCATGTTTTAACAGCAATCTCCTGTTACCTCTACGTAAAAAGCACAATTACACAGAAGCGCATTGAAGGTGGTTTCAAACCTCTCGGAACATTCTTCGAATCAATGCTCGCATTTGGGGGCTAGACTCGCTGTAGCCTTTTCGTTTTCCCTCTTTGATAGCTTTAAAAATTGCTCGAATATGAGATGTTGAGAGCTCGCAAACGTCAGTCGAGTCTGACGAATAAACGAGAGTGTCTGATGAATCGTAAGCAGTCGTCGTTGCCTGACTCATTTTGTTATATACAAAAATGCACGCGTTATCATTGGAGGGAAAATATTTAGGCTCGCTTTCGTTTCCGCTTTCTAAAGCTGGTTACCAATTAAAAAATTTCTGCGCACGACAAAAACCCCGAGTTATATTCATTGTTCATAACGACATTGTCTGCGCTGTCGCAAAAATCTGTTTGGCACATGAATTCAACTTTAACGAGATTATGAACAAGGTTTTTCCGCCTCATTCGTTTCCCCAAGTTCTTGGACACGAAAATTCTTTGATTATATTTAAGAGTGTCGATCCTTTGTCGCATCGTATAAAATCGATGAAAGATGCTCTCGAAGTAGGCGATGTCAATATTATCAAAAGTGTTTTAGCGCAGCTCTTTGCTATCTGGATTTATGCGCACGCAAACGACAGGAATTATACGCATAATGATTTGAAAGCTGACAATATTCTTTTGACTGCAGAAAAAGACGCAGTCATTTCAATTGGCGATTATGACATTCGATCTTTTGGAGTGCGAGTCATGATTATTGATTTCGAAACAGCAACAGGAACTCTTTTTCCTCGAATTCGGGTCGATGTCAGTAAAAAAATGCTGCTTGATTACGGCCTTGACGAATCTTTGCCATTCTCGCCGTGGACAGATTTGCATCTCGTTTGTATGGAAGTTTTGAGACACGAAATTTCCGGATTCGCCGAATTCTTAAGCAAATACTACCCCCTCGACGCATTCGTCGTCGGTAATCAATTCGTCACTTGTCACAATAGGCTCAATGCAAGAGGACGTGCTTTGATGAATGCGCACTCGATTGAAGAGCTTTTAAAAGACGAGTATTTCAATTCATGAGTTCTATACCGCATTTATTCACATCTCCCAAAACATTCGCACCTCGCAATTTCATCGCGCGCGCTAATCGAAGCGGGACGCTTGTTGTCACTTGCCGTATTTGAACCTCGACTCCTCCGTCATTCATAATTGGAATCGATAATTTTTCTTCAGGCATAGGCTTTACATTCATCCATATAGGATACGTCACGATGAGATTTTCATTGTCGTCTTTAGAAACAACGTCCTTGTGCGTATGAGCCATGTGATGGCCGACTGCGCCGCATGAAATGCAAGAAATGTGCGAAGCGACTTCTTGGACAAGGGATTTATTTTTTGTCATAAATAGTTGCGCGTTTGTAGGGTGCACGTCATTTGCGGATTTAGTTTGCAGCGCCCGTATCATTGTGCGAAGGTTCTCGTTCTTTGTGTCTTCATATTCGTTTCGAAGTTGCGTCACGTCTTTGCGGAAATCAAAAGGAACAACATTGCGGCACCCGATTGGTCGAGGCGTGCGCACCAAAATTATAAACATGCCGTCAGTTAAATAAGTCGATTCTGTTAATTTTTTCAATTTTTCAATCGGCGGCACCATCATTTCTTCTCCGTACAGTTTCTTTGTCATGCGCTGAAATATTAACAGCGAGTCGCCCTTTTTTGTCCATCGAGGACAAAATTCAATGACTTGAAATCCATAGATCATGTCTCGAGGAACAGCGCTACCGCAACTGGTTTCCAGATTGTATTGAATTTGCGGCCAACTTCTGAATTCTTCATTGACGTCATACTTTTCGAAAACAAGCGGATTGAATCCATTTAAATCGGACCACGCAATAAAGATACAATTCTGGACATTTGTCTTTTCAGATAATTCAAGTATAGGCGGCAATGCGAATCTTCTCATAGAAAAGATTCTAAATCAATGACAGACGATGGGCGTACGCTCCTTGAATCCAAAAGCGTCGCCCTGGATGTGCAGACAATCTTATTTTTTAATTCCAAGGCATTCGGTTTTGTGTTTGGAACATATTTTACAATGTATGCACGCACCGACTTGCCACCTACTTCTGCGACACGTACTAAAACTTCTTTTTCGAGTTGACTTTTCCGTATATTTGCAAATGCTTCGTCATAAGAAGAAGATGTAGAGGAGCAGGGACCCTGACCTGTCGACTTCCACCACGAATTAAAAAATTTTGTTGCGGCCACACTTGGAGACGGGGCCTGGAAAATGTTCTTGCGCGTCTTTAAGTTAAGAGGCATTCCTGACGCCCCGACTGCTACATAATACTTATTTGCGTCGGCGATAATTGTCGAGCCTCCTACAAGAATTGCATTTTCAGCTCCAACGATACGTGGCTGAGCAGGAATGTTTGTGACACCTCCGACAATGTCAGACCATTCGTGCACCCGCGTGGAAGGAATTGCGAATTTTATCATTTTGTTATAAAACAAATGAAATGGTATGTACCCGCCGGAATTTTTTTGGTCATCGTTATTATCGCTTTCATTGTTGTTCAAAAGCTGCTGAAGAACAAGTGTCCGCAAGGAGAATTTCCCTGCGGCGGCGGACCATGCGTTAACATTCTAACTGATTTTAACAATTGCGGAAGCTGCGGTGCGCCGTGCGGTAAAGATGGAGCAGGTGCGCAAATTCCTTGCCAGATGGGACGGTGTGTCCCACCTTAAGATTTAAGAGCTGCTGCGCAAAAAGGGAACGCAATGCGGTGCTTTGAGCCGTACCAAAACAGACCAACAATGACAAGTCCAAAAATAATTGAATGAACAACAGTATTTCCTACTGTGATCCGACCAGGCGCAAAGGGTTTCGAGACTCCCGTGTCGCAATCTTTGACAGGAGGTATTGAAATCAAGAGTCCTGGCGCAAGAATGATAAAGAAAAATACTGGCAGGCCGAAATAGTACACCATTGCACGGAATTTATCTTCAGACACTTTGCTAAAGAGTTCGTCAATGTGAAAATTGTTCATCATTTTTTTGCTGAACTCGCTCATTTTGTTTTATACTTTAAGAGTTGCAAAATCTCTTTTGGATTCCAAAATTGATTACGGTTCGCGACACATAAAGTCGCACGACTGATATTACCTGACGCGATGATTTTTGAAATACTCTCGAATATTTTTACATTGCCCAGGTATTTTATCTCTTCATCTGTCGAGCCAATGCACGCAAAAGGATCGCAAGGACATGCGACCATTTCGTTTTCGTTATAAGTAGTCCACTCGACAGCGCAATCAAAAAAAGGGTACGGATTCGTCTCTGACACGGCAATCAGTTTCATGTCTGTGCATTCTGACGCTTTACGTACGCCACTCCAAAAACAGAAGAAAACGCCTGCGCCAACGATCCATCCGCGCTGTGTCGCAAAGCTCGTTGCGTACGGGTTAATTATTTGTACGCATTTCCTCCCTGCCTTCTTTGCTGCTTCCGCAATCATGAGCGCACAATCTTTCGCGTCGGCGACGAGTTTTCGTCCATCTAATGTCCACGGTCCAACTGTAATGTCTTTCGGAGACACGCGTCCATTCTGCGCAAAAAAATGAATGTCCGGACCATCAATATCCCATTTCGGAAATGACATGCTCAAAGGCGTGAGCACAAACACGCGTCTTCTTAACTCGATTCGCTCCTTTAAAGTCAGGTACGTGTCGCCCAGTTTCTTTTCGCTGATTTCGCTTCCATCCCACAGCGTTGCAATGCCCTTCTTTCTTTTGACAGGAACACAAAATAAAGCGCGCGTCCAATGGCAGACGTCGAAATCAACAAGAATGAGCGGCTGAAAGTCAGTGCTGTCATTCCATACTGCAGTTTCGAGTCTGACCTCATCACTGACGTTGTCGATTCGCTGCGAATCATTGACGAGATTGTCATCTGTTACATGACTCATTTTCTTAATGGCGAAGAAGATACGGAAGCGGAATCAACACTCGATGATCTTGCTCAGAAATTTTCAAACGTACGCATTGTTCGTATTAATTGGAAGCCCAATAATTCGCAGTTCTGGATTTGTGAAATGCGAATGATCGGATTTGCCAAGTCGCGAAATCCTTGGTTGCTCAGCATCGACTCTGACGAGGTTCTTCGCGATCCGCAGGCTTTTAAAGAGTGGTTCGAAACAGTAGAAGGTGGCTCTGTAAAATCTTTCAAATTGTCAAATTATTGGTACTTTATGAGCAAAAAACGGCGCGCAAATGTTATTGAAGACAGTGTCACGTTGACACATCGTTCGATAATTACCATGCCAATGTTCAGACAATTGAATATAGACAGAGGGGCAATGCATTTACCAAACGATCCGAGGCAAGTACGAGATTTAAAAGGAAATGTTTTCTTTGATCATTTTTCATGGGTTCGCAAACCTGAAAATCTGAGACGCAAAGTCTTGTCGTGGGGTCACAAGAAAGACCGTGATTGGGTCCCTCTTGTTGAAAAGGCGCTGTCTGAAGATCCTTTATCAACAGAAGATTTTGTGCACAAGTATTCGTATACTCTTCTTTAAGTCTTGCGATCTTTAACCATTTGCAAAACAAGAGGATTCGTGTCAGCGTTGATTTTGCCTTGTTTTTCACCACCAGGTTCTGACTCTGGTTCCTCTTCTAAAGGCAGTTCGAGTCCTTTCACTGAAAAGTGTGTATTTGATGCTGGACGAGGAGGAGGAGGAGGAAGAGAAGGAACGGGAAGAGAAGCAGGAGGAGGAGGAGGAGGATAAGGACCTGGGAGAGAAGAACCCGACAGAATTGATACAGTGTATCTGACAATTGAAGCAATCTGCTCGGCGTTTACAGAGTAATTAAGCAGCGCATCGCGAACAGCAATTCCTGCTCCTCGTACGTCGTCGCGCTTCGGCTCGTCGCGTTGTTCTTCCTTTTTGATCTCTTTTTCTTCTTTCACATATTCTATCTTTTCAGGCTTTCTTCGCATGACAAAGAATAAGACGCACATCATGCACAAAACAGCGATCCATGCGTATTTCATTAAATTGGATGGTGCCTTTAAAACAGGAGTCGTGGAAGGAGGCAGAAACATTGAATCTAGAGAATCCATTTTTTTCACATTGTTATCTGTATACTGAGACCTGAACGAGGCCCTTGTAGCAGCTTGCAAAATCATCGAGCCAGGGAGGAAGATTATCGTCCATGAGAACATGAAGGACAGTGCCATCCTGCATGCAGTCTTGAAAAAGTTTGTGTAGTTTGGCGACCTCTGATGCGGTGCGTATATATGAAGTCAAAAGAATAAGCTGCTCGTATTTCTTTTGAGGTACGGACGATTCCAAAGAAACACGGTCCACGTGAGGTGGAATCCATGTTTCAATGACTTCTGCAATAAAATTTGTAGGAACAACGACGAGCGCGCCTTCCAATGGCATTTCTTCCAAGTAAATCTTTTTAGAGAGATGTTCTTCGATTTTGCGCCTATTTGTCGATCTTTTGATTGTGGTCCATGACTGCAGCTCCGCCCTGCAGATTGGACACGTATCGCCGCCGTAACTGATGTGCGATTTAATACACGATTCGCAAAAAACGTGTCCGCAATAATCTAGAAGGCTTGTGGACATTTCTGTTGAGCAAATTGAACATTCGCGCGAATGTTCTAATAGTTTGTGCGCCTCATCTTTTGCAAAACCGTCAAAGCACAAATCGATAAGATTCGAACCGAGAATGTTTGAAACTTTATGAATTGCAAGCATGGAAGGTTTGGACGTCCATTTCCCATTGAGTGCATGCAAACCAAAAGCTTGCATTAACTTATTATGACCAATGAAACGTGCCGCAACAATTTTTTCTGCTGCAGTTTGCGTGACAAAATGCGAGCGAATCGTCAGACCGCGCACGTCGTCTTCAAGGCGTATCGCATTCAAGAAGACAGACCCGATACCGACAGGGCAGTGAAACCGTGAAATAGCATTTTGTGTAAAGGGCAGCATGTTTGCCCATCCAGACGCGCTCACAAACACCAAAAATTTCCAGTCTGCGCTCGGATGCCCATGCTCGAAAAGGATTTTTTGGTCCCACGTTGCTGTCCGCCAATGAATTTGAAGTGGATTCACGCAATACTTTCCATTTGCACGCGCCATGTCAATTGATTTTCGTACTTCTATAAGAGAATGCGGGTTCTCTGGATTCTCATTATAGACTGAGCAGCGCATGATCCATGTGTGATAATCTTCGTATCTCATAACGAGGAATTCATTCGAGTTGATAAAGTCCATATTTAATACCCGAAAATCAATTTTAGAAGCTTTTTCGTCAATTATCAAATTGCACGACGTGCGCATAGAAAGTGCTCGCGACTGCAAAGATCGAGTTGGAATCGGAGTGATACAGACCCTGCTGATTTTGCTTGCAAGCGCAGACCAGTCCTCCTTGTTGCTGTACACAAATGACATGTTGGGGATATCAACGTCAAAAGGCGTTTCCTCTTCTTTTATGAATCCTCCTAGTAGAGGATCCCACGACCATTCATCAATTAAAAAGCGACGAGTAGTTTTTGGAATAAAAGATCCAGGTAGAAAGTTCTCGTTTATTGTAATGTCGTTCATCACGTAGACTTTGAATTCGCGCAACAGCACAACAATGTCAATCTCTGAAGCAATGTCGCGCGTGCGGGACCTAGAAAACACATCAACTCGACCCATAACAGGATTCTCGAGAACAATTGCGTAATGGTAACTCAAATTGGAGAGTATGAGTTCGAGCTTCAAGCTTGATGTCCATTTTACTGGAATGCCAGCCACATTCAGATTGTTGAGGGACTCAAAAGTGATCTCTCCACGCGTCGATGGCCAGCTAACATCTTGAATAAGCAGCGAAAATATATATTTCCTCATTTTTTTGTAGAAATTCCAGAGTTTTTTTCAATGTGAAACTCAGTACGCTTTGAGGAGAACGCCGACACCTCGAATTAAGTAGCCGTATCCGAAACCTATTGCAACACCTGAAATCATTTGCTCGGCGCTTTCTCTGCAAATATCCCGAAACCATAACAACCCTGAATTCGTAAATGCGCGTTCTGCCTTTTCCTTGCGCTGAAGCAAAATATTGCACACAAATTCGATTGCAAATAAAATCAACAAAAGTTTTCCGTACAGAATAACAGGCCCCAAATCAGGTGCGAAAATGTTTTCCTGTTTCTTTACGGCTTGCGAGACTCCGAGGACAAAGGATCCGGCGTATATAAGATTACGATAGAGAAAAAATATGCGCGTTTGTAGTTGAGACATGGCCTCTTTCCATTCCGGATTCACAGGATTGACGCCACGCACAAATTTCAGCATGAGGAGTTGAGAAAGGAGAAACGATGTGAGCAAAATTCCACAAGCAAAAAAAATGAAGGGTTTTCGTCCGTACTTGTACAAATTTAAAGAAGCTGCCGACATGTCGATCATAGACCCAAATGGACTTTTTGTCAAAACTTCCATTTGTTTTCACCTCTCCTAAAATAAAAGAGAAATGGATACCGCTCAGAAATTGACCCAACCCCTTGTTGGCCTCACGGGAAGTTTTTTCGAGAATGCAATGAGCGTCATTGACATGAAGGGTTACGGCGACACGGCTCTCTATGCACTTCTCGCGACGCTTCTTTTCTTCCACTTTATCTTCTACTGCCTGGAAAATAACCAGGGAATGCAAAAGTGGGGTCGTGCGTGGTGGCAGGTGCTTCACGAGACTCGCGTTTACTTGCAGGTCGGTGTCATCAAGCACGTAGTTTACTGGGGCGCCTTCTGGGTCGGCCTTTACCTTGCGCGCACGCAGGGTGATATTTACGGTACAATCTCCGTTGTCTCGCCCTGGGTCCAGACACTCACGCTTCTTTTCATCCTCAATAAGGTCTGTGTCTTACTTACACAGGAAAAGAGCGTAAACCCGTCCGCGTCGTGGCCTCTTGCTTCTGACGATTATGACGACGTTTCCGGGGTACTTGGTGCTACTGCGCTCTTAAGCATGACGCGTTCTCGCACGGCCTTTGTGATTGTGTACTGGCTCCAGAGCGTTTCAGACATTGTCTTGCAAAACGTGCCGAGCGCGCTATTTTTCGGCTACGGCGTTGGGTGTGCGTTACCTCGCGCGTAGAAACAGTATTAACTTAAAAAAAAATGAATTGGGTGTACTTGGTTGCGAGTACGTATTTAGCGTCAAGATGGACTTACATCGTTGATGACGTCTCAGAAGTTAAATCGTTTGTAGACAAAGTAGCCTTGCCCACAGTCTGCACATCAATTTACTTGGTTTACAAGCGTCTCTGTTTCAAGAGGCCGAGCGGACCGCCGCCGCGTATGTCTGATGCAAGTAGTTGAAGAGGTTAAAAAAAGACCTCCACTGAATCCAGTGTTTCTACTGACTTTAACTTGCATCCTTCTGTACTTTCTTTGGAACCTGATCTTGAATTGAAATGAAGCGTTTACCAGAATCACGTGCACGTCAAGCCGTTGCAGCAGCTCGTCCCTTCCTCGACCATTCTTTGCAAGGTTTACGAACGGCAGCGAAAATTGATGTGATTTATCCATCGTCAACAGAAAAAGATCGCCGAGTTCTCTTGGGAGCAGGGCGCGCGTGCACTGAAGCCATCGGCATCGATTGGAAAGCTTCTGGCGATTGTCTTCATTGTGGAGATGCATTTACGTCGGCAGTTCCCATTGCAAAATTTAAGAATGATGGGAAATTCTGGGTTTTTG
>Ga0114964_10001952_pt1 | contig 14775 bp, 12 predicted proteins | sample C_131016_MF_Meta_FD_92638 | JGI IMG/M metagenome (GOLD analysis project Ga0114964, IMG submission 92638) | Freshwater microbial communities from Lake Croche, Canada to study carbon cycling - C_131016_MF_MetaG | ecosystem: Environmental > Aquatic > Freshwater > Lake | place: Lake Croche, Canada... | reverse complement strand
GAAGTGAATACCTTTGTCACCGTCTGGGATGGCCAGACAATCGCCTTGGGAGGACTGATCAGGGAGGATGTGCAAAAGACCCAGGACAAAGTACCGTTCCTTGGAGATGTTCCTCTCGCGGGACGCCTCTTCCGCTCCGAGGCAGACCAAAAGATCAAAAAGAATCTGGTGATCTTCGTGACCCCGAGAATTCTCAACGCCGAAGGACAACCGCGGCGTGATGAAGTGGAGGAACCCGAAATCGTCACCCCGATCTGCTTGCCCCAGGATCTCCCCCAGCCTTCCCTCTCCTCGCCGACCGTTCGGAGCAAGTAGCCCGCCTTGCCGGAGGCTCCGCTCCGGCATCATATCCCTGCAACCGGCCATCCATGCCATCTCTTGCAATCACAGGTAATCTTGGCAGCGGCAAGTCAACGGCACTGGCCCTCGTCCATGCCCGAATCAAGGCCGCCGGCCTTCCGGCGATGCGCTTCTCGGCGGATGAAGAGAACCGGCAGCTACTCGAGGAGAACCGCGAGGTGCAATCCCTGATCCGCGATGCCTTCGGCGCGACGGCCTTCACCGACGCGGGATCGGTTGACCGGGAAAAGCTCTTTCATCTCATCACAACGGATCCTGAGGCAAAGTCATCACTGGAGCGGATCCTCCATCCAAGACTTGAGTCGCTCTGGAAGCCCCTTGCGGCTGAATGCCTTGGCAAGGAGGGGAGATTCTTCCTCGCGGAGATCCCCCTTCTCTTCGAGAAGGGACTCGATCGGTTTTTTGACCACTCGCTCGTTGTGGCTTGCTCGGAGAGCACCCGCAAGGAGAGACTGGAAAAGAACCGCTCCCTGACCCCGCAAAAAACAACGGCATGGCTGGGCCTCCAGCAGGATCAAGAGCAAAAAATCTCCCGAGCCGAGCATGTCCTCTGGAACGACGGATCCACGGACTCCCTGAATCGCCAGATCAGTCTTTTTCTCTCCACCTTGCGCAACCCTCTCCAAGCCCCGGAGAACTCCTCTCGATGAATCCCAAGTCAGAAACTCAACACTCATCCGATGCGGATAAGGAGTTGAAACCCCTTCCTCCTTCGCCTATGGAAATGACAACTCTGCTGCGGTCGGGTCACGCGGCGCTCCTCGCGATGGCGGAGGATCGGAACCTCCCCGTCTACCGCGATTCCTCGAAATACCACCTGATCCTCGATCTCGCGCGTGATCAGGTGAAGCGCAGCGGGGAACTCACGGCCGAGGGGGTGCTGGAGTTCGCTCCCGATGCGCCGATGGTCCGCTGGCCGACGGCCAACTTCCAACCAACCCCCTGCGACCTGACGCTCCCCGTTTCCCTCCTCCGGCAGTACGAACTCCGCCCGGGACTCCGCGTCGAGGGAACCGTGGGCCTCCAGTCCCAGCGTCGCCTCTGCTTCACCTCACTCTCGGCGATCGAGGGGATTCCCGTCGCCGAGTGGAAGAGCCCCACGGACTTCGACAAGCTCACTGCCATGTTTCCAAACCGACGGATTTTTCTGGAGCAACCCGGTCAACTCAACCCGACCGCACGCGCCGTCGATCTGATCGCTCCCCTCGGCATGGGTCAGCGCGGACTGATCGTGGCACCCCCGCGCGTCGGAAAGACGATGATGCTCAAGAGTCTGGCCCTGGCCATCCGCGCCAACCACCCCGATATCCACCTGATGCTCCTGCTGGTGGACGAGCGCCCCGAGGAGGTGACCGACCTCCGCCGCTCGCTCGACTGCGACATCTTCAGCTCCACCTTCGACGAGCCGACCTCCCGCCACGTGCAGGTCTCGGAGATGGTCTCCGAGCGCGCCAAGCGTCTCGTGGAGCTCAAAAAGGATGTCGTCATCCTGGTCGACAGCGTGACGCGCCTCTCCAGAGGCTATAACAACAATGTGAAGGGTAAGGGACGCACCATGAGCGGCGGCGTCGACTCGGTGGCGCTGGCGCGCCCCAAGAAATTCTTCGGTTCGGCGCGCAACGTCGAGGAGGGCGGCAGTCTCACGATCCTCGCCACCGCCCTTGTGGAGACCCACAGCCGGATGGATGATCTGATCTTCGAGGAATACAAGGGGACGGGAAATATGGAGATCTACCTCGACCGCTCGATCATGGAGCAGCGGATCTTCCCCGCCATCCACATCACGAAGTCGGGCACCCGCCGAGAAGAACTCCTCTATCACCCCGACGAGTACGAACGCATCCTTCAACTCCGGAGACAACTCATGGAAATCCCCGCCTCCGAGGCAATGCAGATCCTCGCCCTCAACCTCGAGACGACCAAGACCAACGCGGAACTTCTCTTGGCTGGTCTCAAGGGATTATAGGTTTCTCAATCCGGAACTACTGCTTTGGGATTTTGTCCCGCAGGGGCGCGGAGACGCAGAGGGTGAATCAATAAGGATTAGTTTTTTGCCAGGACCCCCTTTGCGATGCACACCTTCACTATACCCAATTGTTTTTCTGATTTAAAATCTCTGCGCCTCCGCGCGAGTTTTTCAGTTCACTCCTGCGGGATAGGAGGGGGCATTTCCGGCAGCGGCCTCACCCATCCCAGCTTCCGATAGCTCAGGCAGATCAGGAATCCGGCGATCGCGCCGCCCAGGTGGGCCAGATGACCGATGCCGGGCTCGATCTTCAGGATCCAGAAGAGGATTGAACCGATCACGATGATCCAACCCAGAGTCGCCGCCTTCATCCGAACCGGAATCACAAAGAAGATCAGGGCCGTGATCTGAAGCCTTGGCAAGAGGGTGGCAAATCCAACTAGAAGCGCACAGACCGCTCCTGAAGCTCCTACCAAGTCGATGCTCTCGGGATTGGCAAAGGTCTGAAGCACTCCTCCCGCCACGATGCCTCCGAAATAGAGTCCCAGATACCGCCAGCACCCCAGAAGTTCCTCCAACAGAGGCCCTGTGAACCAGAGAGCCACCATGTTGACCATCAGGTGAAAAAGGTTGCCGTGGACGAAGGCGTGGGTGACCAACTGCCACCACGCTCCCTCCCCCAATCCCTCACGACTCAGCGCCAATATCGGAAAGAGGGAACTGTCAAAGAGGATCCGGAAAATCTCCTCGATCAGGAAGAGGGCCAGATTGATCCCGAAGAGAACCAGCGTGACCGGGGACTGCCTGAGACGCTCCATGACAGAAGGGCTCAACCGCCGATTGCCGGAGTGGGCGCAAGGACAGCAAGCGCGGCCCTCTCCATCCTGAGTGTGAGGGGAATGTAACCCGCCATCTCCCCGTCGAGTTCGTAGGGCACGGGCTCCTCGGAGTGGAATGATAGGGAGGATGTCTGGAAATACTCCACATCGCCAAGTTGGTCCTGATGACCGATCAAGATCGCGTGCATGTAGCGGAGGAGATCCCATGGGCTTTGGTTTCTGAAGACAAGCACATCAATCAGGCCATCGCTGGGGGATCCTTTCCGGAACATCGTGAAGGGTCCACCGTAAAACCTGCCGTTGCCGATTAGGATGAACGAACCGGTTCTGATCGTTCCGTCAGCGCTCTTGAGCGTGACCTGAGGAGGCTTCACTCCGGCGATCTGAGCCAGCGAAAGAAGGTAGCTCAGAGGACCAAGCGCCTTCTTCGACTCGCGGGTAGTGCGGCGCACCACCTCGGCATCCAGCCCCACGCCAGCAAGTTGGACAAAACAGCGAGTCTCCTCGGCGGTGGAGCAGACGGGCAGATCGAGATGACGCACCTCACCTTTTTGGATGACCTCCCAAGCCTTCTCGAGCGAATGCAAGGGAATGCCGAGTTCCACCGCGAAGACATTCATCGTCCCGACCGGAAGAATCCCCAACTTCACGTCATTCTTGCCAGCGGCCATAATGCCGTTGACCACCTCGTTGACCGTTCCATCACCCCCGGCGGCCACAATCGTGGTGTATCCCTCGAGAGCCGCTTCACGGGCGATCTTCTCGGCATCACCGGGAAGGCCGCTGAGACGGATCTCGCCCCCCTCGCAGAGCGAGGCAAGCCGATCCGACAGGCGACCCGCTTTTTCACTGCGGGCGGCTGGATTCAGGATGATCAGGGGATTCTTCACACTTCACAATTACGGCAGGCCTCTTAACTTGGTGCCATGCGACCGATTGCCAAGCCCTTTCTTGCCGTCATCGCGATTCTGTTCGCCCTCGTAGCTGTGGCTCTCCTCGGACTGAATGCCTGGCTGGCCCTGCCCTCAACCCGTGAATCCCTCCAACGCGAGATCAGTCGGGCAGTGGGAATGCCGGTAACGATCGGCTCCACAATAGCCCTCCCCCTTCCGCTTCCCGTGATCAGGATCGGCAACATCCAGGCCCAAGCCCTCTCGGGACTCAATGCCTTCAAGGCCGAGGTGATCACCCTTCAGCCCAAACTATCGGACCTCCTCCTCGGCAGGATCACCGCTTCGGGCGTCTCCCTGAAGAATCCCTCCCTCCGCATCACGACAGCCCCCCGTCCGAGTGCACCCCCCTTGGAACCCAACTTTCAGCCCCCTGCCCCCCCCTCTGAATCCGTAAGTCTGCGCCCCGCACCCACCCCGAGTACAAGCATCTCCACTAAGGTCACCGCAACCCCATCCGTGCAGAGCGTCCGTATCAACGGTGGAGACATCACCTACCTCGATGCGGCTGGACGCCCGATCCTCGTCCTCAAGGGTCTCGATATTCGGAGTTCCATGGAGGGTGGTGCATGGAAGGGTAGGGCAACCGCCGCCAGCGCCGTCATCGGCTCCGGACTGATCCTTCGCAACATACAAGCTCCCTTCTCCTCTTCGTCACAATCCTCCACGGGAGCCCCTCTTTCCGTCGACCTGACCCCTCTCTCCGCGTTACTTGGCGATGGCACGCTCTCCGGTAATGCCACCATCTCCACGGATCACCACTCCCCCGACTACTCCATCACCCTTCACCTTGAGGGGGCGAAGTTGGGAAGGCTTCTTGCCGATGCCTCCATGGGAAGCTCTTCCGCCGAGGGAGCCATCTCGGGGGATGTCCGCCTGGCCGGGACCGCAGGCAAGGGGGCAACCATGAACGGCGAAGGCACCCTGCTTTGCAAGGATGTCACGATCCAACCCGTCGATTTTCTGAGGCAGATCGGTCAGTTCCTCAGTATCGATGAACTCAAACTCCTCCGACTCACCGAGGGGAAGTGCCTCTTCCGGATCGAACAAGGCCGCTTCGTGATCGATGACCTCCTCCTTCGCTCTGAGAACCTGATCTTGGCCGCGAATGGCCCCCTTGGATCGACCGGTGAACTCAATCTCGATTCACGCCTTCTCTTCAACGAGAAGCTGACATCGAGACTCCGTGGACTCTTGGCCAACAAACTCACCCCCGCACCCGAGCAGGGATACACGCAGCTTTCTTTCCGCGTCACCGGACCGGCACTCAGTCCGAAAACCGATCTCTTGGAACGATTGACCGGAATCAAAATCGGCGGAGACCTCGGAGGAATCGGAGGGTTACTCCAAGGTCTCTTCGGGGCTCCGAAGCCCGCCCCCCAGCCGACACCCCAACCCGTTCCCTGATTCTCCCGATGCGCGTAATTGCAGGATCAGCAGGCGGACTCACCCTTCAGCCCCCCGGCAAGGGAACCCGACCCACCATGGACCGGGTACGCGCGGCCATCTTCTCCTCGCTCGGCGAGCGGGTTCCGGAGGCACGCGTCCTCGACCTCTACGCGGGAAGCGGCGCCCTCGGGATCGAGGCTCTCAGCAGGGGGGCCGCCTCCGCAACCTTTGTGGAAAACCACGGCCCGACCGCCGGGTTGATCAGGAAAAATCTCCAGACCACACGACTCGACCGCTCTGGAGGAAGCGTCCAGCAGATGGATGCCATGCGCTTCCTTGATCTCTACGCGGCGCCGGAGAGCTTCGACCTTGTCTTTGCCGACCCCCCCTACTTGAAGGAGACCAAGGGTCCTCCTTCCGGAACCGGAGAATCACCCAATCACGCCGACAAGGTTCTTGCCCATCCGAATCTCCCGATCGCACTGGGCGAGGAGGGGCTTCTGATCCTTGAGTGCGAGCGTCGCCAACCGCTCCCCTCCCTCGCGTCGTGGGAGATCCTTTCGGACCGATCCTACGGGGAATCACGGATCTTAATCCTAAGGAGGGCCTCATGAAACGGATCATACTCTTCCTCTACAATCTGCTCTTTCTCCCGATCCTGCTGATCCTTCTTCCCGGCTACCTCGTGAGGATCGGCAAGCGCGGCGGCTACCGGAACAGGGCCCTCCAGCGCTTCGGGATGATCGATCAAACAACCTTGGAACGCCTCGGCACCGGCCGCATCTGGCTCCATGCCGTCAGCGTCGGCGAAGTCGGCATCGCCCTGAAATTGGCCAGCGAATACCATCGCCGCAATCCCTCCTCCCGTTTTCTCGTCAGCACCACCACCTCGACGGGACTCGCCATTCTCGAGAGATCCGCTTCCGCGTGGTTGGAACCAATGGCCAACCCGATCGATTTTCCATTCATCACCGGCCATCTGATCAAGCAACTCCGTCCCGCCGCCCTCCTCATGGTGGAGGCCGATCTCTGGCCCAACCGCATCGCCGCCTGCAAGAAACTCGGCATTCCCGTCGCCTTGATCAATGCCCGCCTCTCGACCCGCTCCGAAGGCCGCTTCCGGATGGCCCGTGCCTTGTCGGCACCCTTCTTCAATCAACTCGATCTCATCACGCTCACGGATCCGGAGGATCAAGCGCGATGGATCTCGCTCGGAGTCAGGCCCGAACTTCCCCACCTCACCGGGAACATCAAGCACGACTCCCCGGCATCGGTGACCACGGCACCTGCAAGTGATCCCATCCTCCTTGCCGCCAGCACCCATGACGGCGAAGAGAGTGAGGTCGCGAAAGCCTGGATTTCCTTGAAATCGGAATTTCCCAATCTCCGACTGATCCTAGCACCACGCCATGCGGAACGGCGCGGTGAAGTCAGGATGGCCTTGGAGAAGATCGGTGTTCCGTGCCGACCACGCTCCGAGGGAGCGGAACTCTCCGAGGTGCCGCTCCTGCTCGACACCACCGGTGAACTCGGAGGTTGGTATCCGAAAGCCACCGTGGTCTTTGTCGGAAAGAGCCTCCCTGTTTCCGTCAATCACGGCGGTCAGAACATGATCGAACCGCTTCAGGCCGGAACTCCGGTGCTCATCGGCCCACACACCGGCAACTTCGAACCCCTTGCCTCACGACTCTGCTCTGCGGGTGCTGCAATAAGGGTGATCGATTCCGAAGAGATCGCTTCCGCAGCACGAACTTTGCTCTGCGATCCTGAGAAACGCTCTTCCATGATTACCTCTGCGATCGATGTCCTGCGCCCCCATCAAGGCGCTACGGAACGCAACTGCAAGCTATTGGAGACTCTCCTTTCTTCCCTTCATCATTGAAGTCACCCGCCTCCCGGCGGGAAGTGCCACCCTCCGGGCTACGATTTCATCGTCGTCTTCCGCACCCGTCCCCACGGGCTTGGATCATCCTATGGTCGCCCCTCCTTTTGCTCGCCCCTATTCCTGGCTCCCCTCCCAGAAGAGGCGGGCCGCACGGTTCCAATCCCGCTCGGCGACACGGGCACGGGAAGCCTCGCCCATCTTTTTCCGCAGAGGGGCGTCATCGCAGAGTTTTGTGATCGCCGCGGTCAGGGCATCGAGATCGAGCCCCTTGGTAATCAGACCATCCACGCCATCCTCGATCAGATCTTTCGGCCCCCCGACATCGGAAACGATCACGGGAATACCGCTTGCCTGAGCCTCGATCACGACATTGCCGAAAGTGTCGGTCGTGCTCGGGAAAACGAAGAAATCAGCCGAGGCATAAGCGGCGGCAAGTTCCTCCCTGTGGAGGCTCCCGGTGTAGATCCCCTCGGGAAGAAGTTCCTTCATCATGGCGGCGTAGGGACCGTCACCCACCACGAGAGGGCGTACCTTCACCCCCGAGGCCAGAAGGCGGCGGCAGGAGGCGGCCAAGAGATCGAGATTCTTCTCACGGGAGACACGGCCTACATAGAGCGCCCCGACCTCACCATCGCGGAGTCCGCGCTGCTTCCAGAAGTCATTCTGCTTCTTCTCCGGATGAAAGAGCCCGGTGTCGAGACCGCGTGGCAGGATCTTGAGCTTCTCGGCAGGGAGCCCCCTCCCCACCCAGCACTGGCGGTAGTGGTCGGAGTTCACATAGATCGTGTCGAACTGAGAGTGGAACCAATGCATGTAGTTCCAGGTCAGCGATTCCATCAGCCCATCCTCGGTCAGGATGCGGACATATTCCGGAAAATCGGTGTGGTAGATGACGGTCGTCGGAAGACCGAGCACCTTCGCGGCGGCCAGAGCGGCGAGGCCGACCGGCCCCGGCGTGCTGATGATCACCTCGGTGAACCCTCCGCTTTGGAGGTGGTCGATGATCTGGAGAAGCGGCGGGAAGCTCAGCTTCTGCAACTCATACTCGGGCAGCTCGAACTCGCCGATCGGAGGGAAGTTCTTGAGCGGAATCCCCGGCACGGAGACCTCCTTGCGCGAGACCATCACCTCGACGGCCTTTCCGTTGCCAGCCAAGGCAGCACTCATCCGTTGGATCGTCGTGGAGACACCGTTCACGTCATCAAGCGTGTCGGTGAACCACGCCCTCTTTGTATTCAGCAACTCCGTAGGGAGATCACCCCTCAGCAGTATGGAGGCCTCGCGGAGGCGCTCACGTGGCGGCATCCGGAAGGCGTAGAGATAGGGGCTCAGGAGTGCCACAAGCGGCACCACCGGCCCGACCATCTGGATGCTCTCGAGGAAACGCCCCTCCATGAGCTGCTGCAAAAACTGCATCGTGAGCCGGTAAGCGAGGCGGCTCGCCATCATGTTGGCCATCAGGAAGGCGCGACGACTCGAATCCTCCACGCCCTCGAGTTCCTGAGTGAGTTCCGCCCGCATCACCGGCTCGTTGAGCGCGCCCGAGAGCTCCTTCCAGAGCGAGCGGGGACCGGGATTGGCCAGTTCAAAGATCTTCCCGCTGGCGATTCCCTGGGCGAGGAAGGCGAACTTCTCCCCGGCGGTGAAGACCGTCGGGTCCTTCCCCTCCATGAAGCGGGCGAAGGCCTTCTCCACGAGTTGGATCGTCGGCGAGGCCGAGTGACCCGCCAGTCGCTCCTTCGCATGGGAGAAAGCGACCTGATAGGTATCGAGCGCGGCGCGAAGCGGAGTCCCCGAGGATCCCCTCGCCTCGCAGCGTCCCTCGCGGAGATGAGCGAGAAAGTCGGGGACATCGGAGGCCGAGGGGGTTTCCGTGAAGGCTCCGGCGGGGATCGTTCCGCCATGGTCATCGGAACCGCCGAACCAGACCTTCTTCCAAGGATCCGCATGGGTCGGCCTCAATCCGGTCATCGAGCTGAATCGCTCGATATCCGCGGGAGTGAGATCAAAGAGGTGACGGGTCACAGTCGAGAGAAGACCGATGGAGCGCCCATTGATCCCTTCGAAATGGTGGAAGAGGAGCGCCAGACGCATGAGATGCCCGGGACGCAGCTTGTCGGCAAGACCCTGAAGCGGCATGGCGACGCCGTGGGCGATCCCGGCCTGCGCGAGATACTGCTGGAGTTCGTAGATATTCGGGCGGAGTTGCTGGATCTCGCGGTGCTGAAGTTCCGTGATGCCCCAGACCAGCAGGGAAACGCGCACTCCATCCTCGGGGAAGGTCGCGGTCACCGACTCGCTTAGGAATGTTCCTGGTTGACCGGCAATCTCAAGACACCCGTCGATCGTGTCATCGTCGGTGAAGGTGACGAAATCCATCCCGGCACGGCGGAGCTTGGCGCGGAGTTCCTTCGGATCGGAAACACTTGCCGGAACCTCCAGACGCCGGAGCAACCACTCCGGGGAACGGAGGCTGTGGCGGGTATGAATGTGAAGATCGGCGCGGGACATGACTCAGTTCTCCCCTCCTTCATGACGGCTTGCACGGGCGAGGTCGAGCCACTTCCCGTAAGTCGTCACTTGCCGCTCGGCGGCCGCCTTTCGGATGCAGGCAAGCGCATGACGACGGATCGCCTCATGCTCCCAGTCGGGCGGGTGGAGACCGATCCGAAGCAAGGGAGCATTCCTGAACACGTGGAAGAGCGCCTCATTCCAGAGCAGGCTGACACCGCGACGCCATGGTGCCCGGACGCTGTAGACCATGCTTCTGGAGCTGAAATGAGATCCATCCCGGCAGTCGATGACCGCGCCGATCCGCGTCGTGTAGGCGAACCCCTCCTCGCGGACGGCCTCCTCGGATTCGGGCCCCAGCAACCAAGCGGGTGCAATGAACCCCGTGAACGGGACGCCGCAGTTCCCCAGGGATTCCTTCCCCCTGCGGAGTAGTCCCGCCGCCTCCTCACGGGTGAGATCGTAGAACTCCCCCTCACCCGCCGTGTAGGAGCGGGTGATCACCTTGGTAGCCACACCCTCTCCCTCTTTGGAGGGGCGCAGATGATAATAGCCATGCAGCACCGCCTCATACCCCCGCTCCACCGCTCCCTGAAGCATCTCCACAAACTTCGGATCGGCATCGATCCGTCCCTTGTGATGATGGTCGGGGATGACCAGAAGCGAGGCGACCGGCACACCCACCCCCTCCAAATCCTCCAGCATCCGCACGACCATCTCCCGGGTCACCGTGGAGAGGTCATGGATCGAGACCACTAGGCAGGGCGCTGGGCCCTTTACAGAGGGGCTGGGTGGAGCAGTTTGCATTGGTTGCAAGGTGTGTTATCTGGTGTACTCTGTAGATTCGACCAATGCCAGACGAGACACCCGATTCCGACAACTCATCCCAGAAACCTTCGCGTCAGCCGGGCGGTCAGGAGCCGCAGTTCAACTGGCGCGGGCTTCTTCTCTTTGCGATCGCCTTCGCGCTGATCGGCGGCGCCTTCCTGTTCCGGGGAAACAGCATCACCGCGACCGACGAGATCACCCTGACGAAGTTCCAGACCCTACTGAAGGATGGGAAGATCATCTCAACGGTGGAGAAGCCCTTGGATCTGGTCATCGAGGAAGGGCGCAACACGCAGTACCTCTCCGGCTTCTACCGCAAGAAGGCCGTCCCGCCTGCCACCGAGGAGATCCCCACGCCGTTCAAGACCTCCGTCTACATGCCCTTCAACGGCACGACGCTTGAGAAGGATCTCGCCGCCGCAGGCATCACCCCGAATGTCCGCCCCGAGTCGAATATGCTCGCCTCGACGATCCTGAACATCCTGCCAATCGCCCTCTTCCTGGTCGTCCTCTATTTCTTCTTCCGCTCGCAGATCAAGATGGCAGGCCGCGGCGCCATGAACTTTGGCAAGAGCAAGGCCAAGATGCTCGCCCGCGAGAAGAACAAGATCACCTTCAAGGATGTCGCCGGAGTCGAGGAGGCCAAAGACGAGGTGCAGGAGTTAGTCGAGTTCCTCAAGGATCCCAAGAAGTTCCAGAAACTCGGCGGCCGCATCCCCAAGGGGATCCTCATGATCGGCTCCCCCGGCACCGGCAAGACCCTGCTGGCACGCGCCATCGCGGGTGAGGCCGACGTCCCCTTCTTCAATATCAGCGGTTCCGACTTTGTGGAGATGTTCGTGGGCGTGGGAGCCTCCCGCGTCCGCGACATGTTCGAGCAGGGTCGCAAGAACGCCCCCTGCCTCATCTTCATCGACGAGATCGACGCTGTCGGCCGTCACCGCGGCCACGGGGTCGGAGGGGGCCACGACGAGCGTGAGCAGACCCTCAACCAACTCCTCGTCGAGATGGATGGCTTCGACGCGCAGGATGGAGTGATCATCATCGCCGCCACGAACCGCCCGGACGTCCTCGACCCCGCGCTCCTGCGCCCGGGACGCTTCGACCGTCAGGTCACCGTCTCCCTCCCCGATGTGAAGGGACGCGAGGAGATCCTCCGGGTCCACGCGAAGAAGGTTAAACTCTCCGAGTCCGTCGATCTCAGCCTGATCGCCCGCGGCACCCCGGGTTACTCCGGCGCGGAGCTCGCCAATGTTCTCAACGAGGCCGCCCTCATGGCCGCCCGCAAGCACCAGAAGGCGATCGAGCAGGTCGACCTCGAGGAGGCTCGTGACAAGGTCCGCTGGGGCAAGGAGCGCCGCAGCATGGCGATGAGCGAGCGGGAGAAAATCTCCACCGCCTGGCACGAGGCCGGCCACGCCCTGCTGAACGTGGTGATCGACCACACCCACCCCCTTCACAAGGTCACCATCATCCCGCGCGGCCAGTATCTCGGGGCCACCATGTATCTTCCCGAGGGGGACAAATACTCCACCCAACGCAAGGAAGCTTTGGCCAGCCTTGTCATGACAATGGGTGGCCGTATCGCCGAGGAGATGTTCACAGGAGATGTCTCCAACGGCGCCTCCGGCGACATCGCCCAGGCCACCAAACTCGCTCGCCGTATGGTCTGCGAGTGGGGCATGAGCAATCTCGGTATGATCCGCTTCAGTGAGGAGAACGAGTTTGTCTTCATGGGTCGCGACGCCGGTCGCGCCCGCGAGTACAGCGAGGAGACCGCCCGCCAGATCGACTCCGAGGTGAAGCGCCTCATCGACGACGCCTATCGTCAGGCCACTGAGATCCTCGAATCGAAGAAGGACAAGGTCGAGTTGATCGCCAAGACCCTGCTAGAGTTCGAGACCCTCGAGGGATCGCAGATCGAGGATCTGATCAATCTTGGCTATATGCGCAATCCTCCCGTGATTGCCCAGAAGCCCCCACCGCTTCCCCCTCCCCCGAACGATACTCCCTCGGTGGAAGTGAGCAAGCCCAGCGAACCCGATTATCCGGCAGGTGGCCTTGCCGCTCCGGTTCCGGCGTAACCTGACTACCGGTCTCACCACCAAGGCGTTGCCTCAACACCAACGCCTTTTTTCTTTCTGGCTTTTAGAAGACGGAGGTTTCGCCCTCTTTGAGAAAACGGATCTTTTCGTCCAGTCCGAGTGAACGCGCGTGACCGAGAAGCCAGTCGGGCGGCTCATCAAGGGGCTCAAATCCCAGCCTGAAGGTGCCGTAGTGCATCGGGATCATGAGTCCCGCACCGAGGGCTTGAAAGGCGCGCAGGGCCTCCTCGGGATTCATGTGGACGTCGCGTCCCGTGGGAGCGTCGTAGGCACCGATCGGAAGCAGGGCAATATCGATGGGAGCATGGTTGCCGATCTCCGAAAAACCCTCGAACCAGGCGCTGTCGCCGCAGTGGTAGATCGTGCGTCCGGCATACTCGAGCAGAAACCCTCCGAATCCCCGGTGCTTGTCATGGAGCACCCGGGCACCCCAGTGCTGGGCGGGCGTGAGCGTGATCTTGAGTGATCCGAGTTCCATGCTCTCCCATCGGCGGAGTTCGTGCACGCGGTTGAACCCCAGCCCGTGAACCAGATTCCCGACATGCTCGGGGACAACGATCGGTTGATCCGAGGCGACGGCCCTCAGCGACTTCTTGTCGAGGTGGTCGAAATGGGCGTGACTCACCAGCACGAGGTCGATCGCCGGGAGTTCATGGATCTCGAGCCCCGGTTGCTTTAGCCGCTTGATCACCTTGAGCCACTTCGCCCAGTTGGGATCGATCAGCACCGAATGCTCTGGCGTCTGGATCAGGAAGGAAGCGTGGCCGATCCAGGTGATGCCGATCTGGTTGCCGCTCAGTTCTGGAAGACCGGGACGAGGAAGCGCTTCCTCGCGGGGGGAAAAGAGGGAGGGAATGATGACCTCCGTCAGGAAATTCCTCCGGTGCCAACCCTCCCCGAGCTTCATCGAGACATGGTGCTCGGGACGCGGCTTCCTGACGACCTTGGCCGCCTTGGTCACCTCCTTGCTAACTTTGGCGGCATGCTTCCGGATCTCCTCGCTGCCTTTCTTAAGAAGTTTTTTGACCATGGTTCGCTCGGCTCTGCTACTTAAGAGTGAATGATCCATGCCGAAAAGCAACGGTTGCGTGCCCTGCTCAGGGAGACCGCCGCCACCAAGGCCCCCGGGGACCCTGCTCCCCTGATCACGAGGCTTTCTCGTCTCGAGTGGTGGGAGAACTCCTCCTCGGTGCTTCTCTACGCTCCCCTCCCGGGAGAACCCGATCCCATGGGCATCCTGCACCGGCACCCGGAAAAGGAGTTTTTCTTCCCCCGGATCAAGGGAACCGACTTGGAACTCTTCCGCTGGTCGGCGGAGAGTCGCTGGATCTCCGGGCCCTCCAACTTCCCCAACCTGAACGAACCTGACCCGGAAAGCTGGGAGCGCGCGTCCGCCGGAAAAATCGATCTGGCCCTCGTTCCCGGTCTCGGCTTCGACACCAAGGGAGGCCGCCTTGGCCGGGGCAAGGGATACTATGACCGCCTTCTCGGAGATCCGCTCTTCGGCGCGCGAAAGGTTGCCCTTGCCTGGGAATGGCAGATCGCGGAAGCGGTTCCCACCGAGGCGCATGATGTCCTCATGGATCTCATCGTGACGGAGGAGAGGGTCATCCGCCCAGCCGGCGACTTGGATCAAGCGGATTGGACAAGCCCTCCGAAAGCAGATAGATCCTAACCTCATGATAACCGGCGACGCCCCCACTCCCTTCCAGCGCAAAGTCTGCTGGGCTGGCCTCACAGCTCTTGCGGGTCTCGCCGTAGTGGCGGTCATCCTGCTTGCAGGCTGGAGCGTCATTTCGCTCTGCGGGTACCTGAAGCCGGTTCTGACCCCGATCGCCATTGCCGCCGTCCTCGCGTATCTCCTCACCCCCGTCGTCGGCCTGCTCTGCAAATGGAAGCTCCCGCGGACCTGGGCGGTAATCGTCGTCTTTGTTCTCTTCAG
>Ga0114964_10001950_pt1 | contig 14788 bp, 11 predicted proteins | sample C_131016_MF_Meta_FD_92638 | JGI IMG/M metagenome (GOLD analysis project Ga0114964, IMG submission 92638) | Freshwater microbial communities from Lake Croche, Canada to study carbon cycling - C_131016_MF_MetaG | ecosystem: Environmental > Aquatic > Freshwater > Lake | place: Lake Croche, Canada... | reverse complement strand
CGTAGATCATCGCAGGCCCGAATTCGGCATCGACCTTGATCCCCTTGATGGCCACGATACGCGCCTTGCCATCATGGAACACCGTGCCGGAAATCGAGCGTTCCTGCTCGTCGGTGACAATGGTCAGGGTGATCAGCGATTCGAAATCGCTGTCATCATCGGAGCGGGTGATCTCCTCGATGGCAATCCCGCGGTCCTTGGCGACAATCGGGGCCGACACCACGTTGACATCCTGCAACTGCGGACGCAACACACCGGCAATCGCAGCCGCTGTCAGCGCCTTGATCTTGAGCGAGGCCACTTCGCCTTCATAGGTGATGCGCACTTCCTTGATGCCGGTATCGGTCAACTGCCCGGCAAAGGAGCCGAGCTTTTCGGCCAGAGCAATGAACGGCTTCAGCTTGGGGGCTTCCTCGGCGGTGATCGAGGGGAAGTTGATGGCATTCGAAATCGCGCCGCGGGTCAGATAGTCCGACATCTGTTCGGCCACCTGCAGGGCAACATTTTCCTGCGCTTCATTGGTGGACGCGCCCAAATGCGGCGTGCAGATGACATTGGGATGGCCGAACAACGGATTTTCGGTCGCCGGCTCGGTAATAAACACATCGAACGCCGCACCCGCGATATGGCCGGAATCAAGACCGGCCCGCAAAGCCACCTCGTCGACCAGACCGCCACGCGCGCAATTGATGATGCGCACGCCCTTCTTGGTCTTGGCGAGGTTTTCAGCCGACAGGATATTTTTGGTCTGCGCGGTCATCGGCGTATGCAGCGTGATGAAATCGGCACGCGCCAGGAGGTCTTCCAGCTCGACCTTTTCCACGCCCAAATCGACCGCCCGTTCCGGTGTCAGGAACGGATCGAAAGCGATCACCCGCATCCGCAACCCGATAGCGCGATCGGCGACAATCGAACCGATATTGCCGCAACCGATAATGCCGAGCACTTTACCGGTGATTTCCACACCCATGAAACGGTTCTTTTCCCACTTGCCAGCCTGGGTCGAGGCATCGGCGGCAGGAATTTCACGCGCAATCGCAAACATCATGGCAACCGCATGTTCGGCGGTGGTGATCGAATTGCCGAAGGGGGTATTCATCACAATCACGCCCTTGGCGGTGGCGGCAGGAATATCGACATTGTCGACGCCGATCCCTGCACGGCCCACCACTTTAAGATTGGTGGCATTGGCGAGGATCTTGTCGGTCACTTTGGTAGCCGAACGAATGGCCAAACCATCATATTGGCCGATAATTTCTGCCAGCTTGTCTTTGTCCTTGCCCAGATTGGGCTGGAAATCGACTTCGACGCCACGCTCTTTGAAAATGGCAATGGCGGCAGGTGAGAGGGCATCGGAAATCAGAACGCGAGGAGCCATGATGATCATCCTATAGGTCAAAAGCGGTTTTTGTGCCTGTTCGGGCTCGACAAAAACCATCCATGGAAATGAAAGGAAAGTGCCCCCACTAGCCTGCCTGCTCAGAGGCGTGTTGCCGCGGGGAGGTGCTATTTCAATGCGGCTCAAGCCGCAGGCAAAGCAGCCTTGGCCTCTGCCATCGCCCAGGCGATCCAGTGGGTCAGTGCTTCGACATCGGGGGTTTCCACCGTCGCGCCACACCAGATCCGCAAGCCTGCGGGGGCATCGCGATAGGCCCCGATATCGAGGGCCACGCCCTCTTTTTCAAGCAAGGAAGCCACCGACTTGGCAAAGCCAGCCTGCAGGTCCGCCGACAGGGCGGTAACCGCCGGATCGGTAAAGATCAGGCAGACAGAGGTGTTGGAGCGGGTCTTGGGATCATGCGCCAGAAAATCGATGCCGGGCTGGCGGGCAACAAAATCACTGATCGCCTTGGTATTGGCATCCGCACGGGCGATCAGCCCGGGCAGGTTGCCGATCGATTGCGCCCAGTGCAACGCATCCAGATAGTCTTCGACGCACAGCATCGAGGGCGTATTGATGGTTTCGCCCTGGAAAATACCCTCGATGATCTTGCCGCCTTTGGTCATGCGGAAAATCTTCGGCATCGGCCAGGCCGGCACATAGGATTCGAGCCGCTCGACCGCACGCGGCGACAGGATCAGCATGCCGTGAGCCGCTTCGCCCCCCAGCACTTTCTGCCACGAGAAGGTGACAACATCGAGCTTGGCCCAATCGAGATCCTGCGCAAAAGCGGCCGAGGTCGCATCGCAAATGGTCAGGCCCTGCCGGTCGGCGGCAATCCACTCCCCGTTGGGGACGCGCACGCCGGAGGTGGTGCCGTTCCATGTAAAGACCACGTCATGGTCGAAATTGACACTTGCCAGATCGGCGATATCGCCATAACCGGCCTTGATCACCCGCGCATCTTTCAGCTTCAGCTGCTTCACCGCATCGGTGACCCAGCCTTCGCCAAAGCTTTCCCAGGCAAGAAGATCGACAGGACGCGCGCCCAACAGGCTCCACATCGCCATTTCCACGGCCCCTGTATCGGAGGCAGGCACGATACCGATACGGTAATCGGCAGGCACACCCAGCACGGAGCGTGTCAGATCAATCGCTTCTTTGAGTTTGGCTTTGCCCACTTTCGCACGATGCGAACGGCCCAATGAGGCGTCTTTGAGGGCTTGCAATGTCCAGCCTGGGCGCTTGGCGCAGGGGCCGGAAGAAAAAAGGTTATTGTCTGGCTTCTGGCCAGGTTTTGCATTCATCATCTGTTTTTCTCCATCCTTACAGATGGGCGCCCCTCGTTGGGGAGGGATGTCCCGCTGACGGTGCTACGCCTGTTGTTGCAGCGCGTCAATCATTAAAAACAGCAACGGCTCACGTTGAACCACGACAAAAAGTCGTATGCCCCCCGCCCGCAATCCGGACGACGGAACAATTTTTCTGAAATCCGATGCACAAGAAGGATTTGAACCGCCAAACCCGCCGGCCTGTTCAGGCCGCGCTTTCGGTCACCGCATCGCAAATCATATTGACGGTCTTTTCGACAAGGGCGGAATCATCGCCTTCCGCCATCACGCGGATCAGTGGTTCGGTGCCAGAGGCACGCACCAGCACGCGACCACCCGACTTGAGCTGGCTTTCTCCATCCCGTATCGCCTGTTTGACTTTCTCGGATGCCAACGGATTGCCGCTTTTAAACCGGACATTCTTGAGCAATTGCGGCACCGGATCATAGGAATGGCAGACCTCGCTGACCAGTCTTTCGCTGCGCCGGACGGCTGACAGCACCTGCAAGGCAGAGACCAGCCCGTCACCGGTGGTGCCGAAATCCGAACAGACCACATGGCCCGATTGCTCGCCGCCCAGATTGTAGCCCTGCTCGCGCATCATTTCGAGCACATAGCGGTCACCCACCGCCGTGCGCTCCAGCGTCAGGCCAAGCCCCTCCAGATAGCGTTCAAGCCCCAGATTGGACATGACCGTGCTGACGATGCCGGGCCGCGAGAGACGGTTGTCATCCTGCCAATCCTTGGCAATGACCGCCAGCACCTGGTCGCCATCAACCACATGGCCCTTTTCATCGACGATCAGCACACGGTCGGCATCGCCATCCAGCGCGATGCCGATATCGGCACGGGTTTCGAGCACCTTCTGCACCAAGGCGGCAGGCGCGGTCGAGCCGACATCCCGATTGATGTTGAACCCGTCGGGATCGACGCCGATGGCAATCACTTCCGCACCCAATTCCCACAGGGCTTCGGGCGCGACCTTGTAACCCGCGCCATTGGCGCAATCGATGACGATGCGCATGCCGTCCAGGTCAAGGTTGCGCGGCAGACTGCGCTTGGCCGCCTCGATATAGCGGGCATGCACCGACTCAATGCGTTTGGCCCGCCCCAAAGCCGAGGAACCGGCCCGTTGGCTTTCCAGATCACCGTCGATCAGCAAGGCAATCTCGCGCTCCTCGTCATCCGACAGCTTGTAGCCATCGGGGCCGAACAGCTTGATGCCATTGTCCTCGAAGGCATTATGGGAGGCGGAAATCATCACGCCCAGATCGGCGCGCATCGAACGGGTCAGCATCGCCACCGCCGGCGTCGGCATCGGGCCGAGCAGCATCACATCCATCCCGACAGAGGTAAAACCCGCCACCAGCGCGTTTTCGATCATATAGCCGGACAGGCGCGTATCCTTGCCGATGACCACCCGATGGCGATGCGCTCCGCGCGTAAAAACCAGCCCCGCGGCCTGCCCGACCTTCAACGCCAATTCCGGCGTGATCACGATATTGGCCTTGCCACGAATGCCGTCGGTTCCGAAATACGATTTTTTCATACTGCCTACAAAGTGTTGTCTTGACGTTTCTATGCAACGGCGTTGGCGTTAAAGGGTGAAGTCCTCTGTTTCGGACACAAATCCCGAAACGGCCTACCCTCGCCCCCTGCCTGATCCGACCATCCCCCGACACCCGATAAGATCAGCCCGATAAGATCAGCCATTGTTGTTGCCTGACTATCATCTTCCTGCAAAAGCGTTAAAAAATATCCTCACTTTGTATTGCAGCATGTAACACACGGCAAAAAGCCCTCCCGCAAGCGGAAGGGCTTTGCAATTTCAGTCAGCTCAAGTCTTTGGATCAGCCCTGGGGCTGCGGCTCGAGGCCCGCATCGGGATTGTCGCGCGAGGACATGCCACGCCCTGCCGTCGGCACTACCGAAGAGGAGCGGGTCGGCTTGTCATTGCCGCTATCACGGGTCGGAGGCTTGCCCTTGATCAGATCCTTGATCTCGTCGCCCGACAGGGTCTCGTATTCGAGCAGGCCCTGAGCCAGTGTTTCCAGATCATCGGCATGATCTTTAAGGATCTTGGTGGCTTCGACATGGCCGGCTTCGACAAAGCGGCGCACTTCGGAATCGATCTTCTGGGCGGTGGCTTCCGAGACATTCTGCTGGCGGCCCACCGACATGCCGAGGAAGACCTCGTCCTGGTTCTCGCCATAGGCCACATTGCCCAATTCTTCCGAGAAGCCCCAGCGGGTCACCATCATACGGGCCAGACGTGTGGCCTGTTCGATGTCGGATGCCGCACCGGAGGTGACCTTTTCCGAGCCGAAGGTCAACTCTTCCGCCACTCGACCTCCCATCATGATGGCCAGACGCGAGGTCATCTGCTCGTAGCTCATCGACAATTTGTCGCGTTCGGGCAGTTGCATCACCATGCCCAAAGCGCGGCCACGCGGAATGATGGTGGCTTTGTGCACCGGATCGGTGGCAATCACATTGAGAGCGACGATCGCATGTCCGGCTTCGTGATAGGCGGTCAGACGCTTCTCGTCCTCGGTCATCACCAGCGTGCGGCGTTCCGCACCCATCATGACCTTGTCCTTGGCATCCTCGAACTCGACATTCATGACGATCCGCTTGCCACGGCGGGCTGCCAGCAAGGCGGCCTCGTTGACCAGATTCATCAAATCGGCCCCGGAGAAGCCCGGCGTTCCGCGTGCCACCGTCTTGAGGTCGACATCGGGAGCCAAAGGCACCTTGCGGGCGTGGACGCGCAGGATCTTCTCGCGTCCGATTACATCGGGATTCGGCACCATGATCTGGCGGTCGAAGCGGCCCGGACGCAACAGAGCGGGATCGAGCACATCGGGACGGTTGGTGGCGGCAATCAGGATCACGCCCTCATTAGCCTCGAAGCCGTCCATTTCGACCAGCAACTGGTTGAGTGTCTGCTCGCGCTCGTCATTGCCACCGCCGAGGCCCGCACCGCGATGGCGGCCGACCGCGTCGATTTCATCGATAAAGATGATGCAAGGCGCGTTTTTCTTGGCCTGTTCGAACATGTCGCGCACGCGGCTTGCACCGACGCCGACGAACATTTCCACAAAATCGGAGCCCGAAATGGTGAAGAACGGCACATTGGCCTCGCCGGCAATGGCGCGTGCCAACAGGGTCTTACCGGTACCGGGAGGGCCAACCAGCAAGACACCGCGCGGAATACGTCCGCCAAGACGCTGGAATTTCTGCGGATCACGCAGGAATTCGACGATTTCCTCGAGATCTTCCTTGGCCTCGTCGACGCCAGCCACATCCTCGAAGGTCACGCGGCCATGCGCCTCGGTCAACAGCTTGGCCTTGGATTTACCAAAGCCCATCGCCTTGCCATTGGCACCCTGCATCTGTTTGGACAAGAAAAACCAGGCCGCAATAAACAGAACCAGCGGCAACCAGTTGACCAGCAGTGCCACGAACCACGGCATGCCATCGGTCAACGGCTTGGCCGAGAAATTGACACCCTTCTGGCTCAAACGGCTGACAAGGGTCGGGTCATTGGGGGCATAGGTCTGGAAAGCGCGGCCATCCGACAGGACGCCGTGAATATCCGAACCCGAAATCACCACACTGGACACGCGACCAGAGTCGACTTCCGACAGGAATTGGCCATAGCCCATATCCTGCGACGCCGTGCGCTGTGAAGGGTTCTGGAACAGCGTGACGAGCGCCAAAACCAGCAGGAAAATAATCGCCCAGAGGGCAAAATTGCGTACGTTCGGGTTCATGGGCCGATCGATCGCCTTTCTCGGACCATGCATGCGGACATCGCTGCCACTGGTCAGGTGGGGTTATAACCCTTATCTAGTTTTTCCAAAGCCGCTTGCCAAGGGGAAGCAGGGCAGCAAAGTTCCGATCTTCCGAAAAAAGAATGAAAATGTCAGGAAATTGTCATGTTTTTTTGTCAAGATCTTGAATTATTCAGAAGTGTGGGTTGAAAAATTATCATGTTCAAGCTTTGTCTTGAGCCTGAACTGACCGTCCGCGCCGGCGCGATGGTTCCGGGATTATGTGCAACTCCCCCTTGCGCATCCGCACCAGGCAGCCCGCCACAGAACTGTTCAGAGCGCGCCCGTCCCCCTCAGATCCGTTGATGCGGTCCAGCAGGGCCTCGAACCGCTCCAGCCGCTGCGGCGCATCGGGGGCGAGCAGGGAGCAGGCCCGGATCACCAGCCTGATCCGGATATCTTCGGGGAGGGCAAACAGCCTTTCGGACAGCACGACCCTTCCATCGCCGACAGTGGCCGTCTCTTGCCAGGCCGTGCCGGCCATATGCTCCAGCGCATCCTGCGCCCGCGCCATACGCTGGGCCAGCCGGTTGAGCCGGACGGTATCCAGACCCGCTTCGGCCAGAAACGCCCGCGCCTTGCGGAACCGCACCCGTGTGAACCGGTCATTAAGGTTGGAGGGATCGTCAATCCACGGGATTTCTCTGGCGCGCGCCGTGGCGACCAGCCTGTGTTTGCCCACACCCAGAAGCGGACGAACCAATGCGACCCCGTCGCGCTCGACACATGCCCGCATTCCGGACAGGCCATCGAGACCACTGCCCGCACATAGCCGCATCAGCACCGTCTCGCTCTGGTCATCGCCATGATGGGCCAATGCCAGCGCATCGGCTCCAATGGATTTGGCATGGCCGAGCAGCAGGCGATAGCGGGCCTCGCGGGCCGCCGCCTGCACACCCGTCTCGGGCTTTTCACCGTCCCAAGTCAGACGCGCGGCAGGCAACGCCAGTGCCGCAGCCAGCGCGCAGACCCCTTCGGCCTCCTGCTTTGACGCAGCACGCAACGCATGGTCGACCACCGCGACCGACAGTTTGGGCGCTTTCGTCCCGCACTGCTGCGCCCAATCATGCAACAATACCATCAATACAGTGGAATCGACCCCGCCCGAAACCGCAACCAGCACATGATGGCAGGCGAGCAACGGGGCAAACAGGCTCTCGCAATCGCTCGGAGCGAGCGCAAGAACGCCATCGGTCTGGGCGGATGCCCCGTCGGTCTTCAACCACGCCGGATCTGGGCCATTCATCGGCATGCGCTCCATTGGCGCCCCCGGGATCGATTGGGGGTCAGCAGGTCAGCCGCTTGCTTTCCTGCTCCACACTGGCCTTCAACGGGCGGTCGATCGCGGGATAGCGACGGCCCACTTCCGCCAAGGTGGCGCAGGCCTGCGCCTTCTGGTTCATGCCCTTGAGCGACAGAGCCAGTTTATACAGCCCTTCGGGGGCCACTTTGGCTTTGGAATGGGTCTGATAGATTTTCAAAAACTGCTCGGCGGCTTCCGCATTCATGTTGCGGCGCAGATAGCTTTCACCGAGCCAATAGGTCGCGTCAGGCACTTTGGCGTCTTTGGGATGGGCCTGCAAAAAGGCTTTGAAGCCTGACTCGGCCTCGGCATAGCGCTTCTGCTGCATCTTGGAATAGGCCTCGTCATAACTGCCGGTCGGCTTGGCGGGGGCAATCGAACCGGTATGGCTGACAGGATTGCTTGCCGCCGCGGCTTGCCCCTGAGGGGCGCTCTGGGGCTGGAAAGGCACTGCAGCCGGCGCACCGCGTCCCGATTGCGTCAGGTCGAGCGGGCCAGAACGGCCTGCGCCCTGCCCTGCGGCGGCCACCGAGTCGGCTGCAGGCTGGGTCGGATCATAGGCATCGCTCTTGCGCTGTCCGTTTCCTGCTTTGGCGGGAGCGGCCTTGCTGGACTGGCTTTCCTGAAAGCGGAATTCCACATCCTGCTGGAATTTGGCCAGCTGGTCCATCAGACGCTTGTTTTCGAACTGCAGCTGTTCGAGCTGCCCCGACAATTGCCGCATCTGGCTTTCCATCCGCCCGATCCGCAACAAGGCGTCGGAAGCATCCTGCGCCCTGACAGGCCTGGCTATCGCGCCAGACAGCACCGCGCCCAATATAAGCAAGGACGAGAAACGGGATAAACCGGCAATAATGCGCATTGTGGTGGCCTCTGGCTTCTGAACAGGGACCTTCAGCCTACCGGCACAAGATCCGCCTCTTCTCAAACACTGCAACATGGCAAAAATAAGAGGCAGCATCTGTCAGGATCACGATCCCTGAGATGCTGCCTCCTGTGTCTCTCTGGGGCCTCCGGCTGTTGCCACGGGCATCAGCCGAACCGGTCCGCACTTACTGGCCGTTGAGAACGGTCACACCGCGGCGGTTCTGTGACCAGCACGAAATGTCATCGCAGACAGCAACGGGGCGTTCCTTGCCGAAGGATGTGTTTTTGATGCGCGAGGCAGAGACACCCTTGGAGGCCAGATAGTCACGCACGGTCTGTGAACGACGGGCGCCCAGCGCGAAATTGTATTCGCGGGTGCCGCGTTCGTCGGCATGCCCTTCGATGGTGATCGAATAGCGGGGATACTGGTTGAGCCACTGCGACTGCTTGTCGAGCGTGGCGGTAGCCGTCGAGGTCAGATCGGATGAATCGGTTTCAAAGAACACGCGATCGCCGACATTGACCACGAAATCCTGTGCGGAACCGGGGGTTCCGGCACCACCGGCACCAAAACCGCTATTGGCACCACCATTCAGCCCGTCTGCATCTGTCTTGTCGGACGAACAAGCAGCGAGCGTCAAAGCGGCGCCAATGGCAACCGCGAAGCGGAACATCCGCAAGGCATCGAACGAATAAGACATCAGATAGCTCCCTCTCAAGCCACACAGTGCGGGCCTAACCAGTGGTTTCCACTGCCTGTTCACCCTTGAATCTAGGATTAAACCAACAGGGTTAAGAATGGGTTTCCATTCCAGCCCTGCCTGCAATGACCAAAATCAGACCCCTGCTTGCCACAGCTTGGGTTAACGAGGGATGAAGAGCGCAAGACAATCGCGCTCTTTCTTCATATTCGGCTTAAAAAACCATGCCGATTCAGTGATCGGTCTTGAGTGTCTTCAATTTCGAGAAGACAGATGCCGCATCATATTCCTCTTCCGGCTCGTCGTGATGGACAGGCTTGGAGGAGAAATCGCCGAACGGATCAAGCGGCGCCGAGTTTGGTGCTTCTTGCGCCGTGGTCATTTCGGCTGGCAGCAAGGTCTGGCCGCCATCGGCGGCAATCGCCGGACGGTCCTTAGCGGCTCGGGCCACTTCAAAATCCAGATCGATCTGCGAGCAAAGGCCCATGGTAACAGGATCAAGCGGCGACAGGGTCGCGGTGTTCCAGTGTGTGCGGTCCTTGATCTGGGCAATCGTGGTTTTGGTGGTGCCCACCAGACGCATGATCTGCGCGTCTTTCAACTCGGGATGGTTGCGCAGCAGCCACAGGATCGCGTTGGGACGATCCTGGCGGCGCGACAGCGGGGTATAGCGCGGGCCCTTGCGACGGCGTACTTCCGGCAAGCCGACATTGGAGACCGTCAACTTCAGCTGGTGACCTGCATCGGCCTCGCCCAGGGCGATTTCCTCACGGCTCAACTGGCCGGACGACACGGGGTCCATGCCCTTGATGCCGGCCGCGACTTCGCCATCGGCAATCCCTTTGACTTCAAGCGGGTGCAATTTGCAGAAATCTGCAATCTGCTCGAAGGTCAGTGCTGTATTATCAACCAGCCACACGGCGGTGGCTTTCGGCATCAGCGGACTCTGGCTCATCGCCTTTTCTCCTCGCTCATTGGTCGCTCGCATCCGGTTCGGCCCAAATTCGGGGCTTCACATCGGAAACCTCAAACAGGACCCGTCCGGACAGACGGGATGGTCAAACAGGTATTCAGGCGCTCCCGCCCGCGTCACCGGCGAAAGCCCCAAAAAACACATTCGGAATTTCGGGTATATGGCTCTTTATAGAATGCCCGCCGGATTCCTGCAAATCATTCTTGATAGTTTATTGCCTGCCGTTTGCATGTCGGCGTGCTTTGAGGTTTTAATACCCCCCTTTCGTCAGTAGTTGCGGGGTTAAGCATGATCACCGAGGACGACATACGCAAGACCACACCGGACCATGTGCTGGGACAGGACCTGTCGAGCCTGTCCATCGATGAATTGGACGAACGGATACACCGGCTGGCAGAGGAAATCGAGCGTCTGAAACAGGCCCGCCACGCCAAGGAAGCCTCGCGCAAGGCTGCCGACAGCTTTTTCAGATAGTCCATACCGGATTTAGCCCGCCATGGTTAAAAACTGCCCCACCTGAAGCCAAACATAGGAGAGGGGCACGATGGCCTGCTCATGCTGGGCCATCATGCTGCAGCCAAGGCGTCATACGGTCCCGTTTTCGAGGCCATAGCATTAACCCTAACAGCGCAAGATAGAAGCATGGAGACGATGAAACGGTTAGAACAGCACTCTCAATTGAGGCGCTCATGGTTATGGATCATATGAACAATCGGGACACCACGTTCTCAACGGTCGCCTTTGGCGATCCTTTTGCGATGTCCCGTGCCTTTCAGGCCCTGTTTGACGAGGGTATGGCACTGGTGGAAGAGGCTGCAGCCTTTCTCGACGGGCCCGGGCGCGAGCAATCGCGCTTTCTGCCTCGGATTGTCGCTTTAACCTATTCGACCGAAAGCATGCGCCTCACCACCCGACTGATGCAGATTGCCTCGTGGTTGCTGGTCTATCGGGCCGTTTCATGCGGCGAGATGACGATGGAAGAAGCGGCCAGCCAGAAATGCCGGATCCATCACGAGCCCGCCAGCCAATCCAGCCCCGATATGTTCGAACAGCTTCCACCCGAATTGCGCCAGCTGATCGCGCGTTCTTTGCGGTTGCAAAAGCGCATCCGCCATATCGATGCGCCCTCGTCCCAGCGGTACGAGCCCGAAAACGCTCTCGACAATCCGGTGGCAGCCCAGCATGACACCCTGCGCTCGGCCTTCGGGGCCAATGTGACGAGCCTTTACCCTAAATAATCCCGGTGGATTGCCGTCCAGAACACACCGATAAACGCCAAAAAGCCAAAGCATTGCTGCTTTGGCCCGATCGGCTTTGAGCCGGCAAACAAACTGCCGTCCGGCGGACCGGACGGGATGGCCGTGTTATTTGGTGCCGAGACCGAAGCTCTCGAACTTCTTGTTGAAGCGCGAGACGCGACCTGCACGGTCGAGCAGCTGCTGCGAACCGCCCGTCCAAGCCGGATGGGAGTTCGGATCAATATCGAGCTGCATCTTTTCACCGGGCTTGCCCCAAGTGGAGCGGGTGGTGAATTCGGTGCCATCCGTCATGACAACGGTGATGGTGTGGTAGTCTGGATGAATATCGGCCTTCATAATCGTCCCTCGCCGGTCCGTCCGGACAGAAAATCCTGTCGGCAAACACCTCTGCATGTGAAGGCCGCAGGCTATACCCCAGCCAGAGGGGGATGACAAGTCGTAAGTGAAAAACTTGCGCAGATCCGTGGACATCTTTGCACCGGCGGGCAAAGAAACTGGACAAGCGGGTCCAGAAAGATCAAACAAGTCCCTATGACAGCACATGATCAAACGACGGCGTCTTCGGCAGCATCGGCACGCCCCGACCGGGCCTCCCTCGCAGCCCTGAAGCCCCTGATTCCTTTTGCCTTGCGCTATAAAGGCCGCATTGCCGCGGCGCTGATTGCCCTGGTCATGGCGTCGACCGCGACGCTGATCATCCCTCTCGCGGTCCGCCGGATGATTGATTTCGGCTTCTCCTCTGCAGGAGCCGACCTGATCGACCGCTATTTTCTGGTGATGATTGCCGTTGTCAGCATGCTGGCTCTGGCCAGCGCCAGCCGCTATTATCTGGTGATGACGCTGGGCGAGCGCGTGGTGGCCGATATCCGCATCGCGGTGTTCGCCCATTTGACCAAGCTGGATGCCGCCTTTTACGACATGACCCGCAGTGGCGAGATTGTTTCACGGCTGACGGCCGATACGACGCAGATCAAATCCGCCTTCGGCTCTTCGGCCTCCATTGCCCTGCGCAATTTCGTTCTGTTCATCGGAGCGATTTCGATGATGGTGATTACCAGCCCGCATCTCTCGGGCCTTGTTCTGGTGGCCATTCCGGTGATCGTGCTGCCTTTGGTGCTGTCGGGCCGCGCTGTGCGCCGCCGCTCGCGCGATGCCCAGGACCGTCTGGCCGACGCCTCCGCCTTTGCCACCGAAGCCATCGGCGCGATGCAGGTGACGCAGGCCTTTACCGCAGAAGGGGCTACACGCACCCGCTTCAACCATGCCGTCGAGGATGCCTTTGCCACCGCCCGCGACTCCACCGGCGCTCGGGCCCTTCTGACAGCCGTGGCCATTTTCCTGATCTTTACCTCGGTGGTCGGGGTCTTATGGTGGGGCGCGCAAGAAGTCCTGACCAACCGGATGAGCGGCGGCAGACTCTCGCAATTCGTGCTCTATGCCGTATTTTCCGCCGGTGCTCTGGGCGAATTGTCGCAGGTGTGGGGTGAAATCAGCGCCGCAGCCGGTGCCGCAGGTCGCCTTGCCGACATCCTGTCGATCACGCCAAGGATCGAGGCCCCTGCCGAGCCGCTGCCCCTGCCCAATCCGCCTTTGGGCACGCTGGCGTTTGATCAGGTGGAATTCGCCTATCCCGGCCGACCTGATCAACCGGTGCTGCAAGGCGTCGGCTTTGCCCTGAAACAGGGTGAACGCGTCGCGCTTGTCGGCCCTTCGGGGGCCGGCAAAAGCACGGTGATGCAACTGATCCTGCGGTTTTATGATGCCGGGCGTGGCGAGGTGCGGATTGACGGCTGCGATGTGCGCGCGGTTGATCCCTCGGCCTTGCGGCATCGTTTGAGCTATGTACCGCAAGAATCGGTGATTTTTGCGGCTACCATCCGCGAAAATATCCGTTTTGGTCGCCCCGATGCCACCGACGCGCAAATCGAAGCCGCCGCAAAGCTTGCCGAGGTTGACCGGTTCGTGCGCGAATGGCCCGAAGCCTATGACACGATGATCGGCGAACGCGGCGTCACCCTGTCGGGCGGCCAGCGGCAACGCATCGCTATTGCCCGTGCCATCCTGCGCAATGCCCCCATTCTGCTGCTTGACGAAGCCACCTCGGCACTGGATGCCGAAAGCGAAACACTGGTCCAAGCCGCTCTTGACGGGCTGATGGAAGGTCGGACCACGCTGGTCATCGCGCATCGGCTGGCCACCGTGCTGGGTTGTGACCGGATTCTGGTGATGGAACAGGGCCGGATTGTCGAAGAGGGCACCCATGCCACATTGGTGGCCAAGGGCGGCCTTTATGCCCGGCTGGCGGAATTACAATTCAACCAGTCCGTCAGGGCCGCAGAGCAGGCTTAAAAGCGGCCCGGACCGCTCAGCGTTCCGTCAGCTTCAATTCGATCCGGCGGTTGCGCCGCAGGGCCTCGTCGCTATTGCCCAGATCGATCGGCTGGAACTCGCCGAAACCGGCGGCGACCAGCCGGGTCGGCGACACGCCTTTGTCGATCAGATATTGCACCACGGCAATCGAACGCGCGCTCGAGAGATCCCAATTCGACTTGAACTGGCCCTGCGCCGAGACCGGACGCCGGTCGGTATGGCCGTCCACCCGCAACACCCAGGCAATATCGGAGGGAATTTCTTTTTCAAGCACCACAATGGCCGCCGCCAACTGGTCCAGCTCGCCACGGCCAGCCGGCGCAATCGCCGCCTGCCCGCTATCGAACAGCACTTCGGACTGGAACACGAAGCGGTCACCCACCACACGGATATCCTGGCGCGAGCCCAGAATCTGCCGCAACCGGCCGAAGAAATCCGAGCGGTAGCGTGCCAATTCCTGCACCTTCTGCGCCAGAGCCACGTTCAACCGCTGCCCCAGATCGCTGATGCGGGCCTGGGATTCCCGATCACGCGCCTCGGATGCATCCAGTGCCGCTTCCAATGCCGCCAGCTGCCGGCGCAAGGCGGCAATCTGCTGGTTGAGAATGTCGATCTGCGCCTGCGCCTCGCTCGGCAGATTGCGCAAGGGATCCTTGGGATTGATCGGCGGAATATTTATCCCCGCCCCCGCCTTTAACCGGTCACGTTCCTGTTCGACAGATTGCAAAGTGGCGGACAAAGCGGACAGATTGTCCTCGGCCTGCCGG
>Ga0114964_10001949_pt1 | contig 14788 bp, 6 predicted proteins | sample C_131016_MF_Meta_FD_92638 | JGI IMG/M metagenome (GOLD analysis project Ga0114964, IMG submission 92638) | Freshwater microbial communities from Lake Croche, Canada to study carbon cycling - C_131016_MF_MetaG | ecosystem: Environmental > Aquatic > Freshwater > Lake | place: Lake Croche, Canada... | reverse complement strand
CCAAATAAATCATTATTAGAGATTTTATGTTGAATCCACTGACTATTAATCCATTTAGCTTTATCAATATCAAATCTTGCACCTGATTTACTCACATGCTCTAATGAAAAACTTTCAATTATTTCATCCATAGTAAGAATATCTCTTTCATCACCTGGATTCCAACCAATCAAAGATAGAGCATTGATTAGAACTTGTGGTTCAAATCCAAATTCTCTCCAACCTTTTTGGTAGTTTCCATTAGAATCGGTATATCCAATTGCAGAAATCGGAATACCATATTTTGCTGATGTTCTTTTTGATAATTTACCTTTTCCATCAGGGTTCATTATTAGAGGTAAATGTGCAAAAGTTGGAACATCCCAACCAAATGCTTGATACAAAAGTACATGCATTGGGGTAGAATTAATCCATTCTTGACCTCTAAGAACGTGAGTAATACTCATATCATGATCATCACAAACATTACATAAGTGATATGAACCAATACCATTAGATTTTAATAAAACTTTATCATCTAATGTAGCGGTGTTAATAGTTATTTCACCTAAAATAGCATCAGTAAAACTTACATCAACATTTTCAGGAGTTTTAAATCTTATTACATAATGAGCACCACTATTTAATAGATTATTTACTTCATCTTTAGATAAAGTAAGTGAATTTCTCATAGTATTACGAGTAGTATAATCATACTTAAGATCTTTTGCTCTTAATGCTTCTCCTTCTTCTGGTGTGTCAAAGCTATAATACGCCATCCCATTATCTAATAGATATTGTATTTTTTGAGAATAATCTCTTTCTGACTGTATGAAAGAACCTACACTTGGATCGGGATTCCAATATGAATAATCAGGAGTAATACCTAACCATTCAAGAGTTTCTTGAAAATGAGGTAAGAATGAGCTATCATAACGATCTCTATCTGTATCTTCTAACCTAACTAGAAACTTACCACCTAATTTCTTTGCTAAGAAATAATTATAAAGCATAGTTCTTAAATTCCCTAAATGAACAAATGCACACTCTTGATTTTTTGATTCACTAGTCTTTGTTGAAGTTGGGCTTGGTGCTAAACGTGTTGTAATTGTTTTATTTATCATAATTTTCTTATTTATTCAAATATAAGAAAAATTTTTCAAATAAAAAATTTTTTTTTCGTAGTATTATGGATGGTTGTATTTAATATATAAAAACAACAAAAATAAATTTAATAAATGGCAAATACTCCATTATACAGTTATCTAAAACAAAACGGAACTTCTTTTTACGCTTTCCCAGGAGGAGGTGATGATTTATCATCAGTATATCAAAACATAAATAAGAAAATGTATTTTTCTAAATTTATGTTAATAAATCTACCAAAACAAAATTTAGTAAATGGTACAAATAGTAATCCAATTCATTTTGATTTTTATAATTCAGATATATTTAAAGAATATAGTGGTGCTCAACAAGCAACTAATTTTAATGATCAATTTGTAGAATCTTTGAGAAATTATGTAGCAAACATGGAAACTACTATGAGAACTTCTTTAATGAGTAACTCAAAAGATTTTTATGACACTACTAATCTACATACTCCGACTGAAAGAATTTTTTGGAAATGGTTAAAAGAACTAAATATCATAAGTTTTGAACCTGCTGATAATGGATCTCAATATTTTAGTAATATGCCTGAATTTGCTAGTAATTTACCTTCAGATCATGGTTATTTATCAGAAATACTTTGGACAGAAAGAACTACTAATCCATTTAAAGTTACAAAAGTTCAAGGAGTGAATATTCATGGTCTTTATGTAATGTCAGTTACTATTAAATCAGATTTAAATTGTTATTTAAGAATAGGAGATTTAATTAATTTCAAAGGTTTTACAAATATAACTAATATTGAAGGTTCTCAAATTAATAATTTATTTAATGGTATTAATACTTATATTGATAATATAGTATCTAATAATGATGGAACATATACTATAACTACCAGAATTTCAGTTCCATCTGTAACTATAGAATATACTGATGGTTTAGGAACACTTTCTTTAGTATATAATAGAGTAATTCAGTATGTTGGAGAGATTCAAGGGGTTAATAATGTTCAAGCAGCTAATGGTTCATATACAGAAGTATATGCTAATATCCCTGATTATGTTGGACAAACTCCTGATATATTATTTAGAACAACTTATGATAATAATTATTTACCTGGTTATTCTTACCCTATTTTACCTAGTCAATATCAAGCGGAAATTGTGGGTGCTGAGATTTTCTCAAATCCTATTGTTAGTAGTCCTCAAAATTATCCAGGAAGTTATTATGGTCAATTTGATACAGTTGATTATACTTATACAACAGAAAATGGAGATTCATTAAGAAGAACTGGTGATTATTTTGGTGTTGACGGAAGTGTTGGGGATACTACATTAAGTTATAATATAGATGGTATTAGTTTTGATTTTGATCCTACCCACTATACAAAAATGAATATAATAGGACAAGAAATAACTTCATTTGAAGCATTTAGTGGATTAATATTTGATAATATACCACCTCAAGATTTTGAATTTAATGCTATATTATGGTTTTATGATGTTGAGGATAATAATGGGAATATAGCTACTAATTTATATGGTATATCTTTAATTGATAATCCTGAAAATAATACAAAAATAGGCGAAACTAATGTAAGATTTCCTTTATTAAATAAATTATGTACTACAGATAATCAAGATGGTACATCTTATGCTTTTAGTTTAAGTTTAAATTTTAGTATATTAAATGATAATGTTCAAGATTTAGCAAATCCTGATGCTATAAATTCATTATTTAGTTTTAGTTTATTTAATAATGCCATGACTCAATTATCACAAACTAACGATGCTTTTATTAAAATAGTTAATGATAATGTAATTATTCAGAAAGAGATAAATAACCTTAAACAATTAATTTATACTAATACAAGTTTAAAAACAATTAATGATAATATAGCTTATTTACAAAAATTAATACAGCTATATCAATATAATCAAATTATAGATTCTGATACTATTTATGTAACATCAGATACATCTAAAAATCCACCAAGTATAACTCTTAATACACAAGATCCTTTATATTCTCAAATAAATAGCATAAATACTACATCATTATATAACAATAGTGATATAGTAGTATCCGATATAAATATTCCTAATGGAAGATCATTTTTAATTAATGTTATTAATAATGATACGTTAGATAATAAACTTAATAATAATCAAAATTTAGGAATTTTAATTAGTTCTGATTTAAGATATGGTCAAAAATTTGATTTAATAATTGATTCAAATTTAACATCTACTCAAAATAAAAAATTAGATGTAATGATTAATTATATTGATAGTTCAAATAATATAGTAACTGATTATTTAATAAAAAATATAGATTTGCCAGTTTATTATAATTCTTTTCAGGATAAGCAAAATTCTGCAAATTTATTTAAAAAATTCAATTTTTCAATTGATTATGATAATATAATATTAACTCCGGATGATAAACTAAAGATAAAAATTTCGGGAAATTCAAATATATTAAGTAATAGTATTAAAAAAGGCGATTATTTAGTATTAAATGATTTTGTCGTAGGTTCTGCTAGTAATGTTATAGATTATTCTGGTCAATATTTTGTTATTGATCCTGTTTCTTCTAATTATATTACTTTAGATATAAAATCAAATTCAGATTTAGTTAATTCAGTATATAAAACTAATACTGAATATAATTTTAGTTCAGTTTTATATACATTACCTTATATAACATATAATAAAGGTCTAAAATATACAATAACTAGAATAGATTCAACTAATACATCAAGTCTTAGTTCTAGATACCTGATAGAAAAAAGTATTAATTAAAATTAATATATAAAATAAAACATAAAGATGTCTTGTTCAAGTAATTCAATTTTTGATTCTCCAAATACCTATATAAAATTTCAAGGTTCTGACTTAGTTTCTGTAGAAGGAGCTAACTTATTAGACCGTTTATTATTAAATAATGTTGTTATTCCTTTTAAGCAAATATTAAAAGGTAGAATAATATTAAAACCAGGACAAACAAATTATTTATTTAATTTTCTTGGATTAGGCGATAATGCAACATTTGTTGCTTTAGTTCCTAAATTTAACGTTAAATCTGTAATGGAAGAAGATAATTATGTTGATTATCTTTATGCTACTGATTTAACACATACTCGTTCTTTAAAAGAAATAATGGTATTAACAGGGAATTCGACTCATAGAATACCACAATTATATTTAAGTAATCCAAATACTTTGTATTCTGTAACCATAGAAACTATGGTTGCTGTTATTGACGAAAATCAAACATTTTTTGTTGATACTGCTAATCAAGTTGGTGTAAGTTACACTAATTTATCATTTACTAATATTCAAACTTGGATAGTAAATGAATCAATAGTAGTTTTTGATAATAGTAATCCTCCAAAAGCTTTAGTTTATTTAACACTAAATACAATAGATTCAATAGAACAACAAGGAACTATACTAATAATAAAAGATTTATCAATAGGAAATGTTTTTTTACAGTTTAAAACCCTATATGATGCCAATCAATCACATGCTGCAATAAGTTATGTAATTATACATGATAATGCGGTTATAGGTGGAAATTATACTCCTATAATTTACTTTAGAGATACATTTGCTCCAAGTGGAAATTATATATCATTAAATGGTCTAACTAATAGTGTTCCTTATAACTCTACTGAAGGTTTAACTTTTTCATCTTCTACAAATTTATCATACTATGGTGGAACTATATCATACACTGATATAATTAGCAGTGCTATAGATCATGTTTTTGATGGTATTAGTGTTGATTTAATTTTAACATCAAATAATTTTATTATAAATGGTAACCCTTATTCTACAGGAATAACAATGTCGGGTACATATTCAATTTCATTTAATATTACAAATGGTAGTGGATTAGCTATTAATCCAGATTTAAAATTAAATTTAACAGTTAATTAATGGCAAATTATACATCTAGTAGTTTTTTATTACCAATTAGTCCTGGAGATAAAGTTATCAGGATTAGAGATAGATTCAATCATAATACAGTATCTATCAATGGAATAGCTATTAGAACTATATTAATAGATAATAATGTTATTAGAATAAATACTATAGATAATGTTATAAACTTAGATTTTGTTAATAATGCTGATGCTAAATTAGCTTATCCTTTACTACAACAACAATTAAATATTGTTAGAACTACTTATCCACAAACAGTTTCAGGACCACAAGGTAAACCAGGTAAAGTTGGTCCTACTGGATCAGTTGGTCCGATTGGTCCAACAGGACCAGTAGGTATTCAAGGTCCAACAGGTGCTAATGGATTAAATGGTGCTACAGGTCCTCAAGGAGCAACAGGTGCTACAGGTGCTACAGGAGTTGGAGCATATCAAAATCTTAATTCAGTATTAGCAAATGGGAACACATCATCACTTAGTTTTGATTTATACACAGGAGCAACAGCAACTGCTGGTATGGGACCAGGTTATTTTTATATTCAAGATCAATATACAAATGAATATGGCTCTTTTATTAGTATGAGTGGAACACAATCATCAGTTGGTTTTTTTGCTCCTTATTACGATCAAAGAATACAACCATCATTAGGTTTAACTGGAACATTTATTAATAATTTACCAAATAAATCAGGAACATTTGCGATGATAGATGATGTTGATAATTTATTATTAAATAGAGGATTAACTACTAATGGAATAGGAAGTATTGGTGCTACAAATGGTAGATGGAATATAAGTGAAACTGGTTCTATTACATATGGATTTACAGATCCTGATAACCTTAATACAGCATATAGTTATACATTAAATAATTCAGGTTTATCAGGAAACAGAATTGATGATGGTATAATACCAAATCCATATCATATTGGTCCAGATGGAATAAATATAGGTGGTGGTGTATTTATTGTTAATAATAATGGTAATTTAACAGGTGCAGATATAACAGCAATAGGAACTTTTTATGGAACTTCATTTTTTAATCAAACGGATAATTGTCAATTAGCATCTCAAGTATGGGTTGGTAATCAAGGTTATTTAACACAAAGTTCATTAACAAATGTAGAATATACTACAAATAAAAATACACCAAATGGTTATGCTGGATTAGATGGTAATGGATATATTCCAACGAATATATTACCTGATTCAGTTGTAGGTAATGTTAAATATAAAGGAACATTTGATCCTATTACAACAACATTTAGTGCTACTCCATCTAATTTAGGTTGGTATTTCATATCAACAAATTCAGGAACATATTCTGGATTAGGATTTAATACTGGTGATTGGATGATAAGTGAAGGAACATATTTATCTAAAATAGATAATACTGATGCAGTTATGTCCGTAAATGGTAGAATAGGTAATGTTGTAATTAATAGTCAAGATATAACTAGTGGTTTAGGATATACTCCAAGTCAATATGGACCACAAGGTGCTACTGGACCTCAAGGTATTCAAGGTGCTACAGGATCAACAGGTGCTATTGGTGCTACAGGTGCTACTGGTCCAAAAGGTGCTGATGGTGTATCAGTATCATATTACAAATATAATGCGAAAACTAATTCACAAACACCACCACCTACAAGTGCTCAACTTATATGGAATAATGCTACTCAAATAAGTTCAAGTATATTATATTTATCACATTTAACAAGAGATGGGATAGATATAGATGTTTTTTTAGCAAGTATTAAAACTGGTGATAATTTAATTATTCAAGATCAAAATAATTCTAATAATTATCAAAAATGGACGGTAAATGGAACTCCATCAATCACTCCTAATAGTTATATTTCTATACCAGTTGTATATGTAAATGGAGATTATTCATTTACTAACGGACAAGATATAATTTTTGTTCCATTATCTATTGGTATTCAAGGTCCAGCAGGTGCTAATGGAGCAACAGGTCCAGCAGGTGCTAATGGGTTAAATGGAGCAACAGGTCCAGCAGGTGCTACTGGTTCAAATGCTACAATAGTAGGTAATGCTAACTATTTAAGTAAATTTTTATCACCAAATGGATTAACAAATAGTATAATTTATGATAATGGAACATCAATTGGTATAGGAACAACAGGTCCAGCAGTAGTATTAGATATATTATCTACAGGAACAGTATTGGCTGGTCCTAATAACTATCATATGAGAGTTTTTGATGCTACTACATCAGCAAAAGATGTAGGTGGTGCGATAGGATTAGGGGGTTATTTTACTACAACAGTTAGTTCAAGTAATTTTGGTGTAATAAAAGGTGGTAAAGAAAACACAACTTCTGGTGATAATGCTGGTTATTTAACATTTTATACAAGAACAACAGGTGGTTCTTTAATAGAACAACTTAGAATAAGTTCAGTAGTTAATGTTGGTATAGGAACTACTCCATCAACATATAAATTAACTGTAAATGGTAGTGCTTCTATAACAAATAATTTATTTGTAGGTGGTTCTGCCTCAATAAATAAAATAAATACTCCAATTACAACAAGTATAACCGCATCTACAACAGGTGGAACATTAGCAGCAGGAACATATTTTTACAAAGTAGTTTTTGTAGATTTTTTAGGTAATTTAACCGATGGCTCAAACGAACTATCTATAACTACCACAGGTTCAACATCAGTTGTTACAGTTAATTTTACTGCTACATCTATTGCTAATAAAATAAGGTTATATAGAGGAACCGCATCTAATTCACAATCATTATATTTTGAAAGCTCTCAAAATACTTCAGGATTTAGTTCAATTCAAGATACAGGTTCTAATGTTACTATATCAGGAACAGTTCCAACATTAAATAATGCAGGGCAAGTAAGTATTTCAGGTGGAACTATTTATGTTCCAAACTCAGTAGGATATATTGGTAGTCCATTTTTTGGATTAAAATTTACATCAAATGTTGTTATGGTTATGTCTAACGGACATTTTGCGGATACAAGAGATACTGGTTTAACATTACCAAGTGATAAAGGATTATATTTTACACCAAATGCATCATCAACATTTGCTGCTGGTTCAATTGGAACAAATGATACAGGATTACAAAGAGAAGGTGTTGGTATTTTACAAGTTAATTCAGGAACATTAAATACTTATAGAGATTTGAGGTTAAGAACTTTATTTGCTGATACTTCAATACTAATTGGAACTGTATCAAGTAATGGTAGTGCATTACAAGTTGTAGGATCAGCATCTATATCAAATAATTTATTAGTATCAGGACAAGTATCAGGTGGAGTTAATGCTTTATCAGTTTCTGGTGGATCAGCATCATTAAATATATCGTTAGGTAATTTTTTTACTGTAACATTACCATCAGGTGCTACTACATCATTTACATTTAGTAATATACCAACTAACGGACAAACTATTAATTTACAAATTACAACAGGAACATCATCAACAGTTAGTTTTCCAAGTATAGTAAAACAACCAGCAGGTGCTTCTTATATACCAACAACTACAAATGGAGCAATAGATATGTTATCTTTTATTACATTAGGTAATGGTAATCTATATTTGGTTAATTCAAAAAATCTACAATAATTATGTTTATACCTTTTTCTTACGAACAACAAAAAATAACAACTGATGGATTAATAATGAATGTGGATGCCTGAAATATATCAAGTTATTCCGGCACAAGTATTACATTTAGTGATTTAACTAATTTTAATAATAATGCGATTAGTTTTAATTCTCCTTCTTTTATTAATGTAGCGAATAATGGATCATATTTTAGTTGTTATACAGCGAGTGGAACTAATCCTTATTTTGCTAATGGTTTATCTTTTTCGGTTGATACAAGTTATACAATTTGTGTGATGAATAATAAAACTGGTGGAATTAATATAATTTCTTATGGATATAATCAAGCATATTATGTTTTAGGATATAATACTGGTTCAACATTAGCAAGGTTATTAACATCAAAAGGAACATTAACAGGAACAACAACACCTAATACAACTTGGAATTATTTATGCGCTGTATTTAATTATGGAGTTGGGTATAGCCTTTATCTTAATGGAGTTTTAGAAACTTTTTTAGCATTTACAGGTAGTTTTGGTAATCCTAATAATCCATCTATTAATTTTCCATATAGAACATCGGGTATAGCATACCCTGGATTTATATCAACAGTTCAAGTATATAATAGAGCATTAACAGCACAAGAAGTATCACAAAACTTTAATCTTTTAAGAGGAAGATATGGGATTTAATTTTTTAAATGGTCTTCTAGTAGAATCTGCACTAAACCAATTGGGTAATACATAATCAGACAAACCTACTCTTACATTTTCAGGTAGAGTATATACAATTAAATTACTTTCAACAGGATCACATAATTCCCCTGCCCAAAAAATATCATTATTATCTAAATACCATTTATTAGTTTGATTATTCCCAATCATCTCTAATAATTCATGACATACACATTGAGCAACTGTAAATGTTGTAGAATCTCTATATAATAAAGCACCTCCATAACCTAAAATAGTTCTTACAAATATTCTCGCATAAGAATTACCATTCTGTTCATAGTGATAACCTAGTGCACCTGGACTATCGGTATAATCTAATAAAAATAAACTATTATTAGGATAATTATTTCCAGTTCCTATTGTTAATTGAGTTGGTGCTAATCCCCAATCAGTACAAACAGATATTAATAACATATTAATAGCTTTAACAATATATTGTAAATTTTGTTGGTTTATGGCTGAACTTTGGTTAAAGATTGTATAATTAATCATATTTTCTTTTTTAAGTATATATTAAATTTTGGATAACAATACTTTAAAATATAATATATAAGACATGGCAAATTATGTATTAAATAACTTTGTAAGACAATTATCAGGTGGAAATATTCAATTGTTTGATAAATATGATATAAATCAAATAAATATAAACGTATTTATTATAACTCAAAATTATATTGTCGAAAATTATATTAGAATAGAATCTAGTGATAATACTGTACATATTATAGACTTTAATGATAGTAACGAAGTTATCTTGGCTTTAGCAAAACTTCAAGTTGAAATTGATATAGCTAAATTAGGGGTGAGTGTTGGCGGTGGTATAACAGATATAAATGCTCAACTTCCATTAGTATATTCTAATAATATATTAAGTATTAATCAAGCAACATCTACACAAAGTGGATATTTAAGTTATACTGATTATAATATATTAAATAATAAACAACCTCCATTAAATGGAACTGGTTTTGTAGTTTCTAATGCTGGAAATATTAGTTATGATACAAATAAATATTTAACTACATTATCTGCAAGTTCTATTTATTTAACTACTGTATCAGCTTCAACTGGTTATCTAACTCCTGAATCGGCAAGTTCTATTTATTTAACATTAGCAAGTGCTTCTAGTTATGTTGGTGGGACTAGTACAGTAGTTTATTTTATAGAAACAGGTGAATATTGGGGTGATGCTACACAATCAAATGGTGTTAATTGGAATTTACACCCTGATGGTTCAGCAAATTTTGGTAATTTTGTTATAGATTCACATGGAACAGCATCATCTAATGGTAATTATTTATTAGTATCTGTAAATGGAATAACTGCTGGAGCTGATGGTAATGTAGATATAGCATCTGGATTTGGTGGTGTTCAACAATATACTAGTAGTATATATTTTCCAATCACAGGTAATCCTTCAATATTATATGTTGATAAATCAGTAAATTTAAGTTGGTATTGGGATGCACAATCCCTTACTTATTCTACTATAATTGATGTTTTCCCTAATGATATAAGAGTTAGTTTACCAAATGGTAAATCGTTTGGTAAATATGCTAGTGGAGCAACTATATCATCAAAAGGAAAAACATCAGTACAAGTTATAACAGAAGCTATTGTAGAACCAATACCACCAACTGTTAATATATCAACAAGTCCAAGTCCCTTAATATTTAATCAACCTAATCCAATAATAGTAACTATTAATTTTGGATATACTATTAATTCATTGGGAGCAGCTACTAATACAGCAGTATTACAATATTATAGTAATAGTAGTTCAACATGGAATACTATTACTAGTATAGCTAGTACAAGTAGTACAAGTTATAGTAAAACAGGATTTACATATGCTATACCAAATGCAGATAACCCACAATTTAATACTACACCTTTTCAATTCAAATATGTAGTTACTGATACGTTATATGCTTCTAATTCAGCAACATCATCAGTTACAATAAATGGTTATGCTGCACCATCTATAACATTTACTGGGTCAGCATCACGTATTAACTTATCAATTGAATCTAATAGTAATAGAGAAGTTGGAAATAATTCAACTATACTTAAAGGAAGTGTTGGTAGAAATTCAATATATGTTCCTATACAATATTATCAATATTTTATTAAAATAAATAATGGTAGTTATACTAATATAAGTCCAACTTATTCAATTTCATCAGGGGGTGGTTCCTTACTTAATTTTATAGATTCAAGTGCAAATTCAAGTGCAACAACTGTTACTTATCAAGTTTTAGTTAAAGATTCATATACTACAACAACTTCTACATACACTATAAACTATAATTATGTTATATTTTATGGAGCAGTTATTACAAGTTCAACTAATTCGTCAGGTGTTAGATCTAATTCAAATTATCAATTTGTAAATGGAACAAATCCGTTTATATTAAATACTGGGACTATTTCAAGAAGTTATGAAATAGCATTTCCACCATCACATTCACCAACTATAATAATTGATTTAGATGCTTTAAATGCTCCATTATTAAATGTAACTGGAGGTTATTTTAGTAATAATTTTAATGTAAATGATGGAGGGGGAACTCCGTCATTATATAATATATATAATATGGTAAATGCAATTCCATATCCAATAAATCATAAACACCAAATAACATACAATTAAAAAAAAATTTTAAATGCCATTAAGTTTACCATATTCAGTCAACCCCGTTAATCCAGTTCCAGTAGATGGTTGGAGTGGACCTTATACTGCTTCAAATATAAATGATGCTATAATTAAAGCTAATGCATCTATTCCTGAAGGTGTTAGATTTAATTCAATGGAAGTTAGATTAATAGTTAATAATACTCCATATAAATATTGGTATTATGGTGGGGTATCCGCAAGTAACTTAGTTCCTATAAATCAAAATTTATTATTAACAACAACAGGTTCAAATGGTCCATCAACTTTTACTAATAGTACATTAAATATACCAGATTATACATTAAATGGACAAGGTTTAGTTTATTCTAACTTTGGAACTGTTAGTTATATATATGGATCTAGCTCTTTATTTATTAAAGCGGATGGGTCAACAGATTCTAATATATATTTTACACAAAGTTCTTTAGAAAGCTATTTAACTCAAAGTGGTTATTTTACATATAGTGCTTTGGAAAATTATTTAACACAAAGTGGATATTTTACTTATAGTGGTTTAGATAGTTACTTGACTCAAAGTGGTTATTTTACATACAGTTCTCTAGATAGTTATTTAACTCAAAGTGGTTATTTTACATACAGTTCTCTAGATAGTTATTTAACTCAATCAGGTTATTTTACATATAGTGGTTTGGAAAATTATTTAACACAAAGTGGATATTTTACTTATAGTGCTTTGGAAAGTTACTTGACTCAAAGTGGATATTTTACATATAGTGGTTTAGATAGTTATTTAACTCAATCAGGTTATTTTACTTATAGTGCTTTGGAAAGTTACTTAACTCAAAGTGGATATTTTACTTATAGTGGTTTGGATAGTTATTTAACTCAAAGTGGATATTTAACTCAAAGTGGGTTTATTAGTTACTTAACACAGTCAGGTTATTTTACATATAGCGGTTTGGAAAGTTACTTAACTCAAAGTGGATATTTTACATACAGTGGTTTAGATAGTTATTTAACACAAAGTGGATATTTTACTTATAGTGCTTTGGAAAGTTACTTAACACAATCAGGTTACTTTACATACAGTTCTCTAGATAGTTATTTAACTCAATCAGGATATTTTACATATAGTTCTCTAGATAGTTATTTAACTCAATCAGGATATTTTACATATAGTGGTTTGGAAAGTTATTTAACTCAAAGTGGTTATTTTACATATAGTTCTCTAGATAGTTACTTAACACAATCAGGTTACTTTACATACAGTGGTTTGTATAGTTACTTAACTCAAAGTGGTTATTTTACATATAGTTCTCTAGATAGTTATTTAACTCAAAGTGGTTATTTAACTCAAAGTGGTTTTATTAGTTACTTAACTCAAAGTGGATATTTAACTCAAAGTGGGTTTATTAGTTACTTAACACAGTCAGGTTATTTTACATATAGTTCTCTAGATAGTTACTTAACTCAAAGTGGATATTTAACTCAAAGTGGGTTTATTAGTTACTTAACACAGTCAGGTTATTTTACATATAGTTCTCTAGATAGTTACTTATCTCAAAGTGGATATTTCACATATAGTTCTTTAAGTATATATTTAACAGCATCTAGTTTAAATGGGTATTTAACGCAAAGTGGATTAATTAGTTATTTAACACAATCTTCATATATAACTGCTAGCTCACTAACAAATGTTGAGTATACAACAAATAAATTTAAACCATTAGGATACGCTGGGTTAGATGCAGGTGGATATTTACCTACTAGTATTTTACCAAGTTCTATATTAGGTAGCGTTAAATATCAAGGAACATTTGATCCTTTAACTACTACTTTTAGTGCTACTAATTCTGGAAGTTACTCAAATACGGGTTGGTATTATATATCTATAAATAATGGTACGTATTCAAATATATACTATCATTCAGGGGATTGGATGATAAGTAATGGTTTAGAATTACAGAAAGTTGATAATGGAAATTATGTTACATCAGTTAACAGTAGAGTAGGTAATATAATAATTAATTTTACAGATATAACATCAGGATTAGGATATACACCTAGTGATGTAGCTACTTTAAGTAATTATTATTTAAATTCCAATCCATATAATTTTTTAACACAATCTGCCTTATTTGGTTATTTAACACAGTCAGCTTTGACAGGTTATTTAACACAAAGTGGATTAGGTAGTTATTTAAGTCAATCGGGGTATTTAACATATAGTAGTTTATCTAACTATTTAAGTCAGTCAGGCTATTTAACACAAAGTGGGTTAATTAGTTATTTGACACAGTCAAAATATTTAACACAATCAGCTTTAAGTGGATATTTAACCCAAAGTGGTTTAGTTAACTATTTAACTCAATCAGGTTATTTAACCCAAAGTGGGTTAGTTAACTATTTAACTCAATCAGGTTATTTAACACAAAGCGGATTAATTAGTTATTTGACACAATCAGGTTATTTAACACAAAGTGGATTAATTAGTTATTTGACACAATCAAAGTATTTAACACAAAGTAGTCTAAATGGATATTTAACACAATCGAGTTTAATAGGTTATTTAACACAGTCAGCATTAAATGGATATTTAACACAAAGCGGATTAATTAGTTATTTGACACAGTCAAAATATTTAACACAGTCAGCATTAAATGGATATTTAACACAGTCAGCATTAAATGGATATTTAACACAGTCATCTTTAAGTGGATATTTAACACAGTCAGCATTAAATGGATATTTAACGCAGAGTGGATTAATTAGTTATTT
>Ga0114964_10001948_pt1 | contig 14794 bp, 7 predicted proteins | sample C_131016_MF_Meta_FD_92638 | JGI IMG/M metagenome (GOLD analysis project Ga0114964, IMG submission 92638) | Freshwater microbial communities from Lake Croche, Canada to study carbon cycling - C_131016_MF_MetaG | ecosystem: Environmental > Aquatic > Freshwater > Lake | place: Lake Croche, Canada... | reverse complement strand
TTTTAATTATGATTTAGCAAATAATAAATCCGCTTTTAAACCAGGCTATTTTGCTGGCTTTAGGGTAGATGGTATTTTCAAAGAAAAACACCTGTATTCTTTTGCCTTTGGTTTAGACAGAATCTCAGCTGGTAATGATTATGCTAGCTCGACCAGTTTGCAACCTTTTTTAGGTAATTTTTCTAAGTTCAAAGCAGATGATCAATTTTTAAACTTGAGTATCGCTGCCCATTATAAAAAACTACTTCCGTATAAACCAAATGAAAGATCTAAATTTTATTTAATAGCCGGCCCATCCATTGACACACGCCTTTCAGGTCAAAGTGCAGACAACTTAGTGAATAATAATTACCACCGTTTTTTATTAAGAGCTGACATAGGAGTTGAATATGAGAATAAATCTTTTTACACCTTATTCATGCATTATAAGCAAGGGGTGACATCCTTTACTAAGTCACCTGTATCAACTCATCTTAATTCACTTGACATTGGTTTAATGATTAAAGCAAGTGATTTATTCTAAAATTATACAAAAATGAAAAAGTTTATAATAACCATTTGTACGTCTTTATTTCTTTTTACAGCTTGTAATAAAGACACCACTGGAGCTGAAGTGAGTTTAGCTTATCAAATGGTAGCTGATAAAATTTGGTATTTAGATTACAATCAAACTATTACTTCTACTGGAACTACTACAAAAACATATATTGGTCAGTCAACTTATTTTGTTAAGTTTTTAAAAAACTTAACAACTGTAGATTCTGATGGTATTTCAGGAACATATACAATTGAAAAAGTAAATGGCAAACTACAAATTCATGTATTTGCCAAAACAGCAGGTGCTAATTCATTAGAGTATATCTATGCTATTGAAACTTTAGGAGCAAATAATATGATTTTATTTTATAATAATACAAATAGTACTGTTAAATTTTTCTATAACATAAGTCATTAAAATGAGAAAGAATTTTATTTTATTAATCATTTTTTTTATGCTTAGTACAAAGGCTCAAGCACAGATAGTAATGAATAGCATTGGTTCGATGGGCGCTGCTTCTGGAACCGTTAGTGCTTTGAACTTTAAAAGTAGTGCATCTTGTATAGATGTGCAATCGGGTGTGGCAGTTTTAAATGGAGCGCGAGGTAATGGAGAATTTGCGTTTAGTTGTGAAGTGGTGATGAATTACAATAGTTTGGGTATCAAATTATTTCCTAATCCAGTTAATAGTAGCACAAAAGTAAAGTTTATTAACGCGCCTCCATTAAATGAGCAATTTAATTTACAAGTGTACACTGCCGAAGGACAATTTATAAGTTCTAAAAAAGAAACCGGGTATAATTTATTTCAAGGTATCACCATCGACTTAGGAACACTTACATCTGGAACCTATATTTTAAAAATAACATCTACGGAATTTGTAGATGCCATCAAATTTATTAAAGCGAATTAGAATAATAGTATATATATGAACAAAAATATTTCAACTAAAATTTGTATTGCTATTTTTTTAATAATAAGCAATTTATTATCTAATAAAATAACAGCGCAAACCCCCGGTAGTGGAATTTTTTTCCAAGCAGTAGCGAGAGATAACTTTTCTAATCCGGCCAAGGATAGAAAAATTTATATTCAGTCCACTATTATTCAAACTACAGAAAATGGTACCAAGGTATTAATCGAAGAACATCAATCTCAAACCGATCCAACTGGTGTATTTAGTATTAGTATTGGGCAAGGTACAAGAAAAGGGGGTACCGCTGCTAATTTAGGTTCTATTGAATGGGTGAAAGGTCCTTATTTTTTAAATTTAAAAATTGCCATACAGCCTATTGCGCCAGTGAGTAATTGGGATTATACAAAAGAACTAATTGATTTAGGAACTACTCCTTTTGGAACTGTTCCCTATGCATTGTATTCTGCAAGTTCTGGAGCCTTAGATAGTAAATTAAGTATTGCAGATACTTCAAAAATGTTAGCTATTTATGCTAAAGCACAAACAGTTCAAAGCTTATCAACAGCGGTAGCAACAAAAATTTCTACTACTGATACTGCGGCGATGCTTGCGCCCTATGCTAAAATGGTGAATGCAATGGTAGCCTCCAATATTACTTCCTTAACTGCAGCTACCATTAATGCTGCATTAGATTCAAAAGTAAATGTGGCAGATAGTGGTTTAATATATGCCACTCCAACACAATTAAAGGGAGTTAAATTTGACACTACTAGTTTAATAGCAAGAGTAGATAAGAAAATAAGCATTGCAGATAGTATTACTAAATATGTTACACCTACACAATTAGCCTCTAAAACTTTTGATACTACTTCATTGAGTAATAGAATTAATTTAAGAGCAGCTACTTCAGATGTCAATACTAGTTTAGCATTAAAATTAAATAAATCTGATACAAGTTATTTATTACAAAAAGCAGATACTACCACATTAAGTAATAGAATTAATTTAAAAGCAAATTCTACTGATGTAACGAGTGGTTTAGCATTGAAGCTTAATAAAACAGATACAAGTTACTTATTGCAAAAAGCAGATACTGCATCATTAAGCAATAGAATTAATTTAAAAGCAAACAATACAGATGTTACTAATGGATTAGCACTAAAATTAGATGCTTCCCAAAAGGGCGCAGCAAATGGAATACCTACTTTAGATAATTCTTCGAAAATACCTGCTGCTCAAATTCCTGTTATATCATTTTCAAGTGCAAGTGTGGTAGCAAGTCAAGCAGCCATGTTGGCATTATCGGGCGCAATAGTAGGTAGTATTGCCATAAGAACAGATGTCAATAAAAACTTTGTATTAAGTGCTGCTGGTCCTTCCGTTTTATCTAATTGGGTTGAATTGGCTACTCCTACTTCAGTAACAAGTATTAATGGAATTGCTGGTCCTACTGTAAGTATAACTACGAATGAAATAACTGAAGGAGCAACTAATAAATATTATACCGATGCCAGAGCAAGAAATGCAATTAGTGTAACTGCTCCATTAAATTATAATGCTTCAACTGGAACACTTACCATGACTGCTGCTACAGCTAGTAATAATGGTTATTTAAGTTCTTCAGATTTTACCACATTCAATAATAAGCAAAATACATTGGTGGCAGGTACTGATTATGCAACGCCATCTGGAAACATTACAGGAAACGCCGCAAATGTTACAGGTATTGTATCAATTATAAATGGTGGTACAGGAACAACTACTGCTACTGGCGCTTTGTTTACACTAGGAGCAGAGGCAAGAAGTAATAAAAGTACAGCAACAGACTTAGGAAATACAAGTCCAAGTGATATTTTATATCCATCACAAAAAGCCATAAAAACTTATGTTGATGCACAAACTGCTGCTGCTGGTGTATTAGATGGTAGTATTACCAATGCTAAATTAGCAGGTAGTATTACGGCAGATAAATTTGCTGGTTCTATTCCTGCTTCTAAATTAGTGGGAACAGATATAACAACTGTTGGAACAATCACTTCTGGCGTTTGGAATGGAACTACCATTGCATTAGCCAATGGAGGAACCGGAGCAACCACTGCAGCAGGAGCAAGAACTAATTTAGGATTAGCCATTGGCACAGATGTGTTAGCTTATAGAACATTTGGTACGGCTGCTAATAGCAACACAACGGATTTTGTTGCAGCGAATGCTTCTATTGTTGGTGCTACAAAAACTAAACTCACTTTTGATACTAAAGGTTTAGTAACTGCAGGTTCAGATGCTACTACTGCAGATATTGCACCAAGTACAGATAGAAATTATGTGACGGATGCACAAAAGGCAGGAGTATTATCAAATACTTCAGGAACCAATACTGGAGATGAAACAACCGCAACTATAAAAACAAAATTAGGTATCTCTACATTAAGCGGATCAAATACAGGAGATCAAACAATTACTTTAACAGGCGATGTAACAGGAACAGGTACGGGTACATTTACATCTACTTTAGCAAATACAACAGTGACTGCAGCTAGCTATGGCTCATCAACAGCTATCCCCACTTTTACAGTGGATTCAAAAGGAAGATTAACTGCAGCAGGTACAACAAGTATTGTTGCGAGTGCAGCAACACTTACTGGAACATCATTGGCTAATACAATTACAGGATCAAGTTTAACAAGTGTAGGCACTTTGACAGCTGGTTCAATTCCATATTCATTATTATCAGGAACAGTTCCTACATGGAATCAAAATACCACTGGGAATGCAACGACTGCAACAACAGCAGGTAACATTACAGCTACTTCAAATACAACCTTAACTTCTTTATCAAATTTAAATACTGTTGGGACAATCATTTCAGGAACATGGAGTGGCACTGAAATTGCTATTGCAAAAGGAGGAACAGGAGCAACTACTGCAGCAGGTGCAAGAACCAATTTAGGATTAGCGATTGGCACAAATGTGATGGCTGCTAATGCCACTACTGCAGATATTGCACCAAGTACAGATAGAAATTATGTGACGGATGCACAAAAGGCAGGAGTATTATCCAATACATCGGGTACTAATACTGGAGATGAAACGGCGTCAACAATAAAAACAAAACTTGGTATCACAACATTAAGCGGATCTAATACTGGAGATCAAACAATCACTTTAACTGGTGATGTAACAGGAACAGGAACTGGAAGTTTTGCTTCAACTTTAACCAATACAACAGTAACCGCAGGTGCTTATGGATCATCTACAGCGATTCCTACATTTACAGTAGATAGTAAAGGAAGATTAACCGCAGCGAGTACAGTTGGTATAACAGCAGGTGTCAATTCTTTAAACTACACTACAACAACTTCTTACGCAGCAGGTGGAACCATTAGTGGAACATCATTAACATTAGCTGCAGCAGACGGATCGAATCCTGGTTTAATTTCAACAGGTGCACAAAACATTGCTGGAGCTAAAACTTTCAATAGCAACATTATTGGAAATTTAACTGGGAATGCTTCTACAGCAACCACTGCTGGAAACATTACAGCAACATCAAATACAACCTTAACCTCATTATCGAGTTTAAATACTGTAGGAACAATTACTTCCGGTACATGGAGTGCTAGTACTATAGATATTGCACATGGAGGAACAGGGTTAACTAGTGTAGGGTCAAGTGGTCAAGTATTGTCTTCTAATGGAACAAGTATTGCATGGACAAATCCGGCAGCTACTGGAATTACTTCAATTAATGGAATTACTTCAGGTACACAAACTTTAACAGTTGGAACTTCAGGCACTGCCCCTGCATTTAGTTCAGCATCTTCAACACATACTTTAAATATACCAATGGCTTCAGCTACAAGTGTGACAGCAGGTTTATTAAGTAAGTCAGACTATGATGTGTTTAATGCAAAGCAAGCGGCTTTAACTGCAGGTTCGGGTGTAACTATTTCATCAAATATTGTATCAGTTGGTCAATCTGTTACTACAACATCTTCACCAACTTTTGCTGGTGAAACTTTAACAGGAACTTTAACAGGTACAACTGCAAATTTTTCTGGAACTATAACTGCGTCAAATATAAGTGGAAACAATACAGGAGATGAGACAGCGTCAACAATAAAAACAAAACTTGGTATCACAACATTAAGCGGATCTAATACTGGAGATCAAACAATAACATTAACGGGAGATGTAACTGGAACAGGAACTGGAAGTTTTGCTGCTACCTTAACAAATACAGCGGTAACTGCAGGTGCTTATGGATCTTCTACAGCGATTCCTACATTTACAGTAGATAGTAAAGGTAGATTAACTGCTGCAAGCACAGTGGGTATTACAGCGGGTGTATCTTCTTTAAATTATACAACTACCACTTCATATGCAGCAGGTGGAACCATTAGCGGAACTTCATTAACATTAACAGCAGCAGACGGATCGAATCCTGGATTAATTTCAACTGGTACGCAAACTATTGCTGGTGCAAAAACATTTAATAGTAATATCATAGGAAATTTAACAGGTAATGCAAGTACATCAACAACATTAGCAACTTCTAGAAATATTAATGGAACTGCATTTAATGGAAGTGCAGATATTACAATTGTTGCAGACGCTGGAACATTATCTGGTACAACTTTAAAATCTACTGTAACTAGTTCAAGTTTAACTGGCGTAGGAACTATTACTTCAGGAACTTGGAATGGATCTACATTAGCTGTTGCATATGGAGGAACAGGAGCAACTTCGCCTTCAGCAGCAAGAATTAATTTAGGATTAGGGTCAGCTGCTATTAGTAGTACATCAGATTTTGAAGTTCCATTAACGTTTTCATCACCACTCTCTAGAACAACTAATACAATATCTATACCTGCAGCTACTTCAAGTGTGAATGGTTATTTAACTAGTACAGATTGGTCAACGTTTAATACAAAGCAAGCAGCATTAACTGCTGGTTCAGGTGTAACTATTTCATCAAATATAGTATCAGTTGGTCAATCGGTTACTACAACATCTTCTCCAACTTTTTCTGGTGAAACTTTAACAGGAACTTTAACAGGTACAACTGCAAATTTTTCTGGAACTATAACTGCTTCAAATTTAAGTGGAACCAATACAGGTAATCAAACCATTGTATTAACCGGCGATGTTACTGGATCTGGTACTGGAACATTTACAGCTACTGTTGGTAAAATAAACGGTACATCATTATCTGCTTTAGCAACTGGTATATTAAAAAACACAACATCTACTGGTATACCTTCAATAGCAGTTGCAGGAACAGATTTCCAAGCACCTATATCATTAACAACTACTGGTAGTTCAGGCACAGCTACTTTTACTAGTAACACTTTAAATATTCCCAACTATACATTGGCTGGGTTAGGAGGAATAGGCTTAGCTGGTTTAAGCGCTACTGCTCCATTAAGTTATAATAATGGTACTGGTGCATTTTCAATACCAGTAGCTACCTCAAGTGCAAATGGTTATTTAAGTAGTACAGATTGGACTACGTTTAATAATAAACAAACTGCCTTAACAGCAGGAGTTGGTTCTGGTATTTCAATAAGCGGAGGAACAATTTCAGCAACAGGATTAACAACAAGTAATTTATCTAGCACTGCAGGTATTACCAACGCTCAATTAGCATTTAGTACTACTACTTTAGGTTCTACTACAATGACATTGGGTGGAACGGTAACTTCTGTAACTGGATTAAGTTCTGTAAGCTCAACTGGATTTACTGGTGCATTAACAGGCAATGCAAGTACAGCAACAACATTAGCAACTTCTAGAAATATTAATGGAACAGCATTTAATGGAAGTGCAGACATTACAATTGTTGCAGATGCTGGAACATTATCTGGCACAACTTTAAAATCTACTGTAACTAATTCAAGTTTAACTGGAGTGGGAACTATCACATCTGGAACTTGGAATGGATCTACATTAGCTGTTGCATATGGAGGAACTGGTGTAACAACATCAACTGGATCTGGAAATGTTGTATTATCTACTAGCCCAACTTTAGTAACACCAATTCTAGGAACACCTACTTCAGCTACATTAACAAATGCAACAGGCTTACCTATTGCAACTGGTGTTAGTGGCTTAGGAACAGGAATTGCATCATTTTTAGCAACACCTACAAGTTCAAATTTAATTAGTGCAATAACAGATGAGACTGGAACTGGCGCATTAGTTTTTGCCAATACTCCAACCTTAGTTTCACCAGTCATTGGTGCTGCTACTGGTACCTCTTTAACATTGACAGGCGTTTTATCTGCAGGCACTTCATCAGTTACAAGTTCAACTGTAAGTGGTAATGAAACAGTTGGTGGAACATTAGGCGTAACAGGTGCGACAAGTTTAACTGCTTTAACTGCAACTGGTGCTGCAACCTTTAGTAACACAGTTAAAATAACAACAGGTGCAGCTGCAGGTAAAGTTTTAACTTCTGATGCTAATGGTAATGCAACATGGCAAAATACGGGTGGAACAATTGTGACAATGAGTGCAACAGGTACCGCAACTTCTACAGCTACTTATATTATTTTTACTGGATCAACGGCATCACAAACAATTACAATACCAAGCGCTGTTACGCTTGGTGCAGGAAGAGAAATTACTATAAAAAATGTGGCGAGTGTATCTGTAAGTATTGCATCTGTTGGAGGTTATTTAATTCAGGATAATTCAACATTAACATCCTCTGGTGCGGCATTAGGTATTGAGCCTTCTAACAACTGGATGAAATTAGTTTCTGATGGAACCAACTGGTATATATTCAGAGCTCTATTCTAAACCTATCAATTTTAATTAACATTATTCAATAATATATTAAATGGAGACCCTATCAATCACAAACCCTTTTTCTATTCTTTCAAAAAGAGAAAGAGAAGTATTGAATTTAATCTTACAAGGAGCTCAAGTAAAAGACATTAGTGCTTCTATGGAATTAAAATCAAATACTATTTCCACTTTTAAAAAGAATATTCTTTCTAAAGTTGGTGTAAATAATAATATTGAGCTATTTAAGTTGGCACAAGAGCATAAAATTATTTAATTCATGAAAAAAATAATTTTCATATTATCTTTTTTACTTTTTACAAAGTTAGTTACTGCGCAAACTGGTATTGGAATAACCTCTCCAGTGAATAAATTTGACATATTTGCAGTGAAGTCCGATCCTGCAACTTCAGGGGCAACTGCAAACGGTAACTTAAGGTTAGGAGCAACTGTAGGAGATCATGTGTTAGATTTTGGATTAAGTTCATCTTCAACTTATTCTTGGTTACAAGCAAGAAATAAAACAGCTTATGGAACATACTATAATTTAGTATTCAATCCAAATGGCGGACAGGTTGGTATTGGAACTAGTTCTCCATCAACAACCTTAACAGTAGGAAATACAGCTGGAACAATTGGTGGTGAGATTTTATTAAATCCAACTTCAACCCAATATGAAGGCGGGCAAATTGTTTTTAAAAGGTCATTGGTGGGAAGTACAGTGGATTGGACAATCGATCAATATGGTACTACTTCCTCTAATGCAAGACTAAGAATTTTTAATGGGAGTAGTGAAATCAATGGGATTGCAATTTTAGAAAATGGGAATGTAGGATTTGGAACAGCGTCTCCAACAGCTAAATTAAATTTATCAGGCGGAGGAATTCGTATTCATACTGGTTTTGGAAATAGTACTTCAAGACCCGCATTGAATACTTCGACTATTGGTAATTACGAAATAAGAGGAACTGGAGGCTATACTCAAGTAGATGCAACCGATGATGGATTTCTAAGACTATCTGCAGGTGGTGGAACAAGCTCAGGTGCTCAGGTATCTATTGATTTATCTGGTTATTCTACGACTTCTGAAATGAATAACAATATTGTAATGCGTACAGTTGGAGTTGAAAGATTTCGTATAGATGAAAATGGAAAATTAGGTATAGGTACTTCAAGTCCATATAATAAATTACATGTACAATCTTCTGATGGAACAACGGTGTATATAGAAAGTACAACAGCTGATAATAATGGAATGATGATTTTAAATGCCAACACCAATCAAAACTGGTCTTCTAACTGGCATGAATTTATATATTTTAGAAATCAAGGTAATAATATTGGGTCCATAATTGGGTCAAATGGCGGCAATATGGTTTCTTTTAATACATCTTCCGATTATCGCTTAAAAACAGACTTTAAAGGGTATAATGGTTTAGATTTAGTCAATAAAATTAAGACCTATGATTATGCCTGGAAAAGAGACAGTTCTAGAATGTATGGATTTGTGGCACATGAGTTACAAGAAGTTATTCCTTATTTGGTATCGGGAACAAAAGATGCTGTAGATGCAAATGGAAAAATTATTCCACAATCAGTGGATTATAGTAAGCTTACACCAATTTTAGTTAAGGCGATACAAGAACAGGATGTCAAAATAAAAAAGCAAGAAGGAGATATAAAAAAACTAAGTGATGATAATCGTGCTTTAGAGCAGCGAATCATAAATTTAGAAAAAATAATAAAAAAATATATAAACCATAATTAAATCAAAATGAAGCATATAATTTTATTAGGTTTATTTTTTTGTATTATAGTAACTACTTTAAATGCCCAAACTGGTATTGGAACTTCGGCACCGAATGCTTCTGCTAAATTAGAGATTGCTTCTACTGATAAAGGGTTGCTTATCCCAAGAATGACAAAAGCGCAAAGAGAAGCCATCACACTTTCTACTGCAGCAAATGGTTTAATGGTATATCAAACAGATGATTTAGCTGGGTTTTATGTAAATACAAGTGCAACAACAACTATTTCATGGACGAGAGTGAATGCAAATTGGACTAGAACGGGAAATGACATTGCTTATACAGCAGGTAATATTTCTACAACAGGTGCTTTGACAGGAGGAACTGCTTCCACTTTGTCAGGCTTTGCAGCAAATGTCACATCAATATCTGCTAATTATTCTATTACTTCTGCAGACAATGGTAAAGTGATTCAATCTACAAGTGCTTCTGCAATTACAATAACAATTCCAACAGGACTGCCTACAGGTTTTAATTGTACAGTGGTTCAAATGGGTGCAGGGCAAGTTACTTTTTCTGGCACTTATTTAAATAGAACTGGTTTTACAAAAACAGCAAGTCAATATTCGGTAGTTAGCATTCTTCATTTAGGTAGTAATAGTATTATTGTTACAGGAGAAATGAGTAATTAATATGAAACAGATTATTACATTATTTTTACTTTCTTTTTTATCATTATATACTACTGCTCAAATAGGATTGCCTATTCAGCAATCTGTTTTACCTAAAAATAGCTTAGTAGTCAATTACGATTTTTTAAAATCATCCAGTTTTACACGTGGTAGCGGAATAGTGACAAATATTGCTGGAACTGCTTCAGGAAATGCCACTATAGTGAATAGTCCTATTTTTTTTAATTCTTTAGGCTTTGTTTCTATGAATGGGACTAATCAATATGTAATTACACCCAATATTAGGACTTATTTTAAAAACGTTAATTCCAGTATTCAAACAAGTTTTACCATGAGTTTTTGGGTATATCCAACAGCTAATAATGGTATTTTAGTTTATGAGCTTGAATCAACAACACTTAATTTTGGATGGAATGCATCTACTATTGATATTGTGAATGGGTATGTGAAATACCGTGTTTGGAATGGGCCTGTTATCACTTCAACATCAATAATTAACTTAAATCAATGGTATCATATCGCTATGGTATATGATGGAGCATCCCTAAAAGGGTATATAAATGGTGTGTTACAAGGCACGCAAACAACTGCAAGAATCATTCCTACCGCTGGACAATTTTATGCCATTGGGGCAGGGGGGGATCAAAATTTGGGTACAAACGCCTACGGACAATTTAATCTAGCGCAATACAAAATATATAATTTACCCTTTTCAGATAATGATGTTTTACAGGATTATGAATCCAGAAAATCTGAGTTTGATTATACCATACATAGCCCATCCACAAATTCAAGTCCTACTTATTGGAGTATATCTAGTGCATGGAATAATGTTACAGGAAGCACTGGTTCACCAGATGCATTTGGAGTATACCATTTCACACCTTGGTTAAATTCTGGATTAGGATGGGCAGCACAAACACTTGATGCGAATCAATACATTACCTTAAATTATAGTGAACCAGCTTATATAAAAGGAATTGTGATTCAGCCAAGAGCAAGTAGTGGAAATCAATATGTAACTAAGGTACATGTTGAGACCAGTTTGACCGGAGCTGCACCTTGGACAAGGGTTATAAGTGATCAACCAATAAGCACTTCTATTACAGATGATGCAAGTGTTCTATTCCCAAGTAGTGTATTTACTAAATATGTTAAAGTCATACCTGTTACTTGGACAAACCATATTACTATGAGATTGGGTTTATTAGTTAAGCCTAATCAAACATTTACTACGGACAATCTAGTTTTACATTATAATCCTAGTATGACAGAAAGTTATTCAGGAACAGGAACAAGTTTAGTTGATATAGCTGGTAATGGTTTAAATGGAACCATGAGTAGTCTAAGCTATACCAATCCTGCTTTCACTTTTAATGGATCAAGTTCACAAGTAAATATACCTGATAATGCTGCTTTAGAACCAGGCACAGGAAGTTGGACTATTGAAGTGTGGATGAACAATGCAGGTTCATCTGGAACGGTACTTGGAAAATATAATAATGGAGGGAATAGTGCAAATATCTCTTATGCCTTACGCCTAGCTGCATCAAATTTAATTCGCGCAGATTTTAGCAATGGTTCTAGTGCAATGACTACTGACAATTACACTTTTAATGCGAACACTTGGGTTCAAATAGTGTATGTATGGGACAAAACGAATAATAATATTTATACTTATTCGGATGGGGTATTAAAACAAACAAAAGCCATAAGTTTTTCTGGAGGAATATTAAATGCGACAACAAATCTATACCTAGGCTCTTATAATGGGGGTGAATATCCACAATATTTTAATGGAAAGATGGGTATTGTAAGATTGTATAAAAAAGCATTAAGTGCTTCTGAAGTGTTAAAAAATTACGATGCAAGCAAAGCTTATTATGGAATTATTCAAAATGGTCTTGTTATGAATTTAGCCACTGCTCCTAGTAGTGGTTCAACTTGGACGGATATATCAGGTAATGGAAATAATGCATCCTTAGTTAGTTCACCAACTTATACTACATCAAATGGAGGTGGCTATACAACAGCAGCTAGTTCTTATATTTCAACAAGTTATAATTTACCCAATACTTTTACAATAAGTATGGCTGCTTCTTTTAATCCAACAACTTATTGGGCTACTATATGGGGTAATGAGAGTTGGACTGCGGAAAAAGGTTATGTTGCCTATCTAAAAAATGCTTCGAACATAGATATAGGAAGTCCATCAGGTCAAGTCACAGTTCCCATAAATGATTACAATTCAGTTCATATTTGGGACTTTACTGTCAATGGTACTAATTATGTTTTGTATAAGGATGGTGTTAGAGTCAGCTCCGGAACATTTATTGCGCCAGTTGGAGGAGTTAGTACCACAGGGCTTTATTTTGGTGCAAGACACACTAATGCAGGTACTGGATCGCAAGATTTTGCTCCCGGCACTTATTATAGTATGCGAGTGTATAATAGAGCCTTAAGTTCGGACGAAGTGAAAATTAATTATTCATTTTTGAAAACTAATTATGGCTTATAATTTATACAATTAAATTTGATTTCTAAAAGTAGAATTATGAATAGATATTATTTTTTGATACTAGGTTTGTTTTTTTCAATCCATTTGTTTGCCCAAACAGGTATTGGAACCACTACGCCTAATGCATCTGCAAAGTTGGATGTATACTCAACAAATAAAGGATTTTTACCTCCTCGAGTTACATTAACAAGTGCTACAGATGCATCTACAATTGCTTCTCCTGCTGAAGGGTTATTGGTATATAATTTAGGCTCAGTTGGGTTACAAGCAGGATACTATTATTGGAACGGTGCAAGTTGGGCAACTATTGCTACAGCTAGTTCTGCTGGGAATGGAGTTACATCGTCTGATTTAGTAAAATTATATGGAGAAGCCTATTCGACAGCATCAGGAAAAATTGCACATACAAACGGTTATTCCTTCACGGTTCCTGTTTCAGGAAGGTATTTATTTGATTTTACAAGTTCGGGCTATGTGAATCAAACAACTATGACAATTACATTTAAAGTAAGACAAGGAACAACTGATTTAGCAACCGATGCCCAAACTGGAAATAATAATAATGTTCATGTTGAGTACAATGGCAAGATGGAAGTTAATTTACAATCAGGAGTGACTTATAATGTTTATGTAACTACAACCGGAAGTAGAGATGCAGGTGATTATGATAGAGTTTATTATAAAATGGTTTCTGGCAATTTACCCGTCACCGGTCAAAGTGTTGATTATGTTTCTGTAGGTTCTATCAGCACAACCGGAGTTGGGGGTAGCCAAGATTTAATTTTTCCAACTAATTATGGGGGCAATATTCCATATAATACATCAACCGGAGTTTTTACATTATCAGCAAATAAAACGTATTTGTTTCAGGCTCAAGTTAGAGTAAATAACCCTTCTGCAGGTGGAAATTATATTGAGTATGGTTTTGTTGATGCGGTATCAAATGCATTGTTGGTGAATGGGACACAGACAATAACTAGTTCATCAACATCAACCGCCGGGTACGGTTCGAATCCTGTAATTAATTTTATTTATACTCCCAGTTCCAACCAAACTGTAAAAATTAGAACAACATCTACCACTGCTGGTACTCAAACTGTTGTGTCAGGGACAGCAAACATCACTCAAATTGGCTCCTCTGCTATTATAAATCCGTGGACATTATCTGGAACGAATACTTATAATACAACCGGCAATGTGGGTATAGGTACTACTACACCTGCTACTGCTTTAGATGTAAATGGAACATTACAGGTAAGTGGTAATACTAGTTTAAAAAGTAATTTAAATATTGGAACAGGTGTAGGAGCAGAAGGTGGTGAATTGCAATTGGCATATGCGCAAACGGGTAATACATTATCAGGAACTGCAGTTGTTGTCGATGTTTATCAAGATAGATTAAGAATTTTTGAAAGTGGTGGTAATGCTAGAGGTGTATTTCTTGATTTAGCTAAAGCACCAAGTGGTGTTGCTGGTGAATTAATGTGGAAAGCATCTGGATTTGTAGCAGCAGGAACATTTGTAAATTTAGAAAATCTTAAATGTGCAGTGACCACTTCAGCGCAAGGTAATCGTGGGTTAAGCATAGGTGCAGTA
>Ga0114964_10001947_pt1 | contig 14801 bp, 12 predicted proteins | sample C_131016_MF_Meta_FD_92638 | JGI IMG/M metagenome (GOLD analysis project Ga0114964, IMG submission 92638) | Freshwater microbial communities from Lake Croche, Canada to study carbon cycling - C_131016_MF_MetaG | ecosystem: Environmental > Aquatic > Freshwater > Lake | place: Lake Croche, Canada... | reverse complement strand
GTTTAAGTCGCACGCCTGGAAAGCGTGTGTGGGTTCATAGCCCACCGCGGGTTCGAATCCCGCCTGTTCCGCCAAAATACAGCCCCAACCCATTTGGTTTGGGGCTTTTTTTTGCCTGTCGCAGGCCAAGGTAGCGATGATCAACCCATTCAATCACCAGCTCACCGGGTATGAAGCCTGACAACCTGTTCCTTATTCCGGGTTACGCACGGCTGTGGGGATCGGTCCTGCTGAGCAATCTGGGTGGCCAGATCACCATGTTCGTGCTGCCCGTGACAGGGGGCGTGCTGCTGCATGCGAGTCCAACCCAAATGGGCCTGCTGGGTGCGATGAAGCTGCTGCCCTTTGTTTTACTCTCCCTGCCCGCAGGCGTATATTTAGACCGTATCCGTAAACTGCCTGTCTACATTGAAGGTGAGTTGTTGATGGTCTCACTTCTCCTGTCGGTGCCCTTGGCTTGGCACTTCAATTTACTGAGCATGGCGTGGCTTTATGGGGTCGGGTTTGGTGCTGGCGTGGTCTATACGGTGGCAGGCTCCGCCTCACAAATCTTGCTCACTCAAGTGGTCAGCCGTGATCAATTGGTCAAGGCCCATGCCCAAAATGCCATCGCCGGATCCGCCGCCGAAGTCATTGGTCCAGGCATTGCCGGCCTGTTAATCAAAGTGCTGGGTGGGCCACTGACCTTGTTGGCAGACTGTTTTGGGTGCTTTGCTCCGCCATCATGCTCAAGGGCTTGCGCGGACTGCCCCAAGCGCCCGACAGCCAATGATCAAGCCAGTGCGGCGGCGCGCTCTGGGGTCCAGCCTTTGGGAATAGATCCCAGCAACTCCTGGGTATAAGGGTGCTGTGGGTTGGCGTAAATGTCTGCAGCTGCGCCCCGCTCCACAATGTCGCCCTGCTTCATGACGATCATCTGATCGGACATGAAACGCACCACATCGAGGTCATGCGAAATGAAGAGATAAGCGAGCGAAAACTCCTTTTGCAAGTCCTTGAGCAAATTCAGGATGGTCGCCTGAACACTCACATCGAGCGCACTGACGGATTCATCACAGACCACGATCTCAGGCTGCAAGATCAGGCTGCGCGCGATCGAAATGCGCTGGCGCTGGCCTCCTGAAAATTCATGCGGATATTTGTGCAATGCATCGACCCCCAGGCCAACGCGCTCGAGCCACTCAAGCACCAGGGCTTGTCGCCCGCTTTCATCTCCGCCCAGGCCGTGAATCTTCAATGGCTCTTGCAGAATCCTCCCTACCGTAAAGCGCGAATTCAAACTCGCATAGGGATTTTGAAAAATGATCTGCACTTTCTTGCGCATGGCACGGATTTGCGCCGCGTTTTGCCCCGTCAGGGCATGCCCTGCCAGCGTGACCTCGCCCCGCGTGACCTGCAGCAATTGGGCAAGCATCAAGCCCAGCGTGGATTTGCCCGAACCCGACTCACCCACCACGCCCAGTGTCTCGCCTCGGCGCAAAGAAAAACTCGCATCTTTCACCGCATGCACGGTCTTGCGCGAAAACAAACCTGTCTTGATCACATAGTCTTTGGCCAAACTGTCCACGGTCAACAGCACTTCGCCACCGCTTGCTGGCGGGGCCTTGGGCGTCAAGGTGCGGCCTGCCGGGTTGATGAAGTCTTCAATGACCGGCAGCCGTTCATAGGCCTGGTTCAAGCGGGGCCGACAGGCCAACAGCGCTTGGGTATAAGCGTCTTGTGGTCGGGTAAAGATGGCCTCTACCGACCCCGATTCGCGCACTTCACCATGGCGCATGACCACCACTTCGTGGGCCAGCTCAGCCACCAACCCCAAATCGTGGCTGATGAAGAGCATGCTCATCTTGTGTTTGTCCTGCAAGCGCACCAACAGCTCGATGATCTGCCGCTGCACGGTCACATCGAGCGCCGTGGTGGGCTCATCGGCAATCAGCAAACGAGGCTGACAAGCGATGGCAATGGCGATCATGACGCGCTGCTGTTGTCCGCCAGACAATTCGTGCGGATAAGCGTTGATGCGGTGGCCAGCATCCGGTATGCCCACTTCGTCGAGTACCGCCTTGGTCTGCTCCCAAGCCTGCTTGGGGCTCAGGCCCACATGCAACATCAGCACTTCCGCAATTTGATGGCCAATGGTTTTCACAGGGTTGAGCGAATTCATCGGGTCCTGGAAGACCGTGGTGATCTCTTTGCCCCGCAACTTGCGCAGCGCAGGCTCGGACAGCTTGAGCAAATCGACGCCGCCGCTGAGGATCTGGCTGGCTGGATCGATCACAGCGTTATCTGGCAGCAAGCGCGAAATGCTCAGTGCACTGACGCTTTTGCCGCTGCCCGATTCACCGACCAGCGCCAGCGTGCGCTGATCGGGCACATCAAAACTGACGCCATGCAATGCATGCTGGATGCCAGCGCGCCCCATGTCGAAGGAGACTTTGAGGTTTTTGACTTGGAGTGTGGAGGTCATTTGCAAAGCCTTCAGCGGATCTTGGGGTCCAGCGCATCGCGCAAGGCATCGGTAAACAAGGCGAAAGCGGTCACAAAGACGGCCATCATGCAAGTGGCTGCAAGGAACTGCCACCAGATGCCCAAAATCAACTCGGTCTGAGACTCCGACAGCATCGTGCCCCAGCTGACCATGTCAATGGACACGCCCAAGCCCAAGAAAGACAAGATCACCTCGGCCTTGATAAAGCCCACCACATGCAGACTCAGCTGAACCAAAACCACATGGCTGATGTTAGGCAAGATGTGCACAAAAAGTCGCGAAAAATGGCTCGCACCAATTGCCTCTGCCGCACGCACATAGTCGCGCGATCGGTGTTTGATGTATTCGGCGCGCACCAGTCTGTAGATGCCTGTCCAACCCACCAGACTCAAAATAACCACCACATTCATGATGCCGTTGGAAAACACCTTGGCCAGCGGCCCGGACTTGAACACCGCCGCCAGGGCAAAGATCAGCAGCACATAAGGAATGGCGTTGAAGACGTTGTACAACCACTCCAGCGCATCATCCACCGCACCGCCAAAATAACCACCGAGAGCCCCCAACACGGTGCCAATGAGCGTGGCCATGAGCGCAGCGGTCAAGCCAACCAGAATGGAAATTTGGGCGCCTTTGATCGCTTTTTGCAAAACGTCACGGCCAATGCGGTCGCCGCCCCAAGGCAGGGTGTCTTGTTTAATCTGTTGGGTAAACGCCATCCCTGAGGCTTTTTGCTGCCATTTGTCGTAGTAAGGCGCCAAAGGATCCATGTCTGAAATATCAAGTTGCCGCACAGGTACTTGCGCTTCTTGCGCTGCCTTGACATCGGCTTTAGCACCCACAAAATGCGGCGGCGCAAAAGGCTGGCCCACTTCGGCCTGCCAGTCACTGCCCACCCAACCCAATTGGGCTGACACCACCAACACAAAAAACAAGCCCACAACGAACAGCGCAGCCATGCCCGTTTTGTCGCTGCGAAAACGCGCCGCCACTTGGCCCCAGAGCGAATTGGAATGACGCTTTGAAAGCATGACGGCACTCATTTGATTTTCACGCGGGGATCAACCCACTGGTAAAGAACATCGGTCAACAGGTTGATGACCATGGTGAGCGCCGCCAGGTAAATGGTGGCCGCCTGGATGACCGGGTAGTCACTGCGGTTGACCGCGGTGTAAACCTCACGACCCAAACCGGGAATAGAGAAAAACACTTCGATGAGGAAAGAGCCAATGAAAATGCCCGGCAATTGTGTCGCGACATTGGTCAAGATAGGAATCAAGGCATTGGGCAGCACATGCCTGAACAAAACAGCCTCCTCGGACAGGCCTTTGGAGCGTGCTGTGCGAACATAATCCTGGTTGATTTCATCCAGAAAAAAACTGCGGTAGAGCCGGGTGTGCGGACCCAGGCTCACCATGACCGCCAGCAACACGGGCAAAGGCGCGAAGACACTCAGGTTGGTCCACACGCTGTTGCTCCAGCCTTGCACCGGGAACCAGCCCAGCGCAAAAGCGAACAGGTACTGGCCAAAAATGATGTACACCAAAAAGCTGATGGACATCGCCAGGGTGCAAATGACCATGACGACTTTGTCGGTCAAAGTGCCACGCACATAGGCCACCGCCAGACCTGCCAAGGTGCCCAGTAACACCTCAATCACCAGAATCGGCGTCATCACGGTCAACGTGGCGGGCAGCCGTGTCTGAAAAATTTTGGCGACCGACTCATTGGTTGCCCAGCTGTTGCCCCACTCCAAGGTGGCCACTTTGAGCATGAATTGCCAAACCTGCTGCCACAGCGGCAAATCAAGGCCTAACTGCTGCCGGATGGAGTCAATCTGTTCTTGCGAGGCGTTCATACCCGCCATGATTTCTGCCGGATCACCCCCGAAGTAATGAAAAAGTAGGAAAACCAGCAACACGACACCTAACAAAGTAGGAATCATTTGCAAGATGCGTCTGAGTAAAAAATTCAGCATGGGCGGGTAAGTGCTCGATTGACCGATTCCAATCGGAAAGGCACTATTATTGGTCCTAAAGTTGTTCATTTTTCTAAGTGTTTGCCTTGATCTTCCAACACCTAATTTACGCTGTCATCGCACTTTTGTGTGCCCTCTCATCCCTGTCGGCAGCTGCACAGTCGTCACACTCGGCTGAAAAAGTCTTCAGGTATGCCTTTCCTGCAGCAGAAACAGGTTTTGATCCGGCCCAACTTTCGGACTTGTATTCGCGGGTTCTCACCGCCAACATGTTCGATGCGCTGTACACCTACGACTACCTGGCCAGGCCATTGGTCATTCGCCCCAACCTGGCTGCAGGCATGCCCGAGGTGTCGGCTGATTTCAAAACTTACACCGTCAAACTCAAGCCGGGGACTTATTTTTCGGACGATCCCGCCTTCAAGGGCAAGAAACGTGAACTGGTCGCCAGCGACGTGGTCTATACCTACAAACGTATTTTTGACCCGAAAAACAAAAGCCCCAGCGTGAGCGGTTTGCGCGAGGAAAAAATACTCGGTATGGAAGAATTGCGTGAACAGGCGAGCAAGTCGGGCAAGTTCGATTACGACCGCGAGATTGAGGGCTTGCGTGCGCTGGACAAGTACACGGTGCAATTTAAATTGGGCGAGTTACGCCCCCGGTTTCTAGAAGGCCTGACCGATCCGGGCATCTTCGGCATTGTGGCGCGGGAAGTGGTTGAGGCCTATGGCGACCGCATCATGGAGCACCCCGTCGGAACAGGGCCTTTCAAGCTGAGCGAATGGCGCAGGTCGTCCAAGATCACCTTGGTGCGCAACCCGAATTACCGCGAAGAGTATTTTGAAGCCACGCCGCCTGCCGACTCGCCTTTGGCGCAGCAGGTCTACGCGCAAATGAAGGGCCGCAAGTTGCCACAAATCGACAAAATTGAGGTCTCCATCATTGAAGAATCTCAACCTCGATGGCTGGCGTTTTTGGGCAATGAGCATGATTTGATGGAGCGTTTGCCTGCTGCGTATGTGAACGTGGCCATTCCCCAAAACACATTGGCGCCCAACCTGCAAAAACGCGGGATCCAAATGCAACGCAATCTGCTGGGCGATGTCACCTTCAGTTACTTCGGCATGGAAAACCCCATCGTCGGTGGTTACACCCCCGAAAAAATCGCCTTGCGACGTGCCATTGCCATGGGACAAAACTCCGCCGAAGAAGTGCGATTGCCTCGACGAGGCCAAGCCATCGTCGCTCAAGGGCCGATCATGCCCTTGACTTCCGCTTATGACGGCAACATGCGTTCGGAGATGGGGGTTTTCGATCGCGCCAAAGCCATGGCCTTGCTCGACATTTTTGGTTACAAAGACAAGGATGGTGACGGTTGGCGCGACTTACCCGACGGCAAGCCTCTGACCCTTGAGTATTCCACCACGTCTTCAGCCGATTACCGGGAACTCAATGAAATCTGGAAAAAGAACATGGATGCCATCGGCATCCGTGTGGTGTTCAAATACGGTCAATGGCCAGAGTTGCTGAAGTCTTCGCGAAACGGCAAGCTGATGATGTGGGGCCTGGGTTTGGGCGGTGGATCACCCGATGGTGCCGGCGTCTTGGCTTTGGGCTACAGCGAGTCCAAAGGTCAGCAAAACCATGCCCGGTTCAGCCTGCCCGAATATGATGCGCTCTACACCAAAATCAACCGTTTGCCTGATGGGCCAGAACGTAAACAACTGATTGATCAAGCCGTCAAAATCCTGGTGGCCTACATGCCCTACAAATTCATCACCCATCGGATTGGCACCGATCTGACACACCCCTGGGTGCAGGGTTATGTGCGCAATCCGATCGCGCGTGACTTCTGGAAATACATCGACATCGATAACGACTTGCAAAAATCACCCAAATCCTGATGCGCAGCATTCAACACACCTTTCTAGCCGCCTCGCTGGTTGGCGCACTCGCACTGTCCTCCCTGTTCACCTGGGCGGCCACTGTACCCGCAGGGGTGCAACTGCACGCCGAGCAAACCCTGACCCGAAACAACGGCGCTGAGCCCGAAACACTGGACCCTTCGCTGATCGAGTCGGTGGGTGCGGCCAACCTCACGCGTGATCTTTTCGAAGGCCTGACTGCTATCGACGCCCAGGGCAAAATCGTGCCGGGCGTGGCCGAAAAGTGGCGGCAAGTCGACCCCTTGACCTGGACGTTCCAATTGCGGCCACAAGCCAAATGGCAAAACGGCGATCCTGTGACTGCACAGGACTTTGTGTATGCATTCCGCCGTTTGGTCGAGCCCAAAACAGGCTCCAAATACGCACGCACCTTTGGCGATTTCTTTCTGAACGGCAAAGAAGTTTCGACCGGCCAAAAACCACCGCAGGAGTTGGGCGTGCGCGCCATAGACAAAACCACACTGGAAATCAAAACATCCCACCCCGTGAAGTTTTTACCTGAACTGGTCAGCAACCCCAACCTGAGCCCTTTGCATGCCGCTTCGATCGAAAAGCTGGGCCGCGAGTGGACCAAACCCGGCAACCTGATGGGCAATGGGGCCTATGCGCTCAAGAGTTGGCAGGTCAACAGCAAAATTGTGCTCGAAAAATCAGCGGGCTACTGGGATGCTGACCAAGTCAAAATCACCCGCGTGACCTACCTGCCCGTGGAAGACGGACATGTGGACGTCAAGCTCTTCGAGTCTGGTCAAAACGACTGGGTTTACATGCTGCCACCGGGCAGTTATGACGCCTACTTGAAGAAGTACCCCAAAGACACGCGCAACACCCCCTTGCTGGCCTTGCGCTTCTATTCGATTCAGACGCAATCGCCCTTTTTCAAGGACGTGCGCGTTCGCCAAGCCCTGTCGATGGTGCTGGACCGCGACATCCTGGCCCAAAAAGTCACCGCAGACGGCCAACTGCCCGCCTATGGCCTGATCGTCAAAGGTGTGGAAGGGGCCGACCGCGTCGACTACGAATGGGCCAACTGGCCCATGGCCAAAAAGGTGGAGACCGCCAAGGCTCTGATGGCGCAGGCGGGCGTGAAACCGGGTGCCAAGTTCACCTTCTCCTACAACACCAGCGAGTACCACAAAAAGATGGCCATATTTGCAGCCTCTGAATGGAAGACCAAACTTGGACTGGCGGTGGAGTTGGAAGCCATGGAGTTCAAAGTCCTCATCAAGAAACGCCACGATGGCCAATTTGAAATGGCGCGTGATGGATGGAACGCCGACTACAACGATGCGACCACATTTGTCGCCTTGGTCAAGTGCGACTCGGATCAAAACCACAGTCGTCATTGCAATAAGGATGCTGAGCAGCTGATCCAGAAAGGCTTGAAGGAAAGCGATCAGACCAAGAGAAAGGCGGCCCTGAATGAGGCCATACGGCTCATCATGAACGACTATCCCATCATCCCTTTGCTGCAGTATTCTCTGCCCAGACTGGTCAAGTCCTATGTAGGTGGCTACAACACCGAAAATCAGATGGACAGGTTCCGCTCGCAGGACTTGTACATCATCAAGCACTGAATATGCTCATGCTTTTGAGATTTGCCCTATAGGCTAAGCCTCCATGCTCGCCTACACCTTTCGCCGACTGCTGATCACCATTCCCACCTTGCTGGTGGTGATCGGGATCGTCTACATCTTGCTTTTTTCCGCCCCTGGAGGCCCTTTCGACTCGGAACGCGTCGTGCCAGAAGCAATTCAAGCGCAGTTGATGAGCAAATACCATCTTGATTTGCCTTATTGGAAGCAGTACTTGCTCTACATTGGGCAATTGCTTCAAGGTGATTTGGGTGTGTCTTACCGCTATGCCGACTGGTCCGTCAATGAACTTGTCAGCGGTGCCTTGCCCGTTTCACTGGCCATCGGTGGGCTGTCGATCGTCCTTTCACTATTGATAGGCATCCTGATGGGCGCCCTGGCAGCGCTGTTCCGCAACTCCCTAGTGGATTACTTGGTGATGGCGCTGGGTAGTTTAGGCAGTGTGTTGCCGTCTTTTGTGCTTGGTCCATTGCTGGTTCTGGCTTTTGCCATTGGCTTGCAGTGGCTGCCTTCTGGCGGCTGGGACCATTTTTCATGGCCATTCATGGTGTTGCCAGTGAGTCTGCTGACCTTGATCAATGTCTCTACGCTGGCCCGCATCATGCGCGCCAGCTTGGTGGAGGTGATGAACTCCAATTACATACGCACAGCCCGTGCCAAAGGCCTGCCCATACGCCTGATCGTATTCCGGCATGCTCTGCGCCCGTCACTGCTTCCCGTGGTGACCATCCTGGGGCCTCTGGCCGTGTCTTCCATCACATCGGCCTTGGTCACTGAGAGTATTTTTTCAATCCCCGGCTTGGGCATTTTGGTGGTCAACGGTGCCGCCAATCGGGATTACACACTGGTGCTGGGCCTGGTGGTGCTGATCACCGCGATGGTGGTGCTTGTCAATTTATGTGTGGACCTGATTTATGCCTTCCTCGACCCTCGCAGCAGAGCCTGAGCGCAGCCCATGGCGCGATGCCATGCAGCGCTTTCGCCGCAACAAAGCCGCGGTCACCAGCCTGGTTTTTTTGATTCTGATCACCCTGGTGTGTGTGATCGGCCCATGGCTGCTGCCTCACGCCTATGACAGCACGGACTGGGATGCCCTCAAGCTACCGCCTGCCCTGACCCACAGCCACTGGTGGGGAACTGACGAATCCGGGCGCGATCTGCTGGTGCGCTGCCTGATGGGGGGGCGCATTTCGCTCATGGTGGGCATCCTGACCACTTTGACCTCCATTGCACTGGGCGTGGTCTGGGGCGCTTGCGCGGGCTACATTGGTGGGGCGGTCGATCAGGTGATGATGCGCATCGTGGACATCATGTACGCGGTCCCTTACCTGCTGATTGCGATCTTGCTGGTGACGGTGCTGGGGCGGGACTTTTACCTCGTGGTGCTGGCCATCACCGCTTTTTCGTGGATGGATACGGCTCGACTGGTGCGAGGGCAGACGTTATCCCTGCGCCAGATGGAATTTATTGAAGCTGCGCGCGCCATGGGAGTGTCTACACCACGCATCGTGTTCGAGCACATCGTTCCCAACCTATTAGGCCTTGTGTTGGTGTACGCCACGGTCACCGTGCCCAGCGTGATCCTGACCGAGTCGGTGCTGTCCTTTTTGGGCTTGGGCATCCAAGAGCCCATGACCAGCTGGGGCGTGTTGATCCATGACGGCGCCCAGATGCTGGACTCGGCCGCATGGTTGCTGATTTTCCCCGCACTGATGCTTTCGCTCACGCTTTACAGCTTCAACTACCTGGGCGATGGTTTGCGCGACGCGCTTGACCCGAAAGACCGATGACGTGAGCACAGAAAAAATCTTGCTGGATGTCAGTCACCTGAACGTCCACTTTCAGACCCCTGAGGGCGAGTTGCAGGCCGTGCGCGACGTCAGCTTCAGCTTGCGGCAAGGCGAAACACTGGGTGTGGTGGGTGAAAGCGGTTCTGGCAAAAGCCAGACCATGCTGGCCATGATGGGCCTGCTGGCCAACAATGCCCGGACCGACGGTCAGGTGCTGTTTCGGGGAGACAACATCCTGAACGTGCCCACTGCGCAACTGAACCGCGTGCGTGGCCACAAGCTGGCCATGATTTTTCAAGACCCTATGACATCGCTCAACCCATTTTTGACGGTTGAGCGGCAAATGACCGAGGTGCTGCAAATCCACCAGAATGCTTCTCGTGGACAGGCGCGAGCTTCGGTTGTCAGGATGTTAGAAAGCTTGCGCATTGCCGACCCGCTGCGCTGCTTGCGAAGCTATCCACACCAGTTCTCGGGGGGCATGCGCCAGCGCATCATGATCGCCATGGCCTTACTGAGCCAACCCCACGTGCTGATTGCCGACGAACCCACCACAGCGCTCGATGTGACCGTGCAAGCGCAAATCGTGGCACTGCTGCGACAACTTCAAGAAGACCATGGCACCAGCATCATCATGGTGACTCACGACCTCGGCCTGGTCGCAGGACTCAGTGATCAGGTGATGGTGATGTATGGTGGCCGGGTCATGGAGCATGGGCTGGCCGATGACATTTTCTACAGCGCAAGCCACCCTTATACGAGTGCACTGCTGGCGTCGATTCCCCGCCTAGAGCACGCTGACGATGAGTTGCAAGCAATTCCCGGCATGCCGCCATCTCTGAGGAACATGCCCGCTGGCTGCCCATTTGCGCCGCGCTGCGGCCGCGCCGACAGCGATTGCCAGCGTCCTGCCTCTTTGCGCCTTGTGCCAGAGGGGGCTTCAGACCACCAGTGCGCCTGTCATCACCCAGGAGCCAAGGCATGAACGTGCCTGTATTCCCCCTCCAAAGCAATCCCCCCCTGCTGCAGGTGCGTGATCTGCGCGTGCGCTACCGGGTTAACGACAGCAAAGGATTTTGGCCAAAGACACGTCAGCTCGAAGCTGTCAAGGGCATCGGATTTGACCTGTATGCAGGTGAAACCTTGGGGGTTGTGGGCGAGTCCGGCTGCGGGAAATCGAGCCTGGCAAAGGCATTGATCGGTTTAGTCCCGAGTGAATCGAGCAAATTAATGTGGTTTGATCAGGACTTTGCAAAAGTACCTATTCAGCGTTGGGGCTCTGTTAGGCGGGATGTGCAGATGGTTTTTCAGGACCCTTTGTCAAGCCTGGACCCTCGCCTGAACGTACTCAAGATCATCTCCGAGCCTTTGCGCACCCATGAGCCGGGTCTGTCCGCCGAACAACGCAAGGCGGCAGTTATCGAGACGCTGATCAAAGTGGGCCTCGAAAAAAGCGTGCTCTACCGCTACCCGCACGAATTGTCGGGGGGTCAATGCCAGCGCATCGGCATCGCCCGCGCCATCATCTTGCGGCCCAAGGTCATTTTGTGCGATGAACCCGTGTCGGCGCTCGACGTGTCCATCCAGGCCCAGATCATCCAATTGCTTCGTCAGCTGCAACGAGACATGAACCTGACGCTGGTATTCATTTCACACGACCTGGCGGTGGTCAAACACATCAGCCACCGCGTGATGGTGATGTACCTGGGCAAGATGATGGAGCTGGGCCCTAAAAATACGCTTTTCAAGCAGCCCAGGCATCCCTACACACAAGCCTTATTGGATGCTGTGCCCAAAGCCGATCCGAGAAGCGAGCGTCACAAATCCTTCTCATTGCTTTCGGGCGATATACCATCGCCGCTGGACCCGCCAGCGGGTTGCGTGTTTCACACCCGATGCACACATGCAGATGCGCATTGCTCTGTGCAAGAGCCTACGGCACAAGGCATTGCTGAAGGTATCGTGAACGCTTGTTGGCACCCGCTAGTGCATGCCTAACACGCACTAGCGGGGCTGGCACCATGCGTAACTTTCAGCGCACCACGGCGATCTGATCGCGCTTGCCGGCTTTGTAGCTGTACAAAGTCAATGCGCCATTTTTGATATCGCCTTTGGCATCAAAGGTGATCGTGCCCGTCACGCCTTTGTAGCCCGTGGTTTTGGCCAATTCGGGCAAGTACTTGGCAGGCTCGCTCGACTTGGCGCGCACCATGGCGTCCACCATCACGTTCACAGCGTCATACACGTAAGGCGCATAGACCTGCACGTCGGCATTGAATCGGGTTTTGTAACGGGCATAAAAATCTTCCATGCCTTTCTTTTGCTGGCCTTCAACGCCACCTGCTTCAGCGCAGATCACCTGGCCGTCAGCCATGGCGTCGCCCGCCAGCTTGGCCAATTCAGAAGTACAGATACCGTCACCGCCCATGAATTTCGCGTTGATACCCAAGGATTTCATTTGGCGAATCATCGGGCCCGCCACAGCGTCCATGCCGCCAAAGAACACCACATCGGGCTTTTTGGCCTTGAGCGTGGTCAGGATGGACATGAAGTCAGAGGCTTTATCGGTAGTGAACTCGTGGCCGACCAATTTGCCGCCCGAAGCTTTCACAGCTTTTTCAAACTCTTCAGCCACGCCCTGGCCGTAAGCGGTGCGGTCATCGATCACGGCAATGGATTTGCCTTTGACGTTGTTGACGGCGTAACGGCCCAAGGTGCCACCCAAATGAACGTCATCGGCCACCACGCGGAAGGTGGTTTTGTAACCACTGCGTGTGAACTTAGGGTTGGTCGCCGAGGGCGAGATTTGGGGAATGCCGGCATCGCTGTAAATTTTGGATGCAGGAATGGAGGTGCCGGAGTTCAAGTGACCGATCACGCCATTGACTTTAGAGTCCACCAATTTTTGTGCGGCCGCAGTGCCTTGCTTGGGATCGGCCGCATCATCTTCGGAGAGCAATTCCAACTTCACGGCTTTGCCCCCAATTTTCACGCCTTTGGCGTTCAACTCTTCAATGGCCATGCGCGCGCCGTTTTCGTTGTCTTTGCCCAAGTGGGCAATAGCGCCACTGATCGGTGCCACGTGTCCGATTTTGACGACCTCTTGAGCGAAAGTTGAACCCGCCACCAAAGTCAGTACAGCAACTGCAGTTGCTTTGAATTTCATTTGCATAAGCACTCCGAAAAAAATATTTGCTTCGAATTAAGCAAACAATACGTTAACGCAAATTTCGAGTGAGCGCTTAAATGGATTCATGGTTTGAAGGTTTTTTTTCAAATCGAGCGGGATTCAGGCTTGGGATTTTAAATTTAAATCACGCCGGATCAGGGTATAGCCTAGTGCGGTGTATTGCTTCCAGCGAGCACGCGCTTCCGCTTTTTCTGAAGGGTCATCACTGACCACTTCGATCAAACGTTCAAACTGCTCGAAATTGGCAGGAACTTCCGGACCCAAATTGACGGCCGTGGTCACTCCAGGCAGTGCGCACAATTCAGGTGCCAAGACAACGCCAGAGTGAGCCACCACGAACGCATCTTGGGTTCCAAGGCAGTGAGATACAAAGTCATGGGGCGAAACCGCCCAAAGGGCGTTGTCCAAACGCGTTAAAAAATCCAACTCTGCAACCACAAACAGGCGCTGGCCTTGGGACACCCCTTTGCGCAACAGTCGGCAGGCATAGGCCATCCTGTCCGTTGCATTGAAATGAAACTCAATTTGGGTCATCCCAGCCAAGCGACTCAAGCCTTCACTTTGCGTGCGGCAGGCGCTTTGGCTGCTGCGGTGGTGGCCGCTTGGGCCATCAAATAATGCAGCAACAAGCCCACAGGTCGGCCCGTGGCCCCTTTGGCTGCACCCGTTTTCCAAGCCGTGCCGGCAATGTCCAAGTGGGCCCATGGAAACGCTTTGGCGAAACGCTGCAGAAATTTGGCAGCCGACACCGCGCCGCCTGCGCGACCGGCGACGTTGGCCACATCCGCAAAATTGCTCTTCAAGCCTTCGGCATAAGCTTCGTCCAAAGGCATGCGCCAGCACAGGTCCAGCGATGCTTCACCGGCCTGATGCAGCGCTTGAGCCAATGCATCGTCTGAAGCGAACATCCCAGAGCGAACACCTCCCAAAGCGATCACGCAAGCCCCAGTCAAGGTGGCGATATCGATCACCGCCGCTGGTTTAAAACGCTCGGCATAGGTCAGGGCATCACACAAGACCAAACGCCCTTCGGCGTCGGTATTCAAAATTTCGATGGTCTGTCCGCTCATGCTGGTGACGACATCGCCAGGTTTCACGGCTTGGCCATCAGGCATGTTCTCGCAGGCAGGGATCAGCCCCACGACGTTGATAGCGGGTGTGAGCAGGGTCAATGCTTTGAAAACCCCCAACACACTGGCTGCGCCACCCATGTCGTACTTCATCTCGTCCATTTCAGGCGCGGGTTTGATGGAGATGCCGCCCGTATCAAAGGTGATGCCTTTGCCCACCAACACCACCGGCGCCACCGTTTTGGCTGCCCCTTGGTAACGCAACACGATGAAGCGCAAAGGCTCACGCGAGCCCTGAGCGACTGCCATGAAGGACCCCATGCCCAATTTGGCGACTTCTTTGGGACCTAAAACGTCGCAGCTGAACTTGGCGCCTTTGGCGAGACTCTTTGCCACCAGCCCCAGCGCAGTCGGTGTGGCGTGGTTGGCGGGCCGGTTGGCCCATTCTTTGGCCAACTCGACCCCCATCAAGGTCGCTGTGGCGGTATCGAAGGCTTTTTGCAGCGCAGCATTGGCATGCAAAACCCCCAAGTGAACGCGTTTCAGTTGCCGACCTTTGGGTTTGGATTGGGTGGTGGTGTAAACGTAACTGCCCTCACCCACCGCATTGACCACAGCCTGAAGAGCTTGCGACTCAATCGGGAAGGCGCACACAATGGTCAAACTTTGAATGTGAACGGACTTGAGCTGCGGCATGACCGCCGCCATGGCGGTTTTGATCTGTGCGGCGGTGCCTTGTCCAGCACC
>Ga0114964_10001945_pt1 | contig 14805 bp, 12 predicted proteins | sample C_131016_MF_Meta_FD_92638 | JGI IMG/M metagenome (GOLD analysis project Ga0114964, IMG submission 92638) | Freshwater microbial communities from Lake Croche, Canada to study carbon cycling - C_131016_MF_MetaG | ecosystem: Environmental > Aquatic > Freshwater > Lake | place: Lake Croche, Canada... | reverse complement strand
CGCGCATGAAAAACGCCGATGAAGGCCTGGCCGAGCTGGAAGCCAATGTCGATTCGCTGATCGTGGTACTGAATGAAAAACTGCTGGAAGTGCTGGGCGACGATATCAGCCAGGATGAGGCCTTTGCCTATGCCAACGATGTGTTGAAAAACGCCGTAGGCGGTATTGCCGAGATCATCAATGTGCCCGGCCACGTGAACGTGGACTTTGAAGACGTTCGTACCGTGATGGGTGAGCCCGGCAAAGCCATGATGGGCACCGCCCTGGCCAAAGGCCCCGACCGCGCGCGCATCGCCGCCGAACAAGCCGTGGCCTGCCCACTGCTCGAAGGCATTGACCTGTCGGGCGCCAAAGGCGTGCTGGTGCTGATCACTGCGGCCAAAGGCTCGCTTAAATTGAGCGAATCTAAGCTGGCGATGAACACCATTCGCGCCTATGCCTCGCCCGAAGCCCATGTCATTTACGGCACCGCGTACGACGATTCGCTGGGCGAAGACGTGCGTGTCACCGTGGTGGCCACCGGCCTGAGCCGGCCGCGCCGCACTGCGCCTCCGCTGCAAGTGCTGCGCACCGGCACTTACGATGCCGCGCCCTCGGCCATGGCCAACACCCATGCGGCCATGTCCGCTGGCACGATGCAACGCAGCGTGGGCAACAGCACCATGGCGTCGGCCTCGGGCATGGGCGGCAGCACCGGCATCAGCGCCCCGGCGCAAGCGAGCGCCTCCACCGACTACGGCACGCTGAGTACCCCCGCCGTCTGGCGCGGCAGCCGCACCACCGCAGCGCAAAAAGTGGATGCGCTGTCCAGTGGTGGCATGGACGATTACGAAATCCCGGCCTTCTTGCGCAAGCAAGCGGATTGATTTTTTCATCGGCCATCGGCGACTTCTGGCAACAGCCGGTCGGTGCGGGCGCATAGCCTCATCGGTCGGCTGTTGACGGATGCGCTTTTACAATCAGCCCGTGCTGCAACAAAGAACCCTCAAATCCCTCACCCGGGCCGTTGGCGTGGGCCTGCATAGCGGCCAGCGTGTAGAAATCACTTTGCGCCCGGCAGCGCCAGGTACCGGCATTGTGTTTCGGCGTGTCGATCTTCCCCACCCGGTCGATATCGCGGTCTCACCGCAAGCGGTCACCGATACGCGGCTGGCTTCGACCCTGTCGCAGGGCGACGCCAAAGTGCATACCGTAGAGCATTTGATGTCGGCCTGCGCTGGCTTGGGTGTGGACAATTTGTATGTTGATATCAATGCCGAGGAAGTTCCTATCCTGGACGGCTCGGCGGCATCGTTTGTTTTTCTGCTGCAAAGTGCCGGCATCGAATTGCAAAGCGCGGCGCGCCGCTTTATTCGCGTCAAAGCGCCCATCCGCGTGGAAAACGGCCAGGGCCGCGATCTGAAGTGGGCGAGCTTGGAGCCCTACCATGGCTTTAAGCTGAGTTTTGCCATCGACTTTGCGCATCCGGCCGTCGACTCCACCGGGCAAAGCGTGGACTTTGACTTAAGCGAGGGCTCGTACGCGCGCGACATTGCACGGGCGCGCACTTTCGGCTTTACCAAAGACGTAGAAATGATGCGCCAAAACGGCCTAGCCTTGGGTGGTGGTCTGGACAATGCCATTGTCATGGACGACTACAAAGTACTTAATTCCGATGGCCTGCGTTATGACGATGAGTTTGTGAAGCACAAGATTTTGGACGCCATGGGCGATCTGTATTTGCTGGGCATGCCCTTGCTGGCGCACTACCGGGCCCACCGCTCGGGCCATGCGCTGAACAACCAATTGCTGCGCCAGCTGCAAGCGCAGCCGCAAGACTGGGAAGTGCTGACGTTTGACGACGAACGCAGCGCCCCCAAAGGCTTTGCGCAATTGGCACCGGCCTGGTAATTGCTCCGCGCAGCCGCAGCCTCAGTGGCTGCGCCCCGACTTGTAACCGGCGCCCGCGCCAATACCCTGGGCTTTTGCAATACGTGCCATGGCTGCGCCGGCATGGGCGTGGGTAATCGCTAAGCCTAAAGCATCGGCCGCATCCGGGCCGGGCAGGCCGGGCAGGTCTATCAAGCGGCGCACCATCTCGCGGATTTGCATTTTGTCGGCGCGCCCGTAACCGGCCACCGCTTGCTTCATTTGCAAAGCTGTGTATTCTGCGACCGGCAATTTGGCATGGACCAAGGCGCTGATCAAAGCCCCGCGCGCCTGGCCCAGCAGCAATGTGGACTGCGGGTTGACGTTCACAAACACGATTTCCACCGCCGCGCAATCGGGCTGGTAGCGCTGCACGACTTCGGCCAAGCCGTCAAACAAGGCTTGGATGCGATCGGGCAAAGCCTGGCTGGCCAGCCCTTGGGTGCTGATCGTGCCGCTGGCTACATAGCGCAAGCTGCTGCCTTGCTGGTCCAGCACGCCAAAGCCGGTGGTGCGCAGGCCGGGATCGACACCCAAAATTCTCATGGTACGGAGGCGCCAGGCAGGCGGGCATCGGGCATGCGGGCGACGATCACGTTGGCACGCGCATTGAGGTATTCGGAATTGGGCAATTTTTCAAAGTAGCGCGGCCTAGGCAGCATCACGGCTAAGCGCGCCGCTTCCCAGGAACTCAGTTGCGCCGCAGACTTGCGGAAATAATGACGCGCTGCGGCTTCGGCGCCAAACACACCGTCGCCCCATTCCACACTGTTGAGGTAGATTTCTAAAATCCGTTGCTTGCTCAGCAGCTTTTCCAGGAGCAGGGTGATGACCATTTCCTGGGCTTTGCGCACCAGCGTGCGTTCGCCGGACAAAAACAAATTTTTTGCCAACTGCTGGCTAATGGTCGAGCCACCCACGACTTTGGCCGGGCGGGAGTCCCGGCTATTTTTGGCTTTGGCCGCCCGCTGTGCAGCGCGTTCTTCGGCCTTGCTGTTTCTCGACCAGGCTTTTTCTATTGCGGCCCAGTCAATGCCGTCGTGGCTGGCAAAGCTGTCGTCTTCCGAGGCGATCACTGCCCGCTTAAGCGCCTGGCCCAGTTGCGCATTGCTCTGCCAGTTCTGGCTCCAGCGCACGCGGCCTTGTTCCTGCAGTTGGCGCCAGACTTGCGAGCGCTCAAAACTCGTGGACTGCGGATCCACCCAGGCCATGGCCGCAATGCGCAACGCGAAATACAGTTGCAAGCCCAGCAGCGCCAAGCACAACACACCGAGCAATCGCAACAAGGCCATCAGGCAAGCCCCAAGGCCTGAAAGCGCAAGGCTTGCCCACCGGTGAACGAAAAGCACGCCGCCACTTGCGCACGCAAGGTCTTAGGCGGGGTCCGGGGTGTCCAGTACATCGACAGCAATGGTAATCGGGCCGACCAGGTCTTCCTCATCTTCTGCCTGTGCGCCAGGCGCACCCTCAGCACCATTGCCTTGGGCACCCTCGTCCTGCGGGCTGTCCAGGCGCTCCAGCACGGTGGCGCTCACATCCAGCGTCATGAGGTCAATGGTTCCCAGGCGCAAGCGCAGTTGGGCGCCACGTGGCAGCCCAGGCCCAGCGGCAATGGCCAGCACCAGCGGCACATTGTCGGCACGCGCCATGCCCTCTTTGATCACGGTGGCGACCAGCTCAGTCATGGCGTTCTGTTGCAGGTATTGCAGCGTCCAAAATCGCTCCATGGCGGCCTGGTAGCTGTTGTAGGCGGCGTAGGTGGCTTCAAAGGCGGAGATGATGGAAAACAGTTGCGCGTCTTTAGGTTTGAAGGGCGCGGCCAGTGCCGCAGTACTGCCATGGCGCACACAGGCGATGATTTGCCATTGGTTTACCAAGTCGGTGTAGCGGCGCAGTGGCGAGGTGCTCCAGGCATAGCTGGGCACGCCGATACCGGCATGCGGCAAGGCCTTGGTGCCCATGCGCACTTTGACCCCCGGTGCCATCGAGGCCTGGCTGCGGTAAATCGCGGGTACACCCAGACTGGACAGCCATTGGCCCCAGGTGCTGTTGGCCAAAATCATGGCCTCGGCCACGATCAGGTCCAGCGGCGCACCGCGCTGGCGTACGCTGATCTGCACGGTCTCATCGCCCACCGGTTCTCCAGCCTGCAAGCTGGGTAAGCGGAAGTTGTAGTCAGGCCGGTTAAAGCTTTCAGGCTTGCCGCGTACGATTTCGCGCCGGGCCTTATGGGCACAGGCAAAGCGGTGCAAAAAGGCTAGCTGTGGTTGCAAAGCCGTGGCCGCAGCGCGCTGGCTATCAGCGCCACCCTCGTCATGGGCTTGCGCCGCTTGCAGCCATGCTTCGGTAACCAGGCTGTCGAGCTGGTCGTGGCGCAGGTTATGGCTGATGCGCAGGCTTTCGATGCGGGTTTCGCTGTGCTTGATTTCCAGGCTTTGCTCGTCCAAGGTGACATACAGCGAGAGCGCCGGGCAGTTGCGACCTTGCTGCAAGGTATAGACCTGCACCAGCGCATCGGGCAGCATGGTCAGCTTGTAGCCGGGCATGTAGACGGTGGACAAACGGTGGCGGCCCAGTCGGTCGATATCGCTATCGGGCGCAATAGCCAGACCGGGCGCGGCAATATGCACGCCGATGGTGACCGTACCGCTACCCAGGCCTTGTACCGACAAAGCATCATCGATTTCGGTGGTGGCCGAGTCGTCAATGGAAAAGGCGGCCGCCGGCGCCAACGGTAAATCATCCGCAGGCGGGACCGCCGCAATCGCAGGAAAAGCCGTGCCCTGCGGAAAGTTTTCCAGCAAAAAGCGCTTCCAATGAAACTGGTAAGGTGAATCAATCGCGCCGCTGGCCAGCAGCAAATCCAAGGGTGCAGTGCGGCTGTCACGCGAGGCCTGCACCACGGCTTTGTATTCGGGCGCGTTTTTATCTGGCTTAAACAGGATCTTGTAAAGCTGCGCGCGCACCAGTGCGGGGCAGTGACCTTCGGTGAGCTCGCGCGCCCATTGTGCAATCAATTCGGTTTGCAGGCGCTTTTTTTCAATCGCGGCCAAAGCTTGGGCCACGATGTCAGCGGGCGCTTTGCGAAACAGTCCTTTACCCGCACGACGAAAATAATGCGGTGCTTCAAACAAGCGCATCAGCATGCCCGCTTGTTCAAGCACACTGGCCTTGTCGCTGAAATAGTCGCGCGCCAGATCGGCAAAACCGAAATCGCCCTCTGGAGCAAACTCCCAGGCCAACTCCAATTCCACCGACTGGCTGATTGCCTGCGCCTGCTCCATAAATTGCACAGGCGTGGGTTTGTCAAAGCGCAGCATGACATTGGCGGCCTTGACCTTCAGGCGCTTACCGCTGTCAAGCTCCACTTGCGCCGAGGCCTCGCTTTCGGACAGGAGCCTTGCGGCCATGAATTTTCCAGCTTCATCAAACATCAGGTACATGGCCGGATTGTCCCATGCGCCTTATGTGGGGGGCGCGATAATCCTGCGATGTCCACTTCCTTTGGCAAAGTCTCGCTGCGCAGTCGCTTCATGCCCTTGTGGGCCGGCCTGGACGGGCCCCTGGCCTTCATTGTGTTTTGCCTGGCCTGCGCTGGGATGCTGGTGATGTATTCCTCTGGCTATGACTTCGGCAGCCGCTTTTCTGACCATGGACGCAATATGCTGATTGCCGCTACCGTGATGTTTGTCGCCGCGCAAATTCCACCACAGCGCTTGATGACGCTGGCTGTGCCGCTGTACACCTTGGGCGTGGCGCTTTTGATCGCGGTGGCAGTTTTCGGCGTGACCAAAAAAGGCGCGCGCCGTTGGCTCAATATCGGCGTGGTGATTCAGCCCAGCGAGATTTTGAAAATTGCCATGCCATTGATGCTGGCCTGGTGGTTCCAAAAGCGCGAGGGCCAGTTGCGCCCCTTGGACTTTGCGGTGGCCGGCGTACTGCTGGCGGTGCCAGTGGGCTTGATCATCCGTCAGCCCGATTTGGGTACAGCCATGTTGGTATTGCTGGCAGGCCTGTCCGTAATATTTTTCGCCGGTGTGGGTTGGAAATGGATTGCCCCGCCAGTGGTATTGGGTCTGGTTGGGGTCGTGCTGTTAATTGGTTTTGAACCGGTACTTTGCGCAGACGGCATGCGCTGGCCGGTGCTGCACGACTACCAGCAGCAACGCATATGCACCTTACTGGACCCCACGCGCGATCCCTTGGGCAAGGGTTTTCACATCATCCAGGGCATGATCGGTATCGGCGCTGGCGGCTTTTGGGGGACCGGCTTTATGCAGGGCACCCAAACCCATCTTGAATTTATTCCCGAACGCACCACCGACTTCATCTTTGCCGCATTTTCCGAAGAGTTTGGCCTGTTTGGCAATCTGTTTCTCGTGGGCGGCTTTATTGCCCTGGTATTGCGCGGCCTGGCGATTGCCTTAGAGGCGCCGACCTTGTTTTCGCGCCTGCTGGCGGGCAGCGTAGCGATGATTTTTTTCACCTACGCCTTTGTCAATATGGCCATGGTCAGTGGCATCTTGCCAGTGGTTGGTGTGCCCCTGCCCTTTATCAGCTATGGCGGGACCGCTATGGTGACGCTGGGCTTCGCCTGCGGCATCCTCATGTCTATCGCCAACGCCCGGCGCTTGGTGCAGTCCTGACGCAAGGAAAAACCGCCAGCGCCGCCACCCTTGCCCCGTCAGCGGCAAGGCCATGGAGCCCCGCCTAGAATGGTGCGATGATCTCTCGCGAACCCACCCTCGAACGCCTGGCCACCGCCAAATCCCTGTTGCTCACGCCTTTTGGCCTGGATGAAGGCCACCGAGCCGCGCCTTGGCGGAAATCAAAGCGCATAAGGTGGACGAAGCGGACCTGTATTTTCAATACACCCGCTCCGAAGGCTGGAGCCTGGAAGAGGGCATTGTCAAGACCGGCTCGTTCAGCATTGACCAGGGCGTGGGCGTGCGCGCGGTAAGCGGCGAGAAAACCGCTTTTGCCTATTCCGATGATATTTCTGAAGCCGCACTGCTCGATGCCGCGCGTACGGTGCGCAGTATTTCGCAAGCGGCCAGCCAGCGCCGTATCCGCGTGAGTAAACCCAAGATTGCGCGCAGTCGTTCGCTCTACCCCGACCAGGACCCGATCGCCACGATGGACAGCGCCGCCAAAGTGGCATTGCTGGGGCGGGTAGAAAAGTTGGCCCGCGCCAAAGACCCGCGTGTGTTGCAAGTCATGGCCGGCCTGGCGATGGAATACGACGTGGTGCTGGTGGCGCGTGCTGACGGGGTGCTGGCCGCCGATGTGCGTCCCTTGGTGCGCTTATCGGTGACCGTCATTGCGGAACAAAAAGGCCGGCGCGAGGTGGGCTCCTCCGGCGGTGGTGGCCGTTTTGGCTTGGCTTATTTTGATGATGCCCAAATTAGCAAATACGTGGACCAGGCAGTGCATGCGGCGCTCACCAATTTGGAGGCGCGCCCCGCTCCGGCAGGAGAAATGACCGTGGTACTGGGTTCGGGCTGGCCGGGCATTTTGTTGCACGAGGCCATTGGCCACGGGCTGGAAGGGGACTTCAACCGCAAGGGCTCCAGCGCATTTAGCGGGCGCGTAGGCCAGCGCGTTGCGGCCAAGGGCGTTACGGTACTGGACGACGGCACCATGGCTGACCGGCGCGGTTCGCTCAATGTCGATGACGAGGGCAATACCAGCGCGCGCAATGTACTGATTGAAGACGGCATTCTCAAGGGCTACATTCAGGACGCCATGAATGCGCGCCTGATGGGGGTGGCGCCCACTGGCAACGGGCGGCGCGAGAGCTACGCCCATGTGCCCATGCCGCGTATGACCAACACCTACATGCTGGGCGGAAACAAAGAACCAGAGGAAATCGTGCGCAGTATTAAAAAAGGCCTGTACGCGGTCAATTTTGGTGGTGGACAAGTGGACATTACCTCGGGCAAATTTGTGTTCTCGGCCAGCGAAGCCTATTGGGTGGAAAACGGAAAAATTTTGTACCCGGTCAAAGGCGCGACCCTGGTCGGCAGCGGGCCAGACTGCTTGAAACGCGTCAGCCTGATCGGCAATGACATGGCCTTGGACAGCGGCGTGGGCACCTGCGGCAAAGACGGCCAAAGCGTACCGGTGGGCGTGGGGCAACCCACTTTACGCATCGACGGGCTGACCGTAGGCGGTACTGCCTGAGACCTCTAGTCCGGGCAAGACCTGCTGTGTTACATTCATTCCCATGCGTTCGCAACACTTTTACTTTAGCTACTTTTGGTTCTCCAACGCCGCCGGCGTGAGAGGGTTCTGAACGCAAGCAATTAAACAGCGTACCGAATTCCCCGAACCGCCGGCCTCCCCGGCGGTTTTTTTATGCCTTATTTTGTGAACTACCTGTAAGAGGAAATCTGCAATGACCGCCAGCGCCGACCGCACCAGCATTACCGATGACGAACGTATCAAGGACATTACCGTGTTGCCGCCCCCCGAACATTTAATCCGCTTTTTCCCTATTAGCGGCACGGGCGTAGAGGCCTTAGTCTCAAGCACCCGCAAGCGCATCCAGAACATCATGAACGGTAAAGATGACCGCCTGCTGGTCATCATAGGCCCCTGCTCCATCCACGATCCCGCCGCTGCGCTGGACTATGGCAGACGCCTCAAAGAGCAACGCGACCGTTACGCAGACACGCTAGAAATCGTGATGCGGGTGTACTTCGAAAAACCGCGCACCACCGTAGGCTGGAAGGGCCTGATTAACGATCCCTACTTGGACGAAAGCTTTCGCATCGACGAAGGTCTGCGTATCGCGCGCCAGCTGTTGATCGACATCAATCGCCTGGGACTGCCTGCAGGCAGCGAATTCCTAGACGTCATTTCACCGCAGTACCTGGGCGACCTGATCGCCTGGGGCGCCATCGGAGCGCGCACCACAGAGAGCCAGGTGCACCGCGAACTGGCCTCGGGCCTGTCAGCGCCGATTGGCTTTAAAAATGGCACCGATGGCAATATCAAAATAGCTACCGATGCGATCCAGGCAGCGGCCGGTGGCCATCACTTTTTATCGGTACATAAAAACGGCCAGGTGGCGATTGTGCAAACCCAGGGCAACCCGGATTGCCATGTCATTTTGCGTGGCGGCAAAGCGCCCAATTACGATGCGAAAAGCGTGGAAAACGCTTGTCAGGACCTGGCTAAAGCGGGCCTGGCCCAAACCCTGATGGTCGACTGCAGCCACGCCAACAGCAGTAAACAACATCAAAAGCAGTTGGAAGTTGCCAGAGACGTCGCCGGGCAGCTCGCCCAAGGTTCGACACGAATTTTTGGCGTGATGGTGGAGAGCCATTTGAACGCCGGTGCGCAAAAATTTACGCCGGGCAAAGACACGGTGGCCAACTTGCATTACGGCCAAAGCATCACGGATGCCTGCTTGGGTTGGGACGATTCGCTCAGCAGCCTAGAGACCTTGTCGCAATCGGTGAAAGCGCGCCGCGTGCGCCGCAGTACTGCGGGTTAACGACGGCCAGGTCAGGATCACCTGGGGTAAGCGCGGCCACGCTGCTTTGGCAATAGGCGGTTTAGGCTAGCTTTGTTTGGGCCTGTGCTTGATGTGCGGAAAGCGGGCGGGGCTACGCTTACCGCCAAGCCTAAGGCAAGGGCGTCGCAGCCCGCTGCAAGGACTGCAGCAACTTGGCGTGGATGCCGCCAAAGCCGCCGTTGCTCATGCACACAATGTGGTCGCCCGGTTGCACCACGGCGCACAACTGCTCCACCAAGGTATCCACGGACTCGGCAACCCTGGCGCGTTCCCCCATAGGCGCCAAGGCCGCATGCGCGTCCCATCCCAAGCCCCCGCTATGGCAAAAAGCGAAATCCGCCTGCTCCAGGCTCCAGGGTAATTGCGCTTTCATGGCGCCGAGTTTCATCGTGTTGGAGCGCGGTTCGAACACCGCGAGAATCCGCGCCGCGCCCACCTGGCGGCGCAAGCCATCGAGCGTGGTGCGTATAGCCGTGGGATGGTGCGCGAAATCGTCATACACCGTGACCCATGGTCTTGACTGCTTGCCTGCCAGTGCGACGCGACCGCGCACTTCCATGCGGCGCTTAACATTTTCAAACTGCTCCAAAGCCAGAGCCGCGCGCGCCGGGCTGACGCCCAGGTGTTCTGCCGCCGCAATAGCGGCCAGGGCATTGAGCTGGTTGTGTACGCCGCCTAAGGTCCAGCGCACCCGCGCGACCTGCGCGCCTTGGAGCAGTACCGCAAAATCTTCGGGATCGCCTTGTGCGGAGAAATCGCTAACTGCCGCACCAAAACTGCGCACCTCGCTCCAGCAACCCATTTGCACCACGCGCGCCAGGCTTTCTTCCAGCCCGTTGACCAACACCCGCCCGTTGGACGGCACAGTGCGCAGCAAATGGTGGAACTGCCGCTCAATCGCCTGCAGGTTGTCAAAAATGTCGGCGTGGTCGAATTCCAGGTTGTTCAGAACGGCGGTGCGCGGGCGGTAATGCACAAACTTGCTGCGTTTGTCGAAAAATGCGGTGTCATATTCGTCGGCTTCGATCACAAACGGGGCGCCTTGCCCCAGGCGGGCCGAAACGCCGAAGTTCAAGGGCACACCGCCGATCAAAAAGCCTGGCTGAAGACCCGCGTGTTCCAAAATCCAACTCAGCATCGCGGTAGTGGTGGTTTTGCCATGCGTACCGGCGACCGCCAGCACATGGCGACCGGCCAAAAGGTGCTCCGCCAGCCACTGCGGGCCGCTGGTATAGGGCAGGCCCTGGTCCAAAATCGCCTCCATCAGCGGGAATTTGGCGCTGCCGTCGGTATGGCGGGCACGGCTGACCACATTGCCCACTACATACATATCCGGTGCCAGGGCCAGTTGGTCTGCACCAAAGCCTTGTATCACCTCGATGCCGAGCTCGCGCAATTGATCGCTCATCGGTGGGTACACACCGGCGTCACACCCCGTAACCCGGTGGCCAGCCTCGCGCGCCAGGGCCGCCAGCCCGCCCATAAACGTGCCGCAAATTCCCAATATGTGTATGTGCATCGCCGAATTTTACCGACCACCCCTTCCGGCGCCGGGCCCTTACCCATGCGTTGCAGGTGACCAATACCAAGGCGCCGGCACGCGAGGCCAACCCGATAACAATCCGCAGCGCTGGCGACTAGGCAGCCAGCAGCGCTTGTCAGGTGCCTCATCGGTGCACAATGCAGTCATGGACAGCATCAAGGCGGAAATAGCGGCGGTGGCGGCGCGCTCAGTGGTGGAGGAAGGGCTGGACTTCGGCGCGGCCAAGCGCCGTGCCGCCCAGCAACTCGGCCTATCGCAGCGCCAGAGCCTGCCAGACCACGAAACCATGGAGTTGGCGGTACAAGACTACATCGCCATTTTCTGCCCGGACAGCCAGGCGAAGGAACTTAGCGCCTTGCGCTGCATCGCCCTGGACTGGATGGAGCGGCTAGCCCGTTTTCAGCCCCATCTGGGCGGTGCCGTCTGGCGTGGCACAGCCACCCGCCACTCGGACATTTACCTGCAATTGTTCTGCGAAGATTCCAAAATAGCCGAAATTACCTTGATCGATTTGGGTGTGCGCTTTGCGGCCAGCCAGGTCACCGGCTTGCACGGAGAGACGGTCGATGCGCTCAGCGTGCAAGTCTGGTGTAAGGCCTTCAATACCTACATAGGCCTGCACTTGCTCATAAACGATCTCGATGGCATGCGAGGCGCGCTGCAATCGGACATGCAAGGGCGGCGCTGGCGCGGGGATGCCAAGGCCTTGCGCACTTTGATGGACAATCCGCCACATGCTGCCACCTGAGTTACCCGCGCCTTCATCTCCACCAGCTCACGACGCGCCGCGGCGCCGCTGGGCGCTGGGCGCGCTTGCAGCGACCGCCCTGGGCGCCGGTATTGGCGCCTCCTGGTGGCGCAATCGCCCAGCGCCGGAAACCGCACCGGAAAGCTTATGGACGCGCCAATGGACCAGCCCGCAAGGCCAAAGTTTTACCATGCAGAGCTTTCAAGGGCGACCGCTGCTGATCAATTTTTGGGCCACGTGGTGCCCACCGTGTATTGAGGAACTTCCTCTAATTGAGGCTTTTTATCAGCAAAATAAGTCCAACGGATGGCAAGTGCTTGGATTAGCCGTGGACAAGTCCGAACGGGTGCAAAGTTATCTAAGAGCCAGTCCTTTGTCCTTTGCGATTGGTATGGCGGGAATCGAAGGCACCGAACTGAGCCGGGAGTTGGGTAATTTGACGGGCAGTCTGCCCTTTACCATCGTATTTTCAAGCGATGGCCAGATCGCCCAACGCAAACTCGGCCGCATAGTGCAGCAGGACCTGGACCAGTGGCGTGGTTTAAGATAGCCGCTGAACAGGCCCAATGTGCCAACTTCCTTATTCTGCGCAATGTATACATTTAGGCTGCGTTAGAATAGTTTTAAACACCTTTAACTGATTTAGAGTATTTTTAACACGGTCGGGGCGGAGCTTTGCCAGCCGGTGCCGTGAAATACAAGGAGGATCCATGGATTTACGCAAACTCAAGACTTTGATCGACCTGGTCTCCGACTCCAACGTATCGGAGTTGGAGATTACCGAGCCTGAAGGCAAGGTAAGAATCGTCAAAGGCTCGCAAGCGCTGGTACACAGCTATGCGCCAGCCCCGGCACCGGCATTAGCCGGGGCCCCGCAAACTCAGAATGCACACCCGGCAGCGCCAGCGGCAGCACCGCTTGAAGCTTCGGCGCCGGAGGTCAACGAACTGCACACCGTCAAATCGCCGATGGTGGGCACCTTCTACCGCTCCTCCTCCCCTGGCGCCAAAGCCTTCGTGGAAGTGGGTGACATGGTCAAAGAGGGTGACACCATCTGCATTATTGAAGCCATGAAGATTCTCAATGAGATTGAAGCGGACAAATCTGGCAAAGTAGTCCAGGTATTGTGCGAAAACGGTCAGGCAGTGGAATACGGGCAAGCCCTGCTCATGATCGAATAACGACGAGCCATGTTTAAAAAAATCCTGATTGCCAACCGTGGCGAAATTGCGCTGCGCATCCAGCGCGCCTGCCGTGAGTTGGGCGTTCGCGCGGTGATGGTGTATTCCGAGGCCGACCGCGACGCAAAATACGTGCGCCTGGCAGAGGAAGCGGTCTGCATCGGACCCGCAGCATCCAACCTCAGCTATCTGAACATGCCGGCCATTATTTCGGCCGCCGAAGTTACCGACGCCGAAGCGATCCATCCAGGCTATGGCTTTTTAAGTGAAAACGCCGACTTCGCCGAGCGGGTGGAAAAAAGCGGGTTCCAATTCATTGGGCCGACACCGGATTCCATCCGCATCATGGGCGACAAGGTTTCAGCCAAACAGGCCATGATCCGCGCCGGCGTGCCCTGCGTGCCCGGCTCGGAGGGCGAGTTGCCCGATGACCCCGTACAAATCCGCCGGATTGCAAAAAGCGTGGGCTACCCGGTCATCATCAAGGCCGCGGGCGGTGGCGGCGGGCGCGGCATGCGCGTGGTGCATACCGAAGCGGCACTGATTAATGCCGTGGCAATGACCAAGGCCGAGGCGGGTGCAGCCTTTGGTAATCCTGCGGTGTACATGGAGAAATTTCTCCAAAACCCGCGCCACATTGAAATCCAGATCCTGGCAGACTCCTTTAAGAATGCGGTGTATTTGGGCGAGCGCGATTGCTCCATGCAAAGGCGGCACCAGAAGATTCTCGAAGAGGCGCCTGCGCCCGGCATCAACCGCAAACTGATTGAACGCATCGGTGAGCGCTGCGTCACCGCCTGCAAAAAAATGGGCTACCGCGGAGCGGGTACTTTTGAGTTTCTGTACGAGGCGGGTGAGTTTTATTTCATCGAGATGAACACCCGCGTGCAGGTAGAGCATCCGGTGACCGAGATGATCACCGGCGTGGACATCGTGAAGACGCAAATAATGGTGGCGGCAGGTGAAAAGCTGCCCTTTACCCAACGCCAGATCACGATTTCCGGGCATGCGATCGAATGTCGGATCAACGCCGAGGACCCCTTCAAATTCACACCCTCCCCGGGCCGCATCACCACCTGGCACGCGCCCGGTGGGCCCGGTATACGGGTGGATTCGCACATTTATTCCAATTATTTTGTCCCGCCCTATTACGACTCGATGATTGGCAAACTTATTGTCCATGGCGATACGCGTGAGCAGGCGCTGGCGCGCATGCGCACCGCCTTGCTGGAAACCGCGGTGGAGGGCATCAGCACCAATATCCCCTTGCACCGCGAGCTCATGGTAGACGCCAAGTTCATGGCTGGCGGTACCAATATTCATTATCTGGAGCATTGGCTTGAACAGCACAAGCGCTGAAGCAAGTCTGCATGAATTGCGCCTGGTGTGCCCGCAAAGCCAGGTCGAAACCTTGAGCGATGCCTTGCAAGCGCTGGACGCCCTGAGCGTCAGTGTGGAAGATGCCGACGCCCATACTGACGCGGAGCAAGCTTTGTTTGGCGAGCCGGGCATGCCGGCGCCGCGGGACGGATGGGAACGCTCAGTGGTCTTAGCGCTTTTCAGCGGTGAAAGCCAGGCACTTGAGGCAGGCCGGATTTTGCAAGCACAGGAGTTTTTCGATGATTGCGCGCTTGAGGGCATATTCAAAATTGCCGACCAGGACTGGGTGCGTCTGACACAAGCGCAGTTTGCGCCAGTGGAAATTACGCCGAGTTTTTGGATCGTGCCCAGTTGGCACCAACTCCCTTCTGCGGCCAGCCATAGCATTGTGCTGGACCCGGGCCTGGCCTTTGGCACCGGAACGCACCCCACCACGCGCATGTGCCTGAGTTGGATCGCCCGCAATCGGCTTCCCACCACAGTCTTGGACTACGGCTGTGGCTCAGGCATCTTAGGCATCGCT
>Ga0114964_10001944_pt1 | contig 14807 bp, 14 predicted proteins | sample C_131016_MF_Meta_FD_92638 | JGI IMG/M metagenome (GOLD analysis project Ga0114964, IMG submission 92638) | Freshwater microbial communities from Lake Croche, Canada to study carbon cycling - C_131016_MF_MetaG | ecosystem: Environmental > Aquatic > Freshwater > Lake | place: Lake Croche, Canada... | reverse complement strand
TGTGTCGACTCATTCGAGGTGAGACCATGAAGCTCAGGGAGCTCGAGTACATCCAAGCCGCTGAGGCCTTTGGGGTGAGTCGGTTGCGCATTTTATTTGCCCACATTGCGCCCAACTTGATGCATTTGGTGCTCATCAACTGTGTGATGCAGTTCTCGGGATTCATCCTCTCGGAGGCGGTGCTCTCGTATGTGGGGGTGGGGGTGGACACCAACACGGCGAGTTTTGGGGTCATGATCAATGCGTCAAGGGCCGAGTTGGCCGCAACACCGGTGGTGTGGTGGACTTTGGCGAGTGCGTTTTTTTTCATGTTTTGTTTGGTCATCAGCGCCAACTTGCTGGCCGATGCGGTGCGCGATGCCTTTGATCCCAAGTCGCGTTACTCGTCTTCCAAGCGCTTGCCCCCTGTCAAGATCACCCCCAAGCCCACGCCATGATGAATTCTTCATTGACCACCGAGATGACAGCGTCTGGCGTTAGGGCAGGCTCTCATGGTGACGCTTCGCCCATCCTGTCGGTGAAGGATCTGAGCCTGGGTTTGCAAACCTCGGGCGGTTTTTTGGAAGCCTTGAGCGCGCTTGAATTTTGTATTGAGGCGGGACAAACCTTTGCCCTCGTGGGCGAGTCTGGCTGCGGTAAATCCATGACCGCATTGGCCCTCATGCAACTCTTGCCCGATGTGGCTCAAATCACTTCAGGGGCGGTGGACTTGAAGGGGCAAGATTTATTGGCCCTGAGCGAGCGTGAGATGCAAGGTTTTCGAGGGCGAAAAATCTCCATCATTTTTCAAGAACCCGCCACGAGCCTCAATCCCGTGATGAAGGTGGGCGAGCAAGTCGTGGAAGGGATTTTGCGCCATTCACCCGGTCTAAGCCATGGCGATGCGGCAAACAAAGCGCGGGCATGGCTTGAGCGTGTGGGCCTGGGCGACGTGGAGCGGCGGTTTGATCAGTACGCCTTCGAGCTCTCGGGGGGTCAAGTGCAGCGGGTGATGATCGCCATGGCCTTGGCAGGGGAGCCCGATGTATTGATTGCCGATGAGCCGACCACGGCGCTGGATGTGACCTTGCAAGCACAAGTGCTTGAATTGCTAAAGTCTTTGCAAGTCGAGCGAAAAATGGCGCTCCTTCTCATCACCCACGATTTGGCCGTGGTCAAAGGCATGGCCGATCAGGTGGCCCTCATGTACGCGGGTGAGATTGTTGAAGTCTGCGCGGCAGGCCGATTCTTTGAAGATGCTCGCCATCCTTATTCGCAACTCTTGATGCAGTCCTTGCCCACGCCCATGAAACGAGGAGGGGACTTGGCCGCGATTGCGGGTCAGGTCCCAGCCTTGTCGGAACGCTTGGCGGGCTGTCGCTTTGAGCCACGCTGCCCAAAAGCCACTGAGTTGTGCCGTCAAGACTCGGCCAACACCATGCTGGTCCTGAGCCCATGGGGGGCTGCACCCGAGCCCTTGCACAGCGTGCGTTGTATCAAAGCACATGATAAGCCACTCCTTGCCACACCCATCACTCCAGTGGGCATGGGTTCGAGCCCAGAAGGGGGGGCTGCCGACACGTCGTCCCTGATGAATCGCCAAGATTCGTGCACTGAGGCTTCTCGCTTGGGTGCTTCGAATGAACAGGCCTTGTCCCCCAACGTTTTGTTGCAAGTCAAAGATTTGACGGTCACTTACCGCAGTGGCAGCGGATGGTTTGGCGCTGACAAGAAGGTCTTTGAGGCCGTGAAGGGGGTCTCCTTTGACATTGCCAAAGGACAAACACTGGCGTTGGTGGGCGAATCGGGATGCGGCAAGACGACGCTTGGCAAAGCCTTGATTCAAGTGCTGGGGCCCAAAGCGCGGGTGAGCGGTGAGGTGAGCTTGTCGGGTCAGTCGTTGCTCTCGAACCAAAAAGACACCTTGCGACAAGCGCGGCGGCAGATGCAAATCATTTTTCAAAACCCGTTCGCGTCCTTGAACCCGCGCATGCGAATTGAAGACATCTTGCAAGAGGGCATGAAAAGCTTGAACCCATCATGGTCGGCGGCAATGCGCAGTCGCGATATCGTAGAACTTTTGGACCAAGTCGGACTTGCACGCACATCCTTGTCACGTTTTCCCCATGAATTCTCGGGCGGGCAGCGCCAACGCATCGCCATTGCCAGAGCCTTGGCCATCAAGCCTCAGCTCATCATCTGCGATGAACCGACCTCGGCGCTGGACGTCTCTATTCAAGCGCAGATCTTGAATTTGCTGCGCGAGTTGCAGTCGCGTTTAGGAGTGAGTTATTTGTTCATCACCCACAACATGGGGGTGGTGTCTTACTTGGCCGATCAAGTGGCGGTGATGCAGTCGGGTGTTTTTGTGGAAGTGGGCCCAGCGCAGGATGTTTTGTCAAACCCTCGGCATGCCTATACCCGACGACTCCTGGACAGTGTGCCCAAGCTCTAGTCAACAGGGGTTCAACGCGTCTTGATCAAACCTCAGTGGCCCTGTTGTGGGTGGATTGCAGGCCTGGTGCAGATGATGGTGCTGATGTTGCTGATGTTGCTGCCCCTCCCAAAAAGAGATTTTGCAAATTCGGATCGCTCAAAATATCACCCGCTGGTCTTTGCATCACCATCCGACCAGACTCCAGTGCGATTGCTTGGTCCGCATACATCAGGGCGCTTTTGACGTTTTGCTCCACCATGAGGACAGTGGCACCTTGGTCGGCGAGTTTTCGCAGCAGTTTGAAGACATCTTGCACCACCATGGGTGACAGGCCAATGGAGGGCTCATCGATCAAGATGACAGAGGGTCGCAAGAGCAATGCACGGCCGATCTCAAGTTGCTTTTGCTCTCCGCCTGAGAGTGCACTGGCTTTGGAGTGAAGGCGCTCTTGAACCCGCGGGAAAAACTCCAGCACCTCGGGGATTCGAGCATGGGTGGTTGGCATGCCAAGCGTGATTCCTCCGAGCTCCAAATTCTCATAGACACTCAACTGACCAAAGAGATTGCGTCCTTGCGGCACAAAAGCGATGCCTTTGGCAAGGAGCGACTTTTGCGTGGCGCCTCCCACCTCTTCACCGTTGAAGTAGACCTGTCCTGATTTGGGTTTGAGCAAGCCAAAGAGGGTTTTGAGAACCGTGGATTTGCCTGCTCCATTGGGTCCAATGAGAAGCGTCACGGAGCCGCCATGGACTTTGAAGGAGAGATCATTGAGGATCATGAACTCTTTGTAGCCTGCGACAACATGTTCAAATTCTATGCAAGGTGTGCTCATCTTGTGTGTTTCTCTTTAGTTGCCCAAGTAAGCGCTCAATACGGCCTCGTTGGCCCGAATCTCTTGCGGCGTGCCAATGGCCAAAATCTCGCCCTCCACCATCACCATGACACGGTGACAAAGATTCATGACAAAGTCCATGTTGTGCTCAATCACCACAAAACTGCCGCCACGCTCACGGTTCAAGGCTTTCAAGAGTCGACCAATTTCACCCACCAAGGAAGGATTCACGCCTGCGCAGGGCTCGTCGAGCAGCACCACATCGGGCTCGCGCATGAAAGCCATGGCAATGTCGACCAATTTTTGTTGGCCATAACTCAATTCACCCGCCCTTTGAGTGGCCACATGGCGAATGCGAAACTGATCGATCAAGTGATTGGCGCGATCCTCAATGTCTTGGCTGTGCGCTCCAAAGAGCCGACTCCATTTGTTGCCTTCGTGCTCCTGAGCCGCCACCAACAAGTTGTCCATCACACTCATCTTGGGAAACACTTGGAGCGTTTGAAACGTGCGCCCAACGCCTTTGCGACTGAGCGCCAAGGGACCCAAGGTGGTGACGTCCTCGCCCTTGAACTCGATGCGACCGCGGTCGGGGGTGATTTGTCCCAGCATGCTGTTGAAGAGGGTGGTTTTGCCCGACCCATTGGGGCCGATCACACCAAAAATCTCCCCTGCGGGCACTTCAAACGAGACACCTCTCACGGCTTGAATGGCACCATAGGACTTGCTGAGCTCACTGACTTTGAGGACGGATGGGCTCATGCGGGCTCTCCAGGTTGAATGAGTTTGGCCGCCTCTTGTCGCAGCCGAGAGGCTTCTTTGGAGTGGCGTTTTTTGGCCAACACACTGGGAAGACTCAGAAGGCCCTCGGGCAGCCAAATCATCAACATGACCACGGCAGCACCAAAGATCAACAAATACCAGGCTTGTGCAAATCGCAACCACTCCGGCAAGATCACCCCCACCGCAGCACCGAGAATGGGGCCGAGAAAGTAGCCTGGCCCCCCCACCACCACCATCAAGTACATCATGATCGAGGCCTCGACCGTGAAAGGGGCAGGGTCGATGAATTGCACCAAACTGGCCATCAAGGCGCCAGCCACGCCGGCATAGGCTGCGCCGATGGCAAAGGCGAGTAGGGTGTAGCCTTGAATATCAATGCCAAGACTTTCAGCACGGATGGGATTGTCTCGCAAAGCCGTGAATGCACGACCCCATGGTGAGCGCAAGAGGCCCCAAAGCGCCAGCGACAAGAGAGCGGCCATGAACAGCACCAAATAGTAATACTTCAGATTGTTTTGTAGGCTCAGTCCCATGAGGGAGGGGCGAGCGATATTGTTGATCCCAAAGGTTCCACCCGTGAGCCATTCTTCATTCCTCATGAAAAGCCAAATGGCGGTGTTGAAGCCCAAAGTGGCGAATGCGAGATAAATGGTTTGGACCCTCAAGGCGGGGAAACCCAACAGCCAGCCCAGCGCAAAGCACAGCAACGCAGCAGCCGGCAGTCCGAGCCAAAAGCTCAATCCCGCTTTGAGCATCAAGGCCATGCAGTAAGCGCCCAGCCCCAAAAAGGCAGCGTGACCCAGCGACTTCTGCCCAGCATAGCCCACCGTGAGGTTGAGTCCCATGCAGGCGATCACGTAAATGAGCCAATACGTGAAGAGATAGATCCCATGACTTTTGAGCTGGCCAGGAATGACCAAAAGCGCAATCAAGGCGAGAGTGCTCAAGAGGAGGTGAGAGCGCTTCATACTTTTCTCTCCGCCTTCTGACCCAGCAGTCCTTGCGGCTTGAAGAGGATCACCACCATGAAGACCAAGAGTGCCACAGCGTCTTTGTACGCAGGCGAGATGTAGGCCGCTGCCAAATTCTCGCTCACTCCAACCAGGAGGCCCCCCAAGAGCGCGCCTCGAGAGTTGTTAAAGCCACCAATGATGGCTGCAAAAAACGCTTTGTTTCCAAGCGACGCACCCATGTCAAACTTGGCCAAATAGGTCGGGGTCACCAACAGGGCCGCTGCGCAGGCCAAGAGCGCATTGATGGCGAAGGTGTAAAAAATCATGCGGTGCACATCGATGCCCAGCACGCTTGCACTCTCGCTGTTTTGAGCCACCGCTTGCATGGCCCGTCCTGTCACACTGCGGCTCAAAAAGGTCTGGGTGGCCAAGACCAACACGATGGCCATGGTGAACGTGCCCAAGTCGGTGGCCGACAAGGTGAGTTCACCAAAATGGAACAAGGTGTCAGGAAACACGTTGGGAAAAGGTTTGGGCTCTGCGCTGTAAAACACACGGACCGCGTTTTTCATGGCAATCGACAACCCAATGGTGGCCACCACGATGGGCATCATGCCAAATTTAAAGAGTGGATCGACCAAGCCGCGCTTGAACGCCCACCCCTGCACAAACACGCTCAACACCAAACCGACTGCAAAGGACATGGGCAGTGACAGGCCTTGGCCCATCATGATGAGCATCATGAAAGCGGGGAGCATGACAAATTCACCCTGCGCAAAATTGATGGTCCCCGAGGCCTGCCAGAGCAAAGTGAAACCCAGCGCTGCAAGCGCATAGATGCTGCCCGTCGCCAGACCGCTGAAAAAAAGCTGTAAAAAATCAGTCATGATGGGTGGTGTGTCGCGGCTTGGAGCCTCATTGTGTTGGCGATGAAAGTGTAAAGCTGTTTTTTGGGGTTGGTTCTTGCTTTGTGAAAGGCTGCTATGAATCTGCCTTTGCACAGCAAGGCCTTGCCTGAGCCCATGAATTTAATGGTTTTGATGGGGTATTTGAACCTGATTGAGATTAACTGTGCGAATATCGGACATAATTTGGCGATCATCGAACCAAACAAGGGATAGCCCCAAGCCCTTGTCACTCGTCCACCCATGGAAGAGTGACAATCAGAAACAGGTCGACAGCATGGACAAGACGCTCAAACCCGAAGACAAAATCGTTGGCCTGGAAAAGGGTTTGAACTTGATTCAAAGCTTTGATGAGGCCCATTCACGCCAGACCGCCAGCCAAGTGGCGCTCAGAACGGGCATGTCCCGCTCTGCGTGTCGGCGGTTTTTGCTCACCTTGCTGCACTTGGGCTATTTGCAAAGTGACGGCAAGCTCTTTTGGCTCACTCCCAAAGTGATGCGTTTGGGCCAAGCGTATTTGGAGTCCGCGAGACTGCCCCGCATGGTGCAGCCGTCCTTGCAGCGCTTGGCCATGGGCACGCAAGAAATTGCGTTTGTCAGTGTGCTCGATGGCTTTGAGGTGGTCTATGTGGCCAGAAATGGTGAAAACCGCAACATGAACACCTCGTTCGCGCTCGGAGCAAGGGTTCCGGCCCATGTGACCGCAGCAGGCATGATGCTGTTGGCCACCATGAGCGAGGAGCCGCTGGAGTTGGCCTTGGCCGATTTGAGCCTCAAAGCCTTCACTTCGCACACCATCACCCAAAAATCGGTCCTCATTGAGCACCTCAAAGCGGCACAGCACCAAGACTGGGTGCTGTCTGAGCAACAACTTGACTTGTCCTACCGAGGGGTGTCGGTGCCATTGCGAGACCACAAAGGTCGGGTGGTGGCGGCTCTGAGTGTGAGCATGCCCATCTTGTTTGAGTCAAGTCAGGACGCCACCACCCGGGTGTTGCCGCTTCTCAGGCAGGTCGCCCAAAGTCTTCGCCAGCTCCTGTAAGCCCACCGCCACGTGTTGAGCGCACCCGCTCCTGGATGCAACGCAAGGGACCCAATTGCCATGCCTGCGTAATTTATACAACAAGGGTCTCGCTTATTGAAGAAATACCCGTTAGAATACGGCCTTCACGACCAAACGGGCGGGTTTACACCGCCCGTTTTTTTTGGTCTGTGCATTAGTCGCTCTGGGGACCGATTGACTTTGTTTTGCATTGAATCTTGCGCTCGGCAAGGGGTTTTGCAAAGTTGCAAGTCGGTGTGAGGAGTGTGAGGGCGAGACATCTGAGAAAAGGGATTCAAGCGCTGTGGTGCTGCACGAGACGATCGAACAAATTGTAAAAGGACTGGGCTACGAACTCGTGGAAATCGAGAGAACGGGCGGGGGTCTTTTGCGCGTGACGATCGACTTGGTGTGGAATCCCTCGGATTGTGAAGCCCAAGGTGCCGATGGAGGTGTGGAGAAATTCGTCATGGTCGAGGACTGTGAGCGTGTGACACGACAACTTCAATTCGCCTTGGAAGTCGACGATGTGCCTTATCAGCGCTTGGAAGTGTCTTCACCCGGCATTGATCGACCGCTGAAAACGGAAAAAGATTTTGAACGCTTTCTCGGTCAAGAGATTGATGTGACCTTGAAGCAGGCCATGGGCGCACAAGCCATGGGTCAAGTCTCAGGATTGAGGAAAAAATTCAGAGGTGTCTTGGAGAAATCCGAAACGCCAGGATCGTGGCAGATTGTGTGGGCCGATGAGCCCAAGACCAAGCCCGGTCAACGGGTGAGTAAAAAACGCGAGCCCGCGCCCTTGCATGCGCTGGGCTTTACGCTAGATGAGCTCAAAGAGGCTCGGCTAGCACCGATTGTTGATTTCAAGGGACGTCAGTCCAAACTGCAGACCAAGTGAAGGAGTAGAGCAACATGAACCGCGAAATGTTGATGCTGGTAGAAGCGATCTCGCGCGAGAAAAACGTCGAGCGCGATGTGGTCTTTGGTGCCGTTGAGTCGGCCTTGGCGCAAGCCACCAAAAAACTCTATCAAGGCGATGTGGACATCCGCGTCGCCATGGACAGAGACTCCGGAGACTATGAAACCTTTCGACGCTGGTTGGTCGTGCCCGATGAGGCGGGACTGCAAAACCCAGAAGCTGAAGAGCTCTTGATGGATGCACGTGACCGCTTGGCCGACGTCGAAGAGGGCGAGTACATCGAAGAGCTCATTGACTCCTTGCCCATCGGCAGGATTGGAGCCATGGCGGCCAAGCAAGTGATTTTGCAAAAAATTCGCGATGCGGAACGAGAAATGCTGCTCCAAGACTTCATGTCCAGGGGTGAAAAAATCTTTGTCGGCACCGTCAAACGAATGGACAAGGGTGACATGATCGTGGAGAGCGGTCGGGTTGAGGGGCGTCTCAGACGCTCGGAGATGATCCCGAAAGAGAATTTGAGAAACGGAGACCGTGTGCGCGCCATGATCATGGACGTGGACACGACCCTCAGAGGTGCGCCGATCATTTTGTCGCGCTCAGCCCCCGAATTCATGATTGAGCTTTTCAAGCAAGAAGTCCCCGAAGTGGAGCAAGGTCTACTGGAGATCAAATCCTGCGCCAGAGACGCTGGCTCGCGTGCCAAGATCGCGGTGATTTCTCACGACAAGCGAGTGGACCCCATTGGAACGTGTGTGGGTGTGCGTGGCACACGGGTGAACGCAGTCACCAACGAGCTCGCTGGCGAGCGTGTCGATATTGTCTTGTGGAGTGAAGACCCTGCTCAGTTTGTCATCGGTGCGTTGGCACCGGCCAATGTGAGTTCCATCGTGGTGGATGAAGAAAAACACGCCATGGATGTGGTCGTTGATGAAGAAAATTTGGCCATTGCCATTGGTCGTGGCGGACAAAACGTGCGCTTGGCCTCTGACCTCACCGGCTGGAAGATCAACATCATGGATGCGGCCGAATCGGCTGAGAAATTGGCCAATGAAACAGGCGGTATCCGTGAGCTCTTCATGGAAAAGCTCGATGTGGATCAAGAAATTGCAGACATTTTGATTGATGAAGGATTCACCAGCTTGGAAGAAGTGGCTTATGTCCCCATCCAAGAAATGCTCGAGATCGAGAGCTTTGATGAGGACACGGTCAACGAGTTGCGTGCCCGAGCCAAAGATGCGCTTCTCACCATGGAAATTGTGAAAGAAGAAAGTGTTCAAGACGTCTCTCAAGACCTTCGGGATCTGGAGGGACTCAATGCTGAGTTGATTGCCCAATTGGCTCAAAACGGTGTTCATTCTCGCGACGACTTGGCGGATCTCGCCGTCGACGAGTTGGTGGACATCACCGGACAAACCCAAGAAGAGGCAAAAGTGCTGATCCTTAAAGCTCGTGAACACTGGTTCGCGGGTCAAGAGTGACGGTCATGAATAGGAACACCACAGATGACCAGTACGACAGTTGCCGAGTTTGCCAAAGAGCCCAAAAAAACCACCCAAATCTTGCTCGATCAATTGCGATCAGCGGGATTGGCCAAATCCAGTCCAGACGATGAACTGACGGACACGGATAAACAAAAACTGCTGGCTTTTTTGCAGTCCTCGCACGGCGCCACCATGCCTGTGCCTGAGCGTAAAAAAATCACGCTGGTGAAGAAATCCACCACGGAGATCAAACAAGCCGACGCCTCCGGCAAAGCTCGCACGATCCAAGTGGAAGTGCGCAAAAAACGCACCTTCATTCAAGGCGGTGACGCCGCGGAGGTGAGCACTGCGCCACCCGTCCCAGTCGCCCCACCGGCCCCGATCATTGACCAAGCTGAGTTGGCCAGGCGAGAAGAAGAAGCCCGGCGACAAGCCGAGCTCATCCGTCGCCAAGAAGAAGAGTTGGCTGAAAAAAGGAAAGTTCGCCAAGCCCAAGAAGCCCAAGAGTTGGCCAAGGCCAAAAGTCTCTTGCAAGATCAGTCCCTATTGGCCAAAGAGGCGTTTGATGCGGCCAAAGCCGCACAACAAGCCGCACATGCGGTCCAAGCCCACGATGCGGCTGAGGTGGCATCCCCATCGACCTCAGAGTCTCAGACACCCGATGACGCGTTGAGCCCTGCCTCCTTGGCCTCTCTTGATGCCTTGGTTCGTGCCAAGGCGCCCAGTGATTCGGCCTCCAAACGTGCGGCAGCCTCCAGTGCGACGGCTGCTCCTGCTGCTGCGCTGGCTCACCCGGAGTTGGGTGCAGACGTGCTCGATGCCAACGATCAGTCCGAGGCCGCCATTGCTGCTCGCGCCGCCAGGGCTGAGCTTGAAGAGAAATTGGCCAAGTCCAAGGCAGTGGCCGAAGAAGAGGCCTTGCGCGCCAAGGATTTGGAAAACCGCCGGCGCATTGCATTGAATGAGGCCGAGGCCATTCGTCAAATGATGAACGCCCCCAAAAAGGTCGCCCCCCCTCCACCACCTCCTGTGAGCGCCAAAAAGGGCGAACCGGGCAAAGTGGACCCCAATGCCAAGGGCCCTATCAAAGGCACCTTGCACAAACCACCACCGGGCACCAACACCACGGCGGCCAAACCGGCCGTGGCCACGGTCAGCAAAGATGGCAAAGAGGTCAAGAGTGCCAAATTGTCGTCGAGCTGGGCCGATGAGCAAGCCAAGAAGAAAGAAATCAAAACCCGTGGAGACACCTCTGCTGGTTCAAACCGCAACAGCTGGCGCGCAGGCCCCAGAGGTCGGCGTGAGCGCGAACGCGATGATCACCATGCCCCTCAGGCGCCGGTGGAGGCGCGCATTTTTGAAGTGCACGTGCCAGAAACCATCACCGTGGCTGAGTTGGCTCACAAAATGGCGGTCAAGGCCTCTGAGGTGATCAAGCACTTGATGAAACTTGGCCAAATGGTCACGATCAATCAACCGTTGGATCAGGACACGGCCATGATTGTGGTCGAAGAGATGGGCCACAAGGCCATCATTGCGGCCCTGGACGATCCAGAGGCCTTCACTGAAGAAGAAAATTCTGCCACAACGGCACCCTCACTCTCGCGTGCACCCGTGGTCACCGTCATGGGTCACGTCGATCACGGCAAGACCTCACTTCTGGACTACATCAGACGCGCCAAAGTGGCGTCTGGTGAAGCCGGTGGGATCACGCAGCACATTGGTGCCTACCATGTGCAAACCGATCGCGGCATGATCTCATTCTTGGATACCCCAGGACACGAGGCCTTCACGGCCATGCGCGCTCGGGGTGCCAAAGCCACCGACATTGTGATCTTGGTGGTGGCCGCCGACGATGGTGTCATGCCCCAAACGCGAGAAGCGATCAAGCACGCCAAAGCGGCGGGTGTGCCCATTGTGGTGGCCATGAATAAAATCGACAAACCCGACGCCAATCCCGACCGCGTCAAGGGCGAGTTGGTGGCTGAAGAGGTGGTGCCCGAGGAGTTCGGCGGTGAGTCACCCTTCATTGCGGTGTCTGCAAAAACCGGTCAAGGTGTGGATGAGCTCTTGGAGCAAGTGCTGTTGCAAGCCGAAGTGCTGGAGCTCAAGGCGCCTGTGGACGCCATGGCCAAAGGCTTGGTGATCGAGGCCAAACTCGACAAAGGCCGCGGTCCTGTGGCCACGATTTTGGTGCAATCGGGCACGTTGAATGTGGGCGATGTGGTGCTCGCGGGCCAAACCTTTGGACGCGTGCGGGCCATGCTCGACGAAAACGGTAAAACCATCAAGTCTGCGGGTCCTTCCATTCCGGTGGAAATCCAGGGCTTGACGGAAGTTCCCCAAGCGGGAGATGAGTTCATGGTGATGGCAGACGAGCGGCGTGCGCGCGAGATTGCCACTTACCGCGCAGGAAAATTCCGCAACACCAAGCTGGCCAAGCAACAAGCCTCCAAACTCGAGAACATGTTCAGTGACATTGCCCAAGGCGAGACGAAGATGCTGCCCATCATCATCAAAGCCGATGTGCAAGGCTCGCAAGAGGCATTGGCAACGTCACTCTTGAAACTCTCCACCGAAGAGGTCAAAGTTCAAATGGTCTACACCGCTGTGGGTGGCATCAGCGAGAGTGATGTGAACTTGGCCATCGCCTCCAAGGCGGTAATCATTGGGTTCAACACCCGAGCCGATGCGGGAGCAAGAAAACTTGCCGAGAACAACGGTGTGGAGATTCGATACTACCAAATCATCTATGACGCCGTCGATGAGCTCAAATCGGCCATGTCGGGCATGTTGACGCCCGATAAGAAAGAAGAAGTCATTGGTACGGCCGAGATTCGACAAGTCTTCAGGGTCAGCAAAATTGGCTCCATTGCGGGTTGCATGGTCACTCAAGGTGTCGTGCGTCGCTCTGCACAACTCAGACTGCTCAGAAGCAATGTGGTGATCTTCACCGGTGAGCTCGAGAGCTTGAAGCGTTTCAAAGACGATGCCCGTGAAGTCAAAGAAAGCTTTGAGTGCGGCTTGAACATCAAGGGCTACAACGACATCCAAGAGGGCGACCAATTGGAGTTCTTTGAGATCAAGGAAGTGGCAAGAACTTTGGTTTGATGGTGATGGGTTGAGCGAGCGTTTGAACCCCAAGAGGCTTTTTTGGGGGGGTGAGAGTTCACCCCCAGGTTCTCATGCATCCGCCTGTTGGATTCAACCGTGTTGCCCTCGGGCACTCGAGTCGTGTCACGCACCAGTCATAGAAGAGTCGCATCAAGGCTTTAGGATAGCGAGTTTGAGTCCAATGCCCGTCTTTTTTTAGTGAACGAATTATTTCAAGTTTTGAGTTTTAAACCGCCGAATATTGTTGGTCTTGCATGCGTAAATCACCCTCTTCATCCCACCGCAGCTTTAAAGTTGCTGACCAAATCCAACGTGATTTGGCGCAACTCATCGCGCGCGAGTTGAAGGACCCCCGGGTTGGCATGGTCACGTTGCAAGGCGTGGAGGTGACACCAGACTATGCCCATGCCAAAGTGTTTTTCAGCACCTTGGCCAGCGACCCGGCGCTCGCCGCTGAGGGACTCAATCAAGCGGCAGGATTTTTGAGAAACGGCCTATTCAAGAAGCTTCAAATCCATACCGTGCCCACCCTTCATTTCATCTATGACGCCACGCCCCAAAAGGCGGCTGACTTGAATGTTTTGATCAACCAAGCATTGTCCACCAAGGCCAAAGAGGATTGAGCCCATGACCGAGTCCGTGACACACGAGAGCCAACACCATGCGCCTGACCTCTTAGGCGCTGGTGCATCGGTGCGCGGCAAAAAAATCAAGAAACCGCAACGGCGCGGACCTGAGCGTCATGGCGTTCATGGCGTGTTTTTGTTGGACAAGCCCTTGGGGCTGTCGAGCAACCAGGCCTTGCAAAAGGTCAAGTGGCTCTTCAAAGCTGAAAAAGCCGGCCACACCGGCTCCTTGGATCCTTTGGCCACGGGCGTGTTGCCGGCTTTGTTTGGGCGCGGCCACCAAATTCAGCCAATTGCACTTGGATGCCAACAAAAGCTATTGGGCGGTGGCCCGACTGGGCGAGTTGAGTGCCACCGGCGACAGCGAAGGGCCCATTGAGGAGGGCGGCGCTTGTGAACACTTGGATTTGAGTGCAAGTGCACTCCAAACCTTGGCCCAAGGTTTCATTGGCAAAATCAAACAAACACCACCCATGCACAGCGCCTTGAAGGTCAATGGACGCGCGCTTTATGACTATGCCAGGGAGGGCGTGACCTTGGAGCGCGCAAGTCGCACGATCGAGCTCTTTGATCTCACGCTTTGCGAAATCACCTCCCCCAGTGAGCTCCTCGCGTTTGATGCCAGCCTTGAGCGCAATTACGCCCAGCCGTTGGCTTCACCGACTTCACCAGGCCCTGATGCACCCATGGCCTTGGACGCGTTTTTCAAACCGGGCAAGCGGCTTCTTGGCATCAAAGTCCACTGCTCCAAAGGCACCTACATTCGCACCTTGGCCCAAGACTTGGGAGCGGCCCTGGGCTGTGGTGCCTTTTTACTCAGCCTTCGGCGGGTTCAAACGGGCCCCTTTGCACAGGAGTTGTGCACACGCATGGAGACCTTGCAAAGCACCCAAGATGAGGCCAAAGCGCAAACGCTTCACCCCATTGATGAGTTGTTGGTCGGGCACACCCCAATCTATTTGGATGACGATGAGGCGGGTCGTTTTCTCTCGGGGCTCAGGCGCCGAGGACCTTGGCCTGACAACCCAATGGTGGCTGTGTATGCCCAGTCCCCTCCCCAAAATTTACTGGGCACGGCCCACGTGAAAGCCGGTGAGCTGATCGCCGAGCGGTTACTCAATCCCAAAGAAATTAATTCCATCCTAGAGAGTTTGATATGAGCCTTCCCATTAGAAACATTGCCATCATTGCCCACGTTGACCACGGTAAAACCACCATGGTCGACCAGTTGTTGCGCCAATCCGGCACCTTTGCCGAACATGAAAAAGTGGTCGACACGGTCATGGACAACAATGCCATCGAAAAAGAGCGTGGCATCACGATCTTGGCCAAGAACTGCGCAGTGACTTGGAACGGCACCCACATCAACATTGTGGACACCCCTGGACACGCGGACTTTGGTGGTGAGGTCGAGCGCGCGCTCTCCATGGTCGATGGCGTGGTGCTCTTGATCGATGCGCAAGAAGGGCCCATGCCCCAAACACGCTTTGTGACCAAGAAAGCCTTGGCCTTGGGGTTGCGACCCATTTTGGTGGTCAATAAAGTCGATAAACCCGGTGCACGCCCTGACTTTGTGGTCAATGCGGCCTTTGATTTGTTTGACAAACTCGGCGCCAATGATGAGCAATTGGATTTCCCAGTGGTGTACGCGTCTGGCATCAATGGCTGGTCCTCCATGGAGGAGGGCATACCCGGTGAACAATGGGGCCCCGACATGTCGGCCCTCTTCAATA
>Ga0114964_10001943_pt1 | contig 14807 bp, 14 predicted proteins | sample C_131016_MF_Meta_FD_92638 | JGI IMG/M metagenome (GOLD analysis project Ga0114964, IMG submission 92638) | Freshwater microbial communities from Lake Croche, Canada to study carbon cycling - C_131016_MF_MetaG | ecosystem: Environmental > Aquatic > Freshwater > Lake | place: Lake Croche, Canada... | reverse complement strand
CCTTTCCATGACGATAATTGTTTGCTGTATTCGATGAGAGGTTCTGATTGGGATAAAATAGAAAGATAGGTAGAATATTTGCGGTCATCTTTTTTATTGAGGAAGAACCAGTGAAACCGAACTGGATCAGATAACTCACTGTCATGAAAGGGCCGAGACAAAAACATACTGTCGTGAATAAAAATCATTCGATCGGCCCATTTGTTCTTCAAAAAGTAGTAGTAAGGAAGAATCTCACCTGCTCCATTCCATTCACTTTGAATTACTTCCGTATCAACCAGTTTTCCATTTACCGTATTAATAGAGGAATTGTCGTCAATGATTTTAATTGAGTTGGTATAGAATGTACGAATGGAATTATAGGAAGAGATCCAGAGATCATTGTCTTTGCTATGACGAATGTTGCGAAGAATGACAAATACGTATGATAATCCATTATAAACAAGGGATGTAGCAGAAAGGGAGCTGGGTTTAATTCTTCGAATGGATTCGCTATCGGTTCGATAGGTTAGCCGAGCGTCAGAGAAGAGAGGAGCATCGGGGTAGATAATCTCATTAGCAACTTTTTCAGGTTTGACTTGAAAGGTTTCGGAGAGAACAACAAGCGGTTGCTCTGCCCGACTAACAATCGTTGGACGAAACTCGGTTGGAATCAGGGATAGGTCACGTTTGCGAGGAAGATGACGGTTCGCCCACGATGACATGTATTTCATCATACGATAATTAAATGGCTCGTTCTTCCTCGTTGATATTAAAGACATGTAATGTACATGATACTAAATGGGTTCATTCGGATCAAGAGTAATACAGATATTCAATGGATGTTATACGATAGATGGAGTACATGCTAGATTATATAGCGTGGAACAGAGAATGCTTACCATAGAGCGTACACAAGCCGTATTAGATAGAAAGTATTCGGATATGACCAATTCAGATGAATTATCGCGCCAACAACTGCGTAGCCTACAATATGAGATAAAACAAACGAATCATCGAGTGGATATACTTGATCAACATAATGAGATGGAGGAGATCGTTGTTTTACGTTCATAGAAATTATTCTAACTAGGTAGACATGAATACCGTATTTGGAATGAACTTTTTTGTGTTTTGCTTTTTGGCATTGATCGTTGTATTTTATTTTTCAAAAGAGATCCGTGATAATGGCCTATCAGGATATAATCTAAAGATGCCATTTGGAGCCAATTCGCATGAGGCGTTCGGTACAAGTCCAGGAACAATGGATCAATTGTCGTCCACTCGTGCCCCAGGAGGAAGACCTGACATCATTGATCCAAATCGCAAACCGGATCAGGATTTGGAGGATCACATTCAATCCAACTTAACGAAGAAAGCAATCATGGAGATGACTCCACCCGGATCCATGGATTCAGATTACGCATCTGCGTAGATCCGATTATATCGTTCCTGAAGCACGTCGGAGTCCCAATGGATCTCTGGCTTTCCAAGAGGATAGGCCTCATAAGGAATGGCGGTGGTTGTAGGTTTTTCAAGGAAAAGAAGGGTATGAAGTGATCGCAAGCGACGTTCTAGTGGATTGCGAACATTTTTACATTGGGTTCGACCGAGTTGTTTCCATCGCCATTCAAATTGAAGAGCCGTTCTCCATTCGGGAAGAGGGACATAGCACGCGCGTTTCCAGGTGAGCCCTTGTGCAACACGAATTCCGGTCGCATGAGCGCCGCCTACGATTTCTTTATTATGCTGACGCAACCGTCTATCAGGATCCACGGTTGCGCCAACATACGTTTGACCCTCCTCCGTATAGAGAAGATAACAGAAAGCACTCATCTATTACTACTAACATATTCTTATTTAAACACTTCGTACGATACAATACAAAGAAATGGCATGTACGGTGGTGACCGCGTATTATCCCATTAAATCTAAATTCTCAAAGGATCGATATATGGAATGGGCAAGTACGTTCCTTCGAATCCAATCACCGATTGTGCTATTTACGGAGGAACAAATGGTGGAACCGATCCGCCAACGCAGAGGAAATCTACCAATTCATATCATCACGATCCCATTCGATGAACTAGATACGTGGAAATTATATCAAATGAAATGGAAAGATCATCTTCTATTGGACCCAGAACGTCATATTCATAGCCCCGAACTGTATGCGATTTGGGCGCAAAAAGCGTTTTTTGTAGAGAGATCCATTCACGCGAATCCATTCCAAACTGATTTCTTTTTTTGGTGTGATATTGGTGCCTTTCGAGATCCCTATGTATCCTCTTCGATTCTGGAATCATTTCCAATGACGGACCATATGGAACGAGATAACGTCATATTACAATCGGTGGGCAATGTTCTACCGACTGATTGGGTTCCGCGAAGAGATGGCATTCGTGGAGAAGTGATATCGCAACAATGGAATGATGTTCGTTTGGTCGGTGGATTGTGGGGAGGAGGGATCACAGGATGCCTGAAATGGAAGAATGCGTATCAAGAGATGTTGGAAGCCTATTTTCGAGCTGGACGATTCGCAGGAAAAGATCAACAGGTTATGTTATCCACATATTTAGCGAATATATCACTGGCAAAGGTAGTTCGTTGTACAAAACCACATATTGATGAATGGTTTTTTTTAGAACATCTATTGTCAAATCAACCTGAGCGATATGAACTTAATCCGACGTATCTCGTGTAATGCGCGTATTATGGTACCATTCGCGTAGTCCCCTGTCCGAATGACCTTTACTATTAAAAGCAGATGCTTTATGGATTCGATGCCATGTTAAGATTTCAGGAATGTTATATAATTTGCCACCTGAAAGACATATTTTCATCCATAAATAATAATCTTCTAGCGCTCGATCCGTTGTTTCATGATACTCCCATTTACAATATTCTTTTTTAATGAGAGAGCTACTATTGATAATAAGATTATGATGGTCTAGAAGTTCTGGATGAATGTATCCAGATGGTAAATATGGAATGGCATAACTTTCACCAAAGTATCGACAGAACGTTCCGATTACTACCGCATCGGGTGCTACATGATACATGACCTGAAGCTGTCGCGCGAGTTTAGTAGGATCCCACACATCATCACAATCAAGAACGGCGATCCAATCGGTAGAGACAAGTGTGACAAGATGATTCAAACTTTCTACTTTTCCTTGTAAAGGAGGTCCCTGAATGATTACATGAATACGCGGATCCATTTCTGCGAGTTTCCTGACAATCGGCGCAACGTCTCCACCATCGGAACCATGACCGTTAATACCAATCCATAGGTCCCAATCAGGATAGGTTTGTGATAAGACACTATGTATACATTGTTCTACAAATTCCACTCCATTGTATAACGGGATCAGAATGGAGATAAATACCATTCGACTTACTACTAGAGTATCCCTATTCTTTATATTAAATTCTATTCCATAAACAGATGGCATCAATTCTTCTTCCGTTTACACCAGAGATTCAACAATCGGCATTAGGCGCAGGACTTTCTACGTTTTTGTCAGATGCTACGACACTACATGTGTATAGTAGTGATGTTAATTCTCTTCATTCGTGGTTATCGATGAATCATATCACAACACCCCCCACCCTTCATAAAATGACACATCGATTACAGTACGATCCACATATTACACCCAATTCAATCAATGTGCCTTATTTTACAATGAGCCAGTTACGAACCATTTATAATTATCCGACTCCGACTATATCCAACTATGTAGTGGGTGTCGTGTCATTTGGAGGAGGGTTATATGGTTCAGTTGATTCGCGCGGTGTAGTAACGAATGGAGATGTACAGGCGTATTGGACATCCATTGGAATTGCGCCCGCCAATCAACCAAAAGTGATTATTGTACCAATTAATGGCGCAACCAATGTTCCTGATATCAACGATGGCGGGTCAACTATGGAGAATACACTGGACGTGGAGGCGATTGGAGGAGCATGTCCTAGTGCAAACCTTACTATTATTTTATACATTGCCCCTAATACATTTAGTCAATTTCCTATACTCTTAAATTATATGTATTCTACGAATGTCACAGTAGGCGGGGTGAATTACAAACCTAATCTTATCTCCTGCTCATGGGGTGCGCCTGAAATTTATTATGGAAGCACACTTCTAGCATCGATCAATGGTATTCTGACAACCATGTCGAATGCGGGCATTAACGTATGTGTAGCAACAGGGGACAATGGTTCAAATGACGGAGTGGGTGGTACTGGAAATTATGTTGACTTTCCTAGTTCTAATCCATATGTTACCGCAGTAGGAGGTACAACATTAGTTTGCCCAAATAATGTATATGATAGTTTAACACGAGAGACGGCGTGGTCAACTGGTGGTGGTGGGGTAAGTACTACATATGGAAAGCCAGCGTATCAGAGTGCGCTTACCACATCAACACGTTCGATTCCTGATGTTGCGTGCCTTGCGGATCCAAATACAGGTGTTCTTTTTATCGTAAATGGACAATTCCAAATCATTGGAGGTACCAGTGTGGCGGCGCCAACGATTGCTGGATTGCTGGCGAGTATCAATTGTACAACCTTTATCAACCCGCTACTCTATCAGGTACCTTCTTCTTGCTTTCATGATATTTTAACCGGTTCAAATGGTTCCTATACGGCTCATTCTGGATATGATAGTTGTACTGGATTGGGAAGCATTAATGGCATAGCGTTTCTAAATGCGATAACAAGTCCTGTACTCGTTACCAGTCTTACTCTTAATTCTACCATTGTATCTTTAGCGCCAACGCAAACGTCGCAATTATCGGTGTCGGTTGCTCCAAGTAATGCGTCTAATAAAACTGTAACATGGTTGTCGAGTGATCCCACTATCGCAACCGTTTCAAATGGTCTGGTTACCGCTATTGCGGTTGGATTTGCGACGATCACTGTTACTACTACAGATGGGTCGAATGTATCCACAAGCGCAAGAATCACGATTGCGACAGCTAGTATTCCCGTAACAGGAGTCACCTTAAATCAGTCTGCCATCACACTTCATCCGACGAATACCGTCACCTTGACGGCAAGTATTATTCCATCCAATGCAACAAACAAATCGGTTATATGGAGTTCAACTTCGGCAAATGCCACCGTTACTTCATCCGGTGTGGTCACTGCAGTTATACCAGGTACTGCGACCATTAAAGCAACCACGCTATATGGTGGATTGATTGCGAGCTGTCAAGTTACGATTACAATCCCTGTATCTTCCGTTACGATTTCTCCTTCCTCTTTTACACTATCTTCGGGAGCATCAAAGGTACTAACCACAACGGTCTTGCCATCCAATGCTGCCAATAAATCCGTTACATGGTCTTCCAGTAATACAGCCATTGCGACGGTGAACTCATCTGGTGTTGTAACGGCAGGTTCCGCAGGTTCCGCAACGATTACCGCAACAACCGTTGATATGGGATTGATATCACGTAGTACAGTAACCGTTATCATTGGTGTTCAAAGTGTTTCATTAAATTCGTCCTCAATTTCCTTACTAAAGGGTTCAACCTTTCAAGCGGTAGCGACGATTCTTCCATACAATGCGGCAAATAAAACGGTTACATGGTCCTCGGCAATATCAAGTGTCGCGACGGTATCGAGTACAGGATTGATTACCGCGACAGGAAATGGAACCGGTATCATTACCGTCTTTACTCAAGATGGAAATAAGACCACCTCAATCATTGTTCGTGTTACCACTGCCATTACATCGGTTCGTTTAAATCAAACATCGATTTCATTGACACGAAATACAACTTATCAATTAATTCCTACCATTGTACCTTCTACTGCCTCAAATCAATCTGTTACATGGTCATCTAGTAATACAGCAATCGCATCGGTCAGTTCATCTGGAATCGTGCGTGCGATTGCGATCGGTTCAGCGGTTATTACAACACAAACCGTGGATGGAAGCTTTCAAGCAGCATGTGTGATAATGGTTCGTGCGTAAACCTAAAGCGAAGGATGAGAAGCATGACTAAATGGCGACGGTTTCGGTCAATGTAATGGGAGGACTAGGAAATCAGCTATTCCAAATTGCGGCGGCCTATGCGTATGCGCGACAAACAGGTGGAACCCTTCAAATCATTCATAAACGGGACAATGGAAATCGACCAGTATATTGGGATACGATTTTACAACAAATTCAACCCTATTTGGTAGAATCCATTCCACATGATTTGACGCAGTGGCATGAAACACAGGCAACGCAACATAGTGAGATTGGCCCTCTTCCACCGAATGGAATCTATTTGAATGGATATCTACAGTCTTCCAAATATTATTCCACGAATGATAGTAAAAAAGAAATACAAATGTTGTTTCGCCCTAGCGCAACTCTTCACGACGAAATGATCAAAAAATATAATTTTTTGGTGAATGTGCGCGATCGAGTGGTTGTGATTCATTCAAGGCGAACCGATTACATTACCTATCGTGATGTTCATGGCCCGCTAGAGGGTAATTATTATAAGGAGGCGGTAAGGCGAATGGTTCAACGTGTGGAACACCCTATCTTCCTGTTATGTGGAGATGATCCGAACTTCTGGAATGAAATTCGTGAAGATATTCCTGATGTATTTACGAACGCACACATTGTACTTGATCATGAAACCGATATTATTACATTCGCACTACTCCAACAATTTCAGAATATAATTATGTCCAATTCGACATTTATTTGGTGGTGTGTATGGCTCTCTGAGGCAAAGAATGTAATTGTTCCTGCCAAATGGTTTGGTCCAGCAGGCCCATCTTATTATGAAGATATTTATGAATCGGGATGGGAACGAATCTAACATCCATACGATGTTACACGCTGTTCAATATCCGAATAGTTATCATATTGATAACCAATGGCGGGGAAAAGAGCCAGCCAATTTCCACACGGTTGTAACCGTGTCCAATAAATGTCAATACAGTTTTCATGTGTTTTGCCATATCGCTCCATATCATATGTTGATTCTAATATATTTTGTAATAAAATTGGAAGATAATGTGAACGAATCAAGTAAGAAGAGGTTGTTTGAGAATAAAGCACTTTTTTAATAGAATCATGTGAAGTGGGTTCGTATTTAATGTATTCTGAATTATATGATAATAAGGCTACATCAAACGGCATTCTACATAGGAACTGAATAGAATCATTGATGGTTCGGAAAGTAAAATCATCTTCTAGGATAAGAATGATCTTCCACTCGGGATGGGCTAAGGCATAGCGAAGAGCAAGAACATGACTTAATCCGCACCCGAGCGCACCAGGAGTGCGTTGGACCGCATCGATACGATGAATCTTCGAAGATTCAATTCCCCATTTCCGTAATTCGTTTAATAGATGTTCATTTCGATCGATTCGATGTGCTAAATTGATATATAATACCGCATCAACCATATGAAAAAGTATGATCATTGTCTTTAGATTCAATAGCTTAAAATCAAAGGACAAAGATTACATAAATGATTGTAGCCTACAGTTATATCGGACCGTTGCCTGATTATACACTGGACACGATTCATCAAACCCGTCTGTTTTTTAAAGGCCCGATCTATTTTATTTTAAGCGATCTACCCTCTAACTATGTACCAATTCTACAGAATAAATACAATGTAACCATCATACCATATGACACAGTCATCGATGAAAACTTTAATCAATGTATTCAGCAACATTTCAATAAGTTTACCATTTTAGAGGGATTAAAAGGACGAGAGAAACTGTTTATTTATGCTTTTGAGCGATTTTTCGTATTGCGAAAACTAATGGAGCAGCAACAACTTACGAATGTATTTTTTATGGAATTGGATAATTTAATCTATGATGATCCGACGAAATGGGAGAAGGCATTTTGTTCTTCCCCAATATCGTTTATGTTTGATAACTATGATCGATGCGCATCGGGTATTTGTTTTATTCAAGATTCCACCATTCTATCGGAGTTCTGTGAGTGCTGTATTCAGTATATTGTTCAGACGGATGTCACACGTCATTTTATGACAGAAATGCAGGCACTGGATCAATTTTGGAAAGCAAACCCGAACAAGGTACAGATTCTGCCGACACACTGGTCGGCGGAGAAGATTCCTCCCATGACATCAGAGCATTATGATCGATATCATCAGACATTGTTTGATGCGGCGGGATTAGGAATCTATTTTGGGGGAATCGATACGCTTCATACAGGGGGTCTGATCATGACAGGATTGCGTGCTCCATGGTCGGCAATCGATTATACGCCCTATGAATATGAATGGTCGGAAGATGAAGAGGGACGATTGATTCCGTATGTAATTCATGAATTGAGATGGATTCGAATCAATAATTTACATATTCATTCGAAGCAACTACAACCACATTTATCAAAGGAACGAGATTCTTAATCACTCACAATCGAAGTTGATGCCAAATGGATATTTCAAAAAACAGAAATCACGCCAAGTACAATGGGAGCCATAATCGCGATCGTGCTCGGTCCATCCAAACAAGCGCTTTCGAGGAGCAACCCATTCAGGAAAGGGTTTCCATACCTTATATTTAAATGTAAAGATCAGATTCATAATGGTCATTTCATTACAGCGACAGATCGGATAAGCATTCATCGTATCCACCAATTCTTTAAATAGGTCCTTATTTCTATGAAGAGTAGTATCATACATCCAGATACAATTCAAGAAATACCGCTGATCCAGAATGGTTCGATCGTATTCTTGGAACAATCGATCTACTGCTTCAGGGTTACGATCGGTTTCAATGATGGCTCCAAATCGTTTATCATTGTCATAAGGTGCGGCATCATCAGGTGCCATAATCGATCCATCACAATCTAGATCGGCAAGAATCTGGATCCGATCAAAGATACGCAGGCCCGCGTCAAAATAAATGACCCTATCCCATGCTTGAAACATGGGATGAAACACGTGAAACTTATCCCATTGTGTCAACTTGGAAAACTCACGGTTGTCACAGGTAGGACGAATGGGAGTAGCACGATATTTTTCCACCAATTCATCGGTAGGAATGTGTTCGACACGAATCGGTGTAACGTTATAGTAATCTACGAAGTTACGAGGCGCGTCAAAGCCGACCGTCAACAGAACCACATCACCCGTCCATTCTCCACGGCTGCGAATATCCATAATAGTCCTTTTGGCTTTATGAAAATACCCCTGATCCGTTAGCGTAACAATAACGGTTCTCATTTATTGACTATTATTCTCGTGTGGTTTAGACTGACGGATGTACAGCGCATCCCCCCATCCATGGACCGTCATTTCAGTTGCGACACGTGTAAAGCCATATCCTGATAGGAACGTATCAAGTTCACCAATTAACCCACATCCCTTGTATAATTCCCGTTCATTAACTTCCAAGTAAATGGCAGCTGCGGTATGAATTAGTTCTCCCGCACCATGAAGTGCCATCAATTCCGCACCTTGAATGTCAAAGTTCCAAAAATTATGTTTGGGCATGTCGATGGAATGTTGTGCCACAAAGGAACGAATGGTGGTGCTTTTCTGAATCAGATGATCTACGTAGATCACCCATGGATGTTCTTGTGCGTGCGTTCCGAATTCCAATACACTAGACGACTGTCCATTATTGGAAACATGAAAGGTAACCTCTTCATTCTCTTTATCCGTGACAACCGCGTGATAGACATTGGGGATCCCCCGCTGTTGTGCTTCTGCCACTTTTTGCGGAATCGCATCCAACCAGATGATATCGGTAGCAGCAAGATTCAATTGTTGATAAAATGTAAGCTCTTCACATTCATGCGCACCAAGATGGAAGGCTCCTGTGATCACAATCTTGTTGTCTGATAAGATTTGTTGAATACGATGATAAGGGATCAGCATGAATAGGAAACTTAATTCAAGGTTTAAGTCGCTCATAAAATTGATGAATACATGTGTGGAGAGAAAAGATACCATGTCATACCTTATTCAACCCGATCTTTCCACGACCCCGATGACTCCGTTTGTAAACCCCTACACGTTTCCACTGGATCCATTTCAGCAACACGCGTTTGCAGCGATTGCGAAGGATGAGAATGTTCTCGTCTGTGCGAAGACGGGATCGGGAAAAACGCTGGTAGGAGAGTACCAAATTCATCATTCATTACAAAAAGGAAAGCGTGTATTTTATACCACGCCGATTAAATCCCTGTCTAACCAAAAATTCTATGACTTGAAACATCTCTTCACGGAAGCTACCGTGGGTATCATGACGGGCGACCTCAAGTTCTGCCCTGATGCGCAAATTGTGATTATGACCACCGAAATTCTACGAAACTTGCTGTATAAACGTGGTTCGACTACAGAGCATCTTGGCCTGACGGCATCCCTGTCGATGGATAACGTAGATGCCATTATCTTTGATGAATGCCACTACATCAATGATAAGGACCGTGGAAAAGTATGGGAAGAAACGATGATTCTTCTTCCGCCGAGCATCAATATGGTGATGCTTTCGGCCACGCTGGACCATCCAGAGTATCTGGCGAATTGGCTGGGAGAGCTAAAACAAAAACCGATTCATTTGATTGAAACCCATTATCGAATGGTTCCACTGACGCATTATGTTTTGGGAAAAGAAGACAAGATGATTCCCATCATGGATGCGAAGGAGATCTATTACCCGAACCATTATGTGGATTGGTTTCGTTCGTATCATGGCCAACAGAAGGAACTCCAGAACTTTCAACAGAAAGTGATTGATTCCCGAAAGGCAGGCACCAAAGGCGGAGTAGAAGGAAAAGTTCACGCGTCACACTTTGTTCATCGCCTGAATGAAGTGATTGTGATGTTGGAGCAGAAGGAACTGTTGCCGGCGCTCTTCTTTGTTCTCAGTCGAAAACAGTGTGAATCCTATGCGGCCAAAGTGGAGCATAGCCTTCTTGACACATCGGATACTGCCACGGTCAAACACATCATTACGTTTCATCTTCATCGTCACATGAAGGACCTGGAGAAAATCCCGCAATATCATCAAATCTATGAACTACTGATTCGAGGCGTGGCGTTTCATCACAGTGGATTGTTGCCGATCCTGAAAGAAATCATTGAGATTCTATTTACAAAAGGATTTGTGAAGATGATGTTCTGTACGGAAACCTTTGCGGTGGGTCTGAATATGCCGACGAAGACGGTTCTCTTTGCGGGATTTAAGAAGTATGATGATACAACGGGGTCCATGCGAATGTTGCGAAAGGATGAGTATCTTCAGATGGCGGGTCGTGCGGGACGCCGTGGGAAGGATGATAAGGGTGTGGTCATTTACTTGCCGGATCGTGAACCAGTGTACCCAGAAGAAATGGAGATGATGATGAAGGGAGCCCGTCAGCCAGTCCAGAGTCGAATGGATTTCCACTACGACTTCCTGTTGAAAACGCTTCAATCGTCTGCGCCACATGAACCGCTCAAATGGCTACAACTCATGGAGCAGAGCTATTGGTTTCAGCAACGTCAGGCGGAGAAGTCAGATGTCCAGGAAGAGTGGATGAAGTGTATGGAGAAGAAACAGAAACTAAATCTGGTGGAGCCATTCTTGTCAGGCTGTATCAAGCGACTTCAGCTCGAAAAGAAAATCAAGGCAACGGTGAATGCGGAACGCAAACAGGTACAGAGAGAACTGGATAGTGTGAAGAACTCCCAGATGGGTCCAAAATGGATGAAGGCGATGGTAGATTATCAGGCATTAGAGTCATTGGAACAAGAACAAAAAACACAAGAGGGATACATGATGGAGCTGGAACAGCATCAGGATAGCATTCAGCCTGTGGTGAACTTTCTACACCATCTTGGATACCTTCGTCATACGGATGCGCAAACACTAACGAATGAAGACATGGGTCTGAAGGGGATTTTGGCCACGGAGGTCAATGAGGGTCATCCGATTCTGATGACGGAACTGTATGTAGAACGAACGCTTCACGATTTATCGGGGGATGAGCTCGTTGCGGTCTTGGCTACATTTCAAGAGAAGAAGGAAACAGAGGAGCAAAAGTCAGTGGGAGAACTTCGTGTCAGTTCAAAGGTGGCAAACGCACTGAAGACGATTCAGCAGATGTCGAATGCCTTTCAAGAAATCGAGAATAAAGTGGGCTATCCTGTCGAGGGATATTGGAATACTTCGACAGTGATGGTGGAGCCGATTCAACGATGGATGGAGGGAGAGCACGCATCGGTGATTTGTGCCGAGTACAGTATCTTTGAAGGAAACTTTATTCGTTCCGTTCTCAAGATTGCGAACATGCTGGATGAATGGTTGTCAATGGCAACGTATTGTCAGCACACGGAGCAGGTAGAGAAGATCACCGAGGTCAAATCTCGACTGATTCGCGATGTGGTTCTATCCGATTCCCTGTATTTGCGACTCTAATGTTTTAGGATGTTGATACGACCATATTTTTACAAAGAGTAGAACTTTTTATGTGTGTAATCACATTTAATTCCACGACTGAAAGAGTACTTCAATTGAATCATGAATAGATGGAACCGTAGGACACAGAGAACGAAGACGAGCCGTATCCAGCTCGTTATTGGAGCGCTCGGACAACAGAATCTGGGCTTGTTCCTCGATGGTAAAGTTCTTCCAGGTGAACGCAGGATCAACGTGTTGTTTATATCGTTCCAGGATGTCATTGTGAGAAATGGTACCAGGATTCGTCAAGTTGACCGTACCTGTTGTCTGCTGTGTCGCAAGTTGAATCATGATGGGGATCATGTCTTCAAGAACGGTCATGCTGTTGGGAATGCTACAGATCTTCTCGTACGTCGTAATCTTGGTAATAAAATTACGGGGGTGATGAAATCCCACAATGGGCATGCGAATGCGGAGATTCAAGACGGAATCAGAGAAGAAATGCATAAGGCGATCGGTGAATCCCTTGACGGTGGAATATCCGCTTCCAAAAAAGTTGGGCCGGCTTTCTTCAGTAAACATCGTTTCACCTGGACGGTCCGTGAAAATACAACCGGTGCCGAGATAGGTTACGTGAATGTTGTATTTCTTTCCGAGAATGGCAAGGACAAGTGGAGAATACAAGTTGTCGCGGACATTTTCGACAAGTTTCCCCTTTTGTTCGAGGTAATCGATGGTGGAATAACCGGGTCCATGGGTGCGTCCGATAAAGCAGAGGATTCGATCAGGGGTACAGGACTGAATCTCGGCTTCGACATCGGTTTCGTGATCGGCACGTGCGGTGGCCTCGATGACCGTTTCATGCTGGGAAAGAAGAAGAGACGTTACCATACCACCAATCCACCCGTTACTTCCATAAACAAGCCACTTCATATTACTAGTGAATTGAGTATGGGGTTTAGACCCTTTTTGTCAACCAATCTAAAGCATAATGCTGACAAATAGATTAGAGAAAGATGACACGTGTATGGTATGAGCTCGAGATTTTGGCACAGGATGCGTCGCAGGAGTTTTATCCGATTGCGATGATGAACCGTACGGATTCGAATGCGGGGTTTGATTTGTTTTCGTCGGCGGATGTTCATGTGGAGCAGACGCCGATTTTGATTCCATTTGGAATTACGGTGCGTTTACTAAAAGTGGAGCCGATGCCGAACGGCACCTCGAATGAAGTAGTGAAGACGGACAGCCACTTTTTGTTGATGCCGCGTTCGTCGATTTACAAGTCGGGTCTGATGATGGCAAACTCGACGGGCGTCATTGATAAGAGCTATCGTGGGGAGCTGAAGGCGCCGGTTTGGTCGATGACAGGTAATTCCACGGTACAGAAGGGGGATCGATTGTTTCAGATTGTGGCACCGGATATGGGCTGGATTCGTCATGTTCGTCTAGTGGATTCGCTTCCTGATACGGAGCGTGGAGCGGGTGGATTTGGATCGACGGGGAAGTAAACGACGTCTTCTATGCGTAGAACGGCGTTTTCGACGTGTAGAATGACCGCCATGATGTACTGCTTGAATTGCGGCAATCATTCCAGTCCATCGACCAATGTTATCATCATTATTTATATAATGAGTCCACCGTTGAAGTGATACCATAAGTTCATCTTGTGATAAACCTTGTCTATTTTGAAACAATAGTCTAGCTTCATATGGCGCATGATTAAAAGTATTATTTATATGAGTTTTATATTGTGCAGTAGAATGCTGACGAGCAAGTTGCGTCCTATGTATTTCATTTTGTTTAAATGTGATATATCCAAATAGATTTGTGCTAGAGGGAGCTGCTTGACAATTTGTACGACATGCGAAATTATAATGTATACCGCGAAATCGATTCATTATATCACTATATCTCATAGGAATAGGCTGTTGAATGGTAGCTCCGTCAATAATAGGAGGTCGAATAAGTGATTGATTGTAACATTCGTTATGATATCGGTTTACGTCTGTATTATACCGTTCTTGTGTTACATATAACGATCCTGGCAGACCATGAACCGGATTTGTAAATAAAGGCGTGTTTCCTAGTTGATAAAGTCCACTTTTCCATAAAATACTACCAGTTGGTGTACATAATGTAGTCTGACCATCTTGGTAGGTTTGTCCTGCAGTATGAATATTTATTACATTTACACTATCTATTCCATATTGAAAAAAGTCTTGTAACATACGTCTATATTCATTTGGAGATCTAAGAGGCACATTTACCAGTGCCGTACAAAATGCGATATATATTTTTGGAAGAGTGTTGGAACCTACTCCACATAATTCAATCGTAATATAGGTACAGCCATCTGGTACAATACGTCTTTCTTCGTTTATAAAATCACAACCATGTCCCATCATACAAAATACAGAAGGTAAATCTG
>Ga0114964_10001942_pt1 | contig 14811 bp, 18 predicted proteins | sample C_131016_MF_Meta_FD_92638 | JGI IMG/M metagenome (GOLD analysis project Ga0114964, IMG submission 92638) | Freshwater microbial communities from Lake Croche, Canada to study carbon cycling - C_131016_MF_MetaG | ecosystem: Environmental > Aquatic > Freshwater > Lake | place: Lake Croche, Canada... | reverse complement strand
CACAAGTCGGTAAAGCTGAAATCGGGACATATAGTGAATTTTACTATTCCCTATTTCGGAAAGATTAAAAGCCATGGAAACAAGAAAAAAAACAAATATTTAGCCCTTGACCGCCGACATAAAAGAAGGCAGTATTTAAAAAAATCAATGAGTAAGGAGAAATTATTATTTTAAATTTGCAGAATAGTTCAAAAGTTATTAAATTTACACCAACCAAAATAAACAATACCTATGTTAAGTCAAAAACCAATCGAAAAAGTTGTGTTTCTAGATGTGGAAACAACAAGCCAATACGAGGCTTTCGCAGCAATGCCGCCCCGTATGCAAAACCTTTTTAAAGAGAAATTTAAAAAGGACATCGAAGCCTTTGTGATGCCTCCCGAGGACCCCGAAGCACTAATTAAAACGAGTGCAGTTGAAGAAATCTACAATCAAAAAGCACCTTTATTTGCAGAGTTCAATAAAATATGCTGCATAAGCATGGGAATTATTGACACTAAAAATGCGGATAAATACATTTTGAAAGTGAAAAGCTTTTGCGGTACGGACGAGAAGAAAATCTTAACCGATTTTGCCAATGCGGCGAGTATCAAAAACTACCCCACATCGCAACCGATGGAAAGATTTGCCTTTTGCGCCCACAATGGTAAAGTATTTGATTTTCCCGTTATCGCTAAGAGAATGATTTATAATGGCATTGATTTGCCCTATATCTTCGATTACACGCATTTAAAGCCTTGGGAAGTAGATTACTTTATCGACACCAAAGAAACGTGGAAATACGGCGTATTTGACGGCAACGTGAGTCTTGATTTATTGGCCGGTGCTTTTGATGTAGAAAGCAGTAAGATGCTTATGAAAGGCAGCGACGTGAAGGATGTCTATTACATCACCAAAGACATGAAATCAATCCAAAACTACTGCGAGCACGATATTTTCACCCTTGCGAGTATTTATCTTAAAATGAAAAACATTCAAGTACCTTTAACTAAATAAACAATTAAAACAAACAAAAATGGGAGCAAGTAATTCAGCAACAAAATCAATGAAATTCTACAGCCTTAAAGCAAAGGCATCAGAAACAGAAACACCTAACTTTGCCTTAACCGAGAAGGTGAATGAAAAATGGCAAATAACAAATAATTTCGACACAATGACTGGCTACCTCAATTCCGCCGAAATAAAAGAAAAGGAATACCAAGGTGCAAAATTTAACGTATTCGTTCTTGAAATCCAAGACGACAATGAAACATCAAAAGTGGAAATGACCCACAATTCCGTGACACATTCCCTTATCAATTCCTTGGCATCGGATTGCAACACCCTTGATGAATATTCTTTCACCGTAAAGAAAAAACAAACCAAAGGCAAGGATGGTAAATCCTATTGGAATGGCAATTGCTACATCAATATAAAAGGCCGCACAGAAAGCCTTAAATGGTCAATTGACCCCCAATCAGCACCGCGCAAAGAACCCGTGCAAGGACCCGATGGTAAGCCTTTTATGTTACAAGGCAAACAAGTGTGGGACGATTCTAAAGTAAGAGCTTTTTGGGAGGATATTTTTAACGCCAAGATCGTTTCTGTTTTGGGTAAATCCGCCCCATCAGTGAAAGTGGCAGCGGCAGCACCGGCGACACAGGAATCGAATAGTAATGCTGCCGACATTGCAGACGACCTCCCATTTTAACCTTAACCTTAAAAAAATAAACCAATGAAAGATTTAACAAAAAACAATTCAGCAGAAATGAAAACAGTTGTTGAAACATTTATTATCGAAGAAACCGCCGAGCTTATCTACGACAACGATAAGCTTGATAAATGGAATCAAATGGTGGAAGAATTAGGCTTATCGGGGCAAAAAACAATCGTTAAGCAATATAAATCCCCAATACCATTTATGCACATGAAGCCATTTATAAAGTCTATTCTTGAAGTGCTTTGCCCTTGCAAAAAAAGCGTAGAGAATTACGATATCACCCCTATTCCTGTAGAAATTCTTGACCTGATTACTTTAAGCAAAAGAGAAAATTACTTTGACAAAATGGAAATTTGGTATGATGACAAATCACCTGACCCTTGTTGTGTAGGGCTTGTTTATCAAAACGAGTCAGATAGAGCATCTAAATACGAATGGAACATGCGACCTTATTTAATCGGCAAATGGTCCGACGTAAAACAATCATTCGCCGAATTAAAAGAGAGGGCTGTTTCAAGGTTTCGTGTAGAAGAAGAAAACCGAATTAAACTACAAATTCGATACAATCAAAGACAATTAGAGGACTTAGATAGCACGATATTTAATAAGTTCGGTACAGAAGATTCATTACTGTTTTAATATCAAAAACTAAAAACCATGTCCCTCCAAATAAAGCATTTCGGTAAAGTAATAAAAGGCAGGAAAGTGTATAACAATCCTGAACTTTACTCTGCCCAATTGCAGCAATTGGAGGGGCAAGAGTTCGAGGAAGTAATTAAGAAAAGGACGCGTAAAACCACGCTATCGCAGCATGCCTATTACCGTGGAGCTATTTTAGCCGCTTGTTATCAAAGCGAGATGTTCGGTTATTTCGACAAGCCCGACGATATACATGATTTCTATTTTGCCCCTAAATTCCTAAGCATTAAAAAGATGTTTAAGGACAATAGCGGCAAGAATATTGAAGTTGTTAAGGTGATAGGGATGAGTGAACTAACGATAGAAGAAACAAGTTCTTTTATAGAAAAAGTAATAGCGCATTGCGCCGAGATTGAAATTTACATTTTATCCCCTGATGAGTATTATAACAGATTTTACAAATAAATAAACCATGAAACCACAACTAAAAAAAAGCTATTCAGCATCGACAACATTCCAAGATGAGCCATTAGAAATCATTGGCGAGGTGTATGATTTACCCATTCACCAAACACAGGACGTGAAGCTACATACAAGAATTAAATTCGTAACAAATGGATTTGTCCTTAACAGCAAAACGCGCTATTTCGCCGAGGAACTTTCACAAGCCGACCTTGAAAAGAACGTGAACCACTATAAGGATAACCTTAAAGATATATTTTAATGGACTCCCAATACTACCATCCCCAACTCAAAGAAATCCACCATGGATTTGAATTTCAGTATTTAAACCCCGCAACCGAGCAATGGACAGTTTATAATTGGTCCAACCCAAGGCTTGAGCTTACGATTGGATTTAATTCAATCACTATTTGTGGATTTAAGATGGATAAAAGTAAATTGAGAGCCAAACAAAAAGAAACAATCGAAGTATGAATATCGTAAAGAATAAACAAATTAAAGAGGTGCTACTCGCCCGATGGAAAGAGTTGGGACTCAAGAACTCAAACATCGTAACGGATGCCTTAGAGCGCTATCCTGAGATTAAAATAACCAACAGCCGATTAAGTAAGTGGATAAAGAAATCTGAGGACCTAAGCGAAACACAAGTGCTTTATCTTTGCACCCGATATTCTATCCCCGTTACTTTGGTGGTGGGAAACCCGGTATTGACTAAGGAAAATAAATTATCTTTGGTTATTCCTAAGCATGATGAATTACAGGCTTTGAAGAATTTAGAAATTGTATTCCCTAAGAGAGATGGCAAAAAGTAATCCATTCACATTAGCTGACTTAGAAGCCAAGGGGTATGTCGTGGACGACACTGGGGCTTATGTAAAATTAACTACCATTGTTACGGTGACGAGTACCGCCGATGTGGATAAATCAAACATCAAATTAAAGAAATCTAGCCGCCCTAAAGCAAAGATTATCAAAGATAAGCCCGAAGGACTACAAGCCATTGAAAGGGTGCTTAAAGCGGCTAATATTGATTATACACCCGAGTTTAAATTCAGTGAGCATAGGAAGTTTAGATTTGACTTGGCCTTTTGGTATAAATCAAAGCTAAAAGGAGAAATAAAGGTTGGAGTTGAATACGAGGGGCTTATGTCGGCGAAAAGCCGCCACACCACAAAAACAGGATTTACAGGCGATTGTGAGAAGTACAACCTATGTCAAATTGAAGGATGGATAATTCTACGTTATACGGCCCTTAATTACAAAAACTTTGTTGAAGATTTAAAAAAACTATTGTAATGTTTAAACCATTTTTTGGCAAATGCGAATATCCCGGATGCACCCGAACAAATGCACCGATTGTGGTTAAAGCTAATTGGTGTGATCAATGTAATTACAAACACAAACAAGCCAAAAAGAAAGGCGAGTTAAAGCCCGTAAAGAAACATTGGTCGATGAAAAAGCCGACCGGAGAAAAAGAAATTTTTGAAGAAATATGGGCTGAGAGTAACGGACGATGTTTTGTGTGTAATAAGCCCATAATCTACCCCATAGCAAGTAATTTCGCGCATATCCTTTCAAAGGCCCTTAATAAATACCCCCTATTCAAATTAAACAAAGACAACATCCGGCTTATGTGTCATGACAGCGAATCATCGTGCCATCACCGATTCGATAAAACGCCCCGAAGCACACTTATCGAACCTATGTGGGAAAAGGTGTTTGAATTGGAGCAAAAATTAAAGGATGAGTATTTAATAATTAAATCAATGTTTGTAAAAACTAAGAGAAAATGAGCAAATCTAAAGACTTAACCAATGAAATAAACAAGATTGTTTCCCTTCGTCCTGTTATGGCCGCCGAAGAAACTACAAGATTAATCAAGGCAGCTCTCGAAAAATCTTTCAACGATGGCGTGGAGCAAACAATCATGGCGAATAATAAAAAAACATTCACAATGCCAACATATAAAGATTAATGAATACCAAGCGCATACAAAGCACCTATACGCTATATTTTCCATCCATGCCCATACTTACATCCAATAAATGTACAAAAGTGGTTACAAAGCATTTTTGCAATATTGCGTTATACATGTCGGCGAATCAAGCGTCTATGTTGTGGTGGTTGCTTTATCAAAGTGGCGCCGATGGTACATTCAATTATAGCACTAATTTGCTTCGTAAGTATTCAAAATCACTAATAGAGGCTAGAAAATTATACGGATCAAAAAACAAATTAACATCTTCCTTGATGCCAATAAGAAATAATTTTGAATGGCTGATTAAGAATGGATATTTGTTTTGGGTGGAGGATAAGGTGATAATTAATCCGATGCTTAGTTATTACGAAAGATTAAGCCGGAAAGACTATTTATCTATCGCCGACAAATATCAAAGAATTTGTAAAGAAAACTTGCAACCTTTTTTATTGGATTACGTTAAACTTGTTAAATCAAAGATGAAGTAAATATTATGAACACAGAAAAAGAAATACAACAGATTAAGGAAGTATTGAATGATTTGATAAACTATATCTCAATCGGGACTTATAACAGTAGATTAAAGGGTATGCAATCCAAACTCAACCAACCCGCCGAACCCGAACCCAAAGGCGGTTATGAGGGCGTGGGGAAGTGGTATGTAACTAAACAGGGTTCTATATTTCACGCAACTTCTTCTATAGAAGGAGGTAGAAATTCTACCGTAAATGGTTATGGGTATAATAAACCACTTAATACATGGACTATTACTTGTGAGATTAGCTGTTATGCGGTTGACGTTGACCGCCTCGCCACCTCCCAAGAAATCCAAGCCGCCATACTTAAAGGATGTGAGCAAAAGGGGATAGTGAAGGGGGCGAGGGTAAGATGTTTACACAACAATGATATTGTTGAAATTAGAGATATTAATAGTAATCAATATTACCATCATTCAAATGATTTTTGGTCGTGTGGGGCTGAGATATTCGACAACGGCAAATTCGCAGAGGTAGTGTGGGGCTGAGATGTTTCGAGTGAGGGCAGTTGGTTGTTGTTTAATTTTAAAAAAAGGTGGGGTGTGTGAGCCTCTTTAAATTATGAATGTATTATCACTATTTGATGGAATGAGTTGTGGGCAACAGGCACTTGAAAGAAGTGGAATTGTTGTAGATAATTATTATGCAAGTGAAATTGATAAACACGCCATTGCTGTAACTATGCACAATTACCCAAATACAAAGCAATTAGGAAGCGTTACGGAGGTTGATGGATATAAACTACCAAAGATTGATTTATTGATTGGAGGAAGCCCCTGCCAAAGTTTTTCATTTGCTGGGAAACGAAAAGGAATGAGTACAAAATGCGAAACTGAAATATTGACTTTAGAACACTATTTGGAATTGAAAGCAGAAGGTTACGAATTTGAAGGTCAAAGCTATTTGTTTTGGGAGTATATGAGATTGCTTAACGAAGTGAAACCAAAATACTTTTTACTTGAAAATGTAATGATGGGTGAAAAGTGGGAAAAGATATTGAGCAAAGCAATTGGAGTGAAACCGATTGAAATAAATAGTGCTTTGGTATCGGCTCAAAATCGTAGAAGATTATACTGGACAAATATCGGAATGCAACCAATGGGATTATTTGGAGATTTAGAAAGCATAATACCACAACCGAAAGATAAAGGTATTTTACTAAAAGATATACTTGAAAGTGAAGTTGATGACAAATACTATTTAAGCCAACAACGAATTAAAACGATGCTTAAAAGTGAAAGAAGTGTGCCTTATGTAGATGAAGAAACAAAGAAATTCAATTGCTTATTGGCTGGATATAATAAAATACCTACTGATTGGCAACATGTAGTACACAACACAATGCCAAGAAGCTCAACAACTGGCAAAGGCGGAACTGGTTTATTAAGCCGAAAAGATGGCAAAACATATTGTTTAGATACTGGAAGTACAAACGCAATTGAATTAGTTGGATGTATAAAGTTTGGCAGAACAGATGAAGCAAAAGAAATGCGAAAAGAAAGTATGAAAAATGGCAAAGATTATACACCATTCCAAGCAAAAGAAATAACTGGTATTGATTACGATAAAATGAATACGCTTACTACTGCAATTAATAAAGATAACCTGGTAATGCAATTAAATCAATCAACTGAAAGTAATGGATGCCAACCTTACCAACAAAATAGAATTTATGATACAGATGGAATTAGCCCCGCCTTAATGGCTCAAATGAGTTGTAGCACTCACGCCATAAAACACGAAAGAAAAATAAGAAGATTAACACCTAAAGAGTGTGAAAGACTACAAACCGTAAAAGATAATTATACAGCAGTTGCAAGTGATAGCCAAAGATACCGAATGTTAGGTAATGGATGGACGGTAGATGTTATTGCTCACATTTTTTTAAACCTTTTATAAATTTGAAAAATTTAAGGAGTGCGTGGGCTTTTAAAATTAAACAACAACCAATTGAACATAACTACCTAATTAGCGAACATCATTAAAAATCAACACTTTATGAATGAAAATGTAACCCAAAGCCCCACTATAGGCCTTTAACCTGATAATTAATAAGGAAATGTAAGGGTATAGCCTTAATATTTAACAAAAAAACAAATAAAAACAACTATATGAAAACAGAAAACGACATTGATGAATTTGCCCCGGTAAACATCAAGAAGCGAGCCTTAATGATGGCTATTGCGGAATTGGCCAATCCGAATTTCAAAGTGCCGAATGGATTTGCCATTCCTCTCATGAAACAAGTATTTGTCGAACAAGTAACCGATAGAGAAGGAATCGACAAAACAATCGGAGGAATCATAATTCCCGACACAGTAGCTAATAACACAATCATCCCTTGTACAGGAATAATTATGGCCACTGGAGAAGAAGTTACCGATATGCTTCGCCCGGGTTTAAAAGTGATGTTCGCTGACGTAGAATATCCCCAAATCAAAATACAAGGTAAGATTTATCTTAAAATGTACGAACACGAAGTATTAGCTATTCTTCCCCCTAAGACGTATGTTTATCAAGGAGTACACTCAGAGGCTTATTTGCGCCGTGTAAAGACACTTAAAATGTTTGCTGATGCAAGGCCAAGATACGAACAAAAAGAGGCTAATGATAGAGATAAACGAGAGGGTGCGGCTAAGAAATTAAGAACAAAGAAGTAATAAAAAAACCCGCTTAATCGGCGGGTTTTTAGTTTAGAATAATCTAAGCCATTCGGTTGGTGAAATCTTTATCACTCCGCAAGTGTCACCCGCCGCCAATGAAGTTCCCTTGGCGCCTACATATAAAGCAGCTCCACTCGCAGCAGCAATATTTACTGCCGAACCAGATGTATCAGAATTTGCTACATAAACAATACATCCAACTTGAAAAGCTATTAAACCGGGAGGAAAACGCAGGGTTTGAGCAACCCCCCCTAATTGAAATTGAATTAATCCGTTTTGATCGCCCGCAACAATAACTCTACCAACACTTTCTGCCAATGAAACGCGATTGTATAGTGTTGATTGAGAGTTAATATCTTGTTTTCCAGATAAAGCCGTTGTGGTAGCTGTAGAAACAGGTTTGTTAGCGTCAGTTGTATTGTCAACATTATTTAACGCTAAAGTTGCTTTTACTTGTGTCGGAGTTCTGTCTGTCCACGCCCCCGCGATATACTGAAGCGTATCGTTATTTACTGGAGTTAAAGCCGCAATGTTAGTTAAATCATTATCTAATGGCTGATAAGTTGAAGGTAGGGCCGCAATATTTATTGTATTTGTATTTACTTGCGTAATTGCGGCGTTAATTGTAGCTCTCGCTGCCGATCCGCTATCTCCGTTATTTACTGAGTTTAATGGCATAGTTTTATTTTTTTAATAGTTAATCAATCCAAGTTGCATCATCTCTCCAAAATCCTGAATCTCTCCATGAGCCGGTAGCTAATATCCAATCACTACCCGAAGAACCACCTGATGATATTTGAGTAGAGCATCCAATCATAAGGTTTACCTTAGCCACTAAGTCAGATATTTCATCGGCGGTTAAGCAAACAAATATCGGCGGCGTAAGCACCCCGTTATTAACGAAGTTATTATTAAGGTAATCTTGTAATATTTCAATCCAATGGTTAAGCAAATTAAACTTACCCTTCATCTCGGTACAATCCTCTCCGTAAGATTCTTGCACAAGAATGGTGTTTAAAAGAATTGTATTGTAATTCTTAGCCCCGTTGATGGTGTTTTGTATGAGTGTTTGAGTTAGCATCCGCAACCTCCCGAATTAGCGCCGCAATATCTTTGCGCTTCTCTTAAAGCAGCCAAGGCATCTGATAAGTTTCCTGCAGTAGCAGCGTAGTTAAATTGAAGATAAAGCGAGTTTACATAATCGACTTCTTGTCTTTTATTGTTGCTACATGAGCAAGTTGGGTCCAAGGCTTGGTATTTTTTACTGATACAACAAGCTAAATTACATCCAACAGGCAAGGTGTAAGCGGTAATAAAATCAAAGCTGCCACCCCCATTACTTCCGATAATCTCGTAATTAGCAGAGAATACATCGTCGGCAAAAGTTGGTAAAATCACCCCGTAACTGCCCGTTAAATTAAAAGGATTAGTTGACGAGAAGGGCCACACGGTGCTTGTAAGTGAGCTAAAAATACTTACGGGTGTTGCGCCCCCTAAAGAAAGTGTCGCCGCCGTAATCGCCCCGCTATTCACGGTAAAAACATAAGCAGAGGTAGTTGAAAGGCTTGCGTAAGTAAGAGTTATTTTAACTGACGTTACATTATTAATTGCTACTCCACCCGGAGCGCCATATCCCGCAGGGTTAGTAATCGCATTGTAAGTTCCCGTTGTGTCTATTAACTGAAGGCCAGTGCATCCACTTAATACGGATAATGTTATTCCTAAATTCGGTTGAGTAACAGCCATTTAATAAAATTTTGATATACAAATATAAATAAAAAATCCCTCACTAGGAGGGATGTTTAAAAATAGGGTATTTGTTGATTAATCTTCGGTAGCCAAGTCCTTTAATTGGGTATAGGCTTTACCATAAGGAATTACCTTTTCAGCATCTTTTTCAAACTTATCAGCATCTAAGCTAACCACATCGGAGAAAGTGTCTAAAAACTTACTTATTGTGCCTAGGGCAGCAATAGGACTTTTAGCTAAGTATTTCAATTGGTCCACGTCAAATACGAATAATAAGTTACCCAAGGCGTTATCTAAACTAAGTGCTTTTTTACGTTTTTTCTCATCATCGTCGTCTTGGTAACGGGCCACTAAAATTACAGCAATAAGCATTGCCCCCTTCAGGTTGGCTTTCATTTCTTTTGATTGCCAAAATTCCTTGGTTGCCATTTGCTTTCTTAATTCAGCAATCGAATCAGCCATGAATATTCTGTAAGTTCCCCTTACTGTTTCTCCGTGAGAATTAATGTATTCTTTTCCAAAGCGCTCTTTCCAAGCGTCGGGCATCCATGTCTTGAATTGAGAGGCAATTTTCCCTAATTCACCACGCATAAAGTTACGGCGGTCTTTCTCTGAGTATTTACCTTGAACGTCAGATACTTTATTTTTATATTGAGAGAATTTTCTGTTAAGTTCTTTTTTGTCGGCGGCGGCCTTCATTATAAGTTCACCATCATTCATCTCAAAACTATTCCACTCATCTTCGGTTAATTGGCTTAAAAACATTGAGCCTTGTATTTGCATCTCGCCGTAGCTTTGTGCTGCGTGAGCCAAATCTTGCAAAGCTCTACCAACTTTAAATGTAGGGTAACTATCTGAATCCACCTTAACCACATCGTATTTTCTAAGTAATGCTATACCCTTCTTGCTCGCAAATCGCTTGTTACCCACAAGTCCCGATTTTAAACCTCCCCATCCTAAATTAGCAGCATCCTTTCTCCAATTGTTGTAGTTACCGATAAATACGTTCATGCCGGCGGCACCAATATTAAAGCCCATTACAATTTGAGATGTTAAAGCACGAATAGTTTTAAGGGCAGCGTCGATAATCGGATCGGTTTCCTTTGGCTTGCGATAAACCTGTTCTTCTTTCCATTCTTTTAACCACTTGGCCACATTAGGCTTAGCTAATTGTTCTTCATATCCCCTCTCGGCTAACATTTCCAGAGAATCAACAATCGGCACAAATTTATTCATGTGCTTAACATGGGTGTAATCGTCGATGTATTGGATTAGAGCATTGTAGAAATCCTTGCTATACCCTTTTCCTTGCTCTCTAGACTTGCTAAATTTAGAAACAAGCCTTCCGTTGCCCAAAGAATAACCATGGCTTGTAGCGTTCTTTTTAGCCTTATAAGCAAGGTTTAATAGTTTACCGATAGCAATGGCTTTCTCTGCCACGCCTTTCTTAGCGTATTCAAGAATTGCTTTCTCTGCTTTATCGTAGGTAGTGGTTTCGGATTTGCCTGTTAATGGATTTACAAATCCCACTTCCACATCGGCGTGACTGCCACCTAAATAATCACCGATGGCTTTCATCAAGCCGCTTTCTTTAAATGTTTCTCCGAATGTCTTGTCAATTTTAAGAATGTCGTCCTCAATCACATTTCCTTCCTCATCCAACACCTCCCTATCTTTTGTGGTTTCCTTCACAAAGTTTAATAGGTCGATTTGGGCTTTTGTTAACCCGGCGGTGTTTGTTCTAAACTTACCATTGTCGTCCATGTACTCAAAGTACTTGGCATTATCGCTACTGAAGGCAGAGCCGATTCTTTCCCCAAGGCCCAATTGTTTATTTTTTTCCTTAATTACAGCATCAGCCAATTTCTTTGCTTTGTTTTTGAGCGATATACGCTCATCTTGCATTTCAAGGAATGATTCATCAAATAAATTACTTAATGACTGTAACTCAGGAAAATCTTGGGTCATGTGGGATAGGGTTTTAAACCAAACATCCTTCCACTTTAAATCTTTTTTATTGGCATTTTCTTCTATAAATTTATCGTTTTTGCGTAGTTCTTTTCTACGAGTTTCACTCATGTATAAAGCAATCTTTTGCTTCACTTCTTGTAGCATCTTTTTATCGGCGTAACCATCGTAATTTCTCGCCGTGTTGTAGGCCTCGATTAATTCATCGAGGGTGAAGCCTTCTAAGTCTTTTGCTTTAAATACATCCTCCACGCCGTCCATTTGTTTTAAGAACTCATCGTAGGAATCTTTATCGTCCTCGAATTGCTGCTTAACACCTCGAATAATATCTTCTATGATTGTTTCTTCTTCTTGGGATAAATCGTCCTCTTTAAGCATGCGGTTAAACTCAGTTAAATCTTTTTTAATCTGAGCCACATCTCTACCTAATTTTTCTTCTCGGAATTGAGTGAAGGCTTTGCCGTATTTTTTCTTTTGGAATAACGATTGTTGAGTATTGGGTTTATTTCTCGCTTCATCTAATTTTTCCTTTGCTTTTTTATAATCGGCTTGGGCTTTTTCGTATCTTGCTTTTAAAGGGGCTACCGTTTCATTTCTTGCTGTTACACTTGCTCTTTCATCAAATAGGCTTTCTGTCGTCGCCGACTTACGCTCGCCGAATAAATCTTCGGTATCTTCAACTAAACCCTTGTCCAATTCTTTTCTTTTCGAGTCAAAAGCATTTTTAGCCGCCTTTAATTCATCTTCAGTTTTCTTAAATTCCCTTTCAGTATATTTAACTTCGTCGCTTACATTTTGATTTTTAATTGACTTACCCTCTAATCCCTTGGTCCCAATACCGCCGATAATTTGTTTTGCGAGGGATTTGGCAATGTGTTTGTCCAAGCCTAACTTCTGCTTCATCCAATCAAATATGTAGCTTCAATAGGCTTTAAATTTGCTTTTTTCGGCTTCTGTTTTAAATATGTTTGCGCCCTCTCTTCCGATTGCCTCAGCCAATACTTCATTAGCCAAAGCCTTCTCGGTTAATTTGCGATAGCGTTGTTTGGTTTCTTTCCACAAGTCAGTTCCTTTTAATTGCTCTATGGCTTGTAAAACCACTTTATTTTCACCCATGGCGTCAAGCAAAATATGAGCCGCTTCGTGGATTGGTGTGTCGGTACTGGCGTAATATGGATTGATTAGAATTGTATCGCCTTTTAATTGTCCTGCGGCATCGAGCGTTTCATCGTACACCACTTTAACTTTAGGTAGTACCTTTTGGATTAGCTTTACTACTTCGGCGATGTTGGGATTAATTTCAGTATTTTTTGACTCACCTTTTATTTGCGAATAAGGAACGGCGTTTTCAAATTCTTCGTCTGTGATTTGAATATCACCCATTTCCTCGTTGTAATTTATAACTTCATCAGCGGATGTAAGTTCAACGATAAAATCTTCATCTTGCTCGTTTTGAATATAAACATGTTTACCCCCCTCGAGGGCCTTGATGGCGTCTTGCTGAATAGCGGATAGAGGTTTTGATTTATTCTTCTTCTGAAAAGGAGATTCTTCTTCCTCTCTAAAAACACTTACGTTTTTTTTATCAGTTAAATATTTATCTGAATTAAAAAATAAAACACTTTTAACTGATTTATCCTTGCCCGTAACATCGCCATCCGTATATCTTATGGCGTCATATCCGCTTTCAGTTAATCTTTTAAATAATTTCTTTCTATTTTCTTCTCCTATAAAATAATCCTCAAATCTTGGGTCTAGCATCTCATAAAGCATCCCCTCTTCTAAATCTATTTTATCGCCTTTTGGGTTAAGCAGATTAAGTTTAGACATTGCGTCTTTTGTTGCCGATTCGTCAATTATTTTATTTTTTGGAATAGCAAATCTATAAACGCTACCGTGATGATTTTCAGCATAAGCTTTTGCTTGTGATGGATCTTCTGAGGCAAATATTTCCTTATTATTTCTGCCCGTAAAATCTTTTCCTTCTATTGAACCGTGATATAAATAAACCTCACCTTTCTTCTTCTGAAAAGGCATATCCCCCTCATCTTCACCGGTAATAATTGGCGGATGTTCGTCTTTTACCTCAATTTCTTCATCAAAAGGATTTTCCGATACATCTATTTTGTTCCCCTCTAATTCTTCTAATTGTTTATTAGTGTAGCCTTGATTTTGCATTTTTTCGTAAATCTCAATAGCTCTTGCTTTAGCCATTGATTTGAATCCCTTTTGAGCGTAATTCTCTGCTGCATCGGCTGCGTCTTGAGCTACTTGTTGTTGGTCAACATTTAAATCGCCTAATAGTCCTAAATTTTGAGCCATTGATGTTGCGTAAAACTCAAATTTTTGCCCTCCTTTTTCTTGCGTAAGCCCAAGCGGAATTTCATTCTTGGGTATTTTAGTCATTTTACTGAACTCACTATGGTCAAATCTTACACCGTTAGCAATATCCAAAACTACAGCATGTTCTACACTTATCGGGTCGGCGGCAAGGGCTTTTCTTTCAAATTCAATTTGTGCTTTCTCGGCGTCAATTTCGGATTGCGCTCTCTTCTTTGGTTTTGAAATAACGCGCTTGCCCTTTTCGTTAACAAGTAATATTTTTCCGCCAGAAATATAATTTATTCCGTAATCAATATCATTTACTTGTTGTGTAATTTCGTTAAGTAGCCTTACTCCTATTTCAGATTTCTTATCCCTTCTACTCATGTTATTATAAGCACCTATCTTGTATCGAATAGAGTTTATAAGCACATCACTTTCTACTGTAACGGGGGCCTTGTTTGATTCTAAGTCCTCGGCTATTAATTTCCCTGCTTCTTCAACTTCTTCATTACTTTCCGCTTCTTTCGCCCCTCGTACCTTGCCTTCAATAGCCTCGATAATTGCCCCGGTGTTAGCTTGTTTTTCTTGTCCTTTTTCGGATCTTGGTTGTTGTTCTCCATTTTCTTGTGGTTTTTCTTCAGGTTTATACTTTGGTTCTATCGTTGGGGTTTCATATTTCTGAACGGGAACTTTTAATTCCGACTTGAGTTTATTCAAATCGGTTACTAATTCTTTATGAAAATCGTGTATTGCTTTTACATCGGCGACTAATTCACTCTCGCCGCCTTCCTT
>Ga0114964_10001941_pt1 | contig 14815 bp, 12 predicted proteins | sample C_131016_MF_Meta_FD_92638 | JGI IMG/M metagenome (GOLD analysis project Ga0114964, IMG submission 92638) | Freshwater microbial communities from Lake Croche, Canada to study carbon cycling - C_131016_MF_MetaG | ecosystem: Environmental > Aquatic > Freshwater > Lake | place: Lake Croche, Canada... | reverse complement strand
TTGGGGTAAAAGTCGGACTTTAAAGCGGGTTTAGCGAGCGGTGCGGGCCTTGGTACGGGCCTCTCGTAGGCGTCGAAGGCGCTCGCTGCATGGCGGGCGACCGGAATTCAACGCTTGATTATCGCCGGGGGAGTTGCAGCAAATTCCAGATTACGTGCGGTAGCCACCGAGCGCTGCCAGAAGGCGGGAGTCGAACTTCGGGTGCCGCCGGCACAGCTCTGTACCGATAACGGCGCAATGGTCGCAGCGATGACCTCGCTAGCTGTATCGGCGGGTGCCTCGCCATCAAAAGTTGGCCTTGAAGCTCGTTCTACCTCCCCTGTGAATCAGCCGATCTGGTCATAATGGTCATAATGATCAATTCTCGGGAAATGAGCAGTTCCGATTGGAAGCCCGCGGTGACATTCGCTAGAGTTTGGTTAGCACTCGCGCTAGTCGAGTGATAATCCGAGAAATTAACCGGGTATATAGGGAGATATAAAAATGGCAAAGATGATCGCCTTTAACGAAGAGGCCCGCCGCGGTCTGGAGCGAGGCATGAATGTGCTCGCAGACGCCGTCAAAGTGACCCTTGGACCTCGCGGTCGAAATGTAGTTCTAGAGAAGAAGTGGGGAGCCCCAACAATTACCAACGATGGTGTTTCCATCGCCAAAGAGATCGAACTTGATGATCCTTGGGAAAAAATTGGTGCGGATCTCGTAAAAGAAGTTGCAAAAAAGACCGACGATGTGGCCGGTGATGGTACCACCACCGCTACCGTCTTAGCTCAAGCGCTGGTTAGAGAAGGTCTGCGAAATGTGGCAGCCGGTGCTAATCCAATGGCGCTCAAGCGCGGAATCGAAAAGGCCGTTGATGCAATCTCGGCTGAGTTGAGCAAAATGGCTAAAGATGTTGATACCAAAGAACAGATCGCTGCTACCGCTTCGATCTCTGCTGCTGATACCACCATTGGCGAGATGATCGCAGAGGCGATGGACAAGGTTGGCAAAGAGGGCGTTATCACCGTTGAAGAGAGCAACACTTTTGGGCTAGAGCTAGAGCTCACCGAAGGTATGCGTTTTGATAAGGGATATATCTCGCCATATTTCACCACTGATTCAGATCGCATGGAAGCGGTGCTAGAAGATCCATACATCTTGATTGCTAACTCAAAGATTTCGAACATCAAGGATCTTCTGCCTGTTCTCGAAAAAGTTATGCAATCTGGAAAACCATTGTTGATTTTGGCTGAAGATGTAGAAGGCGAAGCGCTCGCTACATTGGTTGTTAATAAGATCCGTGGCACCTTCCGTTCAGCAGCTGTCAAAGCTCCTGGATTCGGAGACCGCCGCAAGGCGATGTTGCAGGATATTGCGATCTTGACCGGCGCAACCGTAATCTCCGAAGAAGTCGGTCTCAAGCTTGATGCTGCGACTATGGAGCTGCTTGGACATGCACGCAAAGTTGTTATTGCGAAAGAGGAGACAACCATTGTCGAAGGCAGTGGCGATGTTGAGCAGATCAAAGGTCGAGTTAATCAGATCAGAGCAGAGATCGAAAAGAGTGACTCTGATTATGATCGCGAAAAGTTGCAAGAGCGCTTGGCAAAGCTAGCTGGTGGCGTTGCAGTCATCAAAGCTGGCGCCGCAACTGAAGTAGAGCTCAAAGAACGCAAGCATCGTATTGAAGATGCTGTTCGTAACGCCAAAGCCGCTGTAGAAGAAGGCATCGTCGCCGGTGGTGGCGTTGCACTATTACAGGCAGGAAAAGTTGCGCTCGCAGATCTTCATTTGACCGGTGATGAAGCTACCGGTGCTCGTATTGTCGAATTCGGCATCGAAGCTCCATTGAAGCAGATTGCCATCAACGCTGGCTTAGAAGGTGGCGTTGTTGTCGAAAAAGTTCGTCATCTAGAGGCTGGTTTTGGTTTGAATGCTGCAACAGGTGAATATGTAGATATGATCAAAGCAGGGATTATCGATCCAGCCAAGGTCACTCGTTCAGCTCTACAGAACGCTGCATCTATTGCTGCACTCTTCTTGACCACAGAAGCCGTCATCACGGATAAGCCAGAGCCAAAGTCAGCTGCTCCTGCTAATCCAGGTGGGGACATGGATTTCTAAGGTGAGTTAACGATTTAACTAAATGCCCCCTAGTTTTATAGGGGGCATTTTTCTATTAGGCTAGCAACATGAATCTGCACCAAGAGCATGTAGATAGCTTCAATGCGTTGGAACGAGCACGGGCTGCCGCGATTGAAGATGCTCGGGATTCAAAATTTGTTGGAGAGCTGGTCTCGATTGAGCACGAAGATGAGCGCATCGCAACCTACCTCTTCGAATCATCCGTGGCCGGTTATGTTGGTTGGCGCTGGGCCGTAACGATCATCAAAGTTGATGAAGAGGCAGAGGCCACAATCGCAGATGTTGTACTGCTGCCGGGTCTTGACTCATTGCTAGCGCCGGAGTGGGTTCCTTACAAGGATCGGATCGAACCCGGGGATATTGGGATCGGGGATATTGTCCCTACCTCGGCAGATGACCAACGACTCGTGCCAGGATTTGCATCGCTGCCCGATGATGAGGATTTAGATTTTGCAGAACTTTTTGAATTTGGCTTGGGCCGCGCTCGAGTTCTTTCCATTGTGGGGCGAGACGCCGCCAGTAAACGATGGCACTCAGGTGATCGTGGTCCGAATACTCCTATTGCTCAGTATGCGCCGTTACCTTGCCACTCTTGTGGCTTCTTTATTCCGATCGCCGGTTCATTGCGCTCCTCTTTTGGAGTCTGTGCAAACGCGCTCTCTCCTGAGGATGCCAGGGTGGTTTCGGTGGATCACGGATGCGGAGCCCATTCGGAAGCGCTGATTGTGCCTGAATAGTCAGTTTGGCTAAACTACATCTCTTAACACCACTGAGGATGTAGAGAATTACCGACCAGGCACTTTTGTCGTGCGCTAGAAGCTCTGTAGGAAGACGAGGACTATCCAATGCCTAATGGCCGAGTTAAATGGTTTAGCTTAGAAAAAGGTTTTGGCTTTATCGAATCCGAAGAAGGCGAGGATGTATACCTAGCCGCTGCTGCCCTGCCATCGGGTGTAACCAATGTAAAGCCTGGTACCAAGCTCGAATTTAGCGTTGGGGAAGGTCGACGTGGGCCACAGGCACTTTCGGTTCAAATCATTGGCGATCCACCATCGGTGGTGGCTAATACTCGAATCAGCCCAGATGATCTGGCGACCATCATTGAAGACACAATCAAGATGTTGGACAAAGTTGGAAATGGATTACGCCATGGTCGCTACCCAACCGGTGCAGATGCCGAGCGGCTAGCAAAGGTGCTCAAAGGAATAGCAGCCCAGATCGAAGGCTAAATTTTTTCTCGTTTGAGTCTGCGGTTGATGGTGAGTAATCCCATGACGCCAAAGATAACACCGACAATACAGATCCACAGTGTCTCACTGGCGGCGCCACTTGCAATCTCAACGATTAACGCCAGGAACCAGATGATTGTTCCGGCGGTCACAATAGGCATGGCTCGCTTCATGGGTTTAGTTTACTTCCTAACATGTTGGCAGAAAGGTTGCCCAGTGAGTAGTGGAGGAATTGGCAAAGTAGGATGTGGGAATGTCGGCAACTGAAGGATCGCTACGATCCTTCAGTTCTCGCAATTTCACCTTATTTTTTCTCGCAAATCTCGTCTCTAACACCGGAACCTGGGCGCAACGGGTTGCCCAAGACTGGCTCGTTGTCACCGACTTACACCAAGGTGGCTCCGAACTGGGAATTGTCACCGCTTTACAGTTTTTGCCCAATTTGCTCTTTAGCCTCTATGCCGGGTCATTGGCTGATCGATTCGACAAACGGAAGTTGTTGATCATCACTAATTTTGGGGGAGGCTGCACCGCCGCAATAATGGGAATCTTGATTGTTGCTGATCGAATTACATTAAGCGAGGTCTATATCCTGGCTTTTATTCTGGGTCTCTTTGGTGCGTTGGATGCTCCAGTCAGACAATCGTTTACCTCTGAGCTTGTAGGCAAGAGCGATATTGCCAATGCAGTGAGTCTCAACTCTGCCAACTTCAATGTAGGACGACTCATTGGCCCAGCGGTTTCGGGAATTTTAATCAAATATTTTCATACCGGCCCATCCTTCATCCTCAATGCAGGTTCCTACATCCTCGTTCTTCTTGCGTTGACACTGATGCGACCCGATGAGTTGCATCGAAATTTAGAGGAAAATAAGTCTCGAACGATCAAGGAAAGTCTGATTTACATTCGACGAAGAACTGACCTCGTGGCAATTATTTCTACCATTTTTTTCGCATCAACCTTTGGACTTAACTTTCAAATATTTAATACCCTCGTTGCCACGAAAATCTTTCACAAAGATGCCGGCGCCTTCGGCCTCCTAGGTAGCGTACTAGCGATTGGATCATTGGCTGCTGCCATTGTTTCTACCCGACTGGATAGAGACCGCAAGCCCTTATTTATTATGAGTTTTGCAGCAATCTTTGGCGCTGTGCTCATGGTTTCTGCATGGATGCCCACCTACATTACCTTTGCGGTTTCGCTACCAATCTGTGGCTTTTTGGCGCTCACCACGATGATCTCAGCGAACACATATGTTCAAACAACGACGCCACAAGAGCTTCGCGGAAGGGTCATGGGATTTTATATTTTTATTTTTCTTGGCGGGGCTCCGATTGGTTCCCCACTTATTGGTTGGCTCAGCGATGCCATAGGCATTAGGCAGACGGTAACTTTCTGTGGCGCTGCAACGTCGCTCGGTACCTTTTCTGTCTACTATTTTATGTTCTTCAAGAAGAAAAAGTTAGCGGAAAATTAGGGTCTCGTTAGCCTAAGCGCTGGAGCGATTACATAATTAAATTCAGTGAATACTTCCAAGAACGATCATGCCAAATATCCCAATCAGAACAGCGATCGTGACGAGCCTTCTTACGCGGTAGCTCATTATTGAGAAATTCTCTCGACGACATAGTCGATACATGCCGTAAGCGCTCTGACATCATCTGGATCGATAGCAGGGAACATAGCTATGCGTAATTGATTTTTCCCAAGTTTCCGATATGGCTCGGTATCAACGATTCCATTTACGCGCAAAGTTTTTGCAACTTCCATAGCATCGATTGATTCATCGAAGTTAATGGTTCCCACAACGTTCGAACGCATCTCGGGATCAGTCACGAAAGGCTCGGTATAGGAAGTTGATTCTGCCCAGGAATACAAATGCGCGGCAGATTCTGCCGAGCGGCCAGCAGCAAAGGAGAGTCCACCACCGTTGTTCATCCATTTTGTCTGCTCGTTCAACAGAAATAATGTAGTCAGTGCTGGCGTGTTGTAGGTCTGCTCTAGTCGGGAGTTTTCGATGGCGGTTGTTAGATCAAAAAATGCTGGTATCCAACGACCGCCGCTTTTGATCTCCGCCACTCGGGCCAGCGCAGCTGGGCTCATGATGGCTATCCAAAGCCCGCCATCGGAGGCAAATGATTTTTGAGGAGCAAAATAATAAACATCACTTTCGGTCATATCTACGGCTAGCCCACCTGCCGCACTGGTTGCATCGACCAGGACCAGCGAGCCTTCGGTTCCAGCTGGCCGAAGGATGGGGGCAGCTACGCCAGTACTGGTCTCGTTATGGGTCAGTGCATAGGAATCTACGCCCTCCTCGAAGCGAGCTTCTGGGTGTGAACCGGGTTCAGCCTTGATGATTGTTGGATCACCCAAGAACGGAGCCTCCTGCGCTGCGCTCGCGAATTTTGAGGAGAACTCTCCAAAGACTAAGTGCTGTGATCTCTGTTGAATCAGATTAAAGGTCGCAATGTCCCAGAATGCAGTTGATCCACCGTTGCCCAGTATTACTTCATAGCCTTCCGGGAGTGAAAATAATTCTGCGATCCCATTCCGCACCTCTTTGACGAGGTTTTTTACCGGGGCTTGGCGATGCGATGTTCCCAGCAAGAGGGCGTTGTTATCCCCGAGTGCAGCTATCGCCTCAGGGCGAATTTTGGAAGGACCGCACCCAAATCGGCCATCAAGGGGTTTGAGGTCTGTAGGAATTTCAATTGCGCTCATGGTCGTAGATTAAGGCATAAAAGCTATGGGTGCAGTCTCCTGATTTGCCAGCCATCGGTGACGAGTGAGTAACGGAGTCGATCGTGCAAACGTGAATAGCGACCTTGCCAGAATTCCACGCTCTGCGGTCTCACCAGAAATCCACCCCAGTGTGGCGGGGTTGGTACCGTGGAGCCTTCAGGGTAGAGCGCCGCGAAGTAGGCATACTGTGCCTCCAGCGCTGCTCTTGACTCTAGCTCCTCAGATTGTGAGCTGGCCCAGGCGCCGATCTGACTGCTCCACGGGCGAGTCGCAAAGTATTCATCGGTTACAGATTGCGAAACTTTTTCAGCGGTGCCCTGCACAATGACTTGACGTTCCATGGGATACCAAGGAAAGAGCAGTGATACCTGCGGATTTTCATCGATCTGTCGCGCTTTGTCAGATTCATAATTTGTATAAAAAGAAAATCCGCTGCTTGATACTTCCTTCAGTAGTACGGTGCGCGAAGCTGGTCCATGGAGATCATCATCACTCTTGCTACCGGGAAGGCTTCCGGTGGAGAGCGTGGAGAGCGTGGAGAGCACCATGGCATTTGCTTCGACAATCACAATATTGGCGGCTGCTTCTGCGAGCCAGATCGAGAACTGATCCAAAGGATTTGGCGAGAGCGTGCTTTCGAGCAACCCGATCTCCCCATAGGAGCGGCGCATTGCTCGTATAGCGTCGGTCGTGAGTTGAGAGGGACCCGTAGGCTCGCTGCTGTCTGAGGGATTCATGGGTGTATCTAACGTCACTTTCTCAAGGTAGGGGATTTGGCGAAAAAAGTTTGTTCGGCACGGATATTGACGAAAGAATACCGCCATAACCTTATGACTACCTTTGGTCTAGACTTAGACCACCTTTGGAAGGATCTTAACGTGAGCGAAGATTTTAAGCCGGGCCTAGAAGGCGTCATCGCCTTTGAATCAACGATCGCAGAACCCGATAAAGAGGGAAGTGCACTCCGGTACCGTGGTGTTGATATCGAAGATTTAGTAGGTCGAGTCACATTTGGAAATGTTTGGGGATTACTCGTCGATGATGAGTTCAATCCAGGGCTTCCTCCAGCAGAGCCTTTCCCGCTTCCAGTTCACTCTGGAGACGTTCGCGTAGATGTTCAATCCGCGATTGCGATGCTGGCTCCGGCCTGGGGATTTAAGCCGCTGTTAGATATTTCTGATGAGGAAGCTCGTTCAAATTTGGCTCGTGCTTCGGTCATGGTTCTCTCGTATGTAGCTCAAGCCGCACGCGGTACCTGGCAACCAATGGTTCCTCAATCCGAGGTTGATAAGGCGCATACGGTCGTGGAGAGAATGATGATTCGTTGGCGCGGGGAGCCTGATCCGCTGCATGTCCGTGCAATTGATGCTTATTTTGTTTCGGCCGCGGAACATGGAATGAATGCCTCTACCTTCACCGCCCGTGTTATCGCTTCAACGGGTGCTGACGTTGCGGCTTCTCTCTCTGGTGCGATTGGCGCGATGTCAGGCCCACTCCATGGTGGAGCCCCGGCCCGAGTCTTGAGCATGATCGAAGGCGTGGAGCAGTTGGGTGATGCTCGTGCCTATGTCAAAGGAATCATGGATCGCGGCGAACGATTGATGGGATTTGGACATCGGGTTTATCGTGCGGAGGATCCACGCGCTCGCACTCTACGCAGAACAGCCAAAGAACTCGGTGCACCTCGGTATGAAGTCGCGCTAGAGCTCGAAAAAGCAGCGTTGGCGGAGTTACACGAACGCCATCCAGAACGTGTTCTAGAGACGAATGTTGAGTTCTGGGCTGCGATCATTCTTGATTTTGCTGAGATTCCAGCGCCTCTCTTCACATCAATGTTCACTGCGGCACGCACTGCCGGTTGGTCGGCCCATATCCTGGAACAGAAGCGCACGGGTCGTTTGATTCGGCCATCTGCCAGATACATTGGTCCTGGTCCTCGTAGCCCTAAAGATGTCAAAGGTTGGGACGATACAGTTCACGCGCTTCACGCATAATTTACATATTGTCTCTGGATTACCTGGATTACCTAGTGTGCGTAACGCACACAGTGTGTAAAAATGAGGCATGAATATTCTCGAACCTCACCATGACGGCAGTGATCTTTATCTGAGCAACACTGCTCCCGCATTGGGGGCGCGAGTTGAATTCAAAGTTCGAGTTCCTGCTGGCTACCACGTCAACGACATGATGATTCGGATCTATCATGATGGTGAGCCACGCACTTTTCCAATGAAGGTTATTCAGACCAATGACATTGAAGCGTGGTGGTCAGCAAAAGTTCCAGTGATTAACCAGGTGGCCCAGTACCGATTCCTTTTGGTGGGTGATAACGGATATCAGTGGCTCAATGCCGGGGGCCTTTTTCCCTATGACGTTTCCAGCGCAAATGACTTTCAGATCTTTGCCAAGCCTAAATACCCACAGTGGGTACAGAGGGCTGTTTTTTATCAAATATTTCCTGATCGATTTGCAACATCAGGAAAGCCAAGAAAAGTCCCAGAAAAATTTGTTCGCAGGGATTGGAATAGCCTGCCCGAAGGCAAAAGCAAAAATACCGGTGTCGAATATTTTGGTGGTGATATCGATGGCGTCAGAGAGCATTTGGATCACTTGACCGATTTAGGAATTAATGGAATTTACTTCACGCCATTTTTTCCTGCTAGTTCCACGCATCGTTACGATGCACGTAGTTTCGACGAAGTAGATCCATTGCTCGGTGGAGACGAGGCTCTGATTGCTCTCTCTAAGTCGGCAGCCAAAAAAGGTATAATGATCATGGGGGATTTAACAACCAATCATTGTGGCGCGGCGCATCCCTGGATACGAAAAGCGCTCGCAAATCCGACGAGCAAAAAACGCAGATTTTTCTATTGGGATAGCTCTATCAAACATGGTTACGAAGGTTGGTGGGGATTGGCCTCACTTCCAAAACTTAATTATTCCTCCCAAGCTCTGCGGGATTTGATGTGGGAATCAAAGAATTCGGTCGTGAAAAAGTGGTTACGCAAACCATATCTGATGGCCGGTTGGCGTATTGACGTTGGAAATATGACTGGGCGTTATAAAGATCAGGATCTCAATCGAGAGGTGATGCGGGGAATCAGAGAGGCAATGGAGAAAGAGAATCCTGATGCCTGGTTGGTTGCGGAAAATGCCGACCAATTTCCAGCGGATCTAGATGGTTTTGGCTGGCATGGAACCATGAATTACAACGGTTTCATGCGGCCGGTTTGGGGATGGTTGCAGAAGAATCCCGAAGTTGAAGGTGGCTTCTTTGGTTTGCCGACTCAAGTGCCAGATTTCTCTGGTCATAATATGGTCGCAGCTATGCGTTCCTTTAATGCCGGAATTCCATGGCGATCACTAGTTGCAAGCATGCTCTTATTGAATTCCCACGATACTGCTCGATTCCGAAATGTCGTTGGCGGTGATCTCGGTCGGCATGTAGCAGGTGTTGGCTTATTACTGACCTATCCCGGCGTGCCATCAATATTTGCCGGAGATGAAATTGGACTCAAAGGCGCATGGGGTGAAGATGCCCGCAGGACGATCAATTGGGAAGATCGATCAGAATGGGATATCGAATTCTTTGCTGCAGTCAAAGAGCTAGTCTCCATTCGCCGAAAAAGTGATGCACTTGCCTTTGGTGGGCTTCGATGGGTTGATGTCCAGGAGAATCACATCGCATTCTTGCGCGAATCTAAAAAAGAGACTTTGCTTGTCATCATCGCCAGATCAGAGACTTCAGTGGAAATTGAGTTGTCGGATTACGGTTACGAATACGGTCAAAGACTTTATGGACGAACCGATCTCGCACCAAAGAGTCGGAGAATTAACTTCACAACTCACGACGCTCAGGTGGAAATTTGGACACTCAAAAGTAACGATTTGGTATCGAAAAAAGATTAGAACGGATTTCTGAGCGTGAAAAGTAGTGCAGGCACTTCGACTCTGCTCTGCGAAATATCTATCCTGCTTGAGTCTGATCGTCTCGTATGCTGGAATAGAGGCACTCGGTCCACCTCCCTCGGTGGATCTTTACGCAATATAGGAGTCACATGTTTTCACGTAAACTCGCAAAAGGAGCAGTGGCAGCAATCGCCGCTGCCCTCATGGCAGGTATGGTCACAGCGCCCGTACATGCCGCTTCAAATACGATCCTGGTTTGGGCCGACAATACTCGTGGACCAAACTTACAAAAAGTTATTGACGCCAAGAGCGACTGGGTCCCTGGCTACACCATTAAGATTGTTTCCTTCTCAAGCTTTGACGCGTTGAAGGCAGCGATTGATAAGGCAACAGCTCTCACTGGACCAGATATCGTCATCGGCGCAAACGACTGGGTTGCCACCGGAGCCAAAAATGGTCAATTAGCACCAGTGACTTTGGCATCATCCGTTCGATCCAAGTTCACAGCCAATAACCTTTTTGACCTCTCCTACAAGGGAGTTCTTTACGGTGTTCCACTTGATGTCAACAACGTTGCGATGATCTACAACGCCAACTTGACTTCCAAGCCACTTACATTTGGCCAAATGGTCAACTTCTATAAGGCCAATAAGGCATCCAAGAAGCTAACAGCTGGGCTTTGTGTCGCTGGCGGCGGAATGTCTTGGGGAGCAACATCTGTTCTGAGCGCTCTCGGTGGTGCTCCTTACGTGATGACCCCTACAGGTACAGTGGACCCAGTCGCAGATCCAGTCCCATCGGCAACTCTTGCTGCCAACATCAAAAAGTATCTACTTGATGCTTCAGGTAAGAGCAACGGATTCTTCCCAGCAACTGATACCGGTTGCAAGACCGCGTTCCTCGCTGGCACCGTTCCTTATGCCATCATCGGTAACTGGGAGTGGCAGGATTACACCAAAGCTGGATTCGCAATGAATCTCATGCCTGTGCCTGGAACCAAACATGGAACATACGGATCTGCTTTCGCCTCTGTTTCTGGCGCGATGTTGACTGTTTATGCAGCGCAACATGGTGTCGATCAGGGCGCGAAGAGTCTTTTGAACAACTTCTTTGGTTCAAAAGCTGGAGCGATCGCCTATGAGAACATCGAACTACGTCCGCCTGCCCAAAAAGATGCACAGAAAGACGCAAGCGTCTCTGATGCTCAAAAGGGCTTCGGTAAGTCAGGTTCCATCGCTGGAATTCCACAGATCGGCGGAATTCTTAACGGTGCTACTGGTTCAAAGAGCTTCTGGGATCTACTTCCAGCGTTCTGGACAGATGTTCTCGTCAACGGTAAAGATCCTGCGACTTCGGCCGCAAAGATGAACTCTTTCTTCCAGACCAACATAGCGGCTGGAATCAAAGACCTCTAAGCCGTAAACCACGATAAAAGTAAGATAAGTATCAGCTAAAAGTAAGTATAGGAACTGATGGGCCATAAAAATTGACCCATCAGTTCCACTTATTATTTGAAGTTTTTTCTTCACTCACACTATGACCTCTCTGAATGGACCCTCGTGGAAAAGCTTTTTCATCGCAAAGTTACGGTGACAATTAAGTACGTCATCGTTGCGTTAGTAGCGGCGATTCTCACGATGCTTATCATGAGCTCCTTCGCTAAAAAAGAGTATGCCATTTCAGTTTTTCTCTCCTTTGCGCTACTTGCAGTCGTTCTCACATATTTAACTAATTTTTCTGTTCCTATGAAGTTTTTTCTCCCTGGAATGTTTTTTCTCTTAGCCTTTGTCGTAGGACCGATTCTCTATACGATCGCGATGTCCGGATTTCATTATCAGACCGGTAATTACATAACGAAGGAAGAAGCGATTAGTAAAATTGTTATCGGTGGAACAAGAGCGGATCCTGCTCAGACGACTTTTGACATCGTAATCGGTCGAGATGCTGCTAACCGTTTAGAAATTTTGGCCTCAGATCCTGTAAACAAGCACTACTTTCTTGCTACCGGATCAACGAGATTCGATTTAGACCCAACCACGTTAAAACTAGATGAGAATGGCGATATTGCTGTAGCCCCCGGATTTCGACCATTAACACCAGCGGAATTGAGTTCTCAAGATAACGCGCTTGCTACTACCCGTTTTAGATACTCGGATGGATATTTCATAACCATCGAAGGCAACAATGTTGCCTCACTGAAACGACAGACACTGGTGTATAACAAAGCAAATGACACTTTTACAAATGTTTTGACTGGTGATCTGTATAAGGATAACGGCGTTGGCGATTATGCGAATGTAAAAAGCAGCGCGGATATTTTGCAGCCTGGATGGCGTGCCCCTATTTGGTTTTCGAACTATGCCAAACTTCTGACAGATCCACAGATCCGTAAACCGCTCATCAAGGTATTTATTTGGACTATCGTCTTTGCATCGCTAACAGTCTTTACGCAATTCGCACTAGGACTCTTGATCGCTATTGTTTTGAATCGAAAGCTCTTTGGACGGAAGTTTTATCGATCCATCATTATTTTGCCGTATGCCATGCCGAGCATTATGAGCATCCTGATTTGGGGAGGAATGTTTGACACCGAATTTGGTGCCATCAATCATCTCTTTGGGACTCACGTTCACTGGTTCCAAAGCCCGCTCTTCGCGCGAGCTGCCGTGATTATCGTGAATTTATGGCTTGGTTTCCCCTATTTTTATCTGATCACCAGTGGTGCGCTCCAAGCTATTCCAGCGGAGCTCTCTGAGGCGGCCGCCATCGACGGTGCCTCGCCGGCTCAGATTTTTAGAAAAATTACCTTGCCGCTTTTATTGCAGGTGGTATCTCCGCTTCTGGTGGCATCGTTCGCTTTTAACTTTAATAATTTCAATATCATCTACCTGCTAACAGGCGGCGGCCCAGCAAACACCCTGGGCGGGGATATCGCGGGCTCGACCGATATTTTGATTAGCTATACATACAAAATTGCTTTCAACGCAGGAGTGCAAAATTTGGGATTGGCTAGCGCCATCTCTGTGGTGATATTTGTGATTATCGCTGGTATCTCTCTCTACGGGATCAGGCGCTCGAAGGTATTGGATTCGTTCGCATGAAAACCTGGTTGAAGCAAGATCTTTGGCGCCATGCAATTGCTCTCACAGCATGTTTCTTCGTGGTCTTCCCGATTTATCTTATTTTTCTATCAGCGCTGAGCCCGAGCGGAAGTTTGCAAGTTACCTCTTTTATTCCGAATACGATTTCTTTTAGCAATTTTTCCATGCTCTTCAAAGATCCAAAGATTCCTTACTTGGTCTGGATGAAGAATTCGTTGGTAATCGCGGGATTGGTAGCGGTGCTCTCGGTCATTATTGGCGGAGCCTCTGCATTTGCCTTTAGTAGGCTTCGTTTCACAGGTAAAAAGCAGGGTCTACAGCTTCTTTTACTTGTACAGATGTTCCCCGCAATTCTCTCGCTCTCAGCGGTCTATGTAATCATGGAACGAATTTATTCCTTCGCACCACGAATTGGATTAGGCACACAGCCCGGCCTGATTCTGGTTTACCTAGGTGGAGCGATGGGCGTAAACATCTGGCTACTCAAAGGATTTGTTGACTCCATTCCTTTGGAGCTGGATGAGGCCGCAAAGGTGGATGGTGCTAGCGCGGTTCAAACGTATTGGCTAATTTTTGTTCCGTTGGCCGCTCCAGTTTTAGCGGTGGTGACCTTATTGACTTTCATAGGAACCTTCAATGAGTTCATCTTGGCTCAACTTTTCTTAGTTGATATGCACTCTAGAACCATCGCAGTCGGTTTGCAGGGTTACATCAGCGGCCAGTACGCCACAAACTGGGGTCCGTTTGCCGCCGGCTCTATCATCGCATCAGTCCCATTGGTTGCGATCTTCCTTTCATTACAGCGCTACATCATTAGTGGACTAACCGCCGGATCAGTCAAAGGCTAGTTTTCGTGAATCGCGCGGGGCGTACGATTTCATTGGTTTTTGTTCTCATTTTTTCGCTGGCTTCGTTCCCGACACGCGCAGCGCCACCAAACCCTCACCCCGAGATGATTTATTTTGTCATGCTGGATCGGTTTTCAAACGGCGACTCTTCCAATGATCTGGGGGGAGTAACGGGGGATCCAACCGTCACCGGATTTTTACCTTCTGATCCGGGTTTTTATCACGGTGGAGACCTGCGCGGATTAATCAACAAGATTCCCTATATAAAGTCATTGGGGTTTACCGCTATTTGGGTAACCCCGGTTTTTCGTCAACTCCCTGTTGCCTCTGATGGAAATAGTGCTGCGTACCACGGGTATTGGGGAGCGGGATTTGACCAAGTTGATCCTCACTTAGGCACCATGGCGGATTTCAAGGAATTTGTGGCCGATGCACATGCCCAGCAGATGAAAGTTGTGTTGGATATGGTTGTCAACCACACAGCTAATGTCATTCACTATCTCCAAGGAAGCTCATATGTTGCTCTTTCAGAGCAGCCATACAAAACTGTTTCCGGCAAAACCTTTGATCCCACGATCGTCGCCGATACCCCAGCCTTCCCGGCTTTGGATCAGCTCAGCTCAACAACGAGCTTCCCTAAGACGCCGATAATTGATCAGCCCAATCTAGCCATTAAGAGCCCTGCCTGGCTTAACGATCCACGCAATTACCATAATCGCGGAGATACGGGGCAATCAGAGGAGTCGATGAAATATGGCGATTTTTATGGTCTTGACGATTTGTTCACTGAAAGTCCGGTAGTTCTCAACGGTTGGATCGATGTATTTACCCATTGGATCACTGATACCGGAATAGACGG
>Ga0114964_10001940_pt1 | contig 14823 bp, 13 predicted proteins | sample C_131016_MF_Meta_FD_92638 | JGI IMG/M metagenome (GOLD analysis project Ga0114964, IMG submission 92638) | Freshwater microbial communities from Lake Croche, Canada to study carbon cycling - C_131016_MF_MetaG | ecosystem: Environmental > Aquatic > Freshwater > Lake | place: Lake Croche, Canada... | reverse complement strand
GCGCCATTGTTGACCCAGTTGGCAAAGCGCGCCGCATCGAACCATGTGACCCAGCAGATCGGACGATCACCCGACCTCGCGCCCCACTCCGGCGATATCGCAACCTCGTATTTGTACGGATCGGCGGCCGTACCGGATCCCGTGCGGTTGATCAACGGTCCCGGCTTCTCGGCTTTTCCCGACTTGCTAAAACCCGACATCTCCACGCACCAGAGTTCCTCGATAACTTTGTTCGGGGGTACGTCGGCTTTGGCATTGAGGAAGGCAGCGTACTGAGCCACGGTCACGTCGTACTTCCCCATCCCAAATTCATGAGCCACGGCGCCGTAACCCGTTTCCTTGTCCTTGGCGTTGTGTGGATTGCCAACCAGAACGGTCTCGATAGTGACCAGCGGCTTTTCAAGCCCTTTGCCAAGCATGGCATAGGGCGATGTTTTAGGAGTCGCGTGCACGCTGATGGCGGGGATCGCAAGAAACATGGCCGCAACCGGAAGGAGGCAACTCTTCATGATGAGCGCTAGGGGATGGATTTTTTCAGTTGTCTACCCGGATTCGAGTCTTACTGGCTGTCGGGCAGGATCTGCTTGGAGAGGCGGAGGATCCCATCCTTCGCAAAGGAGCTGTAGGGGTAGATGCGGACGGCCTCGAGGTAAGCGGTGAGGGCGCTCCCGGTCTGACCCTGCTTCTCGTACTGCTCGGCGGTCTTGACCTGATTGACGAAGGTCGCGGCCTTGATGGTCAAGTCGGCGCGGAACTGGTTGAGCTTGGTGTCGTCGGGGAAATTTCGTGCGACGATCTCGATCGATTCCCAGGCGCCGGCGTTGTCGCCGCGCTTCTGGATCTCGGTCGAGCGCTGGATGGCGGTCTCAATCTCGACCATGTCATCGAGCACTTTCTTCAGCGCGGCCTGCTTGTCGGGATACATGGCGGTGGCGGCGATGAAGCGGAGCTTGTCGTCGTAGATCTGGCGGTAGTTCTTCTGGCTGTTGAGGCGGTCGAAGTCGGCGATGGCCTGGGCCCCGACATCAGCTTGGGCGAAGATGCGGGCGGAGAGTTCCTTCAACTGGGGGTTGGTGGGCCAGATCTCGGCCGCGGCCTGAAGCTCACGCTCGAGTCCCGGTTTGTCCCCGGCCACGGCGGCGTTGCGGGCCTTGGCCAAGTGCATCTCTGCGGCGACCTTGACGGTCTGGACGGCGGCGTTGGGCTTGGTGGCGTCGAAGTCGGCGGCCGAGGCCTTCAGTTCGTTGACGGTGGTCTCAGCGGTTGTGTAGTCCTTCACCTCGATGGCGCTAAGGAGGAGGTTGGCCTTCTGGGTGAAGGTGAGGACCTGCTGTTTCCTAGCCATCGTGACCAACTGCATGGCGGGGAGGTTCTGGCCGATCATGAAGGTCTCGGCGAGCCGCTTGGTGGCGGTCTGGAGCTGCCTATTGTCCATCATGACCTCGAAGGAACGGAGTCCGCCGCTGACTTTCTGGATCGCTTCGTTGGCCGCCGCGTCGATGGTGGCCAGAGTGGGGGACCCGCCCGTGGTCTTGGAAAAGAGGTTCATGGCTTCCTCTCCGAGTTTCACCTGGGAGGTGCTGACGCTGAAGACGGCCCGGTAGAAATCAACCGCTATCTGGACATGCTGGAATCGGCGCTGGAGAAAGAGTTGGGTGATCAGCACCTGAAAATCGAGGCGGGATTGCTCCCGAGTGTACTGCTGGTTCAAGTCGTTCTTCTTGAGCAGGGTCTCGACCTCGATGAGGCGCGTCGCGATGGGCTGGATCTCGGCACCTTCCAAGGACTGGCGCGCCGAGGCATTCCCGGACTTGTTCACCCCTCCCACGGCATCCAATCCCGTACTCTTGGTCGCCTGCTTGAGATTCCACTCGAGCCGGCGACGCTCATTCTCCATTAATTGTCTGGCGGAATCCATGTGCAGGGTATTCTGCTGGGATCTCCAGGACATATAGACCTGACTGGCGATAACGGAGCAGAGGTTGGCATCCATGGGGAATCCGGAGGCGACGGTGAGCTGGCGGAAGGCCTCGTTGATGTTTTGGGGGTTCACCATGCTTGGTGAGAGGAGCTCCCGGATCTTGGTCAGTGTCTTTTCGTAGGCGACGATGGAGACGCCTTCCGCCTCGGGGGAATTGAGGTATTCCTGAAACTGGGATTCAAAGAGGCGGTTGTTGTTGATGTTCCAGTTCTGGCCGTTCCAAGAGATGATTTCGTTGGCGGGATCCGCGCCGACCTTGTTGAGGCCGAGGGTGTCCAGGAAGGAGGCGGGGTTCGCTCCGGCGGGGGTTGCCGGGGCACCTGAAACGGAGGCCTGCTGGGCTATTGCGGATCCTGAAAGAAGGATCAGGGCAAGAAAAGCTTCGGTCATCTTCATGGCTTCTTGACCTCGGTGGCGCTGAGAACTCCCTTGTCCCCGACTTTTACGAGGAAGTTGTATTTCTGCTGTTTCTGAAGGTTGATGGCGTTGAACTCCTTGGGAACCAGCATGGGCAAGACCTGCCTGCCTCCATCGACCGTGATGGAAATCAACCGGCCTCCGGTGGCTGAGGTGGCCAGAAGGTTGTCGACAACCGCGTCCACCTTGTAGCTATTCCCTCGCAGGGAGTCGGCACTGGTAGCGTAAAGGGCGGCATCAAGCTCCTGCGCGTTCCGGAGCGAGGAGGGGGAACGCGAGAGGAGAAAATACCCGCCGCCTCCCAAGATAACGGCCGCAAGGAGAATCCATAACCACATGACCCCCGAGAATGATTGCTGGCGTCTGCTCATGGTGCGGGGGTCGGTTGTGAGGATGGTGAGGGGAGTAGGGTCGGGAACCATTCGTCGATCATCAACTGCTCCTTGGCCGACTCCTGGGTGAGCGACATCCGCCTGAAGAGGTTGTAGGGAGGGAAGGCGGCGGGGTTCTTGGCGAGGGTCTCCTCGGGTATGAGTGCGCGGGCGGCGGCATTAGGACTCGCGTAGGGAGAGGACTCGGCGATGATTTTGCCGATGTCGGGGCGAAGCAGGAAGTTCACGAAGGCTTGAGCCTCCTTGCGATGAACGCTCCCCTTCGGTATGGCGAAGGAGTCGATGAAGCAGTAGGTCGTGCCGGCAGGAACGCTCCACTTGTATTTGGGGCTTTGGCTCAGCAACTCGCCAGCCTGGGCGCTCCAGAGGATGCCGAGGGAGACTTCCCCCCTGGTAAAGGGTTCCATGGGGGTGCGATTGGCGAGGATGCGGACGTAGGAGAGCCATTTCCGGAGTGTCGGTCCGATGGCGTCGAGCGTCTCGTAGGCGATGCCGTTGAGCGGGGTGACATGACCCGACATCCAGGCCATCTCGACCAGGTTGTTCTGGGAATTCTCGAGCCAGATGTTCCCGGCGAATTTTGGATTGAACACATCCTGGAAGGTCTTCACGTCCTGCTTCACAAGGTCGGTGTTCACGAGGATGCCCATCACCCCGGCAAGGTAGGGTGCCGAATATTGGTTGCCCGGATCGAACGGTAGATTCAGGAACTCAGGGGAGATGTTCTTGAGATTCGGAATTGCCGCCCGGTCGATCGGGTCGAGCTTTCCTTCGCGGCGCAGGCCATTGATCGCCCAATCATCCAGAATAAAGAGATCGTTGCGTCCGAAGGCATTGAGCAGTTCGGCTAATTGCCCCCACTCTGACTGGATAATCTCCCGGTGAACCTTGATGCCGGTCTTTTTCTCAAAAAGGGCGATAACGGAATCGGGAACATCATCCTCTTCATCGACGACGATGTTGAGGAGGTTGTCTCTGGAATCGCGTTGCCCGCAACCCGGGAGACATACGACGGCCAGAACAAGTGCGAGTATTCGTCGGGTTACCATGAGTCAAAAATTTGTGGAATCGCATAGGTGAAGGCAACTCTTAAAACCTCTTTTTTGAGGCACCCTGCGAAAATAGCAGTGCGTGCACGATGCCTCTTTCCGACTCACGGGCCGACTGGACTCGGTGACGCGTATGGCGTAGGGTTCCCCAGCGATGCCCACCCCTCCGGAATCCATCGAGCTCTACTGCCGGGCCGCCCAGGAGTACAATGCCTCCGATCTGATCCTCCATGCGGGGGAGCCCCCCGTCGTGAGGGTTTCCGGAAGCGTCACGCCGATGGATGCACCGCCCCTGAAGCCCGAGGACCTGAGGGAGTTCCGCTCCTACTGCGGTGTCCCCGAGTCCTCCGACGACCATGATGCCGGATATGTCTCCGGTCAGGGGACCCGTTTCAGGGTCAATTTTCACCGCTCCCTCGGGCTCGACGGAGCCGTCCTGCGCAGGATCAATGCCACACCGCCCGAGATCGATCAACTGGGCGTGCCAGCCGCCCTTCTCAAGGAAATGGCGGGCCGCAAGTCGGGCATCCTGATCGTTTCGGGATCCACCGGCTCGGGTAAATCCACCACGCTCGCGGCGGTGCTCGAATGGGTGAACCGCAATCTGGAGCGCCATATCGTGACGATCGAGGATCCGGTGGAGTTTGTTTTCCAGCGCAACCAGTCCCTCTTCACCCAGCGCGCCGTCGGTCTCGATACGGAAAGCTTTTCCGAGGGGCTGCGCCGTGCCCTGCGTCAGGCTCCCGACATCATCATGGTCGGCGAGATCCGCGATGCCGCCACGGCCTCCGTCGCCCTGCAGGCCGCCGAGACGGGTCACCTCGTGATGGCCACGCTTCACGCCTCGGATGTGGGTGAGGTGATCGAGCGCTTGCTTGCGTTTTTCCCCGAGGGGGAGCATCGGGGGATCCTGCAGGTGCTCTCCGGCCAGTTGCTGGGGGTGGTGTGCCAGAAACTGCTTCCGGCAACGGACGGCGGGATGGTTCTTGCCTGCGAACACATGACCAATGTCGGTATCATGCGCCAGTGCATCCTTAATGCCGATTTCTCCACCCTCCGCGACCAACTTGCGCAGGCCGATCCGGAGGAGTCGCTCGACTTCCTGCGGTCCTTCCAGCGTTTGGTTTCCGACGGAAGGATCTCCGAGGAGTCGGCTCTCCTCGCGGTGCCCAACCCCGCCGAATTGCGCCGCCGTCTCAGGGGGATTTCCAGCGGGCTCTCCTAAAGCACCAGTTTCCACCGATTCATGAGCGACCTTCCCGACATCATCGACCTGCTCAAGGGAGCCGTGCAGTCGGGCGCCTCCGATGTCCATCTCTGCTCCGGTCTTTCCCCGTCCATGCGTCTGCGCGGTGAGATCAAGCCGTTTCCATCACGCGCCATCACGCGGCAGGAATGCCGGGAGATCATCCTGGGCATCCTTACGGAATCCCAGCGCACCCGTCTCGAGCGCGATCTGGAACTCGATTTTGGCCTGCAGGTCGAGGGAACGGGCCGTTTCCGTGGGAACGCCCATTTTAGTCGCGGGGCCCTCGAGGCAACCTTCCGCTACATTCCCGATCTGATTCCCTCGATCACCGAGCTCGGACACCGTCCCTCCATCGTGCATCTCTGCGACCTGACCCGCGGCCTGATCCTGGTGACCGGCATGACGGGCTCGGGCAAGACGACTACGCTCGCCTCCATGATCAAGAAGATCAGCGAGACGCGCTCTGCCGTCATCGTCACGATCGAGGATCCGATCGAGTTTCATTTCAAGAGCAACCGCTCGATCATCAAGCAGAGGGAACTCGGTTCCGACACCAAGTCCTTCCACGAGGCACTCCGTCACGTGCTCCGTCAGGATCCCGATGTGATCATGATCGGTGAAATGCGCGATGCCGAGACTGTCCGGGCCGCCCTGACCGCGGCGGAGACGGGGCATCTCGTGCTGGCGACTCTCCATACCAACGACGCCCCCCAGGCGCTCGACCGCATCATCGACTGCTTCCCGGGCGACGAGCAGAACCAGATCCTCGGCCAGTTGGCCAATGCCTTGGCCGGAATCGTCGCCCAGCGTCTGGTTCCCTCAGAGGATGGCCTTGGCCGCGTGATGGTCAGCGAGTTGCTAACCAACAACAGCGCCGTCGCCGCCTGCATCCGTGATCACCGTTTGGAGCAGATCGTCGGGTTGATGGAAATCGGGCGGAAGGATGGCATGCATACCTTCGACGACGTGCTCGAGGAGCTCTATCTCGCCAATTACATTAGCAAGGAGGAGGCGGTGGCGGGAGCCAGGGATGCCTCGCGCATCGAGGCGCTGAGACGGAAGCCTTCCAAGAGTTGATGACACGCCCCCTCGTCCCGCTGCTCCTTGCGGGATGCTTCTGCATTCCGGGTGTTGCCTTCGGCAGCGCACCCGATCTCTCAAGGCCTCCGTCGTCGTCCGATCTGGCCGGTGTCGAATCCTCGGGAGGATTGACGGAGTTTCGCAATGCCTTGGGCGATGCACTGGCGAGCCAATGGCATCCCTCGAGAAAGGGGACGCCGGGATCTTCCGATCAGTCTGCCTTCGGCGCCTGGGTCGATCTCTACCAGTGGCTCGACCTTCTGGAGTCCGACGAGGCCGCGGTGACGAGGAGATGGCTCTCCCGTCACCTTTCGATGACCTCCGAGAAAACCGCCCGGGGAGAGAATGTCCAGGTGACGATCCATCAACCCGGCACGCCGCTCGTCCGCCGCTACGACGAGTTGCAGCAGCGGGCCACGCGCCAACTCAGTTCCGATCCCGCGATGCTGGGTCGCGCCATGGCGGAACTGGTGGCTCAGCCATTCGTATCCCGGAACGGCCCCTTGATCGGGCGCTTGGATCCCGCATTTTTCTCCGCAATGCTGAAAGATCCCGCGTTTCTGAACGCTTGGGGCAACGCCGTCGGTGAGGATGATTTTGCCCCGAAGGTCCTGCTGAATCTGGAGTCGATCTGGAAAGCCCATCCCCAGGATTGGAAGGAGTACCTGAATCTCGCCTTGGCGATCTCCATCGTACATGACCAACCGGCGCCGAACTGGTGGCCGCACCGGCAGGTTCTCCAAAAGGATGTGCCGAGGAAGGAGATTCCTCCCGCCGAGATGTTCGGGAGGATCGTCCGTGCCTTCCGGGAGGGGAAGCTGAGGATGGATCCGAGGAAACTCGAGGCGAGGGAACTCAAGTTTGTGGTCGATGCGCCGCTGAAGAGGGAGGAATTCGACTCCATTCGCAACACGGGCACGCTTGCCAAAGAGGATCCTGCGCGGGCTTTCGCATCGATCCGCTACGACAATGCGCGCGTTGCCAAGAATGCCTATGTCTGGCCCTGGGGTGACTATTCCCTGGAGCGTATCCGAAAGCGCGGGGGGATTTGCGTCGATCAGGCTTATTACGCGGCTGTCACGGGGAAGGCACTCGGGATTCCCACCATCTTTTTCGCCGGCTTCGGGAAGGACGGCGGCCATGCATGGACCGGCTACCTCAAGGGGAAGGATGCTTGGAATCTGAACGTGGGGCGTAACGAAGCGGGGAATTACGCCACGGGTGACGGGCTCGATCCGCAGAACTGGACCCCGATCACGGATCACGACATCGCGATGCTGACCCTCGCCTCGCGGAATCCCGGCGAGCGTGACGCCGTCCGTCGTGATCTCGTCATGGCGGTGAACTTCCGCCGGCGAAACGATGCCGGGGCGGAGGGGAGGGCGATTCAAAGCGCCTTGGCGCGATGCCCCTCGAATCCCCTGATCTGGGATGCCAAGGAGGATTGGTTGGTGAGGACCGGCTCTCCCGCCGGGGAACTCAAGGCTCATCATCAGGATGCGATCAGGCAGTTCGCCGGCTACCGCGATCTGAAAGTCCAGCATGAGGAGGCGCTTGCCCGGGTCACCTCGCTGAACGGGGAGACGAAGGCCGCGGAGCAGATTTCCAAAAAGATCGTGAAGGAGAACCAAGGTGTCCGGGCCGATCTCAGTGCCGATGCCGCCATGCGTCTGATCACCGACAGGGTGGAGGCTGGTGATGTGAAGGGTGCCCTCAACGAGTACGGGAGACAGCTCTACCTGCAGGGGACAACCGGAGGGGGAAATTTTTTCTACAGGGTGACGGCTCCGCTCTCCTCCCTGTTTGTTTCCAAGGGGCGCCCCGATTTGGCGAGGCGCGTGCTAGTGGGGGGCTACAATACCCTCAATCCCCCGAAGGGATCGCCCGTGGCCCAGGATTTTCGTAGGCTCTGGATCGCGGCGGGAGGAAAGCCGTGAGTTGCTCCCCTGTTATCGAGTCTTATGTTTCGCCTGAGTGGAAATAGGATTCTCGCGCAGAGGCGCGGAGGCGCGGAGTTAGGTGAAAAGAGACAGATGGGCCTGGTTCAAGAATTGCTGCAAAGAGGCATGGGAAATAATCCTTTGTGAGACTGCCTTGCATGGCCCCTGCATGAGGCCGGCCGATTTTCTCTTGTTGATTGTTCTAGGAATAATCGTTCAACCCTGACGAATTTTCTCTTTCTTGAGTTCCCGCTTCTCCTCGATCGTGGCGATTTCGGAGGCAAGTTGCCGTTGGAGCGACTCGGTCGCATGGGGATCGCCGGAGGCCTTGGCGATCTCTCCTTCCAGGAAGATCTTCCGCTCGGCGAGTTTGGCGTCGTACTCCGAGTCGATCTCCGCGAGGGCCTTTTTCTGTTCCTCGGTCACGGGTCGCGACGGGGACTGCTGTTGAAGGCGGCTCATGGCCAGTTCGTATGCCGATTTCATCAGGATCAGACCGTATCAGAAAGCAGCGAGCGTGACGCCACAAATTGTGGATTGCCGACATTCTCCGCTCTGAGGAGAGTGATACGATGATCCGATTGCTTAGTACCGATTTTGACGGGACCCTCACGGGTGCCTATCCGCACGGGGGGCCGTGCGTTCCCTCCCTGGCGCGGGAACTTGAGGAGGTCTCCTCCGGAGGGGGGATCTGGGCAGTCAACACCGGCCGCTCCCTGGAGGCCGCTCTCGATGGGCTCAGGCAACTGGCGGCGCCGATCGCCCCCGATTACATCCTCACCAGTGAACGGCATGTCCACAAACCGGACGGTAAGGGTGGGTGGCATGACTATGGTGAGTGGAATGCCCTCTGCCGGGAGCATCACGATCTGCTCTTCAAGGAATGCGGTCCCTTTTTCGGCAAGATCGAGAAACTGGTGGAGCGCTACGAAGGAGTGACGTTCCAGGAAACTGTCGACGGAGTTCCCGGGGGATTGGTTGCCGTGAACGAGGAGATGCTGGATGAGTTGATCGCGGAGTTGGAAGCGCTCTCCGGCAAGCCCGGGGACTTTCATTACCAACGCAGTAATATTTACCTGCGTTTCTGCCACAGGGCCTATGACAAGGGGAGTGCCCTTGCGGAATTAAGCAGACTGCTTGAGATGCCGACCAGCGACATTCTTGCCGTCGGCGATCATCAGAACGATCTGGCGATGCTCTTCGGCGAGGTCGCCGCCATGGTGGCCTGTCCTTCCAATGCGCATGAGAGCGTCAAGGAGGCGGTGCTGCTCGCCGGGGGCCATGTTTCTCAACTGGAAGCGGGCGAGGGGACGGCCGAGGCGATCAGGCTTTACCGGACGGGGGAAAAGCTTCCCGTCATAAAAAAACCGGGGAGAGGTCTCTGACGACCCGCTCCCCGGTTTGTTAAAGAGCAATGCTCGTGATGAAGCCTACTTCTCGGAGAGCTTGAAGTGGCCCTTTCCGACACGCTTGATCTCGGGAAGCTTCTTGCCCGTGCTGCTGAACCAGACATGCACGTTGGCATTCTTCACGCCGATCTTCTTGGAGAGTTCGGTCACTTTCATTCCGGCGTCACCGGCGGCCTTGAGGGCGGCGAAGATCTTTTTCTTGAGCAAGCCGCGGGGAGCTCGCTTGCCGGAACGAGCGGCCTTCTTGGCTGGACGGCCAGCTTTCTTCTTCGCGGGGCGACCGGCCTTCTTGGCCTTGGCGGGGCGGCCACGGCGTTTTCCGGAGGAGCGGACAGCCTTACCGGTGAGGAGCGAGGAGAGTTGGGACTCGATCTTTTCAATCTCGTTGAGCAGGCTTTCCTTGCGCTCGGTGAGCTTGATGAGGTTGCGCAGGGCGCTGGTATTAATGTTTGTTAACTTCATGACAATATTTGTTATTTTATAAGCATCGTCGCATGACAAGTATTAATTTAAGTAACTTACACCCTTCTTTCACGCCAATTAGTCATCTTCCAGGCGCGCCTGGTGAGGGTGAGATCGTGCTGCTGATGGGTGATCCAAGCGGCTCGGGAGATGTCCCCTTGAGTGATGCGGAGAGCCGTCGTGCGGCTGTGATGGCCTCGGAGGAGACCCGATTACGATTCATAGCGGCCAGGCAATACTTAAGATCCACGCTCTCACGATGGTTGGAGATTTCCGCTTCCGAAGTTGAAATTATCACTAATGAACACGGAAAGCCCCGCCTTGTTTCCCCGGAATCCGAAAGCACGATTCATTTCAGCATCGCGCATTCGGCTCGTCATGTTGCGATCGCTTTTTCACGCCGCGAGGTGGGCCTCGATCTGGAATCCGAGCGACAGGTCGATACCCACTCTCTCTCCAAGCGTTTTTTCTCCGCGGAGGAGGCTGTCGCGGTCCGGGAGGCGGAGACACCCGGTTTCTTCTTCAAGCTCTGGACCTGCCGCGAAGCCGCCATCAAGGCCGACGGCAAAGGGATTGCCAACCTCATGGGCATCACCAAGGTGCATCTCGATGGAGACAGAGGGGGCGCCGAGTTGGCAATGACGATCGGCTCCGATACCTGGAGGGCCCTTCACTGGGAGATGAGGGAAGCGAGCGGGCTCTCCTATGGAGCCTTGGCCTTCCGGGAGAGGCCGACCCTTATTAGCTGGTGTGATCTCCGCTAGTCGGCCATTCTCTCCCTTCATGTCATTTCAGGATCTAGGACTAGAAGAAGCCGTCGTCCACGGCGCGCAGAGGATGGGTTATGTGGAGCCGTCGCCGATTCAGGCGCAAGCCATCCCCATCGCGATGCAGGGGGGTGATCTGATCGCCTCCGCCCAGACCGGCACGGGCAAGACCGCCGCCTTCGGTCTTCCGATCCTGAGCCGTCTGAAGAAGTCAAACGGCAAGACCCGCTGCCTTATCCTGGAGCCGACCCGCGAACTCGCGCTTCAGGTCGAGGAGGCCTTCAAGGAATTCTCCGTCTTCACCGATCTGAACACCGTCGTCATTTTTGGCGGTGTCGGTTACGGCGCCCAGCGCGAGGGTCTTGCCAAGGGGGCCGACATCATCGTCGCCACCCCGGGACGCCTGCTTGATTTCATGCAGCAGGGGGAGATCAGCTTTGCCGATCTCGAGATTCTCGTTCTCGACGAGGTTGACCGGATGCTCGACATGGGCTTCCTCCCAGATGTCCGCAGGATTGTCGAGCGCTGCCCCAAGGAGCGACAGACCCTCTTCTTCTCCGCGACCATTCCCGAGGAGATCGAGCGGCTCTCCTCATGGTGTCTCCGCAATCCGGGGAAGATCTCCATCGGCGCGCGCCGTTCCGCCGCCGAGACGGTGAAGCACGCCTTCTATCCCGTGGCCGCCGCCCAGAAGTTCGACCTGCTCAAGGCGATGCTCGACCGCACCGAATACCACAGCGTCATCGTCTTCTGCCGGACCAAGGATGGCGCCGACCGCATCGCCCGCCAGCTTGAGAACGAGAATCACAAGGTCGCCGTCATGCACTCCAACCGCTCCCAGCAGGAGCGTGTCGACGCGCTCGAGGGATTCAAGACCGGCCGCTACGAGGTGATGATCGCCACCGACATCGCCGCCCGCGGCATCGATATCGCGGGAGTAAGTCATGTCATCAACTACGACGTGCCCCAGCATCCCGAGGACTATGTTCACCGCATCGGCCGTACCGGCCGCGCCCAGAGCGAGGGTGACGCCTTCACGATCATGACCGCCGAGGAGCTTCCCCACGTGAAGGCGATCGAGACCTTCATCGCCCAGAAGGTGCCCCGCGAGAAGCTGGAAAACTTCCCATACCTCTTCACGATGCTCTTCCAGGAGGAGGAGGCCGCCAAGGTTCTCAAGAACATCCGCGGCGCCCGTACCCTCAAGGGGTACAGCTACGGCGCGAAGCGTCGCCGGTAGAACGCGTGATTCAGCGCTTCCTTAGGGAAATCCCGAGCCTCGCGCCATCGGATTCCTGGCAGGGTGATCCTGGGTGGTAGGTTAATTCGGCTTTGGTTTTTGAGAGACACACCTCCGTCATGCTGACGGTGCAGGCATCCTCCCGGTGCATGCAGAGGGAGAAAGGCCCCTCTGCGGGATCGTGGGAACGATGGAGTCGCCTGAGCCAAGGCAACGTTCCAGCGTCACTTTCTTTGTCTGAATTCTCGCATGTCAGGCCGCGCAGGCGGGTTGCCTCCGGCTCATCGTATCCTGAGGAGAACCAGTGCCGCCGCTCCCAAGGAAGATCGACTGCTTCAAGGTGTTTTCCATCGGAGGAGATGAAAGTGATGGTGCGCGTTGTGGCCTCGAAGAGAAAAAGCCGGAAAGGATCCAGGTGGTGGAGAGGCAGGCTGCGCAGGAGAAGGGAAGCGTCGGCGCTGCTTTCCGAGGAGAGCAGGGTGGGGATGATGAGTCCGCGACTGAAGGCCGCTTGACCGGAGAGGCGCGGGCGCGAATACCAGTTGATAAGTGCCGCAGTAAGTCCGGCCTCGTTGGTGCCGATCCAAGTTCCTCCTCCCTGTTCGCTCGGGTAGATGGCCCGGAGATTTCCACACGGATGAAGGCGGGGAGGGAAAGCGGCAGGCCGGCTCCGCTGCTCGTCGCGGTTCATCAGCAGATGAAAGCCGCCTTCAACGGGTAGGAAGGAGAGGGTGCACATCGGGTCAATCGGCGACAGGGTGACAACGGCTGAGACGGCGGTAAGAGATCCACTCCCTCAGGATCGTGGTGACGGAATCGGGGCGATGCCCCCTTTTTCTGTTTTCCGCTCCGATGGCAAAGGCGAGTTCCCAGTGGCGGAAAAGCAGGGCGAAAGCCTCCGTGATCCCTTTTGAGGCATCGTAGGCACTGGTCGGTTCTCCGGCCACTCCGTTGAGTTCAAGGATCTGGAATCCCCGTCCCTGGCCGAGGGCTTGGGACGACTCGTAGCGCACGTCGTAGCGTCCGATGAAGAATCCGTGGAGAGATTTCGAGATCCGGTCAATGGATGCCTCGAGCTCCTCCGTGCAGAGAGCCATGCCGTCGCTGAAGAGGCATCCCTGGGCGTGGTTTCCGGCTTCGACGAGACGGAGCGCCTCCCCGGGTGGAAGCACATGGCCCCGTCGTTCGTGGAATCGTCTCAGCAATGTCTCCGACTGGTTCCTGGCACGATCATCCCCGAGAATGAGTTGCTCGACGGTTTGCACTCCGTCGCCGATGACCTTCGGAAAATGCTTTTCCGTGATGGCCATGATCTTCCCCTTCTCCGCGCCGGGAAACCGGTAGTAGAAGATTCCCGCCTCGCAGGGTCCGGGCACATAGCGCTGGACGATCACGGGGAGTGGGACCGTTTCCAGATATGTCCTTGCCTCTTCGCGTGAGCGGATGACTTTGAACCCGCTCCCGCGGAATCCAAGATCCGGTTTCAGGATGATTGGGTAGTGTGTCCCGGTGTCGCTGAGGAAGTCGTCCAAGGCGGCAAGCCTCGAATCGCTCGAGCCATTCAATGCCTCCGGAATCAGTGCCGTTGCCGGCACGAATTCGGGCGAGGTTTCCATCAGTTCCCTCAGGGTGGCGAACTTGGATTCACCGACCAAGCCTCCCGTCTTGATGCCGGGATTGGCGGCGCTGGGCAGGGTGAGGGAGCCGTGGCTCACCGAGAGAGTCAGGTAGCGCCATGCGATCGGAAGATAGAAGATCCATGCGGGCCAGAATTCCCAACGCGTAAGCCTCTCCACGGCGGGTAATTTCGAGAGCTTGCGGATCAGAAGGCCGATGATGCGGATTCCAATGATGAGAAGAACCATCCCTGCGAGAATCCAGAGAAGATGCCCCCTGAGTGCGTGGATCAAGTCGGGTGCGGCATGTCCCAGGAGGTGAACGATGAGAAAGACTACGAGAACCCAAGCCGCGGCCATGGTTCCGGTCAAAAGAAGAAACAGCGCGGTGTTCATGCGGAGAAAACCCGCCGCCAGGAATGTCGGTAGTCTCAGCCCTGGAACAAACCTCGAGACTGCGATCGCCACGATGCCGCTCTTGCGGAACCATTGTTCACTCCGTGCGATCCGCTCTTCCCAACGTGACCCCGACTTCAGGAAGCGCGAGGCCGCCGGGCGTCCGCCATGCTTTGCGATCAGATAGAGTAGAAAATCCCCGCTCCAGATTCCTCCGAAGCATGCGAGAAAACCCTCCCACGGGATGAGGGATCCGGAGGCCACCGCAAGACCGCCTGCCAGCACGGCGGCATCCTCGGAGAGATACGTGAGGAAGAAGAGAGCAATCAGCTCCCAAATTCCGTGTGGAGAACCATCCATTCAGGAACGGGAGAGCTCACTTTCCTTCCGGTAATGGACCGTTGAGGGGGCGACTCCGAATCCCTCGGGGAGGGTGGTGCCAAGCGAGCGGCAGATCATCGCGATGAGGGCGTAGTGATGGATCGCATGGGAAATGGAGAACATGACTTCCCGCTCGAAGGAGGAGTGAACGAGGGGTGGCTCGTTCTCCGTGTAGGAGACGCCGCATCGTACGGTGATGGGGGAGGCGAGGATGGAGGAGTCGAGAGAGGAGGCCAGATCCTGAAGGTGACGCGTCATTTCGAGTGCCGCGCGGCGATTCTTCTCGAGTTCAGGATCGCGTTTTCGGGCATCGTAGTCGATCCCACCGGAGGCATCGCCCGTTAGCAGTGCCCCGAAATGATCGAGGCAGTGACGGTAATGGGCCCCGATCGAGGCTCCCGAGGCGATCGGAGGCATCGCCGTGTAGGTCGCATCATCGAGGGC
>Ga0114964_10001938_pt1 | contig 14830 bp, 11 predicted proteins | sample C_131016_MF_Meta_FD_92638 | JGI IMG/M metagenome (GOLD analysis project Ga0114964, IMG submission 92638) | Freshwater microbial communities from Lake Croche, Canada to study carbon cycling - C_131016_MF_MetaG | ecosystem: Environmental > Aquatic > Freshwater > Lake | place: Lake Croche, Canada... | reverse complement strand
GGGATCCCGGAAGCGCGGCCTTGAGCTCGCTCATGTTGACGATCGGGACGAAGCGGATGAAGGGCAGGAAGAGCGTGAAGAAGATGCCGACCGTTCGCGTGGCGGTCAGGGTGTCGACGATCGTTGCGTGGAAATTCCCCCAGGAGGAGGGGAGGAAATCGCGGGTGAGCGTGGTGGTCACGATCATGAAGCGCTCGAACCACATGCCGACATTGCAGAGGATCGCGAGGACGAACACCACCGGCAGGCAGCGGCGGACGGCGCTGAACCAGAAGAGCTGGGGGATGGTGAGATTGATCCCGAGACAGGTGATCGCATACCAGCTGTAGCTGCCGGTGAAGCGCTCCCAGAAGGCGCCGCGCTCGAAGGGGTTTGCGCTGTACCAGGCGTTGAAGAGCTCGAACACGTAGACGTACGCCACGCAGGAGCCCATCATGAGGAGGAGCTTGCAGACCTTGTCGAGTTGGGAGGGGGTGATCAGCTCCTTGAGCTGGGGATAGATCGCGCGGAGAGGGATGAGGAGGGTCAGGATGGCGGCACTGCCGCTGTAGACCGCTCCGACCATGAAGTAGAAGGGGAAGATGGTGGCGTGCCAGCCGGGAACAACCGAGGTGGCGCAGTCGCTGGCCACGATCGTGGTGACGGTGACGACGAGGACGGAGGTGAGCCCTGCGAGCAGGACATACATCATCTCGAAGTGACGCCACTGGCGAGCGGTGCCGAGCCAACCGAGGGAGACGAGGCCGTAGGCGAACTTGCGAATCTTCGTCGTGGCGCGGTCGCGCAGGACGGCGAGATCGGGGATCATTCCGGCGAACCAGAAGAGGGATGAGACGGTCAGGTAGCTGGTCACCGCGAAGACATCCCAGAGCAGGGGGCTCGAGAAGTTTGGCCACATGCCGTAGCTGTTGGGCACGGGGAAGAGGAACCAGACGAACCAGACGCGTCCGATGTGGATCGCCGGATAGACGCCCGCGCAGATGATGGCAAAGACGGTCATCGCCTCGGCAGCGCGGGAGATCGAGATGCTCCACTTCTGGCGCGTCAGGAAGAGGAGCGCGGAGATGAGCGATCCGGCATGGGCCATCGAGACCCAGAAAATGAAGTTGGTGATGTCCCAGGCCCAAAAGCAGGGGCTGTTCGATCCCCAGACACCGACACCCGTCACGATCATGTAGAGGATGCATGCGCCGCCGATCGCGGCGAAGGTTCCGGAAACGGAAATGGCGGCAAGCCACCAGAGCGGGGTCTTCCCCTCGACGATCGAGCAGACCGCGTCGGTCACCCAGAGCGGGCCGCGGTTGTTGAGCACCTGCGGCGGGCGGGCGATAGCGCTCAGGTCGGGCTGGGCCGGTTCGTTGGAAGTGGTCGCGGACATGCTCGGTTAGGCGTGCTCAGCGGGACGGTTTGCGGCGCCGACGAGGTCGGCTCCGGGCATCGCCGGGTTGGGATTGCGGACCCTCGCCATGTAGGTGACACGCGGACGCGTGTTGAGGTAGGCAAGGGAGGAATAGGTGCGGGCGTCGGCCTTGGCCTTGGAGACGGGGCTCTCCGGATCGTTGATGTTGCCGAAGACGATCGACTCCGAGGGGCAGGCCTGCTGGCAGGCGGACTTGAACGCGGGGAGCGGGGTCTTGGTGACGTCGCTGGCGCCGGCCTTCACCGAGCGGCCGATCTTGGCCTCCTCGATGCGCTGGATGCAGAAGGTGCACTTCTCCATCACGCCGCGCATGCGGACGGTGACGTTCGGGTTCTTGCCCATCTTGAGGCTGTCGGCCATTCCCTTCGGCGCGAGCGGGCCGTAATAGAGCTGGTCGAGCGGGCGCTCGTTGTAGTCGAACCAGTTGAAGCGGCGCACCTTCCAGGGGCAGTTGTTCGCGCAGTAGCGGGTGCCGATGCAGCGGTTGTAGGCCATGAGGTTGAGGCCCTCCTCGCTGTGAACGGTGGCGTTCGCGGGGCAGACCGCCTCGCACGGGGCGCTCTCGCATTGCTGGCACATGACCGCCATCGGGATCATCTCGAGGCGATCCTCCTTGTGATCGGCGCTGGCGAACCAGCGGTCGATGCGGATCCAAGCCATGTCGCGGCCGCGACGGACCTGATCCTTGCCGACGACGGGGACGTTGTTCTCGGCGCGGCAGGCGACGAGGCAGGCGTTGCAACCGATGCACGAGTTGAGATCGACCGAGAGGCCCCACTGGAGATCGCCGGTGAGAGGGGGATTCGGATAGATGGAGACCGGCTTCGGCAGGTCGCCATCCATCTCGGCAGCGAAGTTGGGCTCCGCCTTGAACTGCTCGAGCGTTCCCTCGCGGGCGAGGTTGCGCCCCTCCATGTGCTCGTGCTCCTGCGTGCGGGCGAAGGAATATGGGCTCTTCGGCAGATGCGCCACCTTCACTCCCGTGCGGAAGCAGAGCGTCGAGGAATTCCTGAGCCGGTAGGCGTCGAAGCCGACCTGATCCATCACGTGGGAGAGACCTTCGCGACCATACCCGAGCGCGATGCTGACCGAGCGGTCGGCCTGACCAGGAGCAATCAGCGCGGCGGCCTCGATCGTGCGGTCGCCCGCGGAGAGCTTCACAAAGTCGCCATCCTTGATCCCGAGCGCCCGGGCATCGGCGGGGCTGACAAGGGCGGCGTTGTCCCAGACAAGCTTGGTGACGAAATCGGGTGTCTCCTGCAGCCAGGAATTGTTTGCGTAGCGGCCGTCGTCGACAGAGGAACTGCGGAGGAAGACGACCTCGAAATCGGTGTTGCTCTCGGCCTTGGCCGACTGGACGGCGGAAAGCGCGGCCGACTGATTGAAGGAAGGAGCGGCGAGTGGCCAGGCGGTGCCTGCGGCGAAGCCGTTCTTCAGGAACGTCTGCCACGCCGCGTCGGAGGAGTCCTTGGAGTAGCCGCTGAACGAGGCGCGAACCGCGGAGGGGCCGTCGACCTTCTCACCCGCGAGCGCGGCAAGAATCTCAATCGCGGAGATGCCGTTCCAGAGCGGGAGGATCATCGGCTGGACGGGCGAGACCGTGCCGTCAAGCGAGCGGGTGTCGCCCCAGCTCTCGAGATAGTGGGCGGCGGGCACCTGCCAGTGGGTCACCTTGCCGGTCTCATCGGCGAAGAGCGAGAGGTGGAGCGTCTCGGGAACGGCGGCCAGCAGATTCGGGAAGTCGAGCGAGGCGGGGGCGGTGTGGACGGGATTCCCCCCGAGGATCAGGAGCGTCTTGACCGAGCCGGCCTTCATGGCGGCGCAGAGGTCGGCGAGCGTCGCGGTGGGCTTGGCACCGGTCTGACGGACGGAAACCGTGGCGCCGAGATTGCCGAGGGCGGCGTTGATCCCGATCACAAGGCCGCGGAGGGCGCTGGACTGCTGGACTCCAACAAGCACAAGGCTCTTCCCCTTCGCGGAGACGAGGTCATCGGCCACTCCCTTGATCCAAGCAGGATCAAACGAAGCTCCGCTGACGGGATAGGCGGCGGCAAGCGCCTTCAAATTGGAGTCGCCGGTCTTCGCAGCAATGGCCTTCGCCACGGCCACGGCGAAGTCCCCGTACTCGGAAGCACGCACCCGGATGCGGTGGTCGGCCATGCCGCCGGTGAGGGAGAATCCGTTCTCCGCGACATAGAGACGGTTCATCGTCCCCTTCGGATCACGACGCTTCGCAAAGCCGTTCGCGTAGCCGAATCCATTCTCGGCGGGGTTCAGGAAATCGCCGCCGATCGAGAGGATGACATCGGCCTTGGTGAAATCACACGCGGGGCGCGCACCCGCTCCGAGCATGGCGTCGAAGGCCGCCTCGGCCTCGCGCGAAGAGATCGCCTCGTCCTGCACCCAAAGCATCTTGGGGAACTGGGTGGCCAGCGCGGCGCGCAGGCGCTCGATGGTCGGGGAGTTCTCCTTGCCGACGAGGATCGCGAGGCCGTCGCCGCCGTTGGATCCCGCGGTGGCGCGGATCTTGGCGAGGAGGTTATCGAGATCGCCGCGACCTACGGTCAGGGAATCGTGCTTGATATCCTTGGAGCGGTTCGGATCGTAGAGGTTGAGGACGGAAGCCTGCGCAAAGACATCGGTCGAGCCGTTGCTGAGCGGGTGGAGCGGATTCCCCTCGATCTTGGTGGGACGGCCATCGGTGGTGGTGACGATGACCGGCACGGCACCCGCCGGAGTCGGCATGGAGCTGGCGTAGTAGAGGAACTTGCCGGGGACGGTCCACTCGGCGCTCTTGGCGAAGGGGACGAGGTGCGCCTCGGGACGGCGGCATCCGGTGAGACCCACGCCGGTGATCGCGGTGGCGGCCCCCATGAGGCGGACGAAATCACGGCGGGAGAGACCTTCGGTTCCTTCACGGCCGGAGGCCTCATCCGTGAACTCGCGGGCGAGATCCTCGTTGAACGCCGCGGAATTCTCACGCTCCCCCTGGCTCCTCCAGAGGGTCGGCTTCGCGTCACGCGGGGGATGTTGGAAAATCTTTTTCATCGGTGGCAGCCTCCGCAATTGACGGGTGGGTTGACCTTCCACTCCTCCTTGAACTTGGTGCCCAGCTCACGCTGCGCGGCGGCCGAGGAGGGGTGCCAGTTCATGTTAAAGATCTCCGAGGGAGGACGGAGGAAATTCTCGGGGGCGCGGTGGCAGTCGAGGCACCACTTCATACTGAGCGACTCGGCCTCGTAGACCACGCTCATCTCGTTGACAGCACCGTGGCAGCTGTAGCAGCTCACGCCGCGGTTCACGTGGACCGCGTGGTTGAAGTAGGCGTAGTCGGGAAGCCTGTGGATCTGCACCCAGGGGATCGGCTGGCCGGTCTTCCAGCTCTCGCGCACAGGGGCGAGGCGGGGGCTGTTGGGCAGGATCTTCCCCTCGCCGTGGCAATTGATGCAGGTCTGGGTGGCGGGGAGATTCGAATGGCCGGCCACCTCGACGAAGCTGTGGCAGTAGCGGCAGTCCATGCCTAACTGCTTCACGTGCAGGGCGTGAGAGAAGGGAACCGGCTGGTCGGGCTGGTAGCCGACACGGGTGTACTTGGGGGTGAAATAGTACCAGATTCCCAGGGTGACGGGCGCCCCGACAATCAGCACGCAGACCAGCAGCTGGATCGGGAGCCAATTGGCCCATCTTGGGAAAAAATTCGACATTCGGGTGGATTCAAAGGCCCGGATGGAGGAATTCGCAGGCCGGAACAGAGTAGAAAGATGGCCGTCGAAGGCAAGAAATTTGCCTTGGAAAATCAGCGGCGGATTTTGAATATGGAACTCAGGAAGTCGGGAAAAAGAAACTGTCTGTGTTGGCTCATTCCAACGATGGGGCCTGACGCTGAACCACTTTGCTTTTTCATTCCTCATTTCGCCTTCTTCTCGCGGGGAAATCCTCCTGAGTTCCTGAGTTCCTGAGTTCCATATTTTTTCCTCTTCACTAGGCTGAAAACCCATTTCCTGTTTGCCCCGATGAGAAATCCCGCCACAGCCCTGCTTGCTCTGTTCCTTTCGATCGCCCTGCTTCAGGGCACCCCGACACCGCAGACCAACCTCCCGAAGGCCACCCTCACCCTTGGGGCCCATTCCCTCACCGCCCAGATCGCAGCCGATGATGCCTCCCGCGAGCGGGGTCTCATGTCCCGCACCAACCTCGCCGAAAACGAAGCGATGGTCTTTGTCTTTCCCTCCCCCCAGCCCGTCGCCTTCTGGATGAAGGATACGCCGACACCCCTCTCCATCGCCTACGTCGGCCCCTCGGGAAGGATCTTCGAGATCCACGATCTCAAGCCTTTTGACGAGACCGCCGTCCCCAGCGCCTCCCAGGCCGTCACCTACGCCATCGAAACGCCGCAAGGCTGGTTCACCAAACACGGCATCATCGCCGGCAGCACCGTCAGCGGCCTGCCTTCAGCCAGCACCGCAAAGTAAAAACCCCGCTCTGTTTTAGAAAGCGGGGTTCTCTGAAGATCCAGCTTCTGACCTAACAGTCTAAAAGCCTACAGCCTAACAGCCTGTTTGATGGCGACTGTGTCGCCATCAAACCTTCAGTTCTTCGTTCGTCTGCGCATTCGCCACGATGAACTTCTCGACGTGCAACGTCGGGTCGGACTTGAAGGTGAGTCGGCCGGCATACTTGCGCTCGATGTCGATCAAGAGATCCTCATCCTCGGTGCGGAGTCGGCTGAGGAGTTCGGGATGGACGGCGACTCGGAACTCGTGGATCTCCTCCTGATGGCGCTTCATCAAGGTGTGGAGCGCACGCTGGAGCTCAACGCTCATGGTCATCTGGCTCTTCACGACACCCTTGCCGTGGCAGTAGGCGCAGTTGGTGTAGAGGGAGCTGGAGAGGCTCTCCTGGGCGCGCTGGCGGGTCATTTCCATGAGGCCGAGCTGGGAGATCGGAAGGACGTGAGTGCGGGCCTTGTCTCGGCGCAGGCGGTCGCGCATGCGCTGGTAGACGGCTTGCTGATCCTTGCGGTTCTTCATGTCGATGAAGTCGACGACGATAAGCCCGCCGATGTTGCGGAGACGGAGTTGGCGGGCGACCTCGTCGGCCGCCTCGAGGTTGGTCTGCAGGATGGTCTTATCCATGTCCTTGCTTCCCTTGTTGCGGCCGGTGTTCACGTCGACGGCGATCATCGCCTCGGTCTCGTCGATGACGAGGTAGCCACCGCACGGGAGCCAGACCTGGCGGAGGAAGGCGTTGTCGATCTGGGTCTGGACGGCGAAGTTGTCGAAGATCGGCTTCTGGCCGCTGTAGAAGTGGATCGATTTCTTGGCGCGCTTGGAGATCTGACCGACCAGCTCCTGCATGCGCTCGGCCGCCTTGATGTCGTCGACATGGACGGCGTCGACGTTCTCGGTGAGGAGGTCGCGCACGGTGCGGTCGACGAGATCGGGCTCGAGGATGAGCGTGCTGGCGGCGGGTTTCTCCTTCATCCCCTTCTCCACCTCGCGCCACTGGTCGAGGAGGAATCCGAGGTCGCGGACGAAGAAGCGGGCCTTCTGCCCCTCGCCCGCGGTGCGGATGATGATGCCCATCCCCTCGGGGAGGGTGAGTTCGGTGAGAATCTTGCGGAGGCGTGCGCGCTCCTTGGGATCCTCGATCTTGCGCGAGATGCCGCACTGGTCGTTGAAGGGCATGAGGACCATGTAGCGGCCAGCCATCGAGATGTTCGTGGTGATGCGGGGGCCCTTGGTGCCGATCGGCCCCTTGGTGACCTGGACCATCATCTCGCTGCCGACCGGGTAGACATTGGGGATGTCCTTGGCGGTGAGCTTCTTCTTGGAGGGGGCCTGCTTGCCCGAGCGCTGGACGGCCTCGATGCCGCTGTCGAGGGCGGCGGGGATGGCATCCCAGAAGTGGAGGAAGGCGTTTTTCTCGAAGCCGATGTCGACGAACATCGCCTTGAGCCCGTGCTCGATGTTGCGGATCTTCCCCTTGAAGATGCCGCCGACGATGTTGCGCTCGCTGTCGCGCTCAATGGAGTACTCCTCCAGCTTGCCGTCCTCGAGGAGGGCGACGCGTTTTTCGAGTTTCTCGCAGCTGACGACCAGCTCGATGCGGGGGCCTGATTTTTTCACGCCTAGGAGGCGCTTGACGGTGTCGATGATGCTCATGATGGATAGGTGTATAGGGGTTAAGGCTGAAGGCTGTTAGTTGTGAGGGGTTGAAAGGGCGAAGGATGAGACCTGAAACTTGAAACCTGAATGACTGCGGAAGGCAGTGATCCTCGGTGAAAAGCGTCGACCGTGAATGAATATCTTGGGTTGGGAGGTTGGCTTGCGTGTGGGTGATTTGGAAATTTCTTTTCAGGTTTCTAGTCTCAGGTTTCAGGTTTCCGATTCCCTAATTCGATTGCTTGGGAACGGCGGAGCGGCCTCCGCCCAGGAAGTTGAAGAATTTCTGCAGGCCGCCCGGCTGCTGCTTCGTCCGGTTGTTGGCACGGCTGTCGGCCTCCTCGCGGATGTCGGGCTTCGCGCCCGAGGTGCCCTGACCCGACTCGCCGCCGGGCATGTCGGAATCGGCGGGCGTATCCGGCACGGCCTCGGTGTCGGTGCCGTACTGGGAGGGGAACTCCTTCGAGAAATCGATGCCGGCGAGGTGCTGGAAGTTCCCCTGCGCGGGAGCAAGCGCCTCGAGCTTAACCTCCTGCCCCCCCTCCATGGCGAAGATCTGCTCAAGGATCTTGGCGGCGATGGGGGCGGAGACGGAGCCGCCCGACTTGGCTCCCTGCACGAAGACGCAGACGACGTAGCGCGGATTGTCATAGGGAGCGAAGCAGAGGAACCAGGTGTGGTTGTCCTTCTCGCGGCCGCGCCAGAACTGCGCAGTGCCGGTCTTGCCCGCGACGACATAGTTCTTCAGGCGCGCCTTGGAGGCGGTGCCTCCGTCGGCATTGACCACCTTCCACATCCCCTTGCGAACCTTCTCGATCTGCTCGGCGGTGAAGCCTCCCTCCTTGGTGATGTCGGCCTGGACCTTCACGGGATCCTGCTTGAGGATGGTTCCGTCCTGGGCGACGACCTTGTCGATGAGGCGCGGTTGGTAGACGGTGCCGCTGTTGGCGACGGCCATCGCGACCATCGCCATCTGAAGCGGGGTGGCGAGGACGTATCCCTGGCCGATCGAGACGTTCGCCGTGTGACCGGGGCTCCAATGCTCGCGCGGGTAGTTCTGCGCCAGCCATGATGGGCCGGGGAGAATGCCGGAGGCGACGTTGTTGAGGGGGAGATCCGTTTTCTTCCCGAGCCCGAGCATCCCGCCGACCGCGTCGATCTGGTCGATCCCGGCGGCGTTGCCGTACTGGAAGAAGTAGGCGTTGCAGGAGTTCTTGATCGCCTCGCTCAGATCCTGATGCCCGTGCGGCGGCTTCTGCGGCTTGGCGGTGAGCACCCAGCACTTCATGAACTTGTCGCCGTACTGGACGCCGCCGGAGCAGTCGAACTCCTTGCCGCCGACCCCGGCGCGGAGTCCGGCCAGCGCGGTGCAGAGCTTGAAGGTGGAACCGGGGGCGTAGGCGTTGATCGCGCGGTTCATGAGCGGATCGGTCTGATCCTTGGCGAGTTTTTCCCAATCGGCCTTGGAGATGGAGGGGACGAACTGGTTCGGATCGAACGAAGGAACGCTGGCCATCGCCAGGATCTCGCCGCTGTTCGGGTCAAGGACCACCGCCGCGCCGCGGCCGACGACACGCAGCGCCTTCTCGACGATCTGCTGGATGCGGGCGTCGATCGTGAGGCAGACCTTGGCTCCCTGCTTCGGTTCGATGCGGGAGGTCTCCCCGTCGATCACGCCGTGGGCGTTGCGCTGGAGGAAGCGGGTGCCGGGCGTGCCGCGCAGCACGTCGTCGTAGGCCTCCTCGATCTGGGCCTTCCCCTCGATGTCGGGCTGGTAGAAGTTGAACTGCGACGCCTCCTCCTTGTTGATTTCCTTGGGGACGCCGACATAGCCGAAGAGGTGCGGGGCAAGCGCCCCGTAGACATAGTGGCGCACTGGCTTGAGCGTCACGGTGACGCCGGGCAGATCGAGGTTATTCTCGCTGAAACGCGCCATCGTCTCGAAGTCGAGATCCTGCCGGTAGACGAAGGGGACCTCCGCATTGTCGCGGTAATGGACCTGCAGCTTGCGCGTGTTGTAGTCGCCCGCCAGGCCGAGCTTCTCGAGGCGCGGCACGATCGACTCGTTGACGATCTTCACGATGTCGGCCTCTTCCTTGAGCGCCCGCATGCCGTGATCGAGACCCCAGTACCTGCGCTTCGGGACGGAGCCGTGCTCCTCCTTCCAGGCTCGGACGATGTCGGGAAGGTAGAACTCCACCTCCATGCTCGCGCGGTTCTCGACGAGAGGGATGCCGTTGCGGTCGCAGATCTCGCCGCGCACCGCGGGAAGACGGACGGTGAGTTGGGAGTGTCCCTTGATGCGGGCCTTGTAGGCGGGCCCCTTGATGATCTGGACATACCACATCCGTCCGATGAGCAGGAGCATCGCGGCGGCGATGACGCCGGCGATGACCGCGATTTTCCGGAGGGTGTCGTCGAGTTTCATCGCTCTTCCGGGTTGTCAGAAGCCTAAGCCCGGTGCTTTTGGCGGCGCCTGGGCATCGGGCGCCATCGGCACGAGGGAACGCAGCAGCAGGTAGAGAAGCGGCGCCAGGAAGAGTGCGGCCGCGGAGGGGAGGATGATCTTGAGCACCACGCCGAAATCCACCGGAAACCCTCCGCGTGTGATGCAGAGCACGAGGAACTCACACGCGAGCATCGTGAAAGTCACCAAGGCGCTCCCGAAGGCATGCAGCTCCCAACGCAGTCCATGGGTCGCCTCGCTGGTCATCTGCAGAACGATCGCCCAGCAGAGGAAGAACACAACCGGCATGGTCAGCCCCATCTCCGTCTGGCCCGACTGGATCTGGAGCAGGGGGAGTCCCTGGACCAGCGCGGTGGCCAGCGCGAACCAGAGAGCCCGAACAAGCGGCAACGCCAGCACGCCGAAGGTGAAGATGACGGGAAGCAGGAGCAACCGCTCCTGAGCCGGCGGAATCCCCGGCAGCAGATCCTGAATCACCGAGGAGAGCGGCAGCAGAACCAGCAGGATGATGAAGAGGATCGCCTGGCTCATTTCGCCCCGGTGACGACAAAGAGTTCCTCGATGCTGCTAGGATCGGCAGCGGGCTCGAGGACGGCTTCGCCGTCAAGTTCGCGGGCATGAAAGCTTTTCACCGTGCCGAGTGCGATTCCCGAGGGGAAGATCCCCCCGCTCACTCCCGCCGTGTAAACTTTCTGCCCGGGCTGAAGATCAGCCAGTTTGCTCAAAAAGGTCATCTGCAACTCCCCTCCCGGACTGCGCATTCCCGCGCAGATACCCTGCTCCTTGGTTCCCTCCACCTTGGCTGCAACCTTGCAGTTCTCATCCGTCACGAGCATCACCTCGGAGATGGTGCTTGAGACAGCCGTCGTCTTTCCAACCAGCCCCCGGTCGGTGATGACCGGCATGTCGGGGGCGATCCCGTCCTTGGAACCCTTGTTTATCTTGATCGTGCTCCACCACGCGCCGGCGTCGTGGCCGAGGACCACGGCGGGAACGAGCCGGAAGGAGGAGCGCTCGCGGTAGCCGAGCACCTCGCGAAGGTGATCGTTGTCCCGCTGGAGGTCGCGGAGACCGTTGTTCTCCGCACGCAGCTTGCGGTTCTCCGCAAGGACACGCTCGTACTCACCCTGGAGCTGGTCGAGCGTCATGAGGTCCTTGCCGAGACTTCCGAGGGAACTCTTCACGGCACCTCCTGAGCGGGCGACAGGCGAGAGAAACCCTAGCAGTCCCGACTGCAGGTGCGAGAGCGTGCCGGCCTCCAGCATGCAGAACGCCACGACCACGACGGCGAGCAGGACGAGTGCTGCGATCTGGAGTTTTTTCATGCTGAGCGGTCCTTTCTGGATCCGGTTCTCATGGTCCTGGTTCTGGTGGGGATGGCTTCAAACACACCCCGCGGGGCGGCTCTCTGCCCGGCCGGATCAGGCCCGCGGGCGATCCGCGGCGGCCACGGCGCGCAGGAACTCGATCTCCTGAAGAGCCTTGCCCGTTCCCTCGGCCACGGCGCTGAGGGGATCCTCGGCGACATGGACAGGGAGGCCGGTTTCCTCGGCGATGAGCTTGTCGAGACCGCGGAGCAGGGCGCCGCCGCCGGCAAGGACGACGCCTCGGTCGACCAGATCGGCGGAGAGTTCGGGCGGGCAGCGCTCGAGCGTCGTGCGGATCGCCTCGATAATGCGGGCCACGGGCTCGGCGAGTGCCTCGCGGATCTCCGTGGAGGTGATGGTGATGGTCTTGGGAAGTCCGGCGACCTGATCGCGGCCCTTCACCTCCATGGTCATCTCCTTTTCGAGGGCATAGGCGCTTCCGAGGCGGAGCTTGATCTCCTCGGCGGTGCGCTCGCCAATCAGGAGGTTGTAGGCACGACGGAGGTACTGGACGATCGACTCGTCGAACTCATCACCGGCGACCTTGACGCTGTTGGGGACGACGATTCCGGCGAGGGAAATGACAGCCACCTCGGTGGTGCCTCCACCGATGTCGATGATCATGCTGGCGGCGGGATCGGTGACGGGAAGACCGACGCCGATCGCGGCGGCCATCGGCTCCTCGATGAGATAAACCTCGCGGGCGCCGGCGTGCATGGCGGAGTCCTTGACCGCGCGCTTCTCCACCTCGGTGATGCCGCTCGGAACGGCGATCACGACGCGGGGACGGACAAACCGGCGCTGGCCGTGGGCCTTCTGGATGAAGTGGCGGAGCATCGCCTCGGTGATCTCGAAGTCGGCGATGACACCGTCCTTGAGGGGGCGGATCGCGGTGATGCTGCCGGGCGTGCGGCCGAGCATCCGCTTGGCCTCGTCGCCGACGGCGAGAACCTGGGTGGTGCCGGCCTTGACGGCGACGATGGAGGGTTCGCGAAGCACGATCCCCTTGTCCTTGACGTAGACAAGAGTGTTGGCGGTGCCGAGATCGATGCCGATGTCACTGGAGAAAAATCCGAAGAGTGAGTTGAACATGGTGATGAATGGGTTGCTGAAGATGGGCGTGAGATGAGTGGAGCGCTACGACAAGCGGGAACGGGGTTTTTTCTCTGATGAGAGGCAAAAATCCGGATCTTCCGAACGCGGTTGCAATCTGAAGCTGCATTAATGAAATAAGAGAAGGAGGATAGCGCGTCAAGCACCCCCTCCCTGACACTCTCTCCTCCCATCCGGATCGGCAAGGTTGGCAAGCGGGCCGATTTTGCGTGAATCGCCCGCACCGCCCTCCTATCCTCCCCTCTTATGGCCAGCATCTTCGGCACCCTGTTCCGCGTCTCCACCTGGGGGGAATCCCACGGCGGAGGGGTCGGCTGCGTCATCGACGGCTGCCCTTCACGCCTCCCGATCACCCCCGAGGAGATCCAGATCGAGCTCGACCGTCGCCGCCCCGGCCAGAGCGACATCGTCACCCCGCGGCAGGAGGAGGACACATGCCGCATCCTCTCCGGCGTCTTTCAGGGAAAGACCCTCGGCACCCCGATCCTGGTCGCCGTCGACAACAAGGATGCCCGCCCCTCGGCCTACACCGAGATGGAGACGATGTTCCGTCCCTCGCACGCCGATTTCACCTACCAGTCGAAGTACGGCATCCGCAACTGGGAGGGGGGAGGCCGCTCCTCCGCCCGCGAAACCATCGGACGCGTCGCCGCCGGCGTCGTCGCCCGCAAGGTTGTCCGCACCCTGCACCCCGGCTACGAGTGCGTCGCCTGGGTACGCTCCATTCATGACATCGACTCCTCGGTCGACGCGGCAATCGTCACGACCGCCGAGGTCGACGCCACCCCCGTGCGCTGCCCCGATCCCGCGGCCGCCGGGAAGATGATCGAGCGTATCAAGGAAGTCCGCTCCCAGGGTGACAGCATCGGCGGTGTCATCGAGTGCGTCGTCCGCGGCGTCCCTGTCGGGCTTGGCGAACCGGTTTTCGACAAACTCGAAGCCGACCTCGCGAAGGCGATGATGAGCCTGCCGGCCACCAAGGGATTCGAGATCGGCAGCGGCTTTTCCGGCACACGCCAGACCGGAAGCGAACACAACGACGCCTTCGTCATGGAAGCCGGGAAGGTTCACACCACCACCAACCGCTCCGGCGGCATCCAGGGGGGCATCAGCAACGGCGAGCACATCTTCTTCCGCGTCGCCTTCAAGCCAACCGCCACGATCGCCAAGTCCCAGCAGACCGTCACCGTCTTGGGCGAGGCGGCGGAGCTTGCCGCCCGCGGCCGCCACGACGCCTGCGTCCTGCCACGCGCCGTCCCGATGGTCGAGGCCATGGTGAATCTCGTTATCTGCGACCATCTGCTCCGCCAGCACGGCCAGAATGTCCTCTCCTGATTTTGCTTCCTTGGCGGACGCTCTCCGCGAGCGACTCGCCGTCATCGCCGACCACGCCCACCGCGACCGCGATCAGGCCGGACACCTCCAGCGACTCATCGAGGCCTCGGGACGCATCGACGCCTTGATCGTAGGACTCCCCACGCAGGAACTCGATCCTCAGTTCCGCCACTACTTGGAGAAAAAGAGCTACGACAAAGCCCTCGCGTGGATCGAGGGCGCCAGAGGCGCAGGTAAATAGGCTGAAGGCTATTAGGGCGGAGACCCATGCCTTGTCCTAACAGTCTAATAGGCTGCAGCCTAACAGCCTTGTATCGCTGCCTTTCGGCAGCGATACTGCGGTCATGGACTCCCTGATCCGCATCCTCAAACAGAATTCCGCGATTCCCCGCGCCGATCTCGCCCGCCAACTCGGCATGAGCGAGGCGGCTGTGGCTGCCAAGATCGCGAAACTCGAGGCTGACGGAACGATCCTCGGCTACCATGCCGTCATCAACCGCGAGAAGCTGGATGCCGACACGGTCACCGCCGTGATCGAGGTGCGCGTGACCCCCGAGCGCGAGGGTGGCTTCGACCGCATCGCCAACCGCATCGCGGGATTCGAGGAAGTGGAGAGCGTCTACCTGATGAGCGGCGGCTACGACCTGCTGGTCATTGTCGACGGACGCTCCCTGCGCGAGGTCGCCTCCTTCGTGGCCGACAAGCTCAGCACCATCGAGGCCGTCCAGTCGTGCGCGACCCGCTTCCGCCTCAAGACCTACAAGGAGAACGGCGTGCTCCACACCGCCGAGGAGGCTCCAGAGCGCCTCTCGGTGACTCCCTGAATCTTCAGGGGGTTAAGAACAAGAGGGTCATGACCAGTTCACGCATCGCATCGCATGTCCGCGACATCCCCCGTTCGGGGATCCGCGACTTTTTTGAGATCGTGCAGTCGATGAAGGAGGTCATCTCCCTCGGCATCGGC
>Ga0114964_10001936_pt1 | contig 14840 bp, 11 predicted proteins | sample C_131016_MF_Meta_FD_92638 | JGI IMG/M metagenome (GOLD analysis project Ga0114964, IMG submission 92638) | Freshwater microbial communities from Lake Croche, Canada to study carbon cycling - C_131016_MF_MetaG | ecosystem: Environmental > Aquatic > Freshwater > Lake | place: Lake Croche, Canada... | reverse complement strand
GGAAATGTTCACTGAAAAAGGAACGAGTAACATCATTTTTCTAGATGAATACAATTCTAAAACTAAAGAGCGTGAATTGTTTTGGCAAAGAGTGAATTTGGAAACCAGTGAAAAGTCAAAACCAGCTTTAATAACTTCGATGCCAACGAGAAACTCCTCGTATTTTATTTCTCAATCGCCAAATAAATCGTTTTACGCCGTTTATAAACAATATAATTTTGATAAAAAAATCAATGAAAAAGTTAATGTAACTTTAATTGACAAAGACTTTAACGTAATTAGAGAAATTTCATTTGAATCACAATATTTAAATAGAACACAAGCGGAGCCAAAATTATTTGTTTCCAATCAAGGAACTGTTTTTGTGATTAAAGAAATTGAATTGCAAAAAATGAAACCATTCAAAACTGTTTTTTATTGGGATGGAAATGGAACTACCATGCAAGAAACAAGCTTGAAGTTTGATAATGATTATCAAATTTACCAATTGAAAGGCCAATTTAATGGCGATGATTTTTATATCCACGGTTTGTACACTAGAATTGGATCTAAAGGAGTTCAAATGTACGGTGGCGGACTTCCTGCAGCAGGAATATACGCTGCAAGATTCAACGGAAAAGGAGAGAAAAAATACATTGAAGCCAACGAAACCGGAGAGATTCCTGGTTTGAATTTGAAAGACTTTACCTTTGACGGAATCAAAACTTGGCTTTTTGCCGATAAAATGTTCTTATTGCAAAAAAACAAACCACCCGTTCCTGGAGCAGGTTCTTACAATTTTGAAAAAGACAATTTCTATTCGAATACCGCTTTTGTTTTCGGAAAACTAGATAATGAAACGGGAAAACTAGAATGGAAAAAAGAAGTAAAATACGACGAACCAAATACAACAAATGATAATGGTACGTACCTTTCTTATTTACCGATATTGAATAACAACCAACTTATAATTTTATACAACGATACTCAAAAAACGAAAATCGATCGTTATGTAATGGACGACAGATTTACGGCATTTGACACTTATGATGCTCAAGGAAATTTAATTTCAAACACCCTAATTCCTGAGACTGGATTGGAATTAAAATACAGATATAATTATGGTTTTGATGAAAATTTCGATTTAGACACTAGTTTTTTGGTTAAAATTAAAGACGAAAAATACATCGTTAGAGCAAAATCAGGAAGTAACGAGAAATTTGGTTATTTAACTTTTTAATTTTATGAAAAAAAACGTCTTATTAATCGCATTACTATTTGCTTTAAGCACAATAAATGCACAGAATATTCAAAATATTGGAGTTTCATTTAACCAGACTTTATATCCTAAAAAAACATTGCCTGCGAACATAAAAAATTATGCTGTAACGGTTACAACGCCTTATTTAAAAGACGACAGTACTTTTAGAAAAATAGCAGAAGACAAATACCAAGCGGATCTTAAAAACTATCCAAACGTTATTGCTGAAGCAAAGAAAAGGTTTGTTGAAGTTGAAATGGTAAACTATAATGTTAAACTTGAAGAAGCAAAAGAACGTTATAAATTGGAATCGGATCAATTCAATAAAATGTCAACTCTAGAACGATTGGCATTGATTGATAAAAAACCAGTATTGCAATATCCGCCAAAACCTGTTTATTTTGATCCTCCAGTTCCAAGATTAGAATCAATCAATGTTGGAGATGTGATTATTTACAATCCCGAAACTTTAGCGAAATCTTACGTTAAATTATATGGTTTTGGAGATGGAAATGATGGACTTCAAATTAAAATTGATTTCAAAGGGTTTGAATATGTAGAGCCTGTTGCTTCATTAGTGAATGTTGAAAACTACAATCCTCAAACAAAAGAGAAATTTTACACCAAACAAACACAATTTGTAACAAAATACAGACATCCTACGATGCTTCAAGTGAGTATTGAAGGTAAAAATTTATCGTCGGGGATATTTCAAGGAACAAGTGAATATCAAACAAAAGCTACCAGTTCTAAACCCACTCGATTGTATATTGAAAGACAAGAAATTGAATCGATAATGTCACGAATTAACCAATATTTGAATGACCAATACGGTTATATTACCGTTTCTCGTTATGCAACCGTGTTTACAGTAAAAAACCGAAAAGGAGAATACGATGATGTTGAAAAAGCAAGAGATTTTGCACTATCGGGATATAAAAATTATACTGAACATCAAGAAGATGCAGTTAAAGATTTAGCAAATGCAATTGTTATTTGGGAAAAAATAATGACCGAAGTCAATTATGACGACAGCAAAGCTAGAATTGATGAAAAAGTAGGAACAGCTATGTTGAAGAACATTATTTTTGCTAGTATTATTACCAATGAATTTGAAAAAGCAACTAAATATTTAACCGATTTCAAGTCACTGCGATTAAGTTATGATGACAAGCAATTTGCTGATACTCATGAAAAAATGGCTGCCGAATTGAAATCGAGATTTGTCGGAAAATAATTTTTATATTATACATATGTCTGTTTTAATTTAAAAAATGATTTAAATCGTGATATAAATAAATTTTTATACATTTAAGAAAAAAAATGTATTATTGCATTAAATTAAATGTTAAGATAAGATATGTAAAAAAACACCCATATATTGTCCAATATTATTCCATTAAAAATGAAAAAAACATACACTATAGCTTTCTTTTTTTTTATTACTACTAACATAATATATTCTCAATCAAAAGAAGATGTAACTAAAATTGTTGGTAGTTATGATCTTTCAAAAATTAAAGAATTACAATCAGATTTAAAGAAAAAAACAACTTTAGAAAAACAAAAAGCGGAAGCGGCAGCCAAAATTAATAAATGGCCAATTCGCACTGTTAATAAAGACGGTTCCATCAGTGAATTAATGAAATTGACACCTGATGGTTTCCCAATTTACTACACAAACAATAATGCTAATGCAGCTAAATCTACTAGAGCTAACCATTTAAATACAGGAGGGTCCTTAGGACTAAACCTTAATGGACAAGGAATGGTGGCTCGAGTTTGGGATGGTGGAACAGTGAGAAGTAGTCATAATTTATTTTCAGGTCGAGTTACAGTTGTTGATGACCCTTCAAGTATAATCTACGCTTCTCATTCTACCCATGTTACAGGTACAATTATGGCGTCAGATGCTTTTGCAAATACCAAAGGGATGGCCTACATGGCTCAAGCAAGAACATTTGAGTGGACAGATGATAATTCTGAGGCGTTATCAGAAGTTCAATTAGGAATGTTGCTTTCGAATCATTCTTATGGCGTTCCGATTACAGGTTCAACTGGAACAGTTTTGCCTTCCTGGTACATTGGATCCTACACCACAGATGCTAAAGATTGGGATGAAATTGCTTATGTTTCACCTTATTATCTGGCTGTTGTTTCTGCAGGAAATGACGGCCTTAGCAATGCAAACCCAGACCCACTTGCGTTCGGTTTTGACAAATTAGTTGGGAATAAAGTTTGTAAAAACAATATGGTTGTAGCCAATGCTCAAGACGCAGTGGTTGCAACAAATGGAACACTAACAAGTGTTTTAATAAACACGTCCAGTAGCCAGGGGCCAAGTGACGATTATAGAATTAAGCCAGACATTACGGGAAACGGTACCAGTGTTACATCTACAAATAGCACTAGTGATTCTGCAACAACAACTATGACTGGTACCTCTATGGCTTCTCCAAATGTAGCTGGAACCCTTTTACTTTTACAACAACATAGTAAAAACTTGACAAACAGCTTTATGAAAGCAGCTACCCTAAAAGGATTGGCTTGCCATACAGCTGATGATGCAGGAAACATTGGACCAGATCCAGTTTTCGGATGGGGATTGTTGAATGCTAAAAAAGCAGCTGAAACTTTAACCGGAAATGGATTGACATCTTGGGTTTCAGAAGAGAATTTAAATCAAGGTCAATCTTCTACTGTTGTAGTTAAAGCCAGTGGAACAGAACCTTTGATAGCATCAATAACTTGGACTGATGTACCTGGATTAGCTAATTTAGGAAACCTTCCAGCTAATGACGCAACTCCTGCTTTAATAAATGATTTAGATATTAGAATTACAAAAAATACAGTTACATATTTTCCGTGGAAATTAGATCGAACTGATTCAAGTTATGCCATTCAGTCAGGAGATAATGCAGTTGATAATGTTGAACAAGTCAAAATTGATACGCCAACAAATAGTAATTATACCATAACCATAAATCATAAAGGGGTATTACAAACTGGTAAACAAAACTACTCATTGGTAATTACAGGTGTAACTTCCTCTTTCTCAATAGTACCAACTTCAACAGATTTAACACTCTGTTCAAATGAAAATGCAGTTTACACATATTATTATAAACAAACAGGAAGCGGAACAACTACTTTTTCTCCAGTTGGTTTACCAATAGGAGCAACTGCTACATTTAATAATAGTTCATTGAGTGCTAATGGCACTATTACTATGACAATTTCTGGACTTTCAAATGTTGTTCCAGGAGAATACACTATTGGTATTCTTGGAAACAATGGAATTGAGACAGAAACAAGATATAAATTGCTAAAAATATACAATGCTACTTTTACTCCTGTACTATTAAATTCTCCAACTAATTTACAAACGGGACTTTCAACCTCAGTCAATTTAGTATGGAGCAGCCAATTTAATGCTGAATCCTATAATGTTCAAGTATCTACTGTATCCAATTTTAGCACTACAATATTTAATGCTACAGTTAGTAACAATAGATTTACAGCAAGTGGTTTGCTTCAAGATACCATTTACTATTGGAGAGTAACCCCTCTTAATCATTGTGGAACTGGATTGTCAGGAAATGCAACTGTATATAATTTTAAAACAGGAATACTTGTTTGCGGAACCGCCGTTTTTACTGCAACCGATTTTTCTCATGCTACTATTGCATCTGTAGCTAATTCTAGCGCATATGTTCCTGTAACTATTACAGGGGGTTACACTGTTGGTAATATGAAAGTAAACCTTAATTTAACCCATACCTACATTCAAGACATGACTATTTCTCTTGTTGGGCCAGCAAGTATAGGAAGTCCAGTAGTGATTTTATTTAAAGAAGCTTGCGGAGATAATGATAATATTGTTTGTACTTTAGACGACGCTGGTGAAGCTCCTCAATGCGCTGGAATTCCGTCTGTTTCTGGAATTATAGCCCCGTATCAAGCGTTAAATGCATTTAATACTTTGCCAGCAAATGGAGAATGGACGCTCCGAATTTCAGATCCATACAATGGAGATGGAGGAGTTGTTAACTCTTTTAGCATTGATATTTGTTACATCAACAATTCATTGGGATTAAATTCAAACAGTTTGACTAACGCTACCGTTTATCCAAACCCAACAAAAGACATTTTAAATATTGATATTCCTAAAGCAAGTGGGTCTTCAAAATTAAAACTTTATGATATACAAGGAAGATTTGTAATGGAAACATTGACAAATAACACTCATGAAGTAATGAATATTGAAAACTTACAAAGTGGAGTATATATGCTTTCAATTGAGAATGAAACCAATAAAACCTTCAAAAAAGTAATATTGAATAAATAACAAAAAGGGAACTCAAACGAGTTCCCTTTTAATTTGTACTATTTAAATTTTTGTTAAAGCTTAAACCTTTTCAATTTACAATCGTCTTATTACTATAACTTAAAATGAAATAAAATGAAAAAATTTGTGGTAGCTGCTTTATTAGTGGTTGGTGTTTCAGTGTTTGCTCAAGTTGAACAAAAGGAAAAAGAAGGAAAAGAACCGATGGAAAAAATGAATTCAGGGGATAGAGCTGAAAAAGGTTTAAAAAGAATGTCAAAACAACTCAATCTATCTGATGCTCAACAAAAACAAATGAAAGTTTTAATGACAGAGCAAGAAGCAAAAAAAGCTGATGCCAATTTCAAACCTAGCAAAGAAGATCGTTTGGCGATGAAAGAAAAAATAAGTAAAATTCTTACACCAGAACAAAACGAAACTTGGGAAAAAATTCAAGAAGAGAGAAAAGAGAAAATGAAAGAAAAAATAGAAGAAAAAAGAGCCGAAAGAAAGAATAAAAAAGAGGAAAAAGCAGAAAAAACTGAAGATAAATAATTTTTTATTTTTTTGTTTAAGAAAAATAATTTAAATTTGAATGAATTTAAATTTATTCTCATGAAAAAAATAATAATTGCCTGTTTTTTTATGTTAGCTGTTAGCATAACTGCAAACGCTCAGAACAAGAAAAAAACTACTGAAGCTGCTTCTAAAGAAGTTGTGAAACTAACTCCTGCTCAGGCGGGTAAAAAAGATGGTGTTGCCATTTCTGATTTTTTAGGACTTGACGAAAATATGACTGTTGCATTCAGTAATTTATTTGAAATGAAACACCAAATTATGCAAAGCGCTACAGAAACGAATGAAAGCAAAAAAGAAATGTCAAGAATTGTAGGTTTAAAAATTGAAGCTACCATTGACTCCAATCAACTTCAAAAATTAACAGCCAATACTGCACTTTACAATCAATTGTTGAGTACTGACGCTTTTGAAAAATAAAATCATTCGAATTAATTCATAAAAAAGGGCTTTCAACTTTGAAAGCCCTTTTTTTTATAGTGTTTTTGCCACTTTATCAATAGCGCTAACCGTATAATCTAAATCATCATAGGTTAAAGCATCTGAAATAAACCAAGTTTCATAGGCGGAAGGTGCTATATAAATTCCTTCGACTAATAAACCATGGAAGAATTTCTTAAAGGTTTCATTATCCCCTTTTGAAGCCGATTGAAAATCGTAAACGGGATTGGCATCAAAATGAACTGAAATCATAGATCCAAGACGGTTGATGGTAAATGAAATTCCATTTTCAGAAAGGGCTTTTTGAATTCCTTTTTCTAAATAAATTGTCTTTTCTGAAAGTCTTTGAAACACCGATTGATCTTCCTCTAAACAGGTCAACATTGCCAATCCTGCAGCCATGGCTAAAGGATTTCCTGACAATGTTCCCGCTTGATAAACGGGCCCTAAAGGAGCCAAGTAATTCATTATTTCTGCTCTAGCGGCGAATGCACCAACTGGCAACCCACCTCCTATTACTTTTCCAAAGGTAACTATATCGGCTTTTACATTCAGTAATTCCTGAACTCCACCTCTAGCCATTCTGAAACCGGTCATCACTTCGTCAAAAATTAATAAGATATTGTGCTCGTCGCAAATTTGACGTAGTCCCTCTAAAAAACCTTCCTTTGGAGGAATACATCCCATATTTCCAGCAACTGGTTCAATAATAATTGCCGCTATTTCACCCAAATTTGCTTTCACAAGAGTACTTACACTTTCAAAATTATTATAATTGGCTAACAACGTATCTTTGGCGGTTCCTTGAGTAACTCCAGGACTATTTGGAGAACCAAAAGTTACTGCCCCACTTCCTGCTTGAATCAAAAAGGAATCGGAATGCCCATGATAACAACCTGCAAATTTTATTATTTTATCTTTTTTGGTAAAACCACGAGCCAATCGAATAGCACTCATACACGCTTCTGTACCTGAATTTACAAAACGAATTTTATCAATTCCCGGAACCATTTTTATTGCTAAATCGGCAATTTTTGTTTCTATTTCCGTAGGCATTCCAAATGAAGTACCTAATTTGGCTTTTTCAATCACGGCATCAACAACGGGTGGATAGGCATGACCTAAAACCATTGGCCCCCAGGAATTAATGTAATCAATGTAGCGGTTGCCATCTTCGTCAAAAACATAAGCTCCTTTGGCGCTTTTCGCAAAAATAGGCGTGCCACCCACCGCTTTAAACGCTCTAACGGGTGAATTTACTCCTCCAGGAATTACTTTTTCTGCTTCCGCAAATAGTGCGCTGCTTCTTTTATATACCATTTTATTATTTTGAATTTATTCTATAATTAATAACTGCCCAACAGAAATTGCATTGTCGGAAATATTATTTTTTGACTTCAAATCATCGATAGAAATGTTGAATTTCTTAGAAATAGAATACATTGTGTCTCCTTTAATCACTTCGTATTCCTTTTTCATAATTACTGTTTGAGCTACAGGAACTAAATACTCTTTTCCCAAAACCTCAGCGTCATATTGATTCAAATGATATCTTTCAATAATACCAATTAACTTTTCTGGATATTTTGGATCTGTAGCATATCCGGCTGCTTTTAAACCTATTGCCCAACCTTTATAATCGTCTTTTTCTAATTTAAATAATGGCTCATACCATCTTCTGCTTTTCAAAAATAACGCATGATCATTATAGGATTCACTCGCTTGATTGTATTTTCTAAAGCACTCTTGCGCAGCATCATCGTCATATTTTACTGAAGGTCCATTCCAATCTAGATGACATTTAATCCCAAAATGATTATTTGCGATAGCGCTTAAAGGACCCGTTCCGGCACCCGATTCTAAAATTCCTTGCCCAAGGCAAATACTTGAAGGAATTCCGTATTGAACCATATTATTTTTGGCAATGGTTTTATACAAGTCTATGTAGGCCAAAACCATTTCTGTTGTGACTTTAACCCTTGTGGTTGCCTCTAAAATTTCCGTTTTAGGCTCGGATGTTTTTACAGAATCAGTTGAAACCACCACTGGATTAGTGTTATCTGTTGGTTTTACCACAAGCACTTTTGTTGGTGGTTTGTAGTTTTTTGATCTTGTAGTTTGAATTACAACTTTTCTGGAAGTACAACTTACAGCTAATAAAACGGTTAATAATAAGGCGATTTTTCTAATCATTGTATTATTATTTGTTGTGAATTTCTCTTTTTTAAATGGATATTCATTCCTTTTATTCCTTGAAGTCCGCCGGTGTGTATTGCCAAAATTTTAGCTCCTTCTGGAAAATACCCTTTTTTAATTAAATCTACTATTCCGAACATCATTTTTCCTGTATATATTGGGTCTAAAGGGATTTTAGTTTGCTGATAAAAATCATTTATAAAATAAACTAATTGTTCATTTATTTTTCCATAACCACCAAAATGATAATCGGTCACTAACTCCCAATTGGTTTTCACCGCAAATTTACGAATATCCTCCGACAAAAAATCACCTTTTAAAGAGGGAAATCCAATTATTTTTTGATGTAAATGAGATGAGTTTATTAAACCAGAAATCGTACCGCCTGTTCCAATGGAACAACAAACGTGCGAAAATTGAGAGTCTTCTTCGGTAAGTATTTCCTCACAACCTTTCACTGCCAATGAATTAGCTCCACCCTCAGGAATTAAATAAAAATCACCATAATCGTTTTTTGATTTTTCGATAAACAAATCAGTAGTTTTATTTTTATACTCTTCGCGAGATACAAATTGAAATTTCATGCCACATTCTTGGGCAAATTGTAACGTTGGGTTTTCAGAAATTTGAGATTCTAGCTCTTCTCCACGAATAATTCCTATAGTTTCAAAGTTGTTATCTTTTCCAGCATAAGCAACAGCCGCAATATGATTTGAAAATGCACCGCCAAAAGTGAGCAATTTGGTTTTCTTTTCTTCTTTTGCTTTAAGCAAATTGTATTTCAATTTCCTAAATTTATTCCCAGAAACAAAAGGATGAATCAAATCTTCGCGCTTTAGATGCAAAGTAATTTCATTAGGAAATGGCAACACTATTTGCTGGTTTAGAACCAAAGAATTCATTTGTTAAAATTATTAATAGCAAAGATAAGGCTTATAATCAAAATTAAATTCTAATAATATCTTAACATTACATTACAATCGTTTTAAAGTTTATAAATTTGTAATATGAATGAAATGGATAATGATAAAAAAATAATTGAAGGAGAAGATTATTATATTACTCCTGAAGGTTACAAATGTTTTACTGAAAAACACCACCTTAAGCGAGGTTATTGCTGCAAAAGTGGTTGCAAACATTGTCCGTACGGATTTGATAAAAAAACAAACGAAATCATAAAATAAGCTAAACTAAATTCGAAAATGACTTTTCAAGATCAAATAAAAGAAGGAATACCAACTGTTTTACCCGAACCAAAAAAGTTTGAAACAGAAATCAACCATGCACCTAAGAGAAAAGAAATTTTATCTGATGATGAAAAAAAATTAGCGCTTAGAAATGCTTTGCGTTATTTTGATCCAAAGAATCATGCCGTTTTAGTTAAAGAATTTTCTGAAGAATTAGAAACTTACGGACGTATTTATATGTACCGTTTGCGTCCCGATTACAAAATGTATGCCCGACCAATTTCTGAATATCCTGGGAAAAGCGAACAAGCAAAAGCAATCATGTTGATGATTCAAAATAATCTTGATTATGCTGTAGCACAACATCCACACGAGCTAATTACCTATGGCGGTAACGGAGCGGTTTTTCAAAATTGGGCGCAGTATCGTCTCACCATGAAATACCTTTCTGAAATGACCGACGAACAAACATTAACCATGTATTCAGGTCATCCGATGGGGTTGTTTCCTTCTCATAAAGAAGCGCCTAGAGTGGTGGTTACCAACGGAATGGTAATTCCAAATTATTCAAAACCAGACGATTGGGAAAAAATGAATGCCTTGGGGGTTTCACAATACGGGCAAATGACAGCTGGAAGTTACATGTATATTGGTCCGCAAGGAATTGTTCACGGAACTACAATTACGGTTCTGAACGGCTTTAGAAAAATTAAAAAAAGTCCAAAAGGAGGTTTATTTGTAACTTCTGGCTTGGGCGGAATGAGTGGCGCACAACCAAAAGCGGGTAACATTTCAGGTTGCGTAACCGTTTGTGCTGAAGTTAATCCGAAAATAACTCACATTCGCCATTCGCAGGGATGGATCAATGAAGTGGTTGAAAATATTGAGGATTTAGTTCCAAGAGTCAAAAAAGCACTTGAAAATAAAGAGGTTGTTTCTATAGCCTATTTGGGAAATGTGGTTGACATTTGGGAACGATTTGATGTTGAAAATATAACTATTGACTTGGGTTCCGATCAAACTTCGTTACATAATCCGTGGGCTGGTGGATATTATCCGGTTGGGATTTCATTTGAAAATGCCAACGAAATGATGGCTAATAATCCCGAATTATTCAAGGAAAAGGTTCAAGAATCTTTAAGAAGACATGCCGCTGCAATCAATAAACACAATGCCAAAGGGACTTATTTTTTTGATTATGGAAATGCTTTTCTACTAGAAGCTTCTCGCGCAGGTGCTGATGTAATGGCCGAAAATGGAATTGATTTCAACTATTCAAGTTACGTTCAAGACATTATGGGACCCATGTGTTTTGATTATGGTTTTGGTCCTTTTAGATGGGTTTGTGCCTCAGGAAAATCGGAAGATTTAGAAAAAACTGATGCCATAGCTTGTCAGGTTTTGGAAGAAATGATGAAAAATGCACCAATTGAAATCCAACAACAAATGGCCGATAATATCCAATGGATAAAAGGAGCTCAAGCAAATAAATTGGTGGTGGGTTCACAAGCTCGAATTCTTTATGCAGATGCCGAAGGTCGTGTGAAAATTGCTCAAGCTTTCAATGAAGCAATATACAAAGGGGAAATTGGAACTGTGATTTTGGGTCGCGATCATCACGATGTTTCTGGTACCGACTCTCCTTATCGAGAAACTTCAAATATTTATGACGGTTCCCGTTTTACTGCTGACATGGCGATACAAAATGTAATTGGCGATAGTTTTCGAGGCGCAACATGGGTTTCCATACACAATGGAGGTGGCGTTGGCTGGGGCGAAGTTATCAATGGTGGATTTGGTATGGTTCTTGACGGAACTAAAGAAGCTTCTAGAAGATTGAAATCGATGCTTTTTTGGGATGTCAATAACGGAATTTCAAGAAGAAGTTGGGCGCGAAACGAAGGTGCCATTTTTTCCATAAAACGAGCTATGGAAGCAGAACCTTTACTAAAGGTTACCCTTCCAAATAGTGTTGACGATTCATTACTCAATTAATACTAACAATTAAATCAATTAATCATGAAAGCAATTCAATTTATCCCGGTATTTATGCTCCTATTTTTGAGTTCTTGTAGCTCTGTGTTGGTAAATTCTGATTACGATAACAAAACTGACTTTAGTCGTTACAAAACATTTGCATTTCAAAAAAGCGGTATTGACAAAGTAGAAATTTCAGATTTAGACAAAAAGCGAATCCTAAGAGCCATTGACAATGAAATGACAAAAAAAGGCTTTACAAAAAGTGAAACTCCCGATTTATTAATTAACATTTTTACCAAAGAGAGAGAGCAAGTTGACATCAATCAATACAACTCAAACTGGGGCTACGGTTGGAGATGGGGATGGGATCCTTTTATGTGGGGCGGACAAACTACTGTAACAAAAACCACCGAAGGGACTTTATTTATTGACATTATTGACGCAGCAAAAAAAGAGTTGATTTGGCAAGGAGAAGGAAATGGATATTTGACAAAGAAAACCGAGGAAAAAGAAGCAAGAATCAACGAATTTGTGTCTAAAATACTAGCACAATATCCACCTGAAAAAAAATAAAATACTAATTCTACCAGAAAATTAACCTACCCTTTGCGGTGGGTTTTTTTGGAATTAAGTCAAATAATTAAAAAAAGAGTGCTTCTAATAAGAAATTGATAATTTATATTGGAAATTAACCTGAAAAAATAGTACTTTTACACTAACCTATTTGGTTTAATTATGAAAGCACCTTTTGAAAGCAATCCATTAATAGAGCGACTTCCAGCGCATTTAAAACAATTTATCAAACCTCAGGATTACTTGGAATATACTCCGATTAATCAGGCAGTTTGGAGATATGTTATGCGTAAAAATGTAAGCTATTTATCAAAAGTAGCACACGAATCGTATTTAAAAGGATTGGAAAAAACAGGTCTTGAAATTGAAAATATCCCAAATATGTATGGGATGAACCGCATTTTAAAAGAAATTGGTTGGGCGGCAGTGGCTGTTGATGGTTTTATTCCGCCAAACGCTTTCATGGAATTTCAAGCATATAACGTTTTGGTTATTGCTTCTGATATCCGACAATTAGAACACATCGAATACACTCCCGCACCCGATATTATTCACGAAGGTGCAGGACACGCTCCAATTATTGCAAATCCAGAATATGCCGAATATTTAAGACGCTTTGGAGAAATAGGCTGTAAAGCAATTTCTTCTTCGTACGATTACGAAATGTACGAAGCGATTCGACTGCTTTCAATAGTTAAAGAAGCTGAAAATACTCCGCAATCGGTGATTGATGCAGCAGAAAAAACCGTAAATGATTTGCAAAATCAATCAGTTGAAATGTCAGAAATGGCACAAATTAGAAATTTACATTGGTGGACAGTAGAATACGGTTTGATTGGAACAATTGAAAACCCTAAAATTTACGGTGCTGGTTTACTTTCATCTATTGGCGAAAGCGCCTGGTGCATGACCGATAAAGTGAAGAAAATACCTTATGGTATTTCAGCAGCAAATCAGATTTTTGATATTACTAAACCACAACCCCAACTTTATGTAACTCCTGATTTTGCTCATCTTAGCTTCGTTTTAGAAGAATTTGCAAACAAAATGGCTTTAAGAACCGGAGGATTATCAGGAATAAATAAATTGATTTATTCAAAGGCATTGGGAACCATTGAACTAAGTACCGGATTACAAATATCAGGCGTTTTTAGCAATGTAATCGAATTTGACGGCAAACCCGTTTATGTTCAAACAACAGGAAAAACAGCTTTGGCAAACAGAGAAAAAGAATTGGTTGGTCACGGAACAAATCACCATGCAGCTGGTTTTGGAAGTCCAATTGGTAAATTAAAAGGAATCAACCTTGCCATAGAAGACATGAGCCCAAAAGATTTAATGGCGTATGGTATTTATGAAGGAAAAACGGTTACATTAGAATTTGAAGGCGACATCAAAGTCATTGGAGATATAATTACAGGGTCAAGAAATCTTCAGGGAGCAATTATTATTATTAGCTTTGAAAATTGCACCGTAACGCATCAAAATACAATTTTATTCCAACCAGAATGGGGCATTTTCGATATGGCAGTAGGAAAAAAGGTGGTTTCTGCATTTTCCGGACCTGCCGATTGCAACAGTTTTGATATGATCACGCATTTGCCAAATAGCAAAACCATAAAATCCGAAAAAACTTCTGAAAGAGAAGAGTTAGAATCTTATTACAGTGAAATTCGAAAAATGCGAGAAAATAAAATCAATTCTGAAAAAGCAATCGAAATTTTCAAAATTGTATCCAATAAATACCCAAACGATTGGTTGCTTAGTATAGAAATTGCTGAGATTTTACACCTACAAAAAGCAGAAAGTGCGTTAAATGAAATATTGAGTCATTTGAATAAATTAAAAGTAAACAGACCAGAAATAAGTCATTTAATTAACAACGGATTGGAACTTTTGGTATAATTTATTTCTGAAATTTCTTTAATGCTTCTTTTGTAAAAGCAGACAATACCAGTTTCCCGCTAATTGCAGCTCTTTCTTTTAAAAGTTCGTCCCAGTTTTCAGTGCCTTTCCAAAGTACTTTTTTTAATTCGATTAAAGCACTTGGATTATAGTTAGCTAAATTCTGAGCCATGATTTGAACTGCATTTTCAAGTTCGTTATTATCTACATAAACACCATTGTAAATTCCTTTAGAATGTGCCCAATCGGCACTGTAAAAGTTATTCGCATCTAATGTTAATTGAGAAAAAGCGGAAATACCAATTTTTCTTTCAATCGCCAGCGCTACCACAAAAGGCCCAATTCCAATAGTTAATTCGCTTAATTTAATGGATGCAAATTGGGTCGCCAAACAATAATCTGTTGCGGCGGCAAT
>Ga0114964_10001935_pt1 | contig 14842 bp, 1 predicted proteins | sample C_131016_MF_Meta_FD_92638 | JGI IMG/M metagenome (GOLD analysis project Ga0114964, IMG submission 92638) | Freshwater microbial communities from Lake Croche, Canada to study carbon cycling - C_131016_MF_MetaG | ecosystem: Environmental > Aquatic > Freshwater > Lake | place: Lake Croche, Canada... | reverse complement strand
CTTACCGTGGTTACTGATGCCAAGCTGCCCGCTGATTGACCACGCACTGTAACGTTAAAGGTCGTAGCTGTCACGTTGTCAAAGCTGACATATTCAGGAGTGCTGCTCTTGATCAGCAGTATTCCTTGGCTGGGGAAGCTGGCAGTGTTGGCCACGTTCAGCGTGGTTGCGCTGGCAGCAAACGTGCTGGTCAGCTGCGTCTCAGGTACTTCGTTGTTGACTTCATAGTGGCCTGGCAGGTTACCTGAGCGCATGTATGATAGGTACTGTATGTTGTTGTGCTGCAGCTTGTGCGCATAGTAGATTGTGCCGTCAACGGTACGCACACCCCAGCGCACGAAGCCTGCACCATACCAGCTGTAGTCAACGTACCACATCTGTATCTTGGTGAGATCAATGGTGTAGCCGCTGGGACCTGTACCATCTAACCTGTCGATGTTGAACTGGCTCTGTGGTATGCGCGTATCTTGTACCTTGCTGATCTGGCACTGGTTGATGCTGGCGCCACGATAGGGCGGTGTGATGGTCAGGCTGGTGTTGCTGTTGATCTGCAGCACTCTATAGGTCTGTCCGCGTATCACTATGTAATCAAATGGTACCAGCTGAGTGCTGAAGCTGGTGTTCTGACCGTCACCGCCTGTGGCCACGCTGGTCACCGTGCTAGATCCCTGAGTGACGCTCACGTAGCCTGTTATCTGCTGCGTGGCGCTGCGGCGCACAGCATACAGTGTCTGGCCATCAAATTCCCAGTAGATGCCGTTCTGCTGTTCAAACAGGCCCATGCGCACCTTGCTGCCGTACCATGCGTTTGGACCTATCTGAGGTATGCCTGCGCAGGTAGTGCTGCCCAGAGTCTGCGTGGCATACACGTTTACCGTATAGGCATCAGGTGTCTGTTGGACCAGGTAGTTGCCTGCATAACCAGATGTTATGCCGTTGACACCAGTGCTGATAGCCGTGTTTGAAACGTAAACGTTGGCACCGCTGCTGAGATAGTGTGGTGTCTTGGTCTTGATGGTTATCAGCGCACCAGGTGCAGTGGTGTTGGCTGTGATGGTGTCAGTTGGTATGGCCGGTTTGACTATGGTACCTGTGCTGACCTGTATGCCCTTGCCTGATTGATAGCGGAAATAGCGTCGTGTCTGGCGTATCACGGCCACGTTGTGTGCCACGGGATTGCCTGTGGTGAAGAACACACCGCCGTCAAAAGCCCTGTGGGCCACCACTAGGTCTGAACGAGGTATCACGTTGGCCACGTTTGATCCGCTGGCAGGTGTGGCGTTCAGTGCTACCTGGAAGCTGGTATCACTGGTATAGCCAGTGACCGTCCAGCTGCCATTGAAGGTGCTGACGTTGCTGTTGCTGACCAACACGCCGTTGCCTACCTGCAGTCCGTGTGGCTGTGCCATGCTGAAAGTTGCAGTGGTGCCACTGAATGTTATGTTGCTCACGCTGGCATTCAGCGCATAGGCAGCACCTGTGTAGAGCGCGCCAGGAAACACAGTGGTTGCGCTGGGATTGTAGATGCTGCCTGTGGTGCCAGTGAACGCATATCTGCTGCTCATCACCAGACCGTTACCGCCGGTTTGGTTGGTGTTTTCTACGACGAAGCTGCCATTGGCTCCAGCAAAATTGGTATCTGCTATGTATACGGGCTGTCCAGTGTAGGGCAGCGCTTGGTTCATGTAGTTGAACGCTGCACCGCCGCCTGCGTTGAGCGCATTTGCTACCAATGTCAAGCTGAGGTCGTTGTTGATGACCGCTACTGATCCAATGGGAGCCAAGCTGCTGTTGAACAGATAGTAACCAACCTGTAGCTGCTGCGTGAACAGCGTGCTGGTACCAGTGACAGCGTTACCACTGGTGGCTATGGTGCCCGATCCAGCAGTGAAGCCCACGTTTACAGTGAATGTGGTGCTGCCGTTGGTAGCGTTGATATCGTTGATTGGCAGAGGATTCTGATAGTTGATGTAGAAGCTGGGCTTGTTGTTGGTGAGAGCGATGGTTTCCCACTTGGTAGGCTGCAGACCATATTCAAAGTCAGTGTCGATCAGCGCCTGCGGTTCAGATACCCTGCTCTTGCCCACTGGATCCAGCTGTGTTTCAAACGGCGTAACGTAATCAGCTTGCTCATCCACCAGTATCTGCAGCTGGTCAGTGCTCTTGAAGCCGCTGCCGGTGGTGTTGTAGCTCACGGTGATGTTGGTTATAACGCTGCCTGGACTGGTGGTGGTATCATAGGCAAAGGTAGCAAGCAGGTTTGGATCGCTGAAATTGTAGATCACAGTGTTGTTGGTCACGTCCGTGATCAGCAACAGGCGCTGCTGTGCTATGTATCCAGGTACGCTGACCAGCTTGCTGGCCGGTGTGAAAGTGTAGTATACCTGTGGTGTTACGCGACGCATTGCCTGCTCCTGTTGATATTTGTCATCCGTCTGCCAGTGCTATGTTCAGAGGTTTGAATGGATATGTCACCGTGTTGTTGACCGGTGCGGTATTGCTCAGGATCCTGCCACTGAAATCCTGCTGCCAGCGAGGTGCGTTGGCAAATGTTATGATACGCCCACTGTTGAGTTTGTAGCCGCGTGTGAATAGTGTTACCTCGCTCAAGTCTATGTAGTCTGGGTTAGTGATGAACGGTGCCAGCACCGCTCCGCCCACAGAGATCAGCAGCTGCTGTGGAGTAGCGATATTTATGTTGCTGCTGCCTATGGATAGATTGAAAGTTGTGGTCTGACCATCAAATGCTGTGCTGATATCGTTCAGTACCTGCAGTTGGTTCACGCTGGCGGTATTCTGCACGCTGCCGTCAGCGAAGGTCAGCGTACCACCTATCGCTAGATTCCCGCTCAGTGCAGCAGTGCCTGCTACAGCAATGTTGCCGCCCAGGGTCAAACTGCCAGCAGTTGCGATGCTACTGGTGCTGTTTATGTTGCCATAGAAGTAGCTTGGTCCGTAGTATTGGCTGGTGCCAACCACCACGAACGCATTGCTGGCTGCGCTGGTGCCTATGCCCACGTTGCCTGTGAATATGTCACCAGTCCTGCGTACCACATCGCCTATGGCAAAGGTCATGCTGCTGATCACTTCAACGTTTGATCCAGCGACCAATCCACTGTTGAGAACCACTGTTGATCCGTCTGTGGCCGTGTAGTCAGTGTTGTATACCAGCTTGATGCCGTTCACATACACGTCTACGTATGGCGGTACATATGGTCCCTGGCTGGCAAATGTAGTCTGCCCTGCGCTGGCAACGTAGAATGCCTTGCGCTGCGTGGCCATCTGTCCCAGTGTGCTGCCCTGCGTCCAACCTTCGAACGTGACCAAGCTGTTCTTCAGAGGAGCAGTGGTAAACTGCACGCTGGTTCCAGTTGTAGCCACGTAATCATAACCGCTGGCCAGCTTGACACCGTTCACGTAAACATCTAGATAACCAACTGTGTATGTGAAGCCAGTGTTCCATGTCGTCACCCCACTGGTCTGCACGTTGAACACGTTGTTGCCCTGGATCTGCTGCACACCGTTGGTGTTCCAACCTGTCATCTGCACTATGCTGCCCACTGGTGGGCTGGCTGTGAATGCAACTGACGTGCCTGTGCCTGCTGTGTAATCCTGTCCCAGTGTCAGCTTGATACCGTTGAGATAAACGTCAAGGTAACCCACGGTGTAACTGAATCCTGTGTTCCATACCGTGACACCCGCAGTCTGCACGTTGAACACGTTACTGCCTGCGATCTGGCTTCCTGCCTGTACCAATGTGGTAGCCGGGATGGTTATGCGTATCTCTACTCGAGCATACTGCACTGCACCTGTGGTCAATACTATGTTGGTGCCTGTCCATGCATAGGTGCTGGTGCGCTGATACACACCGTTCACAAACACCTGGGTGAGGTTCACACCCTGAGGACCAGGTGTGTAAGGGAAAACGCTGAATGTGGTCTGGCCAGCCGTGGCAGTGAAGCTGAATGTCTGCACAGCTGCGTTTGCTGCAGTGGTCTGTATGGTACCATCAGCAAACACTATGCCATTGCTGCCACCAGTAGCATTGTTGCCGATGTGTATGTTACCGTACACATCCAGCGTGTAGTTAGGACGGCTGGTGCCTATACCAACCTGAGTGGTGTTGCCAAAGAACACAAATCCGTTGCTGCCACCAAGCGTGCCACTGTTGTTGAACTGTATGTTGGTGTTTGAACCACCTGGGGTGCCACTACCACCACCGCCCATGCTGGCTGTGTACTGATAGGTACCGTCAGGGAAGAATATGCCCACATTACTGCTGGTACCAGTGCCGCGCAGCACGACATTTCCGTATTGGTTAGTGGCACCATACACGGTCATCACGTTGCTGGTAGCACCAAGGCTGCTGGCTGTTCCTATGCCGATGTTGCCACCAAATGTGCTGGTTGTAGCGCTGGTTATGTTTAGGTTGCCGCCTATGCCCACACCGCCGTTGGTTATCAGTGCACCGGTTACACTGCTGGTGCTAGCAGTGCTATTGATTATGTATAAATTTCCAATCTGTACCGGCCCACTGAGATAGCTAGCCACGTTGGTGTTGCTGTAGCTGCCACCGCCGCCTGCTGTTACCAAGTATGATCCGTCGGCGAAGTAGATGCCTGCTGTGGTGCTGCCAGCAGTGTTCTGCAGCACTAGGTTACCGTATAGGTTTTCTGTGCCATAAACCGTGAATGCATTAGCCATGCCCACCGATGTGGTGGTTCCAACACCTATCTTGGCTGCAAACAGCGTGTAGACACCGCTGATGTTACCACTGGTACCACTTGTGGTTATATTACCACCAACATAGAGGTTACCGCCTATGCCGGCGCCGCCTGCAACCACTAGGGCACCGTTAGCAGTTGATGTGCTAGTATTGGTGCTATTAATGGTCACGTTCTGACCAAACAGGCCATAGACATTGCTGATCAGTGCATTAACAGTTGCAGTACCAGCACCCTGTATAGTGGTGTTACTGGTTAGGCTACTACCAACTATTGTGCCATTGCTGTTTATTGCAGCAGCTGTAACAGTGCCAGCTGCCTGCACGAATCCATTGCTGTAGATGTTAGCACCGACAATGACACCATTTGAGTTGATGGCTGCAGCAGTAACTGTGCCAGCTGCCTGCACGAATCCATTTGAATAGATGTTATTGAGCGTGGCTGTACCTGCACTCTGTATGGTACTGTTGCTGGTTAGGCTGCTGCCAACTATGGTACCATTGCTGTTCAACGACGCAGCTGTAAACGCTCCGCCCTGCACGAAGCTGTTGCTGTAGATGGCATTGAATGTAGCGGTGCCAGCGCTCTGTATGGTGCCGTTGCTGGTCAAGCTGCTGCCCACGATTGCACCGTTGGAATTTACGGCTGCAGCAGTTACTGTGCCAGCTGCCTGCACGAATCCATTGCTGTAGATGTTAGAACCGACGATGACGCCATTGCTGTTGACAGCTGCAGCAGTTACGGTACCAGCTGCCTGCACGAAGCCATTTGAATAGATGTTGGCTCCAACTATGGTGCCATTGCTGTTTACAGCAGCCGCAGTTACCGTGCCAACTGCCTGAACGAATCCGTTGCTGTAGAAGTTGCCTGCATAGGCAGTGCCGGTTACGTTGAGATTGGCACTTTCTATGTTTGCATTGACGATCAAGCTGTTGAGCTGTGCCAGTCCAGTGCTATTAATGGTGGCTGTGGTGATGTTGGTATTAGCAATCAAGCTGTTAAGCTGCGCCAATCCGCTGGTGTTTAGGGTAGCACCAAACACATTGTTGTTGCTGATCAGTGCGTTTACAGTGACGGTACCTGCGGCTTGTATGAAGCCATTGCTGTAGAAGTTACCTGCGAATGCAGTGCCAGTGATGTTGAGATTGGCACCCTGTATGTTGGCGTTGGCTATCAAGCTGTTAACCAGCGCCAATCCAGTTGTATTGAGAGTAGCTGTGGTAATATTATTGTTGGCAATCAAGCTGTTAAGCTGCGCTAATCCGCTGGTGTTGAGCGTAGCACCGAATATGTTGTTGTTGCTGATCAGCGCATTCACAGTGGCAGTGCCTGCGCTATGTATGGTGGTATTGCTGGTCAGGCTGCTGACCACAGCAGCACCTGTTGAGTTCAGCGTAGCAGTTGTGATGTTGTTGTTGGCAACTATGCTGTTTAGAGTGGCCTGTCCGCTGCTCTGTAGCGTAGTACCAAACACATTGTTGTTGCTGATCAGTGCGTTTACAGTGACAGTGCCCGCTGCCTGTACAAAGCCATTGCTGTAGATGTTGCCTGCGTAGATATTACCGCTAATGTTTAGGTTAGCAGTTGATATGCCAGCATTGACGACCAAGCTGTTGACCTGGGCCAGGCCGGCTATGTTCAGATTAGCGCCGTAGATGTTGGCATTGCTGATCAGCTGGTTAACTATAGCAAGTCCGGTAGTGTTCAGCGTGCTGGTAGTGGTGTTGTTGTTACTGACGATGCTGTTGAGCGTGGCTTGTCCGCTGCTCTGCACCGTAGCACCGAACACGTTGTTATTACCGATCAACGCATTGACAGTGGCTGTGCCAGCGCTCTGGATCGTGGTGTTGCTGGTCAGGCTGCTGACCACGGCTGCACCTGTGGAATTCATGGTGGCTGTGGTAATATTGTTATTAGATATCAAGCTGTTAAGCTGCGCCAATCCGCTGGTGTTGAGCGTAGCACCAAACACGTTATTGTTGGCGATCAATGCACTCACTGATGCTGTGCCACCAGTGCTTACAGCAGTGGTAAATGATCCAACACCCCTGACATCCAACGTGCTTAGCGGTGTAAACGTACCAACACCAACGCTACCCTGTACTGCCAATCCATCGCTGGGCGGATTGATGAAACTGTTGTTACCGGCCCAGTTAGAACCTATTATGGTAGTACCATTCACTTCCAGCGGATTCTGCGGGATGGTCACACCCTTGATGCCCACACCAGTCTTGTTGAAGCTGATCATGCTGCTGGCAGCGCCGGTATACTTGAGATAACCATAGGCTGTGGCACCGCCATTGAAGCCCAGGGTAGCACCATCTGAAGTGGTGTTACCCACCTGTATCTGCTGATCACTGCCATTGGTGGTGTTGAACAGCGCGGGAGTTGCACCAAAAACCATCAAGCTGTTGGTCAATCCTGCCGTGGTAGTACCTATGCCCAGGCGAGTGTTGGTCTTGTCGAACAGGAACGTGCTGGTACCACCAAACGCACCGTTATCGTTGAACTGCACGCTCTCGTTGACACCGCCGATAGCGCCAGCAGCTGTGCCCAGGAACGTGCCATCAGGGAAGTAGATACCGCTGCCGCCTGCTGCAGTGTTGGCTATCTTGATGTTGCCGTAATGGTTTGCTGTGCCATACACGCTCATCACGTTGGCTGTAGCACCCAGGCTTGATGTCGTACCTATGCCAAGGTTACCGCCAAACAGGCTGGTGGTAGCAGCTGCCACACGCAGGTTGCCGCCAAGTCCCTGCCCACCTGCTACTACCAAGGCACCTGTGGTGCTTGAAGTGCTGGTATTGGTGCTGTTGATGGTTACATTCTGTCCGAAGAGGCCATACACATTGCTGACCAATGCGTTGACCGTAGCTGTACCGGCTGCTTGAACGAATCCGTTGCTGTAGATGTTGTTGAATGTGGCTGTACCTGCGCCCTGCACAGTGCCATTGCTGGTGATGCTGGATCCTACTATAGCGCCATTGCTGTTGACAGCTGCAGCAGTTACCGTACCAGCTGCTTGCACAAAACCGTTGCTGTAGATATTTGAGCCAACAATTACGCCATTTGAATTAATTGCCGCAGCGGTTATGGTTCCAGCTGCTTGCACGAAGCCGTTTGAATCGATGTTAGCACCAACTATGGTGCCATTGCTGTTCACGCTGGCAACGGTCAAGGCTCCGGCTGCTTGTATAGCACCGTTGCTGAGGAAGCTGCTGGCTGTGACAGCATTGCTGGCTACTACAAAGCTGAACTGAGCGCTGTTGTTGGCATTGATGTTACCGCCCACGTAGAGGCTGCCCAGTATCCCTGCGCCGCCTGTGACCGTGAGCGCACCAGTGGTTGCGCTGCTAGCAGCATTGCTGCCGAACACGTTGATGTTGCCGAGGAAGTTGCTGACTTGACCGCCAACGTTGATGTTACCGCCCACACCTGCGCCGCCGATGACTACTACACCGCCGGAAGTAGTGGTGGTGCTTACTGCGTTGGCATTGCTAAGCCAGATATTACCAAATGTAGCTCCGCCGTAGATGATACCTGGATAGTTTTCAATGTCGTTGTTGACGTTGATGTTGCCAGGTGCCACGTTGGTCACATAGATCAATCGACCAGTGCTGTTGTTGTAACCCATGAACGCATGGTTGAACCCTGCGGTCTCTCCTGGATAGGCCGGATTGTGGAAATAATCCATCAATACGCCGCGATCATATCCATCATCAACAACTAGCGGTGTTCCACCAGTGCCGATACCAAGTTCAATCACCGGGTCAACGATGGTCAATGCCTGCGTGTTGATCACAAACGAGTTGCCCGCAAATGTCAAGTTACCAGTTATGGTGAGGTTACCTGTGATCTTGCTGTCGCCAGTGACATCATAACCACCGCTAGTGATGTAGCTGCGCGTGTTGGCAGTGAAGTTGTTGAATATCGCGTTACCAGCGCTCTGTATGGTGCTGTTGCTGGTCAAGCTACCAACCAAAGCGCTACCATTTATGTTCATGGTAGCGCCATAGATGTTGGTGTTGCTGATCAGTGCGTTGACAGTGGTGGTTCCAGCGCTCTGTATGATACCATTGCTGTTGATGCTGCCGAATATAGCCGCACCGGTGCTGGTAATGGTCTGGGTACTGATCACTGCATTAACGAACAGGCCATTCACTTGCGCAACACCAGCTATGTTGAGATTGGCACCGTAGATGTTGGCATTGCTGATCAGCTGATTTACCGTGGCAAGACCAGTAGTGTTAAGAGTGGCAGTTGTAGTGCTGGTGTTTGACACTATGTTGTTAAGCTGTGCTGGACCTGCGATATTGATGTTAGCGCCATAGATGTTGGCGTTGCTGATCAATGAATTGGTAGTGGTCAGACCAGCAGTCTGCGTGAATCCGTTGCTATAGACGTTGCTAGCCCATGCTGTGCCACTGATGTTGAGGTTGGCACCGTAGATGTTTGCATTGCTGATCAGCTGATTTACCGTGGTCAAACCAGCGCTCTGTATGGTCGTGTTAGATGTCAAGCTGCTGACCACAGCAGCACCAATGCTGTTGATAGTAGCACCAGTGATGTTGTTGTTGCTTACCAGGCTGCTTACCAGTGCCTGGCCTGTGATGTTTAAGGTACCACTGGTAGTATTGTTGTTACTGACGATGCTGTTAAGCTGCGCCAATCCGCTGGTGTTGAGCGTAGCGCCGAATATGTTGTTGTTGCTGATCAGTGCATTCACGGTGGCAGTGCCACCAACCTGCGCAGTAGTATTGCTGATCAGAGAATTCAGCTGAGCCAAACCACTGGTGTTCAGGGTAGCTCCAAATATGTTGTTGTTGCTTTCCAGAGCATTCACAGTAGCCGTGCCACCAATCTGTGCCGTGGTGTTGCTGACCAAGCTGTTGACCTGGGCCAGGCCGGCTATGTTAAGATTGGCGCCGTAGATGTTGGCGTTGGATATCAACTGATTGGTAGTGGTCAGTCCAGCGGTCTGGGTGAAACCATTGCTGTAGACGTTGCCAGCTGAGAGCGTTCCGGTGATGCCAAGCGTGCCTGTGGTTATGCTGGTGTTCACCACCAAGCTGTTCACGGTGGCCTGTCCGCTGCTCTGCAGCGTTGCACCAAACACATTATTGTTGCCGATCAGGCTGTTGACATAAGCAACTCCTGCTATGTTTACGTTGGCACCATAGATGTTGGCATTGGCTATCAGGCTGTTGACAATGGTCTGGCCGCTACCCTGAAGGCTAGTGGCAAATATGGTGTTGACACCAAGGATGTTACCGCCGGTACCGCTGGTGGTTATGGTGCCATTGCTGGTTAGATTACCAACTAGGGCATTACCAGATGTTATCAAGGTTGCGCTGGTTATGTTTGTGTTAGCAATGAAATTGCTGACCTGAGCAAGTCCTGATGTGTTGAGAGTGGCACCAAATATGTTGTTGTTGCTTACCAAGCTGTTGACCAGCGCTGCACCTGTGCTGTTCAGTGTAGCCGTGGTTATGTTGTTGTTGCTGACCAAGCTGCTGACAGTTGCCTGTCCACTGCTCTGCAGTGTAGCACCAAACACGTTGTTGTTGGCAATCAGTGCATTGACGGTGGCAGTACCAGCGCTCTGTATGGTGGTATTGCTGGTCAAGCTGCTGACCACTGCAGCTCCAGTGCTGTTGATAGTGGCGCCGGTTATGTTGTTGTTGCTGACCAAGCTGTTGACCTGTGCAACGCCTGCGATGTTTAGGCTAGCGCCATAGACATTGTTGTTGCTGATCAGCTGGTTTACAGTAGCTGTACCTATGCTCTGTATGGTGGTGTTAGAGACCAAGCTGTTGAGCTGTGCTAACCCCCCTATGTTGATAGTTGCGCCGTAGATGTTGTTGTTGCTGATCAGTGCATTGACACGTGCCAGGGTCTTGGTGTTTACTGTGTCACTGGTGATGTTGGTGTTGCTGACCAAATCGTTGACTTCTGCGGCACCGCGAGCATTGAAGGTGTTGGTGGTGATGTTGTTGTTGGCTATTATCTCGTTGAGAGTCGCAGTGCCTATGCCCTGTATGGTGGTGTTGGATATCAAGCTGTTGACCTGGGCAGCCCCTGTGGCATTGAACGACGCTGTGGTTATGCTGGTGTTCACCACCACAGCGGCCAGAGCTGCGTTGTTGGCTACGCTGAACTGACCACGCACGCTAGCATTAGTGTATACATCCAATGCGCTGCCAGGCGTGTAGGTGCCGATACCTACCTTGCCGCTCACTATCAAGCTGTCAGTTGGAGCAGTTTGCACACCTGCATAGGCGTAACCGATGGCCGTACCACCACCAACGTCCAGTGTGTTCTGTGGTATGGTGATGCCACCTATGCCTGTACCAGTCTTGGTCACCACTATGTTGGTTGGTCCACCGGCATAGTTCATGTAACCATATGCAGTGGTCGCTCCACTATTGAATCCGAGCACAGCACCGTCTGTGGTGCTGTTACCCACTATGATCTGCTGATCACTGCCATTGGTGGTGTTGAACAGCGCAGGGGTAGCGCTGTACACCATCAAGCTGTTGGTTAGGTTGCTGGTACCTATGCCCAGCCTAAAATTGGTCTTGTCAAACTGGAAGGTGCTGACACCTGCGAACAGGCCACCGTCATTGAACTGCACGCTCTTGTTTGGTCCAGCTGCCGAACTGCCTGCAGAACTCTGCTGGAAGCTGCCATCGGGGAAATACAGGCCGGTTCCAAAGCTGGCTATGTTGATGTTACCACCCACAACTGTGAGATTATCGCCAAACTTGATGTTGCTGGTTCCTATGCCCAGTCGGCCAAACAGCACATGAGTGTTGCCGTAGGCTAGCAGATTGCCTAGCAATGTCAGGGTCTGGCTTGGTAGGTCGGTACCTATGCCAAGGCGCACATTGCCGTTGTCCCAGAAGAATGCGCTGCTGTTTCCGCTGAAGGTGTTGGCATTTCCCGCAAACTGTATGGTGCCTATTGGTCCGTAACTAGATGTATTGACCTGCACAGGCGCAGTGTTTTGGAAGCTGCCATCAGGGAACACTAAACCGCTGGTAGTGCTCAGGGTGTTGGTTATGTAAATGTTGCCGCTGATCAGCTGATTACCAAACACACCGAGGCTCTGTGTGCCCCAGGCAAACGGTGTGCTGGTGCCTATGCCCAGCTGATTCGTAGCGGAGATGCTGTATGATGTCACGCTGTTCTGCGCGTAGAAATCACCAAACCCATTCAGCGTAGCCGACACACAGCCGCCGCCATACCATGTGTATCCAGATGTGTAAGGTATGTTGAAATACATGCTAGGCGACGGATCGATGCCGATGCTGTAGATACCGCCCACATTGTCATTGTAGAGATAGATCTTATCGCCTAGTGCGCTGTTAAATGGATAATCAACTCCGTTGACACCAAAATCAATTAGGTTAGACGTGCTATTGTGTAGGTTGATCTTGCCACCATTGACTTCTAGGGTGTTGGTGGCGGTGTCATAATATAAGTTGCTGGTATCGCCTGCAAATGTGTTGCCTGCGCCCGCGAACTGTATGGTACCAGGTACCCCAAAGCTAGGTGTGCTAGCAGCAGCTGTGTGTTGGAAAGTACCGTCGCTGAACACGATACCACTGATGGTAGCAGTGTTACCAATGTGTAGGTTACCGTACACATCCAAGGTGTAAAGCGGTGTGCTGGTGCCTATGCCCACGTTGCCGTTGCGATCAAGTCGCATGCGTTCCGTGGGGGTTATGAAACCTGGTCCGGTTCCAAACACTATGTCGAGGTAATTGCCATCTACAAAATCATTGAGGCTGAGCTGTGATACCACAGCCGAGATCTGCGCCTGTGGATTGAGGAACATACCATAACCTGAATTCCACGTGGTCCAATTGAAGTCACCCACCGAAGCACCAAGGCCCTGATCAGCAGGCGCCGCTTGGCTACCGCTCGCAGCTAGGAACTTTAATCTCGAAGGATGGCTGTTGTTATAGGTTACTGCATCGAACTCTGCCAGGCTATCGCTCTGCAGGCCTATCGCACCGCCGTATATATTGGTCCTAGCATAAGAGCCAAATCCACTGGAATCTATGGTCAGCAGCGTGCCAGCATCATCCCAGAACAGCGCAGCAGTGTTGCCGCTGAAGGTGTTGCCTGCACCTGCGAACTGTATGGTACCAGGGTCGCCAAAGCTTGGTGTGCTAGTAGCTGCTGTGTTCTGGAAGGTGTTGTCTGGGAACACTATGCCGCTGGTAGTTGCAGTGTTGCCAATGTGCAAGTTACCGTATAGATCCAGTGGATACTGTACCGTGGCAGTGCCTATACCAACGTTGGCGTTGGCAATGAACTGGTTTGCATTTACATAAGTGGCTGCAGTTATGCTGGCATTGCTCTGCAGCGACTGACCATAAACGGTGCCAGCCGCTCGTATGAAGGTGTTGCTGGTTAGGCTGTTGACCGTGAGGTCCTGGATGCCACCCACGTTGGCAATGTTGAGATTGCCGCTGACCGTGAAGTTGCCACCGAGGAATAGGTTGCCACTGATGCTGGCGCCGCCCTGCACCTGCAGCGCACCAGTGCCTTGATAAGTGGCAGCTGTGCCGCTGGTAACGACGATGTTGTTGGTCTGTAAGGTGCTGTTGCTGGCTGACCAAAAGAGATTGGCGCTGTCGCCGCTGAAAGCGTTGGCAGCACCAGCAAACTGTATGGTGTACTGTGGACCGTAGCTGGGAGTAGGAGTGACAGCTGTGGTCTGGAATGTGCCATCAGGGAAATAGATTCCGCTGGTAGTGCTGGCAGTGTTGCTGATCCATAGATTGCCAACCACATCCAGCCTAGCTCTGGCAGCTGCAGTGCCGATGCCCAACGCAATGTTAGCATCGTCAAACACGAACTGGCTGTTGCCAGCAAACGCATTGTTGAGATTGTACTGCACGGTGTGATTGGCGCCACCTGGCGGAGTGTTCTTGGCCGCAGTGGTTTGGAAGCTGCCATCAGGGAACACGTAACCGTAGCCGTTGGTGCTGACATCGAGGTTACCACCGACCACGCTGAGCTGGCTACCTGGAGCGATTATGCTGGTCCCGATACCAACGTTGCCGCTTATGATAGCGCCATTGGCACTCTGGGCCAGGCTGGTGCCAGTGTATGCGCCAACTACGAGATTGCTAGTGACCTGCAGTCCATTCTTGACCACGAAGTCTTGATTGCGAGCGGTCACTAAGGTTCCCTTTCCCCACTAATGCCGTGAATATGTGTGATATTTAGCAGAGACTTATTGGTTGTCTAGGCGTGCTTTGAGCACGTCAACTTCAGCTTTCAGTTCCTTGACAGCTTCGATTAGCAGTGCTGTGATCTTCTCATACTGCACTGTTAGGTAATCATCACCGCTGCGGCTAATCTGAGCTTGCGCATCCCAGTCAAACGGTGCAGGACGCACTGCTTCTGGTAGCACTGCTTGTAGCTCCTGCGCTATCACACCAACATCGCGAGCAGCACCTGGCTTGAATCCCAGCCTGTCAGCCTTGGCTGTATCCCAGTCAAATGTCACGCCGCGTAGGGCAAGTATCTTGTCTAGCGCATTAGGTATCGCTGCGACATTCAGCTTGAGTCGTGCATCTGAGCTGTAAGCTGTGACTTCGCCGGCTGTTGCAAACGCACCAGTGCCACTGAGAGTGGTGATAGAAGTAGTTCCGCCATACCATGCAAAGCTGTAAGTGGCACTGTTGGCCTGCACGCTGTGCCAAAGGGTACTGGTATTGTATCCTACAGCATAATCTACTGCTGCAGCAGCAATTGTGCTGTTATATACTGCTTTGGTTCCCACTGATCTAGTGGTAAATGTCGGAGCACCCGCACCAACTGTTTGGAAGTTGATGAAGTTGCTGGTCGCGCCGCCAAAGGTCAGCTGCGGACCGGTTGCATTGTTCAAGGTCAGCGTGCTGAGAGTTGGTCCTGTGCTCCATGTTGGAGCTGCACCAACGCCACCAGATGCTAGCACAGCACCCGAGGCCACATCTGCTAGTTTTGTCAGAGTGTTGGTTGCACCACCAACCAATAGATCTCCAACTGCATATGTGGTTTGTCCAGTACCGCCGTTGGTCGCAGGCAACGCTGTGCCGCTGTAGGACAGTGTGAGTGTG
>Ga0114964_10001933_pt1 | contig 14866 bp, 10 predicted proteins | sample C_131016_MF_Meta_FD_92638 | JGI IMG/M metagenome (GOLD analysis project Ga0114964, IMG submission 92638) | Freshwater microbial communities from Lake Croche, Canada to study carbon cycling - C_131016_MF_MetaG | ecosystem: Environmental > Aquatic > Freshwater > Lake | place: Lake Croche, Canada... | reverse complement strand
ATATGGTCCTCGACATCTTCGCCAAGATTGCCAAAGAACTAGGCACATTTGATGACCCCGCATACACCGAACCAGGACGCCGCAGGAACGTTTTCGATTTTGCCCTGCCTAAGCGCAGCGGAGCTGAAGAGGTTCGAGGAGATTCCGGAGCTGTTGCACGGAACGGATCCGGCCTTCACTCCGCCGTTTCCGGGTAGTGTTGTCGGCCTGATCGGCCCGAAGTCGATCTTTCTAAAAAAGCACGGGGAGATCACCCCCCTAATCGCCTACCGTGATGGGAAGCCTGTCGGTCGGATTGCAGCTATCGTCAATCGCACCCACAACCATTACAACAAGGACTTGGTCGGTTTCTTTGGGTTCTTTGACTTCATTGAGGATCCAGCGGTTGCCATGGCTCTTATTGATGCCGCCGGTGCCATTCTGAAAGAGAAGGGGCTCGCCTTCATGAGGGGCCCTTACAATCCCACCATCAATGACGACTGTGGAGTCCTGACCGAGGGGAACGAGCGTCCGACCTTTGTCTCGATGCCATGGAATCCTTCTTATTATGCAGGGGTCTATCAAGCGGCCGGACTGGATGCCGTCCGGACACTTGCCGCCTACGAGGTGCCGTTGCTCAACGATCCTCCTGAGCGGGTGACCAAGATCGTGAACCGCATCAGGAAGCGTAACAGCGTTACGGTGCGATCCCTCGACATGAAGAATCTGCCGAAGGAGATGGAGATTATTCATCGGCTCTACAATATCACCCTTGATCGCAACTGGGGCTTCTACCCGATCACACTGGAGGACTTGCTGCACTCAGCTGATGACTTGAAGGCGATTGCTGACCCGAAGCTCATCTTCTTTGTCTGTATGGATGGGAAGGAGGTCGGGTTCTCACTCACCCTTCCGAACGTGAACCAGGTCTTCCATGCGTCCCGAGGACGCAAGGGAATCCTCCGCTTTCTGGAGATGGCGCTGCGTCTTCAGATCCGTAAACCGACAACCAGCCGCCTCTGCGTTTTGGGTGTCGAGCCCGCCTACCGCGACAAGGGGCTAAGCGCCCTGCTTTTCTATGAGAGCTTCATGGTCTCCAAGGTGAGGTGCAGCGTCGTGGAAGTTTCCTGGGTCGAGGCAAACAACATCGAGATCCTGGAGGGGGCCACCCTGATGGGCGGGCATCGTTCCCGGACTTACGAGATTTTTGAGAAGTCCCTCTCCTGAGGAGAGGCTGGCATCCGAGTCGCACGATCAACCCGAGTTTTACTTGCTGTCATGGTGCTTCTGATCACCGGCTCCACGGGATTTGTCGGTCGCAATCTCCTGCTGCGCGTCACGCAGGATCCTCGCTGGAGGCAAATCGTTCTTCCTGTACGAGATCCCGCCAAGTTGAGGGCTCAGCTTGCGTGTGAGGGGATCGTGGAGGATGAGCGACTCCTTATTTGCCAAGTGAGCGGTGACTCGTGGGAGCTGCCGGATGGTATGAGTCCCGATCTGGTGATTCATGCAGCAGGCCTGCTTTTCGGCAGGAGGAAGGAAGATTACCATCGAACCAACGTCGATGGGAGCATCAGGCTGGCAGAGCAATTGCCTCGGACAGCGCGGATGATAGTCCTCTCCTCGCTCGCCGCCGGGGGACCGACACCGGAGGATGCCGAGGCCAGGGGAACGCATCATGTGGATCGACCTGTCTCGCTGTACGGCTCCTCCAAGCTGACCATGGAGGGGGAACTTCGCCATCGCTTGGGATCGCGGCTTCTCATTCTACGTCCCCCCATGGTGCTCGGCCCCCGCGATACGGCCACGCTTCCTTTGTTCAAAATGGCTGCAGGGGCAATCCGTATCAAACCCGGATTTGCAGCGAAGCACTACAGCTGGGTTGACGTGGGAGAGCTCTGCGAGGCGCTTACTCTCCTTGCTGCGGCGGACTCGCGCGAGTGGGAAGACCAAGGGACGTTTTACTTGGGCTCAGAGCAGCTCATCACCGACACAGAACTCATCGCAACGGCTGCTTCGGTCATTAGCGTGCGTGGGGTCACCCTCTCGGCACCACAGGCGGCTATCCAACTGGCTTCCTTGGTCATTGATTCCGTTCCGTCATGGCGTGCGGCGGCTCCGAGTTTGGGACGTGACCGAGTGCGTGAGATTCTTCCCGGACGCTGGGTCTCCGACGGGAGGCCTTTTGCAGAACAGTTCGGATGGAGGCCCACCAAGCATCTCAGGCAGACGCTTGGGGAAACCGCAGAGTGGCTGCGCCAGCAGGGGAAAATATGACCAGTAAAAAAGTGGGAACGTGCGAAAGTGGGAAGGTGACCGAAAGAGTCGTGCCGGGTTCCATTTCACCTTTAACTTTCTCACTTTTGTACATTTCCACTAGTTGAGTTTCGGATCATCCGGAGCCTCGGAGAGGAGATGATACCAAGGGCCGAGATCCTTCATCAGGGACTTCCAGCGGGAGACGCCTTCCTCCTGAGTCAGTACGGTTGAAAGAAGGGCCGACGTCGGTGGGAGCACAATCCATGATTTTTCTTCGATCTCCCTCTCAAGCTGACCCGCTGACCATCCCGCGTATCCTGTGAAGGCGCGAAGATCCGGGGTATTTCCCTTTTCTGCCAGATCCTCCTCACTCAGAGACTGGAAGTGGGCTCCCTCGTGATTCCAGAGTAGGCGTGTCAGGATCAGATGATGACGCTCGACGGGGCCACCCTCAAAAACCGGGACGTGACCCAGTCCACCGGTGGAACCGGCCAACTCGCCCAGGTTTTCCTTTAGTGGACGGTTCAGAATGAACCCAACAGCCCCATCCTCGGCGTTATGGTGGCTGAGGAAGAGAATGGTTCTGCGAAAATGAGAATCCATTAGAGTAGGTAGGGCCACTAGCAAGGCACCCTTGGAAGGGTTCGTAGAGGTTGGATTCCTCAGTTCGGGATCTGCAGAGCCTCTCAGACGCATAACTTCTTTGTAGTCTAGAGAGGGCAGGTCAATCCAACACGATCTTCAAGCATGAAAGAAAGAGAAGTGTGGATCAACACTCGGGAGATTTCGCAATAAAAAATCAAGAAATCTCTTGCCCTTGAGGGGCGGTTCAGATTTTATTACCAACCTTTTTCGCCAGAACTGGCGTAGAAAAAACTCTCTCGCAGACGCTTTTAAAACAAGACAAGACCCCAAGCAGAAACCAAGACCATGGCCAAAGAAATCACAGGACAGATCAAGCTTCAGATCCCGGCCGGACAGGCCAATCCAGCGCCTCCAGTAGGTCCCGCGCTCGGTCAGCAGGGTGTGAACATCATGGCTTTCTGCAAAGAGTTCAACGCAGCAACTCAGAAGCAGGCCGGAGATATTCTCCCGGTTGTCATCACGGTATACAAAGACAAGAGCTTCACCTTTATCACCAAGCAGCCCCCAGCCGGAGTTCTCCTCAAGAAGGCTGCCGGTATCGCTTCCGGCTCCAAGGAGCCAAACAAGGTCAAGGTGGCCAAGCTCTCCAAGAAGCAGGTCATGGATCTCGTCAAAATCAAGATGAAGGACATGAATGCCCGCAGCGAAGAGGCCGCATTCCGTACTCTCTGCGGCACAGCCCGCCAGATGGGTATCGAGATCGAGGCTTAATTTTTAACAACCAACCGCAGGAGGTCATCCGACCGCTTGAACTGCAACACAACATGCAAAACAAACGCAGCAAACGCTACCGCGCCGCCCACGAACTCGTGGAGCAAGGTCGCAAATATCAGCTCACTGAGGCCCTTGCTCTCCTCAAGAAGATGCCCGCAACCAAGTTCGATCAGACGGTGACCGTCTCGATGCGCCTTGGTGTCGACCCTAAGCAGAGTGACCAGATGGTCCGTGGCACCTGCCCCCTTCCTCACGGAAGTGGGAAAAATGTCCGCGTTCTCGTTTTCGCAACTGGTGCAGCCGCTACGGCCGCTCAGGAAGCTGGAGCAGAGTTTGTCGGGTTTGAAGATCTCCTGAAGAAAGTTCAGGGTGGATTCTCCGATTTCGATGTCGCCATCGCCACCCCGGCCGCCATGGTCGAGGTTCGTAAGCTTGGTAAGGTTCTCGGACCCCGCGGTCTGATGCCTAACCCCAAGACCGGCACGGTCAGTGACGACACCGCCAAGGCGGTGCTTGAGGTCAAGGCTGGACGAGTCGAGTTCAAGCTCGACAAGAACGGCAACATCGCCGTCCCACTCGGCAAGTTCTCCTTCAGCGAAGAGCAGCTTTTCGACAACGGCCGTTCCGTGATCGAGGCAGTGGTGAAGTCCCGCCCAGCAACAGCAAAGGGTACCTTCGTCGAGGCCGTAACGATTGCCGCCACGATGCTTCCAGGTATTCAGGTGGACGCCGCTTCCTTCCTTAAAAACTAACGCTCAGGAACACCAGGACCTACCACCATGCGCCCCGAGAAACCCACGATCGTAGAGGACGTCAAGTTACGCCTCAACAACTCACCTTTCCTCATCATCGTCGAATACGGCGGGATGAATGTGAATCACTTTGCCGAACTCCGTACCCGCCTCGGCGCTTCCGGAGCCTCGCTCACCGTCGTTAAGAACACCTTCCTCCGCCGTTCCATCAAGGAGGCCGGTCTTCCTGAGCTTGACGCCCACCTCACTGGCCAGACTGCTTTTGCTGTCGGCGAGAAGGACATCTGTGCGGCAGCCAAGATCCTCAAGACCTTCGCGGCAGAGTTTCAGAAGCCCAAGGTTCGCGCAGCGATCCTTGATAACTCGGTCCTCGAAGCGGATCAGGTACTGGCGCTTGCCGATCTTCCCTCCAAGGAAGTTCTCCAGTCCCAGCTCCTTGCCCTGCTTCTCACGCCGGCCACCCAGCTCGTCCGCACGCTCAACGAACCAGGCGCAAGCCTCGCACGAGTTCTTGCTGCCATTGCTGAGAAAGCCCCTGCAGCACCAGCTTCCGCTCCAGCCCCAGAGGCAAAAGCAGAGGTTGTTGCGGAGCCCGTCGCAGCAGCAGAAGAAGCACCAGAGGCCTCCGCTCCTGCAGAAGAGGCTCCGGCCCCTGAAGTAGCCGCTCCCGAAGCTCCTGCCGCCGAGTAACCACAAGTGGTTCTCGTTTCATCACCAGCCCCTAAATCTTAACCTCAAGAAACAAATTTCTCCCGGCGTACGAAGCCACGACGGGTGAAGGAACAACAACACGGTAATAAGTCGGTCCGGCGGCTGCCGGTCTCAAATGTCCTGAGGCTTCGGGACGCGACATTACCAAACTCCAAACAACACCATGTCCGATAACACAGCAATCGTAGATCAACTCAGCAACCTCACTGTCCTCCAGATCGCCGATCTCGTGAAGGCTCTCGAAGAGAAGTGGGGCGTCAGCGCCGCCGCTCCTGTCGCCGTCGCGGCCGCAGGCGGAGCAGCAACTCCAGCAGCAGCAGCAGAGGAGAAGACCGCATTTGACGTCATCCTCAAGGAGGCCGGATCCAACAAGATCGGCGTCATCAAGGAAGTCCGTGCCGCAGTCCCAGGACTCGGACTCGCTGAGGCCAAGGCCCTCGTCGAGAGCGCTCCTAAGGCCATCAAGGAAGGCGCCACCAAGGAAGAGGCAGAAGAGATCAAAAAGAAGATCGAAGCTGCTGGCGCCAAGGTCGAGATCAAGTAGTCCCCGACTACCCGATTACGCAATTTATAGCCGGTCACCATTGTCTTCAGGGAGATCCCTGTTGACAGGGTGGCCGGTAAGGCGTAAAAGATTTAGTTCCACCCGTCCCAACCCTGCAATTCGGTCCCACGACTTTAACTCTTTCAGAGACCGCTGCCGCCCGCCCGTTTTTCTTCGGAAAGACAGCAGCTGGCGGCTCTTTTGCCTTCCGATTTTCCTGTCTCTCCCCAGAGTCAACAACCCTTTCTCTCCCTTTCCGGCAGTAGCCTGTTAGGAAGAGCTGCCAACCCGGCAACCAGCAAAGTCACCCAAGCGCCACCCAAGATCCTGCACCATGTCTGAACGCATCTCCTTCGGCAAACTCCACGAGGCCATCCAACCACCGAACCTCATTGAACTGCAGATTAGGTCTTATGAGGATTTTTTCCAGACCGGTGTGGAACCTTCCAAGCGCAAAAATGTCGGCCTTCAGGCCGTATTCCGCGAGTTCTTCCCGATCTTCGGTTTCGAGGAGAAGTCCTCGCTCGATTTCGTCAACTATCAGCTCGATGAGCCCAAGATCGGACCCGTCGAGTGCCAGATCGAGGGTGAGACTTACAGCGCTCCCCTCTACGTGACGTTCCGTTACAAGGATGAGCGTTCCACGAAGGAAGAGAAGGTATACATGGGTGAGATCCCGCTCATGACCAAGTCGGGCACCTTTGTTGTGAACGGCGCCGAGCGCGTTGTCGTCAGCCAGCTCCACCGCTCACCCGGCATTTGTTTTGAGAGCGACGTGCATCTTAACGGTAAGCTACTTCACGGTTTCCGCATCATTCCCGATCGTGGATCCTGGACAGAGGTTCAGTTCGACACAAACGACCTTCTCTACGTCTACCTAGATCGCCGCAAGCGCCGTCGCAAGTTCCTTGCTACGACATTCCTTCGCGCCCTCGGATTCCCGACGGACGAGGAGATCGCCGCACTTTTCTACAAGATCGAGAGCCTAAAGCTCTCCGACAAGCTTGACGAAGAGGAGATCAGCACCAAGGTGCTCCTTCAGGACATCCGTGAAGGAGATGCAATCATCGCGCGCGCTTACGAGCCGCTGACGCCAGCCGTCATCCGCGACCTGATCCGTGCCGGTCACACGTCGGTCAAGATCATCGACACCAAGGATGACGACACGATCGTTAAGTCCCTGAAGCGCGATCCCGCTCACAGCGAGGAGGAGGCTCTTAAGGACATCTACCGTAAGCTCCGCCCTGGCGATCCTCCGACAGTCCAGAATGCCCGCGGTATGCTCAAGCGTCTCTTCTTTGATTCCAAGCGTTACGACCTCGGTCGCGTCGGTCGTCACAAGATCCAGCAGAAGCTGGGTCTTGATCCCAAGGTCGATGACCGCATCCTTCGCAAGGAAGACATCGTTGAGTCAATGCGCTATCTCCTCAAGCTGCGCAAGGGCGACGGGATGACCGATGATATCGATCACCTTGGCAGCCGTCGTGTCCGCACAGTTGGCGAGCTTCTTGCCAACCAGTGCCGCGTGGGTCTCTCTCGCACAGAGCGTCTCGTTCGCGAGCGCATGGCCTTGTACGATCCTTCCATCGATCACATCACCCCACAGAAGCTCATCAACCCCAAGTCGCTGAGTGCTGTAGTCCGTGATTTCTTCGGCCGTTCCCAGCTGAGCCAGTTCATGGATCAGACGAACCCTCTCTCCGAGCTCACTCACAAGCGCCGTCTTTCGGCTCTTGGACCTGGAGGTCTCTCCCGTGAGCGTGCTGGTTTCGAGGTGCGTGACGTTCATCCATCCCACTACGGCCGTATCTGCCCGATCGAGACCCCTGAAGGTCCGAACATCGGTCTGATCAGCTCACTCAGCACCTACGCCCGCGTCAACGACTTCGGCTTCATCGAGACTCCTTACCGCAAGGTGATCAAGAACCTCGTGACCGACGAGATCGAGTACTTGACCGGTGATCGTGATGAGAACTTCTACATTGCGCAGGCAAACGCACCTGTCGACAGCAAGGGCAAGTTCCTTGGCGAGACCGTCTCCTCCCGTTATCGCGGAGACTTCGTTGAGATTGAGCCCGAGAAGGTCCAGTACATGGACGTCTCTCCGAAGCAGCTCGTTTCCGTCGCGGCAGGACTCATTCCGTTCCTCGAGCATGATGACGCTAACCGCGCCCTCATGGGTTCGAACATGCAACGTCAAGGTGTGCCTCTTCTGATTTCGGATGCTCCGATCATCGGAACCGGCATGGAAGGTCGCGTCGCCCGTGATTCCCGCGCCGTGATCGTCTCCGAGTCGAATGGCAAGGTTGCCTCCGTTGATGCGCTTCGCATCATTGTCACCAAGGATGGAGAGCTTCCCGAAGGCAAGAAGAAGATCAAGGATGATCCCGAGAACGGCGTCCATGTCTACGACCTGCGCAAGTTCATGCGCTCCAACAGCAGCACCTGCATCAACCAGAAGCCAATCGTCAAGAAAGGCCAGGTGATTAAGAAGGGTGACGTGCTCGCAGATGGTCCGAACACGGAGAACGGCGAGCTTGCACTCGGCCGCAACGTGCTCGTCGCCTTCATGCCTTGGAACGGTTACAACTTCGAGGACGCCATCATGATCTCCGAGCGCGTGGTGAAGGAGGATGTCTACACATCCATCCACATCGACGAGTTCGAGATCGGAGCCCGCGACACCAAGCTAGGACCTGAGGAAATCACCCGCGATATTCCGAACGTCAGCGAGGAAGCTCTTCAGAATCTTGGACCCGACGGTGTTATCCGCATCGGTGCCGAGGTGAAGCCGGGCGACATCCTTGTCGGCAAGATCACTCCAAAGAGTGAGACCGAGCTTGCTCCCGAAGAGCGCCTCCTGCGCGCCATCTTCGGAGAGAAGGCGGCCGACGTGAAGGACACTTCCCTCACCGTTCCGTCCGGAACCTACGGCATCGTCATGGATGTGCGCGTCTCCTCCAAGGAGAAGGCCACCAAGATCAAGATGACCCCTTCCGAGTCGAAGCGTCAGCAGAAGATGATCCAAGACGAGCACAAAAAGCGTAAGGACGAGCTCTTTGAGCAGCTCACCGAAGGCCTTGCCAACGTGCTCCTCGGGGAGAAGATCCCCTTGGACGTCGTCAACGGCGAGTCGGGTGAGATCATCATCCCTGCGAACCGAAAGATCACCAAGATGCTTCTCCGCAAGCTGGCCGGTGTCTACAACGTGGTCGAAATCGACCCGAGCCCGATCCGCAACAAGATCCGCGAGATCATCGGTCAGTTCGAGCACCGCTTCTCCGACCTCGAGAATGAGAAGGAAGAGAACCTCGGCCGCGTCGAAAGCGGTGACGATGTCGATCCCGGCATCATCAAACAGGTCAAGGTCTTCATCGCCAGTAAGCGCAAGCTTTCTGTCGGTGACAAGATGGCCGGTCGTCATGGAAACAAGGGCGTCGTCGCCAAGATTGTTCCCGAGGAAGACATGCCGTACCTCTCCGATGGAACTCCCGTCGACATCGTGCTCAACCCTCTCGGCGTTCCTAGCCGAATGAACGTGGGGCAGGTTCTCGAGACCCATTTGGGTGTCGCCGCCAAGGCCCTCGGATTCAAGGTCGCCACCCCCGTCTTCGACGGTATCCCCGAGAGCCGCATCCGCGAGTACCTCAAGGAAGCAGGTCAGAAGGAGGGCTTCTCCTGGATTCAGGAGAACGGCAAGTCACAGCTCTATGATGGTCGCACCGGCGACGCTTTCGATCAGGAAGTTGTGGTCGGCATCATCTACATGCTCAAGCTCGGTCACCTTGTGGCCGACAAGATCCACGCCCGTGCCGTCGGACCATACTCCCTTGTCACCCAGCAGCCGCTGGGAGGTAAGGCCCAGTACGGTGGACAGCGCTTCGGAGAGATGGAAGTCTGGGCCCTCGAGGCCTACGGCGCCGCCTACACGCTGCAGGAGTTGCTCACCGTCAAGTCGGACGATGTGCAGGGCCGCACGCGCATCTACGAGAGCATCGTCAAGGGAGACAACTCCCTGGAGGCCGGCATCCCCGAGTCCTTCAACGTGCTCATCAAGGAAATGCAGGGACTCGGACTCGATGTCCGTGTGGGTAGCAAGGATGCGCCACGGTCCTTCATCGACACAGCAGCCTAATTCACTTCCAGCCAAGCGCACCACGTACCAAAGCACACCTTAGAGCCATGACCGACACAGCACTTGCAGCAGCACCAGACATCCTGGCTGATCCCATCAAGACCAACTTTGATGAGGTCGGAATCACCGTCGCCAACCCGGAGACAATCCGTAGCTGGAGCAAAGGGGAGGTAAAGAACCCCGAGACCATCAACTACCGGACCTTCAAGCCCGAGAAGGGCGGTCTCTTCTGCGAGCGCATCTTCGGTCCCACCCGGGACTGGGAGTGCTCTTGCGGCAAGTACAAGCGGGTCAAGCATAAGAACGTCGTCTGCGACCGTTGCGGCGTCGAAGTCTGCCTGAGCCGAGTGCGTCGCGAGCGGATGGGTCACATCGACCTTGCTGTCCCTGTCTCCCACATCTGGTTCTATAAGTGCATGCCGTCACGAATCGGCCTCATGCTCGACCTCACAGGTCGTCAGCTTGAGCGTGTTCTCTACTACGAGGATTACATCGTGATCGATCCGGGTAAGACCCCCTTCGAGAAGGCCCAGCTCTTGACCGAGGCTGAGTACCGCGAGGCCGAGGATCAGTATGGTGAAGACTTCACCGCCGGCATGGGTGCTGAGGCGATCCAGAAGCTCCTTGAAAACCTGGACCTGCTCGACGAGCAGCAGGTGATCGAGAAGGCAATGACCCAGACCAAGAGCAAGCAGATCCGCAAGAAGCTTGCGAAGCGCCTGAAGCTCGTTCAGGGATTCATGCAGTCCAAGACCCGTCCCGAGTGGATGATTCTGAGCGTTCTGCCCGTCATCCCTCCCGACCTCCGTCCTCTTGTTCCTCTCGAGGGTGGTCGTTTCGCGACTTCCGATCTTAACGACCTCTACCGCCGCGTCATCAACCGTAACAACCGTCTCCGCACGCTTCTGCAGCTGAAGACCCCCGAGGTCATCATCCGCAACGAGAAGCGCATGCTCCAGGAGGCTGTCGATGCGCTCTACGACAACGGCCGTCACGGACGTGCCGTCACCGGTGCAGCAAATCGTCCCCTCAAGTCCCTTAGTGACATGCTCAAGGGTAAGGGAGGGCGTTTCCGTCAGAACCTTCTCGGTAAGCGCGTCGATTACTCCGGCCGTTCCGTCATCGTGATCGGACCGGAGCTCAAGCTCAACCAGTGCGGTCTTCCCAAGAAGATGGCACTCGTTCTCTTCGAGCCATTCATCATCCGCCGCCTCAAGGAGCTCGGCTATGTGCACACTGTGCGCAGCGCCAAGAAACTGATCGAGCGACAGACCCCCGAGGTTTGGGACATCCTGGAAGAGGTGACCAAGGGCCACGCCGTTCTCCTGAACCGCGCGCCGACCCTTCACCGTCTCTCGATCCAGGCCTTCGAGCCGATCCTCATCGAGGGCGAGGCAATCCGCGTCCACCCTCTCGTCTGCACGGCTTACAACGCCGACTTCGACGGTGACCAGATGGCGGTCCACGTCCCGCTGTCGATCGAGGCCCAGCTCGAGGCGCGCACCCTGATGCTTGCCCCGAACAACATCTTCTCGCCTTCCAGCGGCAAGCCGATCACCAACCCGTCGCAGGACATTCCGCTCGGTTGCTACTACCTCACGCAGAATCCCCGCAACGTGACCCAGAAGGATGCCAAGGCAGCCGCCGAGTTGCGTCAGCCTCTCTTCAACGACGCCACCGGAGTTGAAATGGCCCTCTCAGAGGGAAGCGTTAAGATCCACACCCGTATCCGCCTTGCAAACCCCGACCGGGGTGTGCAGACGGTCTACGGAAACAGCGAGCTTGCCGTCATCGAGACAACCGTCGGTCGTGTTCTCTTCAACCAGATCTGGCCCAAGGAGCTCGGCTTTTACAACAAGGTTGCCGGTAAGAAGCAGCTCTCAGATATCATCTGGCGCTGCTACAAGGCCGTCGGCCAGGCACGCACCGTTGAGACACTCGACCTGCTCAAGGAGCTTGGATTCCGCGAAGCCACCCGTGCAGGTGCTTCCATCGGTATCAACGACATGATCATTCCGCCTGAGAAGGCAGTGCTCATCGAGAGCGCCCAGAAGCAGATCGCAGAAGTCGAGAAGCAGTACCGTCGCGGTATCATCACCGACGGTGAGCGCAAGAACAAGGTACAGGATATCTGGACCCACACGGGCGAAGAGATTGCCAACGCCCTCTTCCGCACACTCGAGCACAACAACGGTGCCGCTCAGGCAAACCCTGTGTTCATGATGGTCGACTCCGGTGCTCGAGGCAACCGCACCCAGGTCAAGCAGCTTGCAGGTATGCGCGGTCTCATGGCCAAACCATCCGGTGAGATCATCGAGCGTCCGATTCTTTCCAACTTCCGTGAGGGTCTCTCCGTGCTTGAGTACTTCATCTCGACCCACGGAGCCCGTAAGGGACTTGCCGATACGGCTCTTAAGACAGCCGACTCCGGCTATCTGACCCGTAAGCTCGTTGACGCAGCCCAAGACGTGATCATCAACAACGATGATTGCGGTACCGTCAACGGCATCGTCGTGCGTCCCATCTACGAGGGTGACGAAGAGGTCGTCAGCCTTGCCACCCGTATCATCGGCCGTGTCAGTTGCGAGACCGTCAAGGATCCCGTCACTAACACCCCGATCATCAAGGCCAACCAGCTCATTGATGAAGAGATCGCTGCCGCCCTCGACAAGGTCGGCCACGAGCAGCTCAAGATCCGCTCCGTCCTCACCTGTGAGAACAAGCGCGGCGTCTGCGCCAAGTGCTACGGTCGCAACCTCTCCACCGGTCTCATGATCGGACTCGGCGAGGCCGTTGGAATCATCGCCGCTCAGTCCATCGGAGAGCCAGGAACACAGCTCACCATGCGTACCTTCCACGTCGGTGGAACGGCCAGTCAGACCTTTAAGCAGCCGATCATCAAGGCCAAGAACGAGGGCGTTCTCCGCTTCAATGACCTCCGCACCGTGCAGGCTCTCGATGGCACCTTCATCGTTCTTTCCAAGAACGGTTCCGTCGGACTCCATGGCAAGGATGGCCGCGAGATGGAAAGCTACCCTGTCGTCGTCGGTTCCGTGATCGCAGTTGCCGAGGGATCCACGGTCAAGAAGGGCGAGACTTTCGTCCAATGGGATCCATACAATGTTCCGGTCATCACGGAGAAGACCGGTAAGGTCGAGTTCCGTGACATGATCAACGGCGTCACCATCCGCAAGGAAGTTGACGACGAGACCGGCGTCATGGGCACCGTTGTCATCGAGCACAAGGAGGACCTGCATCCCCAGATCGTCATCGTTGATGACAAAAAGGAGATCGTCGCCAGCTACTCGATTCCGTCGGGCGCTCACCTTGAAGTCAAGGAAGGCGAGAAGGTTCAGGCCGGACAGCGTATGGCCAAGACCCCTCGTAAGATTGCCAAGACCAAGGACATCACCGGCGGTCTGCCGCGTGTTGCCGAACTCTTTGAGGCGCGCCGTCCGAAGGACGCCTGCGAAATCGCACGCATCGACGGCGTCGTCGACATTGGTGGAACGGTTCGCGGTAAGCGCAAGCTCATCGTTCGCGACCCACAGACCGGCAGCGAAGAGGAGCACCTCATCCCGCTTTCCAAGCACATCATTGCCTTCAAGGGCGACTTCGTGAAGAAGGGTCAGCAACTCACCGAAGGACCAGTGGTTCCCCACGAGATTCTCGACGTCTGCGGCCCTCAGGAGCTTCAGGAGCACCTGCTCAACGAGGTTCAGGAGGTCTATCGTCTCCAGGGCGTCGAGATCAATGACAAGCACATCGAGATCATCGTCCGTCAGATGCTTCGCAAGGTGAAGATCACCGAGCCAGGCGACACCACGTTGCTCTGGGGAGATCAAATCGATCGCCTCGAGTTCGAGAGCGAGAACGAGCGCGTCAGCGCCAAGGGCGGCAAGCCTGCGGAAGCGGCACCAGTTCTCCTCGGTATCACCAAGGCGTCTCTCGAGACAGACAGCTTCATCTCTGCAGCATCCTTCCAAGACACGACCCGCGTCCTTACGGAGGCAGCCACGCTCGGCAAGTCCGACAGGCTCCGTGGATTCAAGGAAAACGTCATCATGGGTCATCTCATCCCGGCAGGAACGGGTTTCAACTCGAACCGCAAGTTTGACCTCGTCCATCTCGGTGAGCCCGCCCTCTTCGAGGGTGATGTCGCCAACGAAGAAGAAGCAGTCTAAGTAATCACCGATTAAGAATCACAGAATCCCAACAACCCATCTATTGCCATGTCCGTAGAAACAATGACCGAACTCCTTGAAGCTGGTGTCCATTATGGTCACCAGACCAAGCGCTGGAATCCCCGCATGCGCGACTTCATTCTTGAGGAGAAGAACTCCATCCACATCATCGATCTCTCCAAGACTGTTGATCAGCTTGCCAAGGCCGGCGACTATCTCGCTGGCATCTCCCGCAACGGCGGAAAGATTCTCTTCGTCGGCTGCAAAAAGCAGGCGCAGGAGGCAGTCAAGGAAGCAGCCCAGGCTTGCGGACAGTTCTACGTGAATCAGCGCTGGCTCGGAGGCACTCTCACGAACCTCGTCACCATCCGCAAGAGCGTCTCCAAGCTCAAGGATTTCGAGGCCCTTGAGAAGAGCGCCGGATTCAACAAGATCAACAAGGCCGAGGCATCTGCGCTTCGCCGTGAGGCAACTCGTATCCGCCAGAACCTCGAGGGTGTCCTCGAGATGGATAAGTTACCCGACGTCATCGTTATCATTGACACCGTCAAGGAGGCTATTGCCGTCGCCGAGGCCCGCCGTCTTGGAATTCCCATCGTCGCAATCGTTGACTCCAACAGCAATCCTGAGGAGATTAACTACCCGATCGCTGGAAACGATGACGCTATCCGCGCCATCCGCATCATTCTTCAGAAGCTTGTCGACGTGATCGCCAAGTCACGTCCCGGAACGCGTCCAATCGTGGCCGCGACCGAGACCGAGGAGCTTGCTGCCGTCGCCGAATAATCTCGTCCGGCATCAACCAACGCACTGAACGACTACCATGGCTGATATCAACCCAGCTCTCGTCAAGACACTCCGCGAAAAGACCAACGCCGGAATGATGGACTGCAAGCGTGCTCTCACTGAGGCAGGCGGCGACATCGACAAGGCAGAGGCTCTT
>Ga0114964_10001928_pt1 | contig 14897 bp, 9 predicted proteins | sample C_131016_MF_Meta_FD_92638 | JGI IMG/M metagenome (GOLD analysis project Ga0114964, IMG submission 92638) | Freshwater microbial communities from Lake Croche, Canada to study carbon cycling - C_131016_MF_MetaG | ecosystem: Environmental > Aquatic > Freshwater > Lake | place: Lake Croche, Canada... | reverse complement strand
CGAATCTAGATATTAAGGAATACGATGTACGTGTGAAGGTGAGAAGAGAAATCAAGTTGGATACGAAGGATCCTGCTGTTTCACAGCTTCTAGGTCGCTGGGCCACGCAAAGAAAGGCATTTCGTATCATGAGAAGGTGGACTTTTATGGATGAGAGGGGTGGAGTTCGTTTTGACTTGAGTATGGTACGCAGCTCTGCAAAGGATGCTCGCAAGAATTATAAGTGGCAGGCATCATTCAAAGATCAGGATATTACTAAGAGTCCAGCATCGTATGAGTTAGAGGTAGAGCTTTTGAGACCTGAAGCAAAGCCTGAGGAGACACCTGAAGAAATGAAGGCGGGTCAAGCAAAAGCTGTCAAGGATTTAATTCGTGGGATTGGCGAGATTCTTCGTGGAATTAACAAGCATAGTATATTAATTCGTAACTCTGTTGCGGCGAAGGTGTTAGAGGGGTATAAGACTTTGTCTAAGACCGAGCGTTTTCGCGGCGTGGCGCCCATCACCATGCTTGTTGAAAACATGGTAAAAGAGAAAAAGAAGAGTGCGCCCAATATTCGTGATGGCTATAATGTAACTGACAAGGCCGATGGTCTGCGCATGATGGGATATTGCGACAACGAAGGTGAACTCTTTATGATTGACATGTCTCTTAATATTTATCGCACGGGTTTGGCTCGCCTTGCTTGTGCAAATGCGCTCCTTGACGGCGAGTTTGTAACGCGCGACCGTGATAACAAACCGGTTCAGCAATTCATGTTATTTGACTGCTATGTTGCGATTGAGAAGAAGGATGTGACGCAATTGCCGTTTGCTGCCGAAGGTGCTGATAAGAGGGCGAATAGTCGGTATGGAGGTTTGATGGGGTGGGTAGAGCGCTGGAATGAGGGCGCGGGTCCTGCTATTATGAAGACGTCTGGTGTTACGGATCGTACAAAGATTCTTGTATCGGCCAAGAATTTCTTATTTGCTACAGCGGGTGACTTGACGATCTTCCAGGCATGTGCGCGTATTCTGGATTCTGCAAAGTTGTATCACACGGACGGTTTGATTCTAACACCGAATTCTACTCCTCTTCCTTTGAAGGCGGGTGTGAAGTTTTCTGAGCAGTTGAAGTGGAAGCCGTCGAATGAAAATACGGTGGATTTCTTGATTGTCTTTGATAAGGAGGGGTCTCAAGATGCTCTCTATACTGGTGTAAAAGGGGGTTTGGGTGATGCTGGGGGTGGTGCTACGGTCCAGTACAAGACGATGCATTTGTATGTGGGGAGTGATATGGACGCGGCGTTTGAAGATCCGCGTGGAACTATCTTGTTTGAACAGCCTCTGCCTGGGGCATCAGGGCAGCAGGCGAGAGGTCCTCGTCGCAGAGAATACAAGCCTGTCTTATTCAATCCTACTGAATTGCCTGATACGATGGCGAATACTTGTTATGTAGAGATTGAGAATTCTTTGACAGGCGAGGATTCTGTGGTGCGGTGTGAGAATGGTGATCCGATTGAAGACCGTAGTATTGTGGAAATGCGTTATGAGCCCAAGAATGATGAGGGGTGGCGTTGGATTCCTATGCGTATTCGTTATGATAAGACGGAGCGTTTCCAGCGTGGTGAGATTGGTCGTACTCTGAACAAGGATGAGGCTGCAGAAGGTGTGTGGAACAGCATTCACGAGCCTGTGTCTCTTCATATGATTCGGACAGGATCCGAACAGCCTTCTGTAGCAGAGTTGGCCGATATTGGTGGTGCTGTTGCGGCCTTGGCTTCAGGAGAGATCGGTAAAGTATATTACGAGCGCAAGGGTCCTAAGAAAGACTTAATGATTGTCAAGGGCCTGCGTGAGTTTCACCGCAGATATATCAAGGAATCCATTCTCTTGGCACGCGGACTTCGTGGCGGGTCTAAGACGCTAGTTGATCTAGCCTGCGGTCAAGGTGGCGACTTATGGTCTTGGGTGAACTTTAATGCGAATTTTGTCTTTGGCACGGATATTGCTGGAAATGGTATTCGTGATCCTCGTGATGGTGCTTATCGTAGGTACTTGAACGCGGTCTTGAAATATGGTGGATATGATAATGTGGCGCGGATGATCTTTACGATTGGCAGCTCAGCAAAGCATCTAGCATCGGGTGAAGCGGGTGCTAACTCTGAAGAGGCAAATATCATGCGATCTGTGCTTGGTCGTATGTCGCCTGATGGACCTGTGCCACCGTTCGTGAAGAACTATGGTGCGGGAAGACTGCGTATGGGGGCAGATTGTGTTGCGATTATGTTTGCGATTCACTACTTCTTTGAGAATGAGGCAAGTTTGGAAGGATTTATGCGGAATGTGAGTGATTGCTTGAAGGTAGGTGGTTTGTTTGTGGGGTGTTGCTTTGACGGCCAGAAAGTCTTTGATGCTTTGCAGCGTATTCCTGAGGGTGGATCTTTGAAAGGCGAAGATGCCGGTTCAGAGGTGTGGAGAATTACGAAGAAGTATTCCGCGACAGATTTAACGAATACGGTTGAGTCGATTGGTCTGCCGATTGATGTAAAGTTTGTAAGTATTGGAACAGAACAGCGTGAGTACTTAGTGCCATTTGACCTACTGAAGGCGGAAATGGCGAAGATTGGTTGCGAACTTATGACGCAGGCCGAGTGTAAGGAATTGGGACTTATGAATAGTACAGAGTTATTTGAAGATACTCATGCAGCAGCTACGAAACGTGGTGAAAAGTTTCCGATGATTCCTGTCGTGCGGCAATATAGTTTCTTCAATCGCTGGTTTATCTTCAAGCGTCGTCGTGGTGGTGAAGTAGAGACAGCAGCTGCTGCAGAAGAAGAGAAAGTGGTGGCCTCTGCCTCTGCATCAGCATCAGCAGAAGGACCTCGTTCTTCAAACATATCAGCAGCACCTCCTTCAGCTGCAGAGCCTTCTTCGCCTGCGCCTGCTTTGCCTATGCTTTCTGCGCCTGTGAAAGAAGGTATTCCTCCACCTATGCGCACAATCCCTGTGGCTCAACAGGCAAAGAAAACATATCCTCTAACACAACTCTTTCAGTTTTACATGGATGCCCCTCAGGTAGACAAGTTGAAGATTGGAGATAGTGATGCGGCTAGATGGCTTTCTCCTTCTGCTCCATTCTCCATCAAGGATCCTGATGATGAAACAGAGTATCCTAGTGTTGAGCATTTCTTAGCTGGAATGAAGTACAAGATGTCTTCTAATAAGCCTGATCTGGGTCCAGGGATATTCTCACGTGCCGGCACAATCCACCAAAAATTCCAGCGTTTTCGTGCTACAGAGTCAGCTCAGGGTGCTCGTGCCTTGACTGCGCAACGAGATAACGAGTTGATCAAGGAAGAGCGAGGAGAGGTGTTAGATGAGAGTTCTGGTGCAGGGTTCAAGAAATACCGTGCCGATTTTGATGATAAGCGTTGGTTCACGGTGAAGGATGAGACTCTGCGTCGTGCTTTGGAATATCGCTGGACGCATGATGTGCGTTTGCGAAAGATTGTAGAGGCCGCCAGAAACAAGAATCTCTATCTGCTATATTACACGGGTACTGGTTCAGGTTCAGATCTAGGTGGTAAGCGTCTAGCAACAGGCGCAATTGATGGAGAGAATAAGGTGGGCACAATTCTTATGCAGCTTGCTGGTTATCCTGTGTAAAAATTGACGTGGCTTGCCCAAAGTATTTTTTTCCAACCACCTATAGGTATGCAAGAGGCACTTTGTCTTACCAAAATCCGAGTAAATCGTTCATACGAAGGAGGTACGTATAGCGGTCTGTTAAGAAGTCCGACAGCAGAAGACAGAAAAACTCCTCCTCTCAAGAACTCGTTGAAAAAGAGTGTGAGTTTTAACAAGACCATCGTATTACACGAAGAAAAGGGGGTTAAGCTTATCGTGAAAGATGAAACTTAGATCAGGAAGAATTATGAGTTCCAAAGTCCCTTTTACAGGAGGGACGCCTTTACAACCATGGATGACCCTTGCGCTACGCAATCGTCATCCACGTGATAATCAGATTCATTTTCACGAGCCTACGCACGTATATACAGTAAACGGGAGTTCAAAGGGATTTTGTTCAATCACAAAATTTCTGCACAACTTCTTTCCAGAGTTTGATGCCGATGCGATTATCAAGAAGATGATGCGTTCAAAGAAGTGGCCTGAGAGTAAATGGTACGGGATGACGCCTGCAGCGATAAAGTCGGCATGGAATGCGAACGGCAAGGAGGCGAGTGAGGCCGGCACGGCGATGCATTTAAGTATTGAGATGTTCATGAATGGTGCTAGAGGGGAGATTGCTCCTGGTTCTATGTTGACGAAGGAATGGGACTATTTCTGTAATTATTGGCGCGAAGATGAGAAAACGTATGAGCCTTGGCGTACAGAGTGGGAAGTCTGGGACGAGGAGTTGAAGCTCGCCGGTTCAATCGACATGGTGTATCGCAATAAGAAGGATGGGACGTTTGCGATCTATGATTGGAAGCGGGCCAAAGATATGAAGATGGATAACAACTTTGACAGCGGATTTGGGCCGGTTTCGCATCTACCTGATACGAATTATTGGCACTATACTCTGCAGTTGAATATGTACCGTTGGCTTTTGGAAAAGCATTATGGAGTAAAAATCAGCGAGATGGCGTTGATTGTCTTGCATCCCAATAATAATAACTTTGTCAAGTACAAGTTGAATCGTCTAGAAGATGAGATTGAAGAAATGATTGCCTCTCGTCGTCGTGCTGTGTTAGAGGGAAGGGGTCGTGTTGTTCTCTTTAATACGCCGGCTCATGTTGAAGATGTAGAGGCAAAGGCAGACTCTTCTCAAAAGCAAGACTTTACTGGTTTGCGTATTGTGGACTAGGTTGCTTCTGCAAGAGGACCAGCTTCTCTTTTTTGTTTTGCGTCAGATGTAGCAAAAGCGCGCCAGACTCCTTGTTGAATCTTTATATATAAGAAATCAAATCTTGATACGGGGGAAACTTTATCAAGTGCTGATGATACAATTCCTACAACACCGCCATTATAAGAAGTTCCTATTTGTTTTCCTGTTTTCACAAAAATCAGGTAGGGCGCATTTCGTTTTTCATCTAACATGTATCTATTAGCAAATATAATAGGATCCACAGGAGTATTATCTTTGTATTCAAGTTGTATGATGGAAAGTTTAAGAGTCTTAGAAACAAAGATACAAACATCTTGCGATGAGAGTACAGTATCATCCAAATTCTGTCCATTCTCTTTAAGAACTTGTAGGGGAATCTTGAAGGAAGATTCTAAGATGGAAAGTATTGAATTAGAGACTGGGATTAAAAAATGGATTGATTTTAGGTTAGGTCTTATGGTTGTTACGATTAACTCAGGGATGGGACCTTTTATCCAAGTGATTGGCTGTACTGCGATTTCTTCGATAGATGAGAATTCTTCTGCATATTTGGGTTGTTCTTTTGTATCATTCAACCATCCCATGCGCATAAGTTCAAACCAATCAGCAGAGCTTTCAGGAACAATATACTCATTCCCACTACGGAATCCTTGTGTTAGTTTACTGTAGGTATTGACTTTTTTATTTAAGAGTTCTTCTCTTTTCAAAGGGAATCGTATAAGTTCTTCAACGAGTCGCTTAATCATTAGGGTTTTTGCATCAACATCTGCTGATGATCCCACGCGATATTTTTCAGGTACGTGTAAGAGGCATCTGTTTCTGTCTTGCTTCCATGTACAACGATTACTACACTGCTCTTTTGTATTTGCTAAACGACAATCTACTCTTTTAAGAGATGGCTTTTTCTCTGCCTGTTGTACCGAAGAATCTAGCCAACCATACACGGTGTATCCAAATTTAATTAAGAGGCGTTTGCGTTTTTCATTCAAAGAAATGGCCAAGTTTTCTTTACCATTTTTAAATAAGAGTTGTTCTAATTCTTTCTTTGTGCTTTGTGATTCAGCCACCCAATTTGCGAATGTGAGACGCAAATGTTGATAAATTTCTTCAAATTCTTCTGCGGTTACCTCCATTTTTGAAGTAGATGTTTTAGACTCAAAATATTTTCCAAAGGCTAATTTAATATCAATCATCCATGGAGCATCTGTTCCTTCTTCAAAATCATAATTTAAATGTATTTCTGGATTTTCATTTTCTGTGCTCACAGGAACAATCATACCATTCTTTAAGTGAAAAGCATATATATAATAAGACATATCTTCTCTGCCTATTTTAGATTTTCCTAAAGGTTTTCCTAAGGGTTCTTCTGAAACAGCATTTATCATACCTGAAGGATTTAGCTTTGGATCTTTTACCAAAGCTTTCTCTGCCATAATCATCTCCTGAATTATTTTAGAATTTCCTAAGGGTTCTCCTAAGGGTTTTCCTGAAAGAGTATTTATCATACCTGAAGGATTTGATTTTGGATTCGGACCTTTTGGATCTTTTACCAAAACTTTATCTGCCATAATCATGTTATCAATTATATAAGAATTTGAGATTTCTGTAGGAAAGTTTTCTCTTTCTAAAAACGGCTGCAATTTTGTGAGATAAAACTTTTCTGTTCTGGACGCCGAGGCAAGATACTTCATAAAATATTGCCAGGCTAATTCTACTTTTATATTAGGATACAAAGAACCATCATCTATCACAGGAACTAAGACAAGACTATTTTTTGGTTCATCTATTTTAAATATTACTGCCGATACGTGATTATAAGTGTCGCGCAAAATAGCGTATACGTTTGTTGTATCGTCTTGAACTTTCATGGCTTGTGAAAGAGGGATGAGTGTATTTGTGTTGTGAAGAGGAGAGTCTGTATAAATTCCCAAGCCGCTACTATGGCACATCGCCTCATATTCTTTGACTCTTTGTTTAATAATCGGTGGCCAATCAGCGTACTTGTCGCGGCGAAACACCATATAGGTTTCGTGGTTGTCTGGTATAGGTGTTCCATCAGATCTTTTTTTATCAACGGTGTTTTCTGTATAAAGCACCGGTTCCCATATACCTGTTGACTTATAGTTGATCAAAAATCCCACGTCACAACCTTCGTTCTCGTTTGAATTAAGTGGAGATATTCCATAGGGAGGGCAGCGAATTACTACAGTTTTATCTTTTAATGACACTTCTATAACAATAAACATGATTCCTTGTTTGCGTGTTTCATTTCCGTCCTGCCACGAAAGCATGTTGGGTGTCGACAGAAACTTGGCAAAGTGGCGGAATTCTTTTGTATCTTTAATATCTTCTGATTCTTCCATGAATCGTGTGAATTCTTGATATGACTTCCATAAGCGAATCATAGCTTCTTTATGAATTCCAACACCGACCTCCATTCCATTTTCGTTAGCAAATTTGAGAAGTAGATTATTAAAAGTTTCAGGCAACGTTGTATCAGGAATGTAAAAATCAAACAAGAAATTTCCATAATTCATGGCGAGGAAAAGACGAGCATTTCCCAGTAATGAAGGCTGCATCATGAGTGCTTTCATTTCTGACGCAGAGTTTTGATTATAGAAGGGTGCAATAGCAGATAAGAAGGAATCTGCCAAGAATCTTTTTCTATTTTCCACGGCGATACGTAAGAATCCTGTTGAGTTTAGATTTCCTTTTCTGTCTTTTAACAGCTTCCAAACGGTGTGATCTTGTGCCACCAAGTCTTTGCGAGAATCTTGGGAAAAGAATTTATCAATTGCAGGATGAAGAATACCAATCTGTGGTTCTTTTCCCACAATTTCAAGAGGAAGTTTTTCTGAGCCGAGAATATACCAATTATTACTTTCATCCAATTTTTCTGCATAGTTTACACGAATGATTTTTCCTTCTGCAGTTGTATATTTTTGTACCTGAGCGCGTTCCATACGATCTGGAACAGGTTCTCCAGAAGTTGCTTTTTGTGCCAAGAGTTTTCTATTTGTATAGGCTTGGTGTTTATCTTCAAATATTTCTTTATCTTTTAAGAAACAGCAAGGAAGATAAAGGCCTTCAGGATGAACCATTTTCTTGAGGAAGTTGATGTATAAGTGGCGTTTCCCTTCGGCAGTCTTGGCTTTTCCTGAACGATCAATCACAGCTTCATTCTTTTCAACAGTCAAGCGATTTTTGACAGGACCCTTGTGACAAATAGGACATGAGCCAATACCTTTTGCTTTGTCACCATCCTTTTTAACACCGTTGCGATCAAACCCTGAAAAATAATCCTTTTCTAACACAACAATATCATCTTGCCGGCACCAGTACTTTGAGCAAATATAGACATTATCTTGTTCTCTGCCTCCACTACTTCCGTATTTGAGTACTGTTATAACTTCTGCTCCTGTGGGTGGTTTCGGTGCTTGTTGTCCTGATGGAATGGGATACTCTACCCAGAATACAGAAGTCTTGTTGAAATTATTTCCTGTTTCATAGAATTTTTGCATTCTTTTGAATTCATCCAGACTCATTACAGTAGGTTGTTTATAAGCATTCGCTGCACACATACTCGAATATTTCTTGAGACTGGGATGCGACTTTGTATATTGAAATAAGCGCTTGTCGTAGAAATTCAGACGTTTTAAGAAGTAAGTCTTGGCTTTTGTTTTCTTAAGCTCAGCGGCGTCAGTAATTTCATCTTCTTCTTCATCATCAGAAGCAACGGAGCCTCTTTCTTCTGGAGCTTCAGATTCTACTTTAGGTTCTGCTTGATATTGAAGGGCTGATATGGATTGTGCAGGTTGTTCAGAAGCAGAAGATTCTTCTTGATCTAATCCAAGATCTAAACCGAGTGCGCCATAATTTGGTATTTTCCCAGGATCTAGAGTTTCCTCAACTACTCTCGTAGCCATCGCTTCAGAAGGTGCAAAAGATTGTTGTTGATCTTCTCCTTCTTCTTCAGCCGCATCTTCACGTTCATCTTGTGCTTCTTGTTCTACTTGTTCTTCTTCTTCTCTCGCCTGTGCTAAGACAGGATCAAGGCAGCTACGAATTTCATTAAAATTCTCGTATTTTACGTTCATCAAAAGAGTAAAAAGTGTCTTGATACGGCGTAGATTTGTTAGACTATTTACGCGATAGATGTGGACTGTGTAGGAGGGATATCTGCCGAAGAGAGCGATGTCTATACCTGGATTTTCTTTTGGTGTGTATTCCAGAGTCTCTTCATTCACCAATTCAAACTGCGCCATGTTTTGTAGAAAAGAAGCAACGCGTGTTTCAGCGACTGATTTTGGTACATCAAATTGTTCTATGTAGTAGGGCACGAGACTTCTGATATCGGATCTTCCTTGAAGTTTATACAAGTCTATAATTCTGTGCAGGAACTGAAAATCGCGGGCAGGTGTGCGAAAATTATCAATACACTTGAATCTGAGAGTTTGTATAGGATTTTGGAATTGTATGGGGCTGGCTGTTGGTTGAAAGAAGGGGGCATAGTAAGGCAAGACTTTGTTCAATTGTTTTTTCAATTCTTTGTTTGTGACAGATTGTGATTCTCCCAACTCAAAGTTGAGTGTTAGTATAATATAAGCATCATCTAATGAGATATTCTTGGGGGTGAACATGGTTAGAGCAGGAAGTTCTGGCATATTGGCGACTGGAAAGATTTTAGGGAAGGATCCGCAAACTTTATTCAGAGTACTTGCAAGATTTTCCAAATCTATATTCACATTCAGAGCACGCGTATCTGAATCAGGTTGAATGATAAATTTTGCCGATCCATCTTCATGGCAGTACATGGTAGCGTAGAGAGGATTTACACTCCCTCCTCCAGAGCGTAGTAAAATTTTCAACATGATCAGATTTTCTTGGGGAGTAATGGATTTTAACTCTGATGACCACTGCAACAAAAGTTCAGGATTTTTCATCGATGGTATATTAAGAGGACCACCTTCCACATGAACCTTGCTAATAGGACTCCCATTCTTTGGATAAAAACGAATGTAGGGTACTGTTTCTGATACGGGCGTATCATAAAACATGGCTTCTATGTCAAAGGGTTTGTAGTTCTCAGGATTGTATTTGTCAACGGTGCTTTGAATTTTATTCCAGCGAAATCTGAGATTTCTTATGTTGGAGAGTCGTGCGGATGTTGAACTAGTAATGGATCCAAGTTTTTTAATTTCTCCAGGCGTTATATTTGTGGCGCCTTGGTCTTCTTTAAGGAGAAGATTCAAGAGTTGAATCATTTTTTCACGGCATTCTAGGCGATCTACCATGATATTCTTGTAGGCATCAACAGCTGGAGGTAAAGAACCGTTTTCAAAATTTTTCTCTTTTTGAGGAAAGTAGACGCGAAAGATTCCTTCCCAGTGGACGCGATCTACAGGTTTCGGGCCTGTATAGATTTCGTAGAGTTTGCTATATAAATACAAATTTAGAACGTATTCATCAGCAGAGGTTGTTGGAAATGCAGATTCAAGAAGTAAATTTAGACGAGAATCTACATCAACAAACTTAGAATTACCTGCAATATCTACGAATGAACGATTAGGTTTATTTCTTTCAAGTAAATCAAAAGGGGATTTTAGTAAAATAATTAAACCATCATTACGTTTTAAAGAATATTGGAAGTGATTATATCTTGGAGAACCTTCTACGCTCCCATTTTGTATCAAGAGACAGAGATTATCTGGATGATATTCATCACGTTTATCAGATTCTTTATATATTCTTGTGCAGAGATCAGCGACGGTTTCAAAAGGGAATAGATCTGTAAAGACAAACTCTTGGCTCGGTTGATTGGAATTTTCAAAAACACGGATGCGTATGGGTTTTATGAATGCGGGTTCTTTTTCTTCTCCCAATCCAAGTTCTGTCAAATTATTGAAAAGTTCTGGTTGTAACACGGCGTTAATGAATGTTTCGTATGATTCTGTCGCCATCGCGAACTACTAACTAACCCAAAGACAAATCGGTTCCATCTTTTTTAGGATCGTAGGCAGGTGCGTCAGTAATTTTCAGTCCGCAATAAGAAACAGGATGGGCTTTGAAGTCTTGATACTTATAGATTCCTAACTCTTCTGCTTGCTTTAGGAGCCAAGCAAAGTTATTCCAGAATGTCGGGTCATGTCCTATGCTAGGTGTTATTACATGTGCCATTTCATGAAGAGCGACAAAGACCATGACGTTTTCTTCAACAAGGTTTTCATTCTCAGATTCCTTACCGATATTTTCTCTTTGTCGGAGACATAAGTGAATTTTTTCACCTTTGTTCACACTAAAGCTTGTATGTTCAGCTTCGGGTGTAGATTCCATAAATCGTTCAGCACTCGGTTCAAAGTTTCTTAACCACTGCTTCACTTGCTTCTTGTGTGGGAATTTGCCTTTCATGGCAGTATACAACTTTTCAATCTTTGCTCTTACACGTGCTAATAAATCAGCAGCCTCTTGTTTATCGGGCATGTCTCTTACCGTATATATTCGTCCATCCACGTTACTTTTGACTTGAATGACTTCATAGGCTTTTGCGCCTGAGATTTTTGATTTTATATTTGTTATAGCATTCGAAAAAACAACATGTAAGTCTGACATCTACTTGCTGTTTCTGAAACATAATCAGCAAGTGAATGAATTTCTAGTTTCTAGTTTTTATCTGAAATTTAATTGATTTCCAAGTCGCGGCGATTGGTATCAGGCTCGATCGTGCTGTTGTAGAACACGCTGACGGGCACTTGAGGATTCGGGGGTTCAGAGCGCAGCTGGTAGTTGGCGTTGCGCAGGCTCTGGCCTACTGTGTTTACACCGATCAGAGCGCCGGCGCTCAAGAAGTTCTTACCCTTGAGAGAGCCAGTACCCATGGGATTCTGCTTCGCCCACACGGAGTCAGGATCCTTGGGCAGCAGCTCAGAAGGCGTCAGCTGGTCGCGGGGATAGCAGCCAGCAGGGCCCTGTGAGCTGTTAAAGGCCGCCGGGCCAGCATCTTCACCCACGTTGGCAAAGCCCTCCTCTTCCTCCTCCTCCTTGCCACGGAAACCCTCTTCCTCCTCATCCTCCTTGCCACGGAAACCCTCTTCCTCCTCTTCTTTTTTCTCATTCGTGTAATTCTCGCGAGTCGCATGAGCAGCCTGCGCTGACTCTATGTGCTGATTCGCAGTCTCGGCCTGCTGTTGCATGCTACCAGGCATGTCATTCTGCCCCGCCTCTGCAGAGTAGTTCGCATCGCTTCCCAGAGTTCCAGCATAAAAACCCTCTTTCTTCATTTTCAGAAGACCAAAGAATGTAGGATCCACTAAATAAACAGCCCCAATCACTAAAACAATTGACAAAACTGTTAAAACACTAGAACGGTCAGATGCCATTTGTTCTTCTGAAATAGTAGTAAGTAATATTTTCCTAATCTCTTTCATCATCGTCGTTCTCATCTTCCCAGTCGGTGTCTTCAGCCCCGTAAAGTTGTATATATTCCTGCGTAAGACGTTCAGCGCGAAATAAAGCTCTGGCAGCCTTGGTTCTTTGTTTCATTACTTGTGCTTTCTGAAGAATACGCCGGGTTGGCCCTATGCCCAGCGGCTCCAAATCAGAATTCTCAGGGATCGTCTCCTCAGGCTTCACTTCCTCGGGTTCATCAAAAGCAATCATAACCTTTTCTGCCGGTATAAGACTTGCTACCATGCAACGAAACCGAAACTCTTCCTTAGAAATAATTAACTGAGAAGCTACAAACTCCGCCTTCCCATCAAATTCTCCAGGAACTTCCGTTGTCGGAACATCAACAAAAACCCTAGAACGAAGCCATTCTTTTGTTAAAGGCTTCGTAAACCAACCATTCGTAGAATCAATCACCGTTTGTGTAAGAGTGGTCAGTAGTGTCTCAGATATCGGCGGGGATGATACGGCCTCGTCTTTTTCCTTTTCAAGCGACAACCGGAAACCATCGCTCAGTTCACAAGTGTAAATCTTTGTGGCCGCATTATACGTAGGCTTATGAATCTTCATTTACCTATGGGGTATTTTCCCTACTTCCATTTTTATACTCACTAGAAGAATGAACGACGGATTATCACCTTGGATAGAAAAATTCGTAGATAAAGCCATTCAATTCATGCAAAATGATATGTTGAAAAAGAAAGTCCAAATTCTCATCCTTGAACCCTTTCTCCAGTACCTGATTGAATTGATCTTCCCATATATCATCATTCTGTGCGCTGTCTTTGGAATTATGATTATGATGATGATCAGCATTCTCGGCCTCTTGGTATTTCGTCCTGCGGCTTCTGTTGCATCTTGAAATCAAGTAGTGTGAATAGAATGGCTCAGCAACAGATGACAAATACGAATGCTCTTGCTGACATGGTTCGTAGGTGGGTTCACTTTGATAATTTGGCCGCAACTTTGCACCGCCAAGCGCAGCAAGCCCGGGTAGCAAAGTCGCGATGGGAAACCGACATCATCGGCTACTTGCAAAAAATCAATATGACAAATGCGATCATACAGATCGCCGGAGGACGGCTCACAGTCCATGACGAAAAACACACACAACCTCTAACACTCCAGCGCTTAGAACAGTTGCTCCACGAATACTATGCGAAAAAATCTCCTGGAAGTTTGGATGAAAGTACTAGCATCCTAGCGTTTATTAAAGCCAATCGCGGATCCACGACAGAAACACGTCTCAAGAAAAATTGATTCTGGGACAAGCCTAAATGTAAAGATAACTTATACACAGAGAACTGACTTGATAGAATGACGAGTACGAATAACGACTTTCAAGTGTGGTTAGATCAAAGTGTATGGATTACAAATGTAGAAAAAGCTACACGTCGCGAATATCTTCCACATTTTGCCGAAGATCTTACTAATTTCATGTCAGCATGTGGATATACGATGGATAGTCGGTGGCGCGAAGGTCATATGATTGTAGCTCGTTGGATGTATATGATTCACGTTCAAGAATTTGTGACGCGAAAGTATGATGCTATGATTTGTTATGGAGGAATTCATCACAGAGATTGGAATGAAGACTTTCATGAGTATACAAAGATTATGGACTTTGATAAAATTTCCAGTTTTATGGAAAGATGGAAATTTTATGAAGACTTGGATCCTGAGACGCGGGTTGGTCAAAGAGTTTTGCACGATCTTCAGAATCTTTTGTACCACTTTATTGATATGGACAACAGCAAGATTGGTATTATGGTAGCAACGGCGGAGGATTCTGATTCTGATTCTGAAGATGTGTATCGTAGAACAAAGGATGATGTTTATTTGATGGAGGCGCGTGAGGGAATGCATGGTGGGTATGGATCGAAGGTGTAGCCTTTGCTTTAGCTTTAGTCATTCCATACTTTTGTGTTAAAGGGGAGGATGCCTACGTTTTCAGCTTCTCCCTTAAATTGGGCAACTTTCTTATCAAACTCAATTGCATCAGGGCTCACGGGGATTCCGATGGCGGCGACTTTTTCGTCGTGCTTATTCTGAGGAGGTTTTACACCGAAGCATGTAGCACCAAAGCGGAGTTCGGGATTGTCAAAATGTCCTCCGTTGAGTCCAGGGCGGCCACAAGAGAGTCTTTGTTCAGGAGGACCCTTCTGCAACTTTTTGTATGTAGTTTGTGACGTGGGATAAACCGCCATCTGTCCCTTGATCCATCCGTAGTTGCACCAGTCTGCACCATTCGCCCAGGCTTGTTTTACCTGGTCGTATGTTGCAAGTTCAGCACCGAGAGCCTTGCATAGGGGTTCCGCATCATAATACGTGTACTTATTGCTGGAAATGGAGAATACTTCTTTTCCATCACCGGGCAGAACCTTTTTCATGATTTTGTCAGACTTGGCTTCAGATTTCTCCATAGCAGATCCTGTTACTTCAGATCCCTTCGGATATTGCATTCCAGGAAAGTCTTCATCATTATTTACATCGGTGATAGGAAATCCAGGATACTTGGGTTTGTTATTATTGTCCTTGTCTGGGGAAGGACGAACAGGTTGAGCAGGAGGCGGAGGAGGAGGAGG
>Ga0114964_10001926_pt1 | contig 14901 bp, 10 predicted proteins | sample C_131016_MF_Meta_FD_92638 | JGI IMG/M metagenome (GOLD analysis project Ga0114964, IMG submission 92638) | Freshwater microbial communities from Lake Croche, Canada to study carbon cycling - C_131016_MF_MetaG | ecosystem: Environmental > Aquatic > Freshwater > Lake | place: Lake Croche, Canada... | reverse complement strand
TGAAGATGATGAAGATGATGAAGATGATGAAGATGATGAAGATGTTAAAAATATTGAAAATGTTAAAAATGACAAAGATGATAAAAATAAAGAAGATGATGAAGATAAAGAAGATTATGATGAAGATGATAAAGATGAAAAAAAAGATAAAGATGATGAATATGACAAAGATAATGAAAATGATCAAAATATAAAAGAAATTAAAGAAGAATTTAAAGAAGAAGTTAAAGAAGAAGTTAAAGAAGAAGTTAAAGAAGAAGTTAAAGAAGAAGTTAAAGAAGAAATTAAAGAAGAAATTAAAAAAGTTAAAAAAGTTAAAAAAGTTAAAAAAGTTAAAGAAGTTAAAGAAGAAGTTAAAGAAGAAGTTAAAGAAGAAGTTAAAGAAAAACTTAAAGAAGAAGTTAAAGAAGAAGTTAAAGAAGAAGTTAAAGAAGAAGTTAAAGAAGAAGTTAAAGAAGAAGTTAAAGAAAAACTTAAAGAAGAATTTAAAGAAGAAGTTAAAGAAGAAGTTAAAGAAATAGAAATAAGATCAGATAATGATAATGATTATATAGATACATCTAATTTTAAAAATAATAAAAAAAAATCAAAAAAAATAATTGAAATAAAATCAGATAGTGATAGTGATAATGATAGTTTAAGTAGTGATGATATTAATATAAAAAAAATAAATATTAAAAAAAATAGAAATAGATATTATAGTTAAATACGAGTTGTTTTTTTATTATTATAATAAACACCTAATTTCATTACAAAGCGATTAATATCACTTTTATTAATTAATATATTATCTTTATTAAATAATTTAATATTAAATCTTAATAATTGTGGTTCTATTGGATTTAAAGAATAAACACTATCTGAATGTACAAAATCACTTCGTATTGTAGTATTTCCTATAGTTTCTGTTGGTACATTTTCTATAATAATTGAATCAAAAACATTAATATCACTTCTTTTACCATCATTTAATGTATTATTTTTACCTATAAGTCTATTATAATTATTTAAATTAATATAAATAGAATTTAGTGGAACTTTTAAAACAGAACTATTAGGAATATTTATAAGAAGTGTTATAACATTTAATTTAATAACATTTCTTAGTGGCTCATCAAGATTTATATAAAAATCACAAATATTAGAAGTAAGAAAAAAAGCACAATCACTATCAATAGTTATTATTTTATAATCATATTCAAAATTATTATTCATTATTTTTATTAATATAAACATAATAAATTAATTATAAAATAAAAATGCAAAATGTTGTTTCATGTAATATGAATGGAACATTAGATGAACAAATATTTAAATTAATAAATATATATAATTATTCAAAAAAATTTAATAAAGAAATAGTTTTTGATGATAATAATATAAATATATGTATTAAAAAAATACTAGAAAAATATAATAATATAAAAATTATAAATCATGAAGAATTTAATAAAATACCTTTTCTTTATTATATAGAAAATTATTATAATAAAAATAATATAATACCATTTATAGAAGGTAATTTATATATAAGAGGATTTTTTATAGAACATATAAATAATGATGATGATATAATAAATTTTATAAAAAATTTATTAATAAATGAAAATGAATATTATAATGAAGAAATAAATATAATAAATAATATAAAAAATATATCAAAAGAAAATGATTTTATAACAATTTATTATAAAAAACCAAATATTTATGATATAAATGAACCAGATATAAAATATTATAATTCAGCTTATGAATTATTAAATTCTAATAATAAATTTATTTTAATATTATCAGATGATATAGAATGGTGTAAAAGATTATTATCAAAAAATAAAAAATTTTATTTTATAGAAAATAAAAATGAATGTGTTCAATTAATAATAATGATATTATCAAAAATATTAATATGTGGAAAATCATATTTAAGTTATTTAGGAGCATATTTAGATAATACTAAAGAATATGTAATATTTCCAAATATATTAAATATTAATAAAAATAATAATAAAAATAAATCTATTTATATAGATATATGAATTTAATAAAAAAAGATTTAGAATTATATTCAGAAAATATAAAAAATAATGGATTTTTTTCAAAAAAAATGTTTGGAATATTTTTAAAAGATATTATTATTGAAAATAATTTATCAATAAATGATTTAATAATTACAAAAATATGGGATATAGAAAAAAATATAAAAGAAAATTCTAATTATACATATTGGTTTTCAGGAGGAATTTCATGGCAAGAAATATATTCAAAAGATTTAAATTATACAGAAGAAGAAGAATTAAGTATTTCAATAGGTTATAATGATATTCAATATATATATATAAATTCAAAAGATGCAGAAAATAAAATAAAAATATTATATAATATAATTAAAAATATTAAAGAAATATTAAAAATAAATATAAATTTAGATACTGAAATAATTTGTACTAATTTTATATGTAATGAAAATGAAACTGATGAAAATAAAAAATTTATATTTGATTATATAAGTAATAGACCTTTTTATAAAGAACCATATTTTAATATTAAATTAATAATAATAAATACAAAAGATATAATAGGAGGTTCAAAAATTAAAAATAATAGAAAAAAAACAAAAAACTATAAATTAATTAAAAATTTTATGTCAATAATTTTACAAAATCAAAATAGATATATATCACCTGAAGAAAAAATAAATATAATAAATTATATAAAAATAAATGATTTTAATAATAAATCATTATTTGAAATTAATATAGAATGTTATAGAAAATCTAGTAATTTTACTATTGATAATTTAAAATTATTTAATAAAACATATTTATTAAAATCTTTAATAAATACAGATGAAAATGAAAATGAAAATATAATAATAATAAAATCAAAAATAAATAAATTAAATGAATTAGGATTATTAACATATTCATTTTTATCAAAAACAAATAAAATTCAAGAAATGGGATTAAATATAGATGATTATAGACAAAAAATATTTTTTAAAACAAATTTAAAAAATAATAATAATAATATATCAGAATATTTAAAAAAAATAAATGAAAATTATAAGAAAGTTTTTAAAGAAGGAACTCTTAATAATTATTTTATAGAAAAAATATCAGATTTAATAACTATATATTCAATTGATGGATATGATATTTTTATAGATTTTATTGAAAAATGGTTTATATCAATATTTAGACCAGCAATAAATTCATTTATAATTGAAATAAATAAAGAATTATATAATAAGTATAATATAATATTATTTATTGCAGGAGGTGATGCAATGAGAAGATATGATAATAATATTTCATTTACAAAAGATATAGATACAAAATTATTTATAGGACAAATAAATAAAGAAGAAATATTTAAAATAGTAGCAAAACACATAGTTAAATTAAGAAATTATTTAGAAGAAAACTTTATAAATTTTTTAACAATTGATACAATAGAATATAATAAAGAAGGTGAAAAAATTTTAAAAAGAATAAATTATTCAAATGAAACAATTAATTTTTATTATATAAATAAAAAAGGAGAAGCTTATGAATATAATATTAATTTAAAAATTAAAAATAATATTCCACCTCAACAACAATTTAGAGTAAGAGAAATTAAAAAAAGCAATTTATTTCCTGTAGATTTATATTCAATTGATTTTCAAACAGTAATAACATCAAAAAATATATTATATCCAAATGATATTAGTATAAAAAAAATAAATATATCATTATTAGATGTTGTAATTCAAGAAGAAATATTTGAAACAAATTTATATACAATTGTAGATAATATTCCCGTATCTAGTTTAGAATATTTAATTAAAGATTTAGAAAAAACTTATTCAATACCCGATAGAGCATTAGCACGAATATTTTCTGGAAAATATAAAAAGGATATTATTCGTTATAATCGTTTATATGAATTATATGAAAATAAAATAAAACGAAATGATAATGAAGAAAATATAAAAAAATTATTAGTTATATCTGATATAGAATATGATAAATTAAGAGATATGATAGAAAAAAATACATTAATAAATGATGATATAAAATTAAAATTTTATATATTTTTATATAAATTACAAAATAATTTAAATTTTAATATATTTGATATATTAATAACATCAAAAATAATATTTTATATAAATTATTTTAATACATTTGAAAAATATAATGAAATATTTAAAATAGCATATGATATAGCTAATTTTAAAATAAATATATTTAATGAAAATTTAAATAAATATTTAAATGAATATTTTGATTATAAAGAAAAAGATGAAATATCAAAAATATATTTAGAATTATTTAATTATTTAATAACAAAAAAAGATAATCAACAAAAACATATTATACCATTTTTAAATTCAATGATAAAACAAGAAATAACAAAAGCAAATTTAAACAAAACAATACCTCAAATAAAAAAACAAAAAAAATCAAATTTAGGAATAATAAATCCTAAAATAACTAAAATACAACAACCATCAATATCAACACGAAGTGGAAGAATAAGTAAAAAAACAGATATATATATACCTGATAATAAATAATATAAAAATAAAATAATAATAATAATTTAATATGTATAATTATTATAATATATTAAAAGAATATTATATAAAATTTATAAATATTATAGATATAGTATTTATATCAAAAATAAAAATAATTAAAAATTATATTATGAATGAAATACATCATAATTTTTATGAAAAATATTATAGAATGTAATAAAAAATAAAATTATTTTTAACTTTTAGATATAAAAAATATAAAAATATTATAAATTAATATCTAAAATGAATAATAATAATGAAGAAATAACAATTGTAACAGCATTTATAAAATTAAAAAAAAATAAATATAATAGTGATTATAAAGAATGGATAAGTAATTTATTATTAAATTTAAATAAAAATATAATAATATTTACTTCAATAGAATATTATGAATTAATAAAATCATTAAGAGAAAAATATGAAGATAAAACATTAATAATAATAATAAAAATAGAAGAATTTTATATGTATAAATATAAAAATTATTTAATTAAAGATTTAGAAAGAGATCATGAAAAAAATAGTCATAATATAGAATTATATATGATATGGAATGAAAAACTTAAATTTATAGAAAAAGGAATAAATTTAAATCCATTTAAAACAAAATATTTTGCATGGTGTGATATAGGTTATGTTAGAAATAAATTATATATAGATTTATATATGAAAAATTTTCCAAATATAGAAAAAATAAAAGAAGATAAAATATATATGTTAAATATTGATTATAATTTTAATGAAGAAGATTTTATAAATTCATATAGTAATAAATATAGATATATATCAAATATAATAGGAGGAGGATTTATAATAGGAAATATTGAAAATTTAAGAAAAATGATAAATATATATTATAATGAAATAATACCATATTATATAAATAATAATTTATTTATAGGAAAAGATCAAACATTATATGTAACATTATATTTAAATAATTCATCATTAATAAAATTAATAAAAGGAAATAATGATAATTATACGATACCTTATTCTGAATTAAAATGGTTTTATTTTCTTAAATATTTAAGTTAATATTTTTTATTTAAAGAATTTGATATAAAGATTAAATATCGTTATGACAGAAAATAATTCTAACTGGTGGTATCCAAGTACAAATGGAAAAAAAAGAATAATGTGGTGTGGAACACATCCAATTCAATCAAATGGATATAGTCGTGTAATGTATTATATAGGAAAATATTTAGGAAAATATAAAGATATAGAATTAACAATTTATGGTTTTCAAAATTTTAATAATTTAGGAGGTCAAGAAATAATTAGAGGAGATATTCCTAAAAATGTAATAATACATGATGCATATGCATGTGAAGAACCTAAAAGATCTGGTTTTGGAGAAAAAGAAATAGGAAATTATTTAAAAGAACATCCACAAGATATAATAATAATATTTAATGATGCAATAATAACAACAAGTTTAACAGCTTGTATTATAAATGAATGTGGAAATAATAGAAATAAATTTAAATTAATATCATACATGGATCAAGTATATAGATATCAAAAAAAAGAATATATACAATTATTAAATACATTTTATGATGGTATAATAGCATTTACACCTTATTGGCGTGATATTGCATATCAATTAGGAATAAGAAAAAATATGCCAATATATGTATTTCCTCATGGATTTGATCATAAATTATATTATCCAATAGATCAAAAAATAGCTCGTTTATATTATAATTATAATGAAAATGATTTTATTGTATTAAATTTAAATAGAAATCAACCAAGAAAAAGATGGGATACTACAATAATAGCCTGGATAGAATTTGTAGAAAGACATTATCATGTTAATGTAACTAAAAAATTAACTAAAAATGACTGTAAAATAAATAAATTTACATCAAGACCAATAAAATTAGTAATTGGTACAATGGTTGATGGATATTGGGATTTATCAAATGTAATTGAAAGTGAAGTTAAGTTTAGAGATGTTCCATTAGAATATGTAACAAATACTATAACAACAATAGGAAATCCACAACAATTATCAGATAGAGATATTAATATATTATATAATAGTTGTGATGTAGGTTTAAATACAGCAGATGGTGAAGGATTTGGATTATGTGGATTTGAAGGTTTAGCATTAGGAAAAGCTCAAATATCAGCTTATGTAGGAGGAATGCGTGAATTTTTAAATGATAATATAGCAATATTAGTAAAACCAAAAATAAATATATATCTTGATAATAAAAGTAATGGAATAGGAGGTATAGCAGAATTAACTGATCCTCATGATTATGCTGAAGCATTTTGGAAATATTTTAGTAGTCCAGATTTAATGGAAAAACATGGATATAGAGGAAGACAACATATAATAACAAATTATAAATGGGAAAATATGATTGATTATTTATATAATCGTATTCTTATTAATATATAAAAAAGATATAAGAATAAAAAATAATATAATAATTAAGTTTTAATGAATAACATTGGAAATATGATTAGTTCATAAAACTTCAAATAAAAAAAAAATTTTTAATAAATTAGATAATTAATATATAAATTTCTAAATAATATTTAATAAAAAAAATAAATAATTTTATATATATGTGTTTTAAAATAAATATATATATATAAAATTATTTATTTTTATTAAATATTATTTAGTTTTTTATATTATTTATTTTTATAATCTTACCAATATTTATCATTGGTAAAATTGGAAAACATTCATGTAAATGTGTTTTAAGAAAAGTTTGAATTTTATATTCATTTGGAAATAAATGTTTTAATCCTTTAGTAATATCAGTAGTATATGTTTTTAAATCATCATCTAATAAATGATTACTTTGAATAGGTAAAATTAATAATAATTGTATTTTAGCTTGTAAAAATGAACCATTATTTTTAATTTCATTAATATTATTACCTTTAAGATAATTACTAATATCTCTACAAGATGGTGGAAAATTATAGGGATAAAACCATTCATAATCTAAATCGAATTTTTTATAATAATTATAAGTCCAATAAATACCTTTTATAAAACTTGATACAATAACAGATATTAATGAACTATCATAATTAATATTAATATCAAATAATGATTTATAATAATAATAACGCCATTTTTTATTATTATTATAAATATCATATAAAAGTTTATCTTTATGTTTTAAACCATATTCATTACTATTAGAAGTCATATCAGTTGGTCTTTTTTCAATAAATTTAGCTACTTCATTTATAATATCAATATCTTCATTTTCTGCAATTAATGTAATAATATCAGTTAAACAATCTTTATTAATTTTATTATTTGAAACTAAAGCTCCTTTATTATTAATAGCTTTTGTTGTAATATCAATTAAAGTATTTAAACCATTATTTTTCATATTTAATGTAGGAATATGAGGAATAAAATCATTACCTAAAATAGAACACATAACACAATAACTTTCAATAATTTCAATATTATCTAAATTAATCCATTTAGGTTTTAATTCATCTAATAATGCTTGTTTTAAATTATTAATATTTAAATAAATTATATTATCATTATTTTCACGCATTAAATAGATATTATCAATTCCAGAAATTAATGATAATATAATTAAATCAGCATCAAGACCATTTATAATAATAGGTAAATTATCATTTTTATATTCTTGTAAATATGTAAAAATTTTATGTTCTCCTTCTCCATTATTAGCACTTCCATCAAAAATAAATGATGTTTTATTTTCATTTTGAATTTTATTTTTAAGATATTTATCAAGATTATTCATAAATATAGTTCCGGTAGAAATAGCATTTGTATCCCATTTAACATTAATTTTATCAATTTTATTTTTATAAATAGTTAAATATCTTCTTTTTCTTTGTTGAATAATTTTAGCTAAAGGAGCAACACCATCAATACAAATAAGCATTTTATTAGGTTTAAATTTTTTATCATAATCATTAATTTTATTCCATAAATTTTCAAATAATTTTTCTTCATTAGTTTCTTTAGAAGCTTCAGGATGAATTATTCCATTAAAATCTATAGCATAAATATTAATATTATCAGGAAGTTCATTACTTGTAATATTTTTATATTTTTTACTTAAAGAATAGAAATAATAAGGAATACCCATAATAAATATAATCTTTTAAGGTTTAAATAAATAAAAATTTATTCATTTTTTAATATTTTTTTATTCTTATTTTCTTATAGAACAATAAGAATAATTATATAATGGGTTTTTTAGACATTTTTTTTGGTTCAACACAATCTAAATTTACTGCTTATGCTATATTAGCAGCTATTGTTGCTATATGTATTACTATATTATTAACAAGAACTGATATGAATATAAGTAATAAAATATTATTAATTTTCTTTGTTATATTAACATTAGTTCCTTCTGTATTTTTAATATTATTTGAAATTACTTGTATGGTTACAGGTGGAAATAAAGAAGAAAGATGGTGGTGTTGGTTATATGCTTGGGTAATATCAGCCTTTATAATTATATATTGTATATTAATAGTAATTATATCATTTACATCATTATTTACTTATAATAATGCTATAGATAGAGTAGAAATATCAGAAAATCAAAATAAAATGTCTCCAGAAAATTCAAATGATTATGCTAAAACAATGATAGAAACATCACAAACATTAGAAAGATTTGAAAATTCAATAGATGATAAAAATAAAATAATAAGTGTAAATGATATTAATAAAATAACTAATTCTATTGATATAAAAGAAGATAAAAATAAACAAGAAATAAATAGTGATCCATTATATAATTTATCAAATGAAAATTTTGATGGAAGTAATGAAATAGTATCTAAACCATTAATAATGGAAAATAAAAAAGAAATATCTAAACCAAATATGGAAAAGAAAAAAGAAGAAGAACATAAAGAAATACCCTCTTCACATATATCATCTTTATATACAAATATATCAAAATCATCATCATCACCTATAGATATAGAACCATTTACATTAAAAGAAAATAATTATTCAAATTATTAATTATTTAAGAAAATAATTAATAAATAATATTAATGGTTATTGTTTATGAAAAATAAAAATGTTGAAAAAATATGTTTTAAAACACAATGTTGTAGAAATTGTGGTTTAAATGGACATATTTATAAAAATTGTCCTCATCCAATAATTAGTTTTGGTATAATATGTTATAAAATTGAAAATAATGAAATTAAATATTTAATGATACAAAGAAAAGATAGTTTATCATTTATGGAATTTATAAGAGGTAAATATGAAATAAATAATATTGAATATATAAAAAAATTATTATCAAATATGACAATTTCTGAAAGAAATATGTTATTAAATAATAAATTTGAAGATATATGGAATTATGTTTGGCATCAAACAGATATAAATAATAATAAAAATAATAAAGAATATATAAATTCTAAAATAAAATTTTCAATTTTAAATGATACAAATTTTCTTCGTAATTATATTACATCTATTAATAGTATTTATAATGAACAAGAATGGGGATTTCCAAAAGGAAGACGGAAAATGAGAGAAACAGATATAGATTGTGCAATAAGAGAATTTTATGAAGAAACAAGAATAAAAAGTGAAGATTTAGAAATAATAGTGAATATTATACCATTTGAAGAAATATTTTTTGGAACAAATGGTATAATGTATAAACATTTATATTATATAGCTAAATTAATTAATAATAATGTTAATATTAAAATAGATAATAGTTGTTTAGAACAAATAAGAGAAATTAGAGCAATTAAATGGTATAATTATAATGATGTAATATCTCATATAAAAATATATAATACAGAACGAATAGAATTATTTAAATTTGCTAATAAAAAAATTATAGAATATGAAAAATTATAATTATAATTATTTATTTTTTTCTTTTCAATTTAACTAATAGAATTATGGATAAAAAAAATAGAGATATTACAACAGATGATTGTATTAAATGGAAAAATAATAAAGAAATAAATCCACATACTAATTATAAAATTAAAAAAGGTAATGCTGTTTATAAAAAATTTGAAAAAGCTTGTAGTCAAATAGTATCACCTAAAAAAATATCAGAAGAAGAAGAAAAAGATAATGATATAATAAATATAATAATAAATAAAAAAAATTATGAAATAACTAAAGATATATGTAATAAATGGATAAAAAATAAATATAAAAATCCATTTACAAATTATAAAATAAATGAATTATCGCCAATTTATAAAACATTAGATAGTATTTGTAAAAAATTTGATATTAAAATAAAAGAAGAAAAAGAAGAAGAAAAAGAAAAAATTCAGCAAAAAAAAAATAATAATCCAAGACATCATCTTCAAAGAAAACCAACAGATGAAGAATGTATTAAATGGAAAAAAAATAAATTGATAAATCCATTAGCTAAAACTAAATCAAAAATAGTTTTAAATGGAACTTTATATAAAGAATTTGAAAAAGAATGTAGTCATATTGAAACACCTAGAAAAATTAAAAAAAAAAGTGAAGAAAAAAAAGAAGTATTTAAAGAAAAATCTATAGAAAAAGAAAGTAAAGATAATAAAAAAGATTTATTATTATTTATTAAATCTAAACAAAAAAAATTAATTAAAATAAATAAAGAAATTGAAAATAAAGAATTATATTATCCTGAATTAAATGATCCTGATTTTAATAAAAAGATATTATCATTAAAAGAAATTAGAGTACATAAAATTAATAAATATGATGATATTAATTCATTATCTGATTTTGAAAAAAAGGCAAGTGAATTATGTAAAACTTTTGATAAAAGTTCTTTTCAATATTTAATTGGACATTATTTATCTTATAGAACACCTTATAAAAGTTTTTTATTATATTATTCTGTTGGTGTTGGTAAAACTTGTACTGCTATTACTATAGCAGAAGGATTACTTATAAATCATAGTAGTTATGATGAACCAATGATATGGGTAATTTTACCAGGAGCAATAGAAGCAGGTTTTAAAAAACAAATATTTGATATGATGAAGATATTAGATTATAAAACAATATTAAATCAATGTACAGGAGATACTTATGTTAAAATAGCTCAATTATCAAATGAAATAAATATAAAAGAAGCAGAAAAACGAATTAAAAAAATAATTAAATCAAGATATCAATTTTTTACATATGAAGGTTTTGCAAATTTTATTGAAAATAATTATATAAATAAAAATAAAATTGTTAGTGATAAAGTTATTATTGTAGATGAAGCACATAATATTAGAAGTAGTGGAAATGATGAAGATGAAAATAAAAGAGTATATACATCATTAATGACAATATGTAAATCTGGAATTAATAATAAATTAATTTTATTAACAGCAACACCAATGTATAATGAACCAATGGATATTTATAATCTATTTTTATTATTATTAACAAATGATAAAAGAGAATATTTATATGATAATACAAAAATATTTGATATTAATAATAATATAAATCCTAAAGCAAAAAAATTTATTAGTTTAATGTCTTCAAATTATATATCTTATTTAAGAGGTAAAAATCCATTTAATTTTGCTTTAAAATTATCTCCTAAATTAAGTGGATTTTCTATATTAGATAAAATAATACCTAATGCAGAAAATGGAAATCCAATAGATGAAAAAGATAAAAATTGGTTAATAAATGTTGAAGATGGTATTATACCTTCAATATTAGGAAAAAAACAATTAGAATATTTAAAATCAAAAAAATTAATATTATCAGAAGAAGGAAATAAAAATAATTTTGCTGCATTACAACCTATGAATATAGTATTTGATACAAATATAGGTAAAGAAGGTTTTAATAATATTTTTATAAAAGTTAATGAAAAAGAACAAATATCAGTGCGTTATATACAAAAATATAAAAATTTATTAAGTCCTGATGATAATAATTTGGGATTATATTCTGGTAAATTTTTAAAAATTGCTAATATTATTAAAAATTCTAGAGGTATTGTTTTAATATATTCTCGATATATATGGTCAGGAGTTATACCTATTGCTATTATGTTAGAACATATGGGTTTTTCTCGTTTAGGAACAGAAAATATATTAGCAGAACCATCAATTACACATAATATAAAATATCCAGGAATAAATACACCAAAATATTGTATTTTATCTTCATCAGATCCTGAAATAATGGGTAATACAACAATTGATAATCTTATGAATGTAGTTAATAATTCATTAAATCAAAATGGTGAATTAGTAAAAATAGTTTTAATGACACCTGTTGCAGGTGAAGGATTAAATTTTCAAAATATAAGAGAAATACATTTATTAGAATCATGGTATCATTTTAATAGAGTAGATCAAATAATTGGAAGAGGTATTAGAAATTGTAGTCATAAAAATTTACCATTTGAAGAAAGAAATGTAACAATATTTATGCATTGTGCAATAAATGATTATGAAAGAGAAACAGCAGATGTTCATGCATTTCGTATATCAGCAAGAAAATTATATCAAAGTTATATTGTAGATAATATTATAAGAAATAGTGCAATAGATTGTAGTTTATTTAAAAATATTAATTATTTTCCAAAAGAAATGTTTAAATTAGGAAAAATAAATATTATTACTTCACAAGGAAAAAAAATTAATTATGAATTAGGTGATGATGATAAATATAAACCTATTTGTAATATAGATATAAATGATATAAAAGAAAATACATTAGGTTTTAGAGAAGAAACTTATAAACATTTAAGTTTAAATATTCAAATGAAAATAAAAAATATAATATTAGAATTAATTCATAATAATCAACGATTTTTAAATTATCAATATCTTAAAAATTTATTTAAAGATATTGATGAAAAAATTTTAATGTATGCTATTAAAATTAGTATTTATCCTAATATTATTATTGATAATATATTATTATTACCTCATCAAGATGGAATACATATTATAGATGTTATTGAAGATAAACCATTAAAAATAATATTATCAAAAGAAATAAAAGAAGATGAAGAAAAAAAAATAGATATTAATGAAAATTTTTATAATAAAATTGAAAAAATACAAACTGATAATTATGATAATGCTATAGTTGCTTTATATCAATTTTTAGATGAAAAAACATTTAAATTACTTATAAATAAATTTTTTCAATCAATAATTTTAAATAAAATAGATAGTTTTATAGAAAATTGTTTTATAAAAGAAGGAATTATAATTGTTAAAAAAGAATTACCTAATTATCCTACTGATTTAAAATATATTGGATTTATTAATATTTTTAATGAAGAATTTGAACCATTATTATATAATAATGATGGTATTAATCATAAAAATTTTAATCCTAAACAAATTGAAATATTAAAATCAAATAGAAAATTATTAATAAAACCTGATGATTTAACTAATGAAATTTTACCTTGGGGATTAATGATACCAATATATGAAAATAAAGAGAAAAAAAATAAAATAAACATTTTTAAACTTCTTACACCTGGTGTAATATATGGAAAAAAAACTGGTATTGTATGTACATCATTACAAAAAAAAGAACATTCATATTTTTTTAAAGATTTATCTATTGAAGATGGTAAAAATACAAAAGAAAGTTATTGTTTTAAAATAGCAACTAAATTATATAAAATAAATCGTTTAACTTTATTACCAGAATATAAACCAAAACTCTAAATAAATATTATTTTATTTATTTAATATTAGATTATTTTTAATTTTATTTATAAATGAATAAACCATTTTATAAATTAAAAGAATGGGTTGATATTAATAAATTAATATTTTATTTTTTATCATTAAATCCTAATGCAATAGAATTATTAAAAAATAATCCTAATAAAATAAATTGGAATTTTTTATCAGCTAATCCTAATGCAATTGATATTTTAGAAAATAATATTGATAAAATTAATTGGAATTATCTTTCATCTAATCCTAATGCAATTAAATTATTAAAAAATAATCCAGATAAAATAAATTGGAAAATTTTATCTATAAGTTGTGAAAATTTATCTTTATTAAAAGAAAATATAGATAAAATTAATTGGAAATATTTATCATTAAATCCTAATGCTATAGAATTATTAGAACAAAATAAAGATAAAATTAATTGGACATTTTTATCATTAAATCCTAATGCTATAGAATTATTAGAACAAAATAAAGATAAAATTAATTGGGATTTTTTATCAGGTAATTATAATGCAATAAAATTATTAGAACAAAATAAAGATAAAATTAATTGGGATTTTTTATCAGGTAATTATAATGCAATAAAATTATTAGAACAAAATAAAGATAAAATTAATTGGGATTTTTTA
>Ga0114964_10001924_pt1 | contig 14912 bp, 10 predicted proteins | sample C_131016_MF_Meta_FD_92638 | JGI IMG/M metagenome (GOLD analysis project Ga0114964, IMG submission 92638) | Freshwater microbial communities from Lake Croche, Canada to study carbon cycling - C_131016_MF_MetaG | ecosystem: Environmental > Aquatic > Freshwater > Lake | place: Lake Croche, Canada... | reverse complement strand
TCAGCTGCCATGAACGGACTTGAAAAAACGCCACCTCCAGCGGCAGCAAATTGTTGCGCTAATAAATTTGGATAAGAATTTTCTTGTCCTTTTTTGAATAAAGCTCCGTCAGAATATCCTGCAGCAAAAGAATCTCCTAAAGCTACATATTTTGAAAAATCTGCGGTTCCTGCAGTTACTGGCGCTTCACCAGTAGTTGTAGTATCGTCTTTTGTACATGCCATAAAGGTTAAAGAAACCAGTACAACCCATTTGAAATTTTTTATCATAACGTATGTTTTTATATTAATAATAATTATGGTTTAATAGTCCAAGAAGCAAATATTTGTTGACCTATTAATCCAGCTCCTAATACTTGGAAGTATTCTTTTCCTCCTAAATTAGCAGCCCCAATTTTAAAAGAAGATTTCATGCTTGGAACATTGTAATTTATTTGTGCATCAATAACTGTAGCCGCAGGAATCATTCCGTCAACCATGGTTGATTGCCATAAATATTCGCTATTCCATCTTCCACTTACATTAAATCCAAAATTTTTGAATAATTTTTCGTTTCCAATTGAAGCTTTTACTTTGTGTTTTGGTGTATTGAAACCGGCTTCGAAACTTTCGTCTAGTGATTGATCAAATTTAAATTCAGCATAGTTATAGTTTACACCAAACTCGAAATCTTTGTATACTTTTTTAGAAAGTCCAAGTCCGAAACCAAGAGATTTAATTTCAATTTTAGTGTTGGTATATAATTGAAATGCTCTATAATCTCCGTTAGCGAGAGCATAAACTGAACGAGCTCCTAAATCTGTTGCCAAGTTTGTTGGGGTGGGAATATTTGGACTATCTTGTGTTGATCCATAAAGAGGTGCTACTACGTTAAGGTTTCCAATGAAGTTATTGTAAATGTTATAATATCCATTGATGTCAAATGAAATATCATTAACTACTGAGCGATATCCTAATTCAATAGCTTTAACCTCTTCGGGTTTTACAAAATCTAAGTTTGATTTTTTCAAAGCAGCTGGGTTTCCAGTGGCTGAAAATGCTGCTACTGAAGCGGCTGTATATGAGTTGTTGTAAGCATTTAATCCAGTAATATTAACTGTTGATCCTCCTGTAAAAGGCTGACCCAATGTTGAAACAGCTAAAGTTTCAGTATATCTTGGTAAGTTATCTGGAGCTGAACCTAGTAAAATTGCGCTACCTACGTTAAATCCGATGTACTGATCTTGAGTAGATGGATTTCTAAAACCAGTTTGGAACGAAGCTCTAAAATTGTGTTGTTTTTTCTCACCAGCAGATAATACAACAGATACTCTTGGAGAATAATTACCAGCAAAGTTTTTAGATTTATCATAACGAAGAGAGGCTGAAAATTTCAAACGATCATCTATTAACTTTTTTGTTAATTGTGTGTAAGCACCATATTCGTTATAATTGATTACACCATTTGCATCCGTATAAATTCTTCCGTGAGAATTCAACTCATACAATCGGTAAGATCCACCTACTTGAATTTCAGCAAATTTAACTAGGTCTTTAAAATTATAGTTCACATCAGAATGATAAATTCTTGAATTATCTACTAATTTAGATCCTGAAAGTACACTTGCTTCAGAAGTTACTTGTTTGAATGCGGTATTAAACGCATCTGTTCCTGGGATTAATCTTCCAGTATCAGCCGTATTTCTTGCTATTTGATGGGCAACAGTTGGTGTTGCACCTGCTAAAGTTGATTGCACATAAGCTCCAGCATATTGTCCAAACCAAGTTCGATCATCTTTCCATTTTCTGTTGATGTTGATTCCTGTAAATAACATGTCGTAGGAATTTCCACCATCTTCAGTTGTAGTATAACCTCTTAGGAAGAAATTTTTACCTTTTAATTCTAATTTATGTTGTTGCATAAAAAAGCCATTCAAATAGTATCTGTTGGCTCCTTGGTAAACTGCATTTCCAAAACCAAATTTACTTTGCCAAATGATTTCAAGATTTTCATTTCCGAAAGGTCTTAAGTGTAAAGAGAAATCCAATTTAGTGTTTGAAGCCACATTGTCAGTTAATTCAATTTCTTTATAACCAGTTCTACTTACGTTCGTGTTTGGTAATAAATTTACTGCTGACGCAGGAATTAATCCAGCACCAGCTAAACCTTGCCCTACTGCTTTTATGTTTGTTGAAACCTCGTCTCCGTAAACATTGATACCATCATAATTGATATTACTTCTGTCTCTTCCAGCTACAGTTTTGTCATTATAGTTTGTAGCATACCAATCGGTACCTTTCATGTATGTAAAATTTGCTTTAGCTGCAAAATAGTTATTAAATTTATGGGATACTCTCACACCATAATCGGCAAAACTATTAACACCAGCAGCTTGTTGGTTGGTTTGTCCATATTTTACATAACCGTTAACTCCCTCGCTTGTAAATGGGTTTTTACTGTTCATAAACAATATACCATTGAAGGCATTTGCACCATATAAAGCAGAAGAGGCTCCTGGTAATAATTCCACACTTTGAACGTCAATTTCTGAGATTCCAATCATGTTACCTAACACAAAGTTTAGTAAGGGAGAAGAATTGTCCATTCCATCCACTAATTGCATAAAACGAGTATTGGCAACAGTTGCAAATCCTCTTGTATTGATTGATTTAAAGCTCAAACTACTCGTGTTCATTTGAACTTCTTTCAAGTTCTCTAAACCGTCGTAGTACGATGGAGAAGCTGTTTTTCTGATGTCTTTAAGTCCCATTCTTTCAATTGTAACTGGCGACTGTAAAACTTTTTCTGGAGTTCTAGAAGCAGAAACGACAACTTCATCTAAAACTGTGTTTTTTTTAATAGTATCTGAAACTACTTTTTGTGCGAACGATACGCTGCAAAAAAACAATGTCAAAATAAGTAAGTGTTTTCTCATTGTGGTTTAATATTTGTTTGTTAGTGTAGCGAAATTAACATTTATTTTCAAATTATTAAATATTAGCCTAATAATTTTGAAATTTAACCTATGGGCTTAGTTTATTTTAACAAATAAACAATATAAATTTTTAAATTTTATATAGCTATTTTAATTTATCTGTTAATTTTATATTTAAAATACTTTTAATTTTAACAGTTTATTAAGTATTTCGTAAAAATATATCAATTTTATATAAATGCAAAAAGCGCCCAATTAAAGAGCGCTTTTTTTATATATTTTCAATCGTTTATTCCACCGTGACCGATTTTGCCAAATTTCGTGGTTGGTCAACATTACATTCTCTCATTACTGCAATATGATAGGAAAGTAATTGCAAAGGAATGGTTGTAATTAATGGTGACAAAGCATCTGGAGTTTCAGGAATTTCAATTACGTAATCAGCTAAATCTCGAACTTGGGTATCGCCTTTGGTTACTATTGCAATGATTTTTCCACTTCTTGATTTTATCTCTTGAATGTTACTTACCACTTTGTCATAATGACCCAATTTTGGGGCGATTACCACCACTGGCATGTGTTCGTCAATTAAAGCAATTGGCCCGTGTTTCATTTCTGCTGCTGGGTACCCTTCAGCATGAATGTAGGAAATTTCTTTTAATTTTAATGCTCCTTCTAAAGCAACCGGAAAATTATAACCTCTACCTAAATACAAACAATTGTGTGAGTTTTTAAATGTTGCCGCTATTTCTTTTGCTTTTTCATTAGTTTGAAGTGCTTCCACTACTTTTTCAGGAATTAATTCTAATTCTTGCAAGTACCTGTGAAAATCAGAATTGGCCATGGTTCCTTTAGCTTTTGCAATTCGTAGAGCAATCATGGTTAAAACGGTAATTTGCGTGGTAAATGCTTTGGTAGAAGCCACTCCAATTTCTGGTCCGGCATGAGTATAAGCTCCAGCGTGGGTTTCTCTAGAAATCGAAGAACCTACTACGTTACAAACGCCAAATACAAATGCGCCTCTTTCTTTAGCTAATTTAATTGCAGCTAATGTATCGGCAGTTTCTCCTGATTGAGAAATTGCAATTACTACATCGCCTTTATTGATAATAGGATTTCTGTATCGAAATTCTGAAGCATATTCTACTTCAACGGGAATTCTTGTAAATTCTTCAATGATGTATTCTGCAACTAATCCTGCGTGCCAAGAAGTTCCACAAGCTACAATTAATATTCTATCTGCATTTGTGAATTTTTCGATATTGTCTTCAATTCCAGCCATTTGAATCAAACCTTTGTTTGAATGAAGACGACCTCGATAGGTGTCTTTTATCACATTGGGTTGTTCAAAAATTTCTTTCAGCATGAAATGATCGTAACCTCCTTTTTCAATTTGCTCTAAATTCATTTGCAATTCTTGAACGTAAGGATCGACCAAAGAATCGTCTTTAATTTTTCTGATTTTTAATGGCTTGTCCAATCTTACAATTGCCATTTCTTCATCTTCAAGGTAAATAGCGTTGGAAGTATATTCAATAAAAGGAGATGCATCAGAAGCAATAAAATATTCGTTTTCACCAACACCAATGGCTAACGGACTTCCTAAACGAGCCACGATTATTTCATTTGGTTTTTGTTTGTCAAATACACAAATTGCATATGCGCCAACTACTTGATTTAAGGCTATTTGAACTGCTTTTCCTAATTTTAAATTGTCTTTCTTTTGAACATCTTCAATTAGGTTAACCAAAACTTCGGTATCAGTATCTGAATGAAAAACGTAACCTCTATTAATTAATTCTTTTTTTAATGGTTCATAGTTTTCAATGATACCGTTATGAATAATTACAAGATTGCCGGAATTTGATACATGCGGATGAGAATTCACATCATTTGGAACACCATGAGTTGCCCAACGGGTATGACCCATTCCAATAGTGCCATTAGTAGTTATATTGTATGCACATAATTCTTCTAAATCGGTTACTTTTCCTTTAGTTTTACAAACTTTGAGGTTTTCCCCATCAAAAAGCATTACTCCTGCACTATCATATCCTCTATATTCCAGTCTTTTTAGACCTTTAATTACAATAGGGAAGGCTTCTCTATATCCAATATAACCTACAATTCCGCACATATTTTTTAATTTTTGTTGAAATATTATAAATTTGATTTAGGTTTTGTATAGTAAATTTCCAACTTTAAACGCTTGGCATAATTTGGATCAGTAGCAGGAATATTATTTCCAAACAAAACAGTTCCCAACGGATTATAAACCGCTGCCGATGGATATTTACTAAATGGATTTGTTCCTGGTATTGCATTTTTAAGCATTGCATTGGAAGTAAGTCCTATAGATTCGGTAACTACTAGTCCTAATCTCACGTTGGTAGAATCTTTACTTATCAAATTGATCATGTGATTGGTAAGTCGGATTTTATATTTTATACCTCTTTTATCGTAAGCTGAAGTTGCGACGTCTTTTTCAATAATACCTCCATGAACGTATTTGTTATTTTTAGAATTAGAAGCAACTGAAAAATCGGTAGAATAATCTATTATTGGGCGATGATTATTTAAATCATACAAGTAAATTCTATTTGGTTCGGCCGCACCTGCCATTTTATCTTTATCGATGTAAAAAGTAAGGTTGGCCTCGTTAACTAATAATTTTTCACCACTTGGATGTCTCATTTCTTCTAACTGGTCAGGAATTTGATTTGCTCCAGTAACAAAAGTCCCAGTGGCACTATTCCATCGCTTAGTATCTCTATTTCCAAAAAGGTTAATTACCGTCATCGAACCTTCACCCCCTTTTGGAAATAAGTTATAAGCTCCAGTAGTTGTATTGGAATTGGCTGCCAATCCTGAAGTATATCCAGAAGAATACTCATTTTCAAGTAAATTCACTGAATTCCCACCTAAACTAATTCCGAATTTCTTTTCTTTTGTAGAAGGCACTCCGGCCGAACTAGTTACATCGACAGTATAAGTTACAATAATTTTTGCTTGTTTGAAGTTCAACAACGACATGCTTCCTTGATTAAGTGAATTAGAAGCCGCTTCTGCTTTGAAATACAACCCACGGAAATAATCTTTAAATACTGAATTATTAAACAATTTTCCTGCTGCTCCAGCACCAAATAACTTGCTTTGAAAAAAGTCATTTCTAAGTATTAGACGCATTCCTGGTACTGATCTAGTATCTACCACTTGAGCGCCGTCTACTAATTTATAGGTTTTAATTTCTGCGGCACTATAAATGAATTCATCGTTTTGAGTTACATCGCCATTATTTAATCGAGTTGGAGTTTTGTAAGCATCAAAAAAAGCAGTTTCGCCAGAGTAATATCTTTGAACGTCTAAAAAGTTCATTGAAGCACTTAGATCACGAAGCGTGTAATTGTTTTCGTAAACGCTCAATTTGAACTTATTGAACACTTTTTTATCATTGGCAATACTAAAACCTTGAACTGAATCCAATTCATAAGTATGGTCGCCAGTGGTTGCATCTGTTGAAACTAAATGACTGAAATAAGGCATTGAAAGTTCTACTTTCGTCACTATTGGATTAGTTCCAATAGTTTGATTTACAGTATCTAATAAAACTTGAGAAACCACGCTCGCTTTTGTTTTTCCAAAAAACGCATTGTTGTAATACCCTAAAGAATTTATGGGTTGGTTACTAGTTTCTACTTGACCTGTAGCCGTATTGTATGCCAAAACAGTTGTTGTATCATTTTTTATTAGGTCAAAATGTTCGTCTTTAATTAAGTCCGAACCGATTTCATTGAAATCTTTGTCACAAGCGGTAAAAAAAGCAACGATGCCAACTAAAAAAAGCAATTTATAAATGGATTGATTTTGCATATACATATTTTAAAATAGAATTATTAAACTAAATTCTTGTAGAAGTTAGTGTAAACTTCTGCGAATTTATCTTTCGTGGTGAAAGGTAAAAAAGGTTTTCCGGAAGTTTCTATAAATTTTGTTAAACTTGGCGACAGGTTTTGGGAAGCAATAATTATCCCGTCGGAATGGTTTAAAGATGCTAATATAATGTTTTCATAATCAGGATTTTCCAAATTGACTATAGCCGCTTCAGGAACTCCGTCAAATTTAACTTTATTGAACATTTCAAGATTTAAGCGTCCTTCAAACGACTGACTGTAAACAGAAGTAATGATTTTTGTGTCTGAAAATAATGCTTCGTCTTTATAATAATGTTTCAAATAAATGGGCAACATGGCAGCCATCCATCCGTGAACATGAATAATATCGGGAACCCAATTCAGTTTTTTTACCGTTTCTACCACTCCTTTTGCAAAAAATATGGCACGCTCGTCGTTATCTGGAAATAAAACACCGTCTTCGTCTGTAAAAGTAGCTTTGCGTTTGAAATATTCATCGTTATCAATAAAATAAACCTGAATTCTCTCTTTTGGAATAGAAGCAACCTTAATAATTAATGGCATGTCTAAATCATTTACCACTAAATTCATACCCGACAATCTAATTACTTCGTGCAATTGATGCCTTCTTTCGTTAATATTGCCATACCTCGGCATAAAAATTCTAATCTGTCCGCCTAGATCGTTTACCATTTTTGGTACATCATAAGACATTAGAGAAACCTCGTTTTCAGCTAAGTAGGGCACTACTTCAGATGATACATACAATATCCTCTTATCTTCCATATTAAAATTCAGTATTACTTTTGTAAATAAAAAACATGCAAATTTACAAAAATTTATGCAGTTAATAACTAAAATCTTAAGTTTGCACAATATTTCAATTAAACACTATGCTCATTTTCGAGACACAACTGGCTTTAATAGAGCATTTAAAGGTAAATTCCGATTCGAAAAGTACAATTGGTTTTGTTCCTACAATGGGCGCTTTACACCAAGGTCATCTGTCATTGGTAGAAAAATCATTGAACAATAACGACAAAACCATTGTGAGTATTTTTGTTAATCCTACCCAATTCAACAATAGGGAAGATTTAGATAAATACCCTAGAAATTTAGAAAGTGATGTTGCAAAACTTCAAACTATCAGTGATAAAATTGTAATTTTTGCCCCGACAGTTGACGATATTTATGAAGGAAATACCGTTTCCAAACCGTTTTATTTCGATGGATTAGAAAATCAAATGGAAGGAAAATTTCGTCCAGGACATTTTGAAGGTGTTGGAACAATTGTTAAAAGATTGTTCGAAATTGTAAAACCTACCAATGCCTATTTTGGGGAAAAAGATTTCCAACAATTGCAAATCATAAAAAAATTAGTAGAAAAAGAAAATTTACCAATTACTGTTGTAGGCTGCCCTATTTTTAGAGAAGAAAACGGATTGGCAATGAGCTCAAGAAACGAAAGGCTTTCGCCTAATGAACGAAATACCGCAGCAATTATTTATAAAACATTGTTGAAAGTGCAACAAAAATTTTTAACATTGCAACCCTCTGAAATCGGTGAGTGGGTAACGCAAGTTTTTGAAAACCAACCTGGTCTTAAATTGGACTATTTTGAAATTGCAGAAGAAACTACCTTAGTAAACAATGAAAGTAAAATTTCAAACCCAAAATACCGCGCTTTTATAGCAGTTTTTATTAACAATATAAGATTAATTGATACTATTTCATTAAATTAATTATATTTGTACCATGCAAATTCAAGTAGTAAAATCTAAAATACACCGTGTAAAAGTTACCGGAGCCGATTTAAATTATATCGGAAGTATAACTATTGACGAAGCCCTAATGGAAGCCTCCAACTTAATTGAAGGCGAAAAAGTATCCATTGTTAACATTAACAACGGCGAACGTCTTGAAACTTACGTGATTAAAGGCAACCGAAACAGCGGCGAAATCACCTTGAATGGACCCGCAGCTAGAAAAGTTCAAAAAGGGGATATAATAATTATCATTTCCTACGGAATTATGGATTTTGAGGAAGCCAAAACGTTCAAGCCAGCTTTAGTTTTTCCAAATGAAAATGACAACTCTTTAACCTAGATCGTGAAAGCAAAAATTGGTAAATGGCTCTCTATTCTACTCCCACTTTTTTTGGGAATTTTTCTAATTTATTATTCCTACAATCAATTTTCCGAAAAAGACATCCAGGAGATAAAAATTCATTTTAAAAATGCCAATTACTATTACCTCTATTTTTCTGTTTTTATAGCATATTTAGGTAGCGCCTCTCGTGCCTACAGATGGAAATACGTTTTGGATCAAATGGGTTATAAAACTTCATTTGCAAATAATTTCATGGCCGTTTCTATTGGTTATTTAATGAACATGACCGTTCCTAGATCTGGAGAAATTTCAAGAGCTTTGGTGTTAAAAAAATACAATGACGTTCCTTTTGACAAAGGTTTCGGTTCAATCATAGCCGAACGAATTATAGATATGGTTATTTTACTAGGGTTCATTATTGTTGCTTTTTTTGTTCAATATGATGTTTTGAAGACCTTTGTTTTAGATAAAATGCCATTACAAAAATTAATCCTATTATTAGTAATTGGTCTAGTGCTTTTCATTGCTTTTATTTTAGTCTATCTCTATTCTAAGTTGAAATTTATTTTACAGTTAAAAGAAAAAATTTCTGGTTTAAAAGAGGGCCTTTTAAGCATTCTTCACATGAAGAAGAAATGGTCCTATTTGGGGCACACTATTTTTATTTGGTTTTCCTATGTTTATATGTTTTATATCGGAATATATGTAATTTCCGAGACTAGTTCTCTAACCTTAGGGGCAGTTTTCACCTCTTTTGTTGTTGGAAGTGTCGCTATCGCTTTTACAAATAGCGGTTTTGGATCTTATCCGTTTCTAATTGCTAAAATTCTACTTTTTTATCATATTTCCGAAACTGCTGGAAGTGCATTTGGCTGGATAATATGGACTTCGCAAATGTTATTGTTGGTCTTTTTGGGGGTAATTTCATTTTTACTACTACCAATATTGAATAAAAGCAAATAATTTATTATATTGCTCAATCCTTTTGAAGGGGTCAATAATTCAATAAAAATTTTCAATAATGAAAAAATTGCAACTTTTTTTTATTTTACTTTTTCCAATAATTGCGTTTTCACAAACATCAAAAGACACAATTTTTTCCCAAAAATTAAAAGAAGACAGAGAATTTTCGATTTCATTACCAGAATCATATGCTTTCAATAAAACTAAGAAATACCCAATATTACTTTTACTAGACGGAGACTATTTATTTGACCCATTTCAAGGTGCTTTAAAATATGGCACCTATTGGGACGATTTACCAGAAGTAATTGTTGTAGGAATTTCTCAAAATCAAAAGCGTTTTACAGATTGTTCCGTTGACCCCGAAACCGGATTGCCAGATGAAAAAGGGGAATTGTTCTACGAATTTATTAGTCAAGAATTAATGCCTTTTTTAGAAAAAAGTTACAGAATAGCACCCTTCAAAATAATTGCGGGTCACGATATAACCGCTGGATTTTTGAACTTTTATCTTTACAAAGACAAACCTGTTTTCAATGCTTACATTTCATTAAGTCCAAAATTGTCGGCGGGAATGGAAGAATTAATCCCGCAACGCTTGTCTGAATTGAACCTGCCCTTGTTTTATTATCATGCCACCGCAAAAGGAGATTTAAAATCCATTAATGAACGAACAATTCAATTGGATTCAACTGCAGCTTTAATAAACAAACCCAATTTAAATTACCACTTTGATAATTTTCCAAATGCCTCTCATTATTCGCTAGTTTTACATGCAATTCCGAACGCTTTGTACCAAATTTTTGGAAATTATAAACCTATTTCTATTAATGAATACAACGAGAAAATCGCTGTTTTACCTTCTGGATACGTTGACTATTTGATTAAAAAATACGATAATATCGAGAAAGTATTGTCCTTAAAAATTCCTGTTAGATTCAATGATTTCAAGGCAATTGAGGCCGCTATTATTAAAAATAATTCCTACGACGAACTCGAAGCTTTGTCTAATTTAGCTCAAAAAAATTATCCTAAAAGTATGCTAGCAGATTATGAATTAGGAATAATGTTAGAAAAAAAGGGTGATGTTAAAAAAGCCAGAAAATACTATCAAATGGCCTATCAAAAAGAGGAAATTGGTAATTTGACCAAAGAAATGATGATAAAAAAAATGGACGAATTGAAGAATGCTAATTAAACTTGAACTTTCATTTAAATTAATGCGAATGTCAAACCACTTCTAATTACTCAATTATGAACAAAGTAAAAACTTCCTTTTTTTGTCAAAGTTGTGGCTCGCAATATTTTAAATGGCAAGGACAATGCAACGCCTGCAAAGAATGGAATACTATTGTTGAGGAAATTATCCAAAAAGAAGAAAAAGTAGCTTGGAAATCTTCAACATCGGAAGTAAAAAAAGCGGCTAGACCTTTAAAAATTAAAGAAATTGATGCAACGCTTGAAATTCGAATGGACACTTGCGACAACGAATTGAACAGAGTCTTGGGAGGCGGAATAGTTCCAGGTTCTTTACTACTTTTGGGAGGCGAACCAGGAATTGGAAAAAGCACTTTGTTATTACAAATATCTTTAAAATTACCCTACAAAACCCTTTATGTTTCAGGTGAAGAAAGCCAGAAACAAATCAAAATGCGCGCAGAAAGAATTACATCCAACGGCGATAATTGTTATATTCTGACAGAGACTAAAACGCAAAATATTTTTCGACAAATTGAAGAAATCCAACCTGAAATTGTCATCATAGATTCCATTCAAACGCTACATACCGATTATATCGAATCCGCTGCAGGAAGTATTTCTCAAATTCGTGAAACGACGGCTGAACTTATAAAATTTGCTAAAGAAACCAATGTTCCAGTAATTTTAATTGGACACATTACCAAAGATGGAAATATTGCTGGACCAAAAATTTTGGAACATATGGTGGATACGGTTTTGCAATTTGAAGGCGATAGAAATCATGTGTATCGAATATTGCGTTCCCTAAAAAACAGATTTGGATCAACGGCTGAAATTGGTATTTATGAAATGCAAGGCACTGGTTTGCGCGAAGTTGCCAATCCATCAGAAATATTAATTTCTCATAATGATGCGACTTTATCGGGAACTGCTATTGCTTCCACTTTGGAAGGAATGCGCCCGTTAATGATCGAAATTCAAGCGTTGGTGAGTAGTGCCGTTTATGGAACGCCCCAACGAAGCACCACAGGGTACAACGCCAAAAGACTCAACATGATATTGGCCGTTTTAGAAAAAAGAGCCGGTTTTCATTTGGGTGCAAAAGACGTTTTTTTGAATGTCACTGGAGGACTTTCTGTTGACGATCCTGCAATAGACCTCGCTGTGGTCGCCGCAATATTATCATCTAATGAAGATATCGCCCTCGAAAAAGATTTTTGTTTTGCAGGCGAAGTCGGACTTTCAGGCGAAATTCGCCCTGTGAACCGTATTGAACAACGAATTCAAGAAGCCGAAAAATTAGGTTTTTCAACCATATTTGTATCAAAATACAATAAAATAGCCCTTAAAAACACCTTTATAAAAATTAGATTGGTATCCAAAATTGAAGATATTGTTAGTGAATTATTCGGATAATCATGAGAACTAGAAAACAAAAAGCCCTACTATTTTTTAAGATATTTGCTGTTTTAATTGCAATTGGTTTACTCTTGCTGCTAGTATTTAGAGATTCACTTCTGCAATCGGCAATCGCTAAAATTGAAACTAAAATAGCGACCGATTATGATACAAAATTGACCATTGAAAAGGCAAGTTTTGATGGAATTTCGGCGGTTCAATTTCAAAAAATCAATGTAGTTCCAAACAACGCCGATACTCTTTTTTCAGTTGAAAAAGTGAACACCAAAATCAACTTATTCAAATTGCTGTTCGGAACCCTTCAATTGGAAAAATTAGAAATGAAAAATGGGTTTATTCAATTGGTAAAAAACAAAAATGGGCGCAATTTTGATGCGTTTTTAAAACACAACAATCACAATAATTCGCCATCAGAAAATAGCAATTACGCAAAATCGGCCTACCGAATACTTTCTAAAATTTTGAATTTAGTTCCCACAGAAATGCATCTTGAAAACTTGTCTTTCCGAATGGACGACTTGGGACGAAAAGTAGCTTTAACGCTCAATGAATTGAAGCTGGAAGACGAGGTGCTTGCTTCTACAATGGAAGTCAAAAGCGATTCTTATTTTCAAAAGTGGAACATAAAAGGGACCGCCAACCCGAGAGACAAAACTGCCGATTTGAAGTTTTTTAATAATGACCATTCTAAAATTGTAGTACCTTATTTGAATGAGCGTTTTGGTTTGCTATCAAGTTTTGATAGCATCCATTTGAATATTGCAAAAATTGAAATGGAAAGTGGCGAACTGCACATCGATGGGTTTTCGTCAATTGCAAATTTAACGGTTAGCCATCCTAAAATTGCTTCTAAAGAAGTGGTAGTTCAAAAGGCACTTTTCGATTATCATTTTCTATTTGGTGAACATTTCATGGCCATAGACAGCAGTTCAACCATTCAAATGAACGATGTAAAAATGCATCCGTTTGCAGAATACAATACTGAAAATGACACCGTTTACAAGCTAAGAATTGCCATTCCAAAAATGAAAGCGCAACAGTTTATCACGTCTTTACCAAGTGGGTTATTCTCGCATTTTGAAGGGATGAAAACCCAAGGAAATTTCGAATACAATTTGAATTATCAATTTGTAAAACACAAACCAAAACAACTCGTTTTTGAAAGTAAATTAACCAATGAAAATCTTAGAATTTTAAAATATGGTGAAGCCAATCTATCCAAATTGAATTCAGAATTCACCTATCGGGCAATGGAAAAAGGAGTGCCACAACGAGCGATTTTCGTAGGTGCTTCCAACCCAAATTACACTCCTATTAATCAAATTACACCCTATTTGCAAAAGGCAGTTTTAACTTGCGAAGACCCTTCGTTTTTCTCCCACAGAGGTTTCATTAACGACGCTTTCAAACAATCGATTATCAAGAATCTAAAAACCAAGAAATTTTCCCGAGGCGCAAGCACCATCAGTATGCAGTTGGTAAAAAATGTATTTCTAACTCGTGAAAAAACGTTGTCCCGAAAATTGGAAGAAATTTTATTGGTTTACATATTAGAAAATAACCGTATTTCTTCCAAACAGCGAATGCTTGAAGTCTATTTCAACGTGATAGAATGGGGTCCAAATGTGTATGGAATTGGAGAAGCAGCCAACTTTTATTTCAGTAAAAAACCAGCTGATTTAACCTTAAAAGAATGTTTGTTTCTGGCTTCGATAGTGCCAAAACCTAAAAAATTCATGTACGAATTTAACCCTGATGGATTCTTGAAAGCAATTGAAAACAAAAAGCAAACCTTCATTAGTAATTTAATGCTGCGTCGAGGATTAATTACGCCAGATGATACCATTGGTCAACATAATCCGATGGCAATTACTGGAAACGCCCGTTCTTTTTTAAAGTTTGAAGTCAAAGACACTATCCAAGTTGATAGCACTTTTGTAGAGGAGTTTTAGGGGTTAACAATAAATATATATTTAATTAATTATTAAAGTAAACAGGCATTAAAATTCCAATGGCAATTCCGAAAAACAAAGAAGAGTTACATAAAGCAATCGTTGAAAATTATAAAAAGTTGACTGAGGAACTTACAGATATCCCAATTGAATTTACAATTATTAAAGATTTAGAGGGACATTCTAAAAATTCATATATGAGCATCAACGACCTTGTGGCTTATCTTGTTGGTTGGGGACAATTAGTATTAAAGTGGAATGACAAAAAAAGCAAGGGACATCAAGTAGACATGCCAGAGACTGGTTATAGATGGAACGAATTGGGGCAACTTGCACAAAAGTTTTACAAGGACTATGAAAATGAAAACTTCAAATCCCTTAATTCAAAACTAGACAATACTACAAACGAAATATTGAAATTAATTGAGAGTAAAACCAATAATG
>Ga0114964_10001923_pt1 | contig 14912 bp, 4 predicted proteins | sample C_131016_MF_Meta_FD_92638 | JGI IMG/M metagenome (GOLD analysis project Ga0114964, IMG submission 92638) | Freshwater microbial communities from Lake Croche, Canada to study carbon cycling - C_131016_MF_MetaG | ecosystem: Environmental > Aquatic > Freshwater > Lake | place: Lake Croche, Canada... | reverse complement strand
AGTCGGACGTCCGTTCGGGGACTGTGGTGCAGCCGGAGTTGCGGATAAAGGAGATTGAACATGTTCTCTTGTTACTGGTGAACCAGTATGAGCTCCGTCTGGCGGGATGTTTGCAGGCGGCCAGGTTGGCAAGTGATTGCAACAGGATGGCACATGCTGCGGCGTGGAGGGGTGGAGGTCGGGCTATGTGGTTGAAAATGACCCGCATCAGAGAAGAGGCACACCCGTTTCGGAGCTGGTCGGTTGTAGCTAAGCCGGGCTCGCGGACAATTACGCCGGAAGTCACGGTACTGCCAGTGGTGGCTACACCAGTGCGAGACTGGAAGTTGTTCAGTGTGATTCGCGCGGGAAGTGTTTGTCTGTTGGCCAGCAAAGAGTCAGTGGTCAACACGGAAGTAGCACTGTGGTCGGTCCAAGGCATGAAGGATCGGCTCAGGGATTTGGCGGATTATCGGCACTTAGTGTTGGCAAGGGGGGACCCGATGACAGAGTTGCAGATGGCATCTACCTTGACCTACCAGTTGAAAGCCTTTGTGTCTGAGTACGAACGGATGGGCAAGGTTGGGATGCAGCAGGCAGTCAACACGCTGGGAGAAGAAGCGGCGGCTTGGAGGGCCGGCTTACGCATTGTTCAGAAGGAGCAGAGTGACTTCAAGCAGGAACTCAGCAACGCAGAGACTACTCATGCGCAGCGTCTCAAGGTGTTTGAGCAGCGAGAGATCGACTTGGCGTTGCGGGCCAGTTTGACGGCAGCGGGCCCAGAAGAAAGAAGGTTTTCAACGGAGGTTGAACGGGCTTCACGTGTTATACCCGGTCAGCCGGTGTACTTTGCGGATGCAATGAAGCAGGATATCAAGCGTCTTCGTTTGCTGTGTGATTTGGTGAGGAACAAGGCTTTGGAGCCGTGTGAAGTGGCAGTGCTAGGCATCCATGTCATGGAGTGTTTAGATGGTTTGCTGTGGCTCGTGGCTGAAGCACAGGAGCGTTACCAGGTGTCGCAGCGTGAAGTGCTATATCACAAGAAGCATTGTGAGACGTTGCGTCTGGAATGGGTGATGCAATGTGAGGACTGGCTTGGATACTTTCGGTTACTGGCAGAGCAGGCCAGTGGACGAGCAAAGTTGTCGGGCAGTAATCAAGCATGGTCGGATTGGTTCTTGCGGGAACATCCAGTGACGTTGCAAGGAAATATACGCGCAGCCATCAAGCTCAATGAGGAGCAGGCGGTTGTACTTCAGTTACAGTTAGCAGAAGCATTACCAAATTCGTTTGTCAAGCAAGGCTTGCTGGACCGCATTCGAAAGGCTTGGCGTGAGACTGAGTGTCTTCGTATGCAATTGGTGGAAGTAACGCACGTGTGTTTGATGCTAAGCGCGGGGGTACCAAGTGCAAGGCTACTGGAAGTATTGCGGGAAATCCAGGCGGAGGAGTGGATAATGCGGGGGTTGGTCGGTCTGTCTTTGGAGGCAGCTGACCATGCGCTCAAGCAAAGCAGGAACAGTGAGACGGTAGAAGGGTACGACGACGACCTTCGTTCGCTGCAACAGTTTACCCATTTTCGCTGGACTGCAAGGCTGCGTGGTTTGATACGCGTGGATGTAGACCAACGTATCATCAGCTATATTGAGGCAGCCCGGGCTTACGAGAAGGCAATCAGTGAAGCGGAAGTACCCAGCCCTTGGAAGGATGGTGATGAGAAGACCAATGTGGCATTATGTCGAAACACGTTCCAATCAGAATGGTATGTGTTAATGCATGGTGTGGGTACGACTATCCCAGTGTCGCGAGCGGCAGTACCGGCGGTACTAGTGTCCGCAGTGCGCGTGAAGCAGAAGTCGGTGCAGTCAACTATCAACGTTGCAGACAACGGGCGGATGATTTTTGGTCCAGGATCAGGTGCAGGCGTAGCACCACCAGGTTCGCCTCGGAAGCGCCGGACTGGGGCTAGTGGGTCGGGAGCAGTGGCATCAAGCCAAGAAGTGCTGGGTGTTTTCCACTGTAACCAATGTGACGAGTCGCATTTTCAACAGTATGCCCGAGGAGAGTGTCCTACATGGCAGGCTCGGCAGCAACGGCTACGAGTAGCGGAAGCATCGGACCGCCAGCTACGGGGTGCAGTACCAGTAGTGGAAAGGGTTGAGTGTGCGGAGTGCGGCATGACGGGTCATGAAGCACAGGACTGTCGACACTGCAGGATTGAAGTGCTGTCAACACCAAGTGACAGTGAAGATGAATTTGATCCACCTTTCAATTTGGCGCAGCAGTCGTTAACTGTGCCAGCATCTCCCACGGTGCAGCAACGGCGGCAGGCACGACGGGTGAAAGAGGCAGTACGGGAAGTGGAACCCTTTTGTGGAGAAAGGTCTCGTTGTGTTCCTGCGCCAGTGCAGGAACCAGTGTTGATACGACGGGCAGCGGGTATCTCGGTGCGGCCGGAGGCAGTCAGTGTACTGCAACCCATCCCAGTGTATCAGGAGCAAGGGGCGGTGTTCCATCAGCACGACGGGTTGTCATGGCCGGATGAACCAGCAAAGGGCGAAGCACGTGCTAAGGAGAAGCAGTTTCTGCAGCCGAAGGTGAACGTGATGGGCTCGACAGCACTTGTGGGTACTGCTGGTGTCAACGGACAGGGAGCCGGTCTGCAATGGTTCACAGGGCTGGAAGTGTTGTACGAGAAGGCGATAGTGCCAGGGAAGCGGTGGATGTGGACATCTACCAGCGCACAGTTTGACCCCTTGGGTGTGAATCGCAACTACATATCACCGCGTGCGTGGTACCACTATGAGCAGCAGATGGGGCTTAATGTGCGGCGGAACGACTTCATCGACGGCAACGCGGGTGAGACTTTTCTTTTCCGGCTGGCAACAGCAGACGGCCCGCATGTGTCGTGTCAGGTGTGGCTGTGGCAACACGCAGGGGAAGCTGATTTTCTGATCGGTGATGCGGACACAAAGGAAGAGATTGCGGCTCTTATGGAACGGAGTCAGCGTGGGGATCGGGCAGCACGTGAGGTATCCAAGCGGGATGAGTACGAACCCGACTCTCGCAAGCGGGCGCCTACGAGTCCACCTGACAGTGAACCAGCTCAGCGGCGGTTAGGTCAGGGCGACAACACGCAACGTGAGGGCTCGCGGGCGGGTGAGCGGTTGAACTTCGCATCCAAGGTGGAATGCCTGGATAGGAATGTGTTGCGCATAGCTTTTGACGGTGATGGTGCAGTTTTCGAGCCAGTGTTTGTGTCGATACGCAAGGTGGCTTTTGGCTCATCAAGGCACACATACATCAGCCCGGCTTTTCTGGCTAAGATATTGCGGGCAGCAAGCTGTGTGGTGCTAGAAAACGACCTCAGTAAGATCCCGTGTGCCGAAGTGACAATCGAACTGAAGTCGGCCAAAAGTTTGAATTACGATGGCATGACAGTACGGGTTGACCACCAACGAGGGCACACAATTGGAAACTTGTGTGACATTGTGTTGGGCACGGACTGCAGCAAGCGTTACCGCGAAGTGGTAAACTGGGCGCAAGGCACGAAGGAAAGTGTGCAGCAAGTTTCACCGCGTGGTGGAAATCGGTCAGAGAAACAAGGGAAGAGTGCTTCTAAGGGAGTTTCTCGCAGTGGCCGGCAGAACGGCACTGGACCACGACCAGGCGGTGGTGCTGGGAATGGTGGAGCCGGGGGAGGAGGCAGTGGCGGTTCGGACGACGACGCTGACCCCTCCGACGGAGGTGACGGTGATGAAGGTCAGGATGAGCCGGTATATGACTTGTCCGGGGATGAATCGCTTTCAGAGGTGCGTGAGGAACTGGAGAAGGTTCAGCGCAAGCCCCAGTCGGTCAAGCAGGAGAAGGTTGCAGTATCAACGTGTGTTGTGGGCAATCGCTTGGAAGAAGTTTTGGTGTATGCGCCTACAACAAGCCCGTCAGATAAGGCAAGCTATGAACGTGGCATTCGTGTGGCGGTGCGGCCGGACATGAATGTGCCGTTGGTACGCCAGGGTTTTACATCAGAACGGAAGCTGAGCAGGCTGGCTGACATCTGGAAGTGTCCAAAGGAAGGTGGCATGTGTGACTCGCAGATGTCGGATCTGCTGCTGAGGCGCATTGTGGAGCATGTGGTGCCGGAATTGGACGCGGGAGAAGACCTGACGCCGGCAGAAGGGAAGCTGGCGGCTCAGTTGTTTAGGCGGTCGCTGCCTTCAGAGTTTATAAGCGCTTTCAACAACGCGGACAGCCAGAGGTTGTTTAGCATTGGCGTGCCGGGGGATTGGAATCGCATAGTGGGTTGGTACATGAACAAGTACAACAATTCAGGGTCGGAGAATGCGCAAATTACCAAGGCATTGGCGTGTGTGCAACGACCAGAGGAGTCTGCTCAAGACTGGGCGGACCGTATGGACTCAATTGTGCAGTCAGTGAGTGAAGCCAGCAAGGACCAGCGAGTAGCAGTCAACCTTGCTGAACTATTGCGTGTGGGTTGGCTGCAGGGTCACATGAGTGTGATCTCTGGGAAGGCGGAGCAAAGGGTCAATCAGCCGCTGACGTATCGTGAGTTCATGACGGAGTTGAAGGCCATGGCAGTACAAGATCCAGAATGGAAGGCCAAGCTGAGGCATGGGGCAGGTCAAGTGACACAGCCACAAACGAAGACTCAGCGGGAGCCACGGGATCGCTTTCGTAACAAGCGTACTCCAGCGGAGCGGGCAGCCTTTGCACAAGTACGAGCTGTGGAGGTTCGGGAGAACGGTGGCAAGGGTGGGGAAGGTGGCATTGTTTGTCGTCTGTGCCACATGACGGGGCACAAGGCATTCGAATGCAAGGACCGCAAGGACCGCAAGGCACCAGCTGCTACAACAACACCAGCAGCGGCGCCAGCAGCCCAGCCAAAGGTGGACAAGAAGGCGGCTGCGGGGGACACAAGGGAAGCACGGCGGTGCTACGTGTGTGGCGAGGAAGGTCACGAGGCGCGCAACTGTTCGAAGCAGAAAGGCGGCGCTCGTGATGCTCGACCTCCCCGTTAGGGAGGCCCGACTGCCCTGAGCTTAGCAGGGCAGTGCGGGATGAGTGCTGTGACGGACAGCAGTACTGGGTGTGCGCAGGCGGCTGAGGTACCTGTGGAAGAGTCGAAGGTGAAACGTGTAAAGTTTTCGTCGACGGTGGAGACTGTGCCAGATGTGAGTGCGTCTGCTACAGCAGTGTGTGAGCCGGGGTCTCGTGGGACTCCGGCCTCGGCATCAATTGTGGTGCCTAGTAGTGTATCATCTACCGCGGTGGATGAGGTGGCGGTGTCGGAGTCTTGCGGGGCTCCGGCCCAGGCATCAAGTCGGAGGCCAAGGAGTGAATTGTCAAGCGGCATAGTAATATTAGAGAAGCGTAATCCGGTGGAGAGGTCACGGAAGGGCGCAGCGGCTGTGGTAGCGTTACCGCAGCGTGGACCACGCAAGAAGGGGGGCCGGTCAGTGTCGGAAGGGACGGCACTTGTTTCGCGGGTGGATGTGGTGCAGCCAGCAGTGGTAGAACGTGTATTACCATTAGCTGAGGAGCCGGCAGTGGCTACAGCGCCGCCAGTAAGAACACCTGCAGTACGGGAAGAAGCGTATCAGGAGGAGGACAAGTCTTACTGGGCGAGAGTGGCGAATGAGGACAAGCCGACACTGGAGGAAGAAGTGGCAGTGGTGCGAGGTAGAAGCACGCGCTTTGTTGCGACAACACCGGCATGGGTGCCGACGGTGGAACAAGCTCGGCGGGCAGCACAGCCAAGAGTGGTGATGGTCACGCGTGTGGGTGCGGAACCAGTGGGCTTTGCTGAAGAACATCAAGTAAGGGTACCTACAGTTCACTCCTCGCAGCTGGATAACATGTCGGCAACATCGTGGCGAGACGGTGAAAGTGACTTAGTGACGGAGACGTTGATTTTCAGAGGAACGTGGTGGAACACGGAGGTGCGAATACTGTTCGACACGGGTTCACAAGCTCAGTTAGTCAATGGGTCGTTGGCCAAGCGGTTGAAGATACCAACGCAGGCAACCGACATGACCTTGGAGTTTGCAGACGGGTCGACGGCGGGGTGTTCAGAACGAACAACGAGGCAGTCAATTCGTATTCAGGGTGGGCAATTCTCTGAACGTTTCTTGGTCACGCAGCAAGATGTGCCAGGAGTGGACATCATTTTGGGTATGGGCTTTGCTCAGCGTTCAGGAGCAAGGTTGGTGTGGCCTAAAGGTGGTCGAAAGGGCGTTTCAAGTGTGGGTGGTAGTGAAGTACCATACTTGTCGTTCAAGGACGGCACGCGCTGGTATGGCGAGGACGTGATTGGTAGTGTGGACGGAGTATCGCAGATACGTACTATCAATACGGCTGAGACGGAACGCTTCATGAAATCAGCCAGGGGAGTTGTGACAGTGATGGCCATCTCTGTGGAAGAAGCGTTGACCATGGTGAAGGAATCTGAGGCTAAGCCTGCGGAGGTGAAGAAGAAGATTCATCCACTGTTAGCAACAGTAATAGAGGAGTTTCAGCACATTTTTCGGGAAGACTTGCCTTTGGATTTACCTGATCAACGGGCGGATCAACCGAATAGTTTGCATCGAATTCCACTCATCGAAGGGGCGCAGCCGGTGAAGGTGCGGGCCATTCCAATGAGTTATGGAGAACAGTTACTGTTGATGGACCTTCTGCGAGAGTTGTTGGCAAAGGGGTACATTAGCCCGGCGCCTGCAAATTGCGGTTGGTCAGCACCTATTTTCTTGTTGAAGAAGGGTGCAGGTGACAAGCCGGGTCCAACATCTGCAAGGTGGCGGGTGATCACGGACTACCGGGCTTTGAACGCGTTGACGAAGCCAAGCGTTTATGTGCCGCCGAGTGTGCGTGAGGTGTTAGACTCACTGGTACACAAGCGGGTGTTTAGCCGGTCAGATAACCTGAGTGGTTTCTACCAGGCGGCACTGGCAGTTGAGGACAGGGAGAAGACGACTTTCACGTGTTTTACACCGGAGGGAAAGAAGTCTTACTTCTTCAATGTGTCGTGTCTGGGGTTACAAGGTGCACCATCAAGTTATCAGCTTTTCATGGAGGATGTCATTGCTGGTATACCAGGTGTGGTGTGCTACATTGACGATCTAGCGTATGCTAGTGACACCATGGAAGAGCATGCGGCGTTGTTACGCGTTGTGTTTCAACGGCTCAGTGACAACAAGGTGTACCTCAATGCGGCGAAGTGTCAGTGGGGTTTGGCTTCAATGGATTTCTTGGGTATGCATGTGTCGCATAACCGAGTGCAAATCAGTGAGGACAAGGTGCAGGGCCTGCGGGACTATCCAGTGCCCAAGTCGTTTGATGATGTGCGACGATTTGTGGGCTTTGCCAACTACATGGGGCAGTTCGTCCCAGACTTTTCTAAGAGCATTGTATCCCTTACGGATATGCTCAAAGAACAGCAGAAGGTGAAGAAGAAGTTTGTGTGGCCAGCAGCAGCGCAACTGGAATTTGATGCGGTGCGGGCGGCGCTGATGGCGGCTGCGGGGCTAGTGATTCCAGACTTGCGGGGGCAGTTTGTCATTGAGACAGATGCTTCGGGTCTAGGAATGGGGGCAGTACTGTACCAGTTCACGGATGAGCGGCTTGTACCTGTGTGGTACATGTCTCGCAAGTTCACAGAGACTGAGACGAGGTACAACACGCGGGACCGAGAGGCTTTGGCAGTGGTATGGGCGTTGCGCAAGTGTAGGCCATATGTGGCTTTGCGACCGTTTATACTGTACTCGGACCACGAAAGCCTCGCGGGCTTCAAGGTGCAGCCGGGGCTGAAGGGCAAGGACTGGCGCCAGCAAGAATTCATTGGCGAGTTTGAATTCGAACAACGGTACCGGAAGGGAGCACTGTTAGTGGCACCGGATGCGTTGAGCCGGGCGTTCGACGACAGAGTGCAGTCAAGTTCGGTGTGGCACGAAGTGGAACACGAGATGTATGGGGTGCCGGTGCCTACAGTGGTGCAGGCAGCCTCAGTGTTGGTACGACGTGGTGTGCAGCCAAGGAGGCGTGGGCCTAGCACTTGGCGTGCAGCGGAGCGTGAGGCACGGATGCGGGACATGGCGGCATGTCCAGCGCCTCAGAACTGGCGTATGGTACAGCAGTTCATCAGTCGAGTCATGGTGTTTGGGGACACGGCTGAGCGCAAGGCGGAGTGGAAGAACAAGATCAAGTCTGTGCTCACGCTGTGGCGGGAGTACAGGTTGCATACGTTTCGGTGGACTCGACAGGCTGAAACTGAGTTTCGAAATGTATGCTGGGAGCTTGCAGCAAGTGCAGGTGCAGCGGATACGCGAAGATCAAGTAGTGAGGCTACCTCTTCGATGCGGTCAGTGTTTGCACAAGTACGGGCGGTGCGCAGTGCAGTGCGGGTAGCTCCGGTGTCAACAGTGAATCCGGAAGTAGTCGTACCAGCAGCACCAGCGTTTGTGGGAGTGGACGCCACGGCTATGCAAGATGCGTATGAAGAAACGTTGCTACGAGTTAACGGAGACGTGGGGTCAGCGACCATCTCTGGCAACTGGCAGCGTGATGTGAAGGACGCGTACAAGGATGATGAAGTATACGGTCCAATGCTAGAACTGTTACAGCGGGATGTGACGAAGCTTACAGTGTCTGAGCGAAGCAAGATACAACATTACAAGTTGCTTGAGGGCATGCTGTATTTTGCACCACGTGGGGCAGGTGAAACAAGACTGTGTGTACCTGTGTCTGAAGGCAATGTGCTGCGGCTTTTATTGCTTTACGACAGCCACGAGAGTGGTGTGCATGGTGGAGTTGAGAAGACGTACGCCAGGTTGGCAACGCGTTATTTCTGGCCCAACATGCAGTCAGACGTTCGACGGTATATACTCACGTGTCGCAGTTGTCGTATTAACAAGGCGAGGACGCGAAGTGAGGTGGGAGCTCTCAGCGGGTTGCCAATACCAGCGGGTCGGTGGGAAGTGGTCCAAGTGGATTGGATTACGGATTTACCGCTGTCCGAGCGAGGTCATGACCAAGTGATGGTGGTGGAAGACAGGTTGACGAAGTACGCGTACTTCATCCCAGCCAACAAGAATGACACTGCAGAAGTTGCGGCTAGGCGGGTCTTCGGTGTGGTTTTCTGTGTCCACGGTGCACCAGCAACCTTAGTAAGTGATCGTGACAGGTTGTTCACGTCACATTTCTTCGGAGGGCTTATGGCGTTGATGCATGTGAAGCAGGCCATGGGGACGTCTTACCATCATGATTTCAACGGTGCGTTGGAATGCTTGAACAAGACAGTGGAAGTAATGTTGCGGCATTTACTGAGTGAGTTTCCGGAGCGGGATTTCGATGAGTTGCTACCCATGGTGCAGTGGGCTTACAACACGTCGGAACACGCGGCTACCAAGGAGACGCCATACTTTTCGTTGTATGGTGTGCAGCCACGTGAGCCAATGAATTTTATGGCTGAGCCAGGAGCTACGGTGCTGCCTATGGTGCGTATTTTTGCGGAGCACCAGGCAGGTGTTTTAGCTATGACGCGGGATGCGTTATACAAGGCGCAGGCGACTATGTTGGCGTATGAGAACAGAAGTCGGCGTGATGCGGATTTCAAGGTTGGTGAGCATGTCTTCCTCAGTACAGTGAATCTGGGAAGCTCACACTTTGAAACAACGGTTGCGAAGTTGCGAGAACGTTTTGTGGGGCCGTACAGGATTACAGAAAAGAGGTCAGACTTCAAGTACAGGCTGCATTTACCACGGGCGTTGAAGAGGCTGTATCCAGTATTTCATGCTTCGTTGTTGTGGCGGGCAAGACCAACAGATGACGACATGAAAGGTCGATTGGGTGCTGGGGTGGATTTTCCTCCTGTGGGTGGTGAACTAGCTCCAGTGTTGGGTGAAGGCCTTATCGATGAGGACAGCGACGGTGAGCCAGTATGGGTGATCGAGAGTATAGTGGCTCGTGCACCGCAGAGGAACAGCTGGAAGTACTTGGTACAATGGGAAGGCTGTGGTCCTACAGAAAATACTTGGGTCACCAGGGCAGAAGCAGCGACGGAAGGAACGATGCTTATGTTTGATGAGTTTGATGAGTTGGAGGATGCAGCAGGCCGGGTCAAGAAGCCGGCTGGGCAGTCAACGCCAGCAAAGGGGAAGAAGCAGGTAGCAACGGGAGCTGCGGGCCCGGCTACTGCTGTGCAAGTGAGTGAGCGGCACGACAGGAGTGCTCGTCGAAGGCTGCAAACTGAGAGTGAACCCTAGCAACAGCGGTGCTTGAAGAGCCATTTAGTGGACTGAAGTCAAGATGCAGGGTTGTTTTGGTGGCAGGTGTGGTGTAAGGCTGACTATGTTATTTGTCAGTCAGCAAGGTGGATATATCGATGCAACTTCAATTGGTGGAGGACGTGGTCGGTTGGGTCGAAGTTTTGATTCGTCGTTGGTCCTCTATGGCACGGCCCTTATGGGTGACAGATGTCGTACGGCTAGGACTAAGTGCGCTGGCCGTGTGTCAGTATGTGTAGGGCTGTTTAGTCTATACTATGGCAATTCCCCAGGCAGAATATTACTAATTGATTTTACAACTGAACATTGACGTTGAAGGAAGGTGTTATGCGAAGTATGTCTTGTGGCTTTGCACTGCCAACAGAACATGTTTGAACAACTGTATTGTAAGGATAGTACCACTCGGGGGTGGGAACTATTAGCATCCAGTGCGACTACTGGGCGGTTCAAGCAAGTGCAAATGCGCGTGTACTATGGAATTTCGGGATGAAGATTCTAGTTGCGGTGAGGGGTGGACAGCGGGATTTGAGGTGAAGATTCTGACTGGGTGGTGCGATGGCATGACTATGACGACGAAGGCGATGCGTGTGCGGCTCAGCGAGGAACTCAGCACAGCGTTTTTGTTAAGTAGGGGGTGGGGGACTCAGTGAAGAGTTGTGTGTTGTGTACCCCTCCCCATGTGTCGGAGTTCATAGTATAGTTTTATTAGTAGTGTGGGTATGTGTCTGTGTGTGTTACTAAGGATATGGTAAGAGCAGTGTAACGGAGGGTTGTCTGTGGGTCGGACTTTTCTTTTTCCTAGTGTTTTATGGGGTGAGAGGTGTGGGGGGACCTGTGGGGGGACTTCCCGAATGGGCCGTGGTCCATTAGGCAAGTGGGGGCGCGCTGTGGGTCCCCCATTAGCTAGTCGGAGGTCTCTACCGGTAGAGTGTATCGGGTTGGGTTAGCGCCTGGAACATTTGGCAATTTCCAACAACGGGAGCGGCTCTACGAACAATCGCTTCTTACGAACAATAGGACAAGGGATTCTCTTGGTTTCATCCCTGTCGTTATCTCTGGTTCTGGGATTGTATCTTTGGTTATTATCTCTTCTGTTTATATACAAATAAACATCGTGTATTTGAATATTGGGGATCTCTAGACGGGAGATAGTCCAGAGTGGTAGTGAGTGAGTGGATAGACTGTTCTTGTTTAAAGTGCGTGAGAATTTTCGTGCGGCCGCGTGAGCATTTTTGGCTTTAAACAATCAGTCTTCTACGAGGGGTATTTTCGACATCGTATTTCTTTTCGGTGCTTCGGGGATTGGACGTCGTGCGTTTTTCGAAAACACAGCTGCAGTGTGTTTAGAACGATAACTTTGTGGAGGTATCGAGCGCGGTGGGAACATTTGGGAGTCAGCGTTAAGGGGAACAATCGATTTTGTTTTAACGGCTTTTTATTCCAACGTTCCAAGTTTCTGCGAATCAATAACATTTGTCAAAGTTTGTGGACGCGGTCTACTTATTTTCAACAATTTGATTCGAGGAGCTAACATATTTTTGGTAGACGTTTTTTCCTTTTCTCTTTTTTTCGGGAGGAATTTGAAGGAACCGCTTTAAATATGATGTGTGTGTCTGTTAGGTTGAGAGTTTTCTCCTACAGAGTTTTAGAAGCGCTGTGGGCGTTGTCTTTATTACTCACATGTTAATAGCGTTATTAGCATTGTGAGTGTGTTACATTTATGTGTATAAGAATTGATCTCCTTATCACAGCGTGGGGTAGAACAATGCCCTGCGTTTTGTGTTGTGCAGAGTCTATCTAGTTGTGGCCTGTGTGGACATCCCGACTGAGATATTGAGTTACATTTAGAGGTGCACACCCTCGGCATACTGATTTTCCCTTTGTATAAATCAGTCATGTTAGTTTTGTGAGAATATTTTAAGATGCATTTAAAATATCGTGTATGCGTACCCCCGTATGTGTTAGTGTCGGTGCTCCCTGAACCATGGGCAGATCGTGGGGTTGGTGATTGTATGGCGCCACAGCTGGCGGGTATACCCATACGGATCACTAATCTTGTTATCTTTTTGCCTATAGTTCAGCACCGGTGCTACGGGAAGCGCTCGTGGATTTTATTCACGTGTGGTACGGGAGAAAGTCAGCAAGTGTGTGGTGCTACCTGTCTGGTTTGCGCACCAGAGGCACAGTTGTTGTTGTTTCCGTGAGAGAACTTTTCGTTTTATCAACATGGCTATGAGCATGAATACGAGAAGTGGCAAGAAGCCGACAGTGGCCTTGGTGCCTTTCAGCATCCGACAGAAGGACCGAGCTGAACAAGTGAAGAAGGCCAGTGAGCTTACAAAGCGTGTCGAGCTAGTGTCTAGTGGTCGACCGCCACGTGTTGATGAGTTGGACACAGACTTGAAGCGGCAGGTGTCTGAGGACTTGTCGAGCGATGAAGGGTTGCGTTTTGATGGCCGCGTGACCAGTGACCAGGAAGAAGTCGAAGACTGGGCGGCAGTTGAAAACTGGGGGGAATCTGAAATCCCGAAGGGCCCAGCAGCGCAGCCAGCACCTGTGCAAAAGGATCGCGTTGTGCGAGAAGTGGCAGTCAAGTCACCAGTGCGTGTGTTGTCACCTTTTCAAGCTAGTCTGGCTTTGGGGCGGACCTTTAGCAAGAAAAAGGACGAAACAGTGTTTTCGCCACCACGGATGACGAGCCCAGAACCAACAAGTGCTCCAGTTTTCCTGGCTGGTCAGTCAAGTGCGCTTGAGTTTGAATCAGTGGCGATGGAAGTGGAAGAGGATGTGTCGGTGTCACCAGTTGCGGCCGTGGTCAGCAACGTTCCAGTTTTGGAAGACATGTCAGTGTTGGCAGAGGTGTCAGTCGTGCAAGCAGTGGAAGTGGTCCGCAGCTCTGCGACATGGAAGGACTTTTCATTGCCAGTAGAAGATTTTCAGGCGCGAACGGCTCAACGTGGACTGCAGGAGGAAGGAGTCTTGGCTGTGGCTGGAGCTCCAGTAGTCAAGCAGCAAGATGTGCCAGTTGATTTTCCAGTCTCGTCAGGGCGCACAGGTGTGCGTGAAGAGCAAGCTGGGGGCGTGCCAACTGCGGTTGAAGAACAAGCTCGGCAGCAAGTTGCGCAGTTTGAAATACCACCTGAAGCGGTTTTGGCTGTCAGACGGGGGGATGCTAGCTTTGTTATGGATGCGCTTACCCCAGTACGGGAACTGGACGGCGCGTGGTTGATGGACGGGCGCGGTATTACGAGACCGCAAGAGCTTGTTTATGTTCAGTGGGAAACAGCGGCAGCCTACCGTCAGGTGAAGAAGAACTGTCTTAAGTTGGGTAACCAGAGCGAGGCTGAAGCGGAGGTTCTGGACAGTACAGTTGACAAGCTACGCCGTTGGATGATCTTGAACCGCGACCAGTACTCTCGTTGTATGCAGGCGGCGAAATTCTCCTCAACAACCTGGGGGCGCGAGGCGTGGCAGAGAGGGGCCTTGTCCTTTGCTGAAGCTGCAAGTGTTGCAGAGGAGCAGTGTCAAGAGTTGCGTGGTCTACGTATGCGTAATGGGCAAGCTGGGGGCGTGTCAACTGCGGCTGAAGATCCAGTAGTGACCGAAGTAACGGAGCAACAAGATTCGCAGTTCGAGATACCAGCTGAGGCGGTTCTGGCTGTGAAGCGGGGGGATGCTAGCCCTGGGGCGGACATGCTTATCCCAGAGCGTTTAGTGGACGGCGCATGGGTGATGTCAGGTCGGGCATTGATGTTACCAGAAAACTTTCAGGCGGCACGGTTGGATTATGAGTGGCATTGGGATGTCATGCAACAGGAGCGCTTGGAAGTTGGCCTGCAGGGAAGTCTCCAGTGGGCGCAGTTGGAAGGAACAATCGACGTTATGCGTCAGTGGCAGGAACGTAATTGTGATCAGCAGCGTCGTTGTAATCAGGCTGCAGATTTTTCTTCAACAGTGAAGGGACGTGAAGCTTGGCAGAAAGGGGCAGCACACTTTGCCGAGTTGGTAGGCATTGCAACGTTGCAGCACCGCGAGTTGTGTGAAGTTCTGGAGCGTCAAGTGTCACGGCGCCAGGAACAGGAAGCTCAAGTTGCGGCCCAGAAGGCTATATCGGAGCTGCAACGCAACGACTCAGTGCCGCCAGTGAAGAGACCGTTGACTGCATTTGAGAATTTCTGTCGCGAACTGAAGAAGACAGATCAGTCACTGCTACCATGTATGACGGTGGAGTTCATGTTCAGCGGGCCATGCACGTACGAGGGTGTCAGTCTGTTGACTACGGGGCAGCGGGACAGTGTGTCGTATGACTGGCGCATCTTGAGAGATACGCATGGATTGGTCAGCGCGACGGCAGTGAAAGGGTTGTCATTCGACGAGACTCAACAAGTGCAGAAGACGGCGGGTGTACTGACCAGGGATGTGGGTCATCAGCTTTTCTTGACCAAGACGATGGTGAAGTTGGTCGTGCTGGAGCAAGTGTTGAATTGGCAGAAGGGCGTCCAATTTCTGGAGGCACAATTGTTCGAGTTGCAACAGTTTGTGGCGGGGGCAGAAGAACGACTTGCCAATAGTGGTCCAGTGTTAACAGCACTAGGTACAGTGGTCCAGCAGTTGGCTTTGCGTACGGCAAGCGTT